>Ga0207966_1000127_pt1 | contig 41249 bp, 40 predicted proteins | sample Knorr_S23_td_NAD_FD_185611 | JGI IMG/M metagenome (GOLD analysis project Ga0207966, IMG submission 185611) | Marine microbial communities from Southern Atlantic Ocean transect - Knorr_S23_td_NADW_ad_2500m_LV_B (SPAdes) (version 2) | ecosystem: Environmental > Aquatic > Marine > Oceanic | place...
GAACTAGAGCCTCTTATTTTCATCTTGTAACGCGAAGTAAATTGTTGCTTGTTGGAGCTAAACTTCAAATCAGCATAGGAATATTTCACATCGCTAATAGCCGATCTAAGACTATTAACCTCAACAAGGGGCAAACTACTCTCTTTTAATATATCTATAGAAGTCGCTTGAGGTATATCAAAGGAAATAAGGTCTTCTAATTCGCGCTTAGAATGGTGTTTTATGAGAATCTCAACTCTACTATCATCTCTTAAACTGATGTGATGCAAATTCTTTTTTTGATGATTAAAAAGAAAAAATTGATCGGGACTATCAACAGAGCCACGATAAAACTGATTGCTTAAATTTTTATAAATCAGCGACTCTTTTTGGAAGATGTAAAAATCGACTTTATAGCGAGCTAAAAAATAAAACTGCCCATGAGCAATCTCCGGACGCATAGAAACTAGGGTGTAAACAGTGTCTCCCTGCTCGGCAACGGTGAGCGCCGAATAAGAACTCATTATTTTTGTTTCTATAGCACGAAGAGCATCCTCTTTAGTTATCTGAATAACTTCAGTTTCATACGACCCTTTACACGATGATAATAGGATCGAGATGATAAATAGTAGTCTTAAAAAATTCATTGGTCTATATAATTCAAATAGTATTTTTCTCCCAATTTGTGCTCTAGAGTAATAATAGCCTCTGCAGTAAACCGAATTGACTTATCAATTAGATAGTTTCTTTTTTGGAACTCTTCTCCTTGTGTAGGAGCTATTGTAAAACAGCCTTTGGATCCAAGCTGATGATTTGTGGTAAATTCCACTATTCTGTCATCAATCACTAAAGCCCAATCATCTAACGCAAGATTAAAAAAAGAATGATTACTCAACACTAAAGTATTAGTCACGATTTGATAAGAAATGTCAGAAGGAACAAAATATGTATCGGCAGATTGAATAACAGAAAATTCGGTTATTTCATGGTTCAATTCATAATTCGAGAATTCATCGATACGTTTTCGCTCACTATTTTCAATAAAAGCATCAGTATTCGAAAGGATAGTCCCGCCGTCGTTGCTATACCATTGATTTTTTCGATACGCCTGAAGAGCTACATCATTAAAGCCATATACATTACCAGAGGAAGCAACTTTGCAGCCATCTTTTACCGACAAGCCTATAGCACATCCAAATATATAATTATCATTTATTTCAATATTCAAAGATTTCCCTTCTTCAGAGGCTCCAATGGAAATACCTTTATCATCACAGTTAGCAATTGTATTTCCTTGTATAAGAACGTTTGTACAGCCATTCAAATCTATGGCGTCATCGGGAGAGTTTAGCACAAAATTATTTTTAATAAGACCATCGTGTACTTTGATATATTCGATGGCATCAGGAATATTATAAAATGAGCTATTGGTAACAGAGGCTATCGAAGAAATGATATTCATGCCTTGCCCTCTTTTATTTCCAAATAATTCCAAACTATCAATTCGAACTTCTCCAGCTGTGGCTAAAATCACACAAGGACCATTTGATCTAGCATCTACAATTCTGTTTTTTATCTCATAACGAACATTCGATAAAACTAATTCGCTGTTGATACTAACCAACAAACCATCGATGATAGTACTGTGTTGAATAGTATTAGAATAAGCTGTAGAGTCGAAATTTATGGAATGAAAATAACCATTAGGTTTAATCGGAAACAGCTGAATCTTATTCTCAAGTGTTCCCAATAAATTAAATCCCCCATTAACATTCACTTGAATATTATGCCCAATCAAAACAACAGCTCCAGCTTCAATATTTAATACCGCATTTCGATCAATGGTAAGCGGTTTGTCAATACGATACGGAGAACCTTCCCTATTTAAAGAAATCGTCTTTGGGATATATTTAGGTAAAATAGTCCCTTTTCTTAATTCAAAATTATTGTTAGAATTGAATCCGTCGCAGACTAAGCCATTTTTCTCCGCCACAACCTTCCAATAATAAGTCCCCAAAGCCAAGCCTTCAGCTACTTCTATAAAATCCGAAGGCGTATTATAAACTCTAGTTGTGAGGCTGTCTTCATAAAGAAAATCTTTACTCAAATAAACTTTATAAGTCACCTCTAAACTATCTGCCGATTTGTCCCAGCTTAAATAAAAAGGTAGGGATAACTGAGAAGCGGTAGGGTGTACTCTAAAGGAAAGTGGGAATTTATCTATGGACTCTAAGGCTTTTGCAGAACGATTATCGAGGAACTTCAGTTCGCGGGCAATTGCCTTTTTCCATGCTTTTACAGAATTCACTTTATCCGTTAAGTCTTTTAAAACAGCTTCCTCCAAAGTAGTTTGAATAGAGTGTAGTATAGGCTCATAAAATTCCTCTCCGAGTATCTCCTCGAAACTTATTAATCGCTCTTTTACATCCGTAAAAATAGTTTCATTCAAAAAACAACGCTCTATCAATGGGTTGTCATTTTCCCAATCGCTGGAGGTAGAATGATAATCGAAGGGCTTCCAATCATAATAAGATAAGGTTTTATCTAAATCCCAAGGAAGAAGTATCCACTTACCGTTATTTTCGGCATCTCTATACAGATAATAATTATGGTAATTAGTGCTCCCATTGGCGATAAAAATATTGGTAGCGAGATAATCTATGAGATATGAATAGTCAAATTCATCTCTAATATAAGCTTCAAAATCCTCATCAGACACCTTATTCAAATCTTCAATCAATTGCACCAAAGGCGCCCAACTGGACTTCTTATTTGTTTTCTTTTCCCACTTTCCGTCAACTTCAGAAACTGAATACAAACAAGCTCCATCTTTAGTTGCCTTATACAAATCGCCTTTAGGATTTAAACCATTTCGAATCAAAAAATCCTTGTCCATATTTTCGATTTCCAAATACAGACCATGAAATTTATCGTTCACGGTAAGCTTGGCCATCGAACTTTTAAAACAAGGGTAATTGAGTTCTTTAAAAATTACAGAAGACAAATAAGAATGGCTAAAGCTCGCGTCTTTATACTCTGCATTAAAGTTGAAGATTTTCTTGTTATTTACTTTCTGCTCATCTAAAACCACCACCTTCAATGATTTCTTAGGATAGCCACGCGAGGAGTCTCCCCTCAAACGAAATTTCACATTGGACTTTTGACCTTCAAAATGAAGTGTAGCTGGCAGATATACATTCTCTTTATAACGTTCATGAACTCCAGCAAAATCGATAGAATCACAGTAAATACTATAGGCGTTTAGCTCTAAATTGTGTTCTCGGGGTCCATTATTACAGGCGCTAAGGACTAATACAATCTGAACGAAAAGGAAATAATATTTATTCATAGATCTTATTCTCAAACTTTAAACAAATCGGAAGCGATTCTGTCGGCGAGCAATTTACCACTTTGACTTAAATAATAAACTCCCGATTTTTCTTCTAGATGACCATCCAAAAGATATGCCTTAGCTTCTTCCACAAAACAAGAAGCTAGTTCCTCAGAAAAATCTTTTTTAATCTGTTTAGTATCGCAGCCCCATACGGTGCGTAATGAAGTCATTACATATTCGTTATAGGCATCTATAGTTGATAATACTTCTTCTTCAAAAGGCAATTCTCCGGCATTTATAGCCTTGATATATATTGCATTATTAGCCACATTCCACAGTCTGGAATCTCCATGAAAAGAATGTGCAGAGGGGCCTAAACCAAGGTATTTATCCTTTTTCCAATAACTGCTATTGTGACGGCTGTAATGTCCCGGCAAACAAAAATTGGAAATCTCGTATTGCTCGTAGCCATTTTTCAGCATTTCGCTCATCAGTATTTTAAACTGGTCGGCACTTTGGGCTTCATCAACTGGTGCCAAAAGCCCCTTTTTTATCTGCTGATATAAGGCGGTTTTTTCTTCAACTGTTAATGCATAAGATGAAATATGAGAGACACCCAAATCAAAGGCTATTTGAAGGTTTTCTTTCCAGGCCTCATCGCTCAATCCCGGAGTTCCATAAATCAAGTCGATACTCAAATTATCGAATCCCATAGCCCTACAGGAAGTCACTACCGAATAGGCTTCCTTTGCATTATGAGCACGATTCATAAAGAGCAAATCCTCTTCTCTAAACGACTGAATACCGATGCTTAATCGGTTTACAGGGCTATTTTTTAAAACTTGAAGCTTCTCGAAATTTAAATCATCAGGATTAGCTTCAAGGGTGATCTCGGCATTCTCATCAATATCAAACAGATTGTAAAGGGCATCAAAAATGAGCTTTAACTCCTCTTTGCTAAGTAATGAAGGGGTGCCTCCACCAAAATAAATACTGTGGATTTTCTCTCCATCCAAATACTCCTTACGCAGCGACATCTCCTTTAAAAGTGCCTCCACAAAATTTGACTTCAGTTTTGTAGAAGTAGAAAAATGAAAATCGCAATAGTTACAAGCTTGCTTACAGAAAGGTATATGAAGATAAATCCCAGCCATTACGCTTTGGTAAGTGTAATTCTAAATGTGGAACCTTTTCCGAGTTCGGAACGCTGCACAAACACTTGTCCTTGGTGATAGTCTTTCACAATGCGCTTTACCAAGGATAGACCCAAGCCCCAGCCTCTTTTTTTAGTGGTATAACCGGGGTCGAAAACTTGTTTCATCTGCGAAGAACGAAGTCCTTTACCTGTATCAATAACATCTAAACTAACTTTTTGACCTTGACTAGCTACTACAACTTTAATCGCTCCAGCACCCGTTAAAGCATCAATAGCATTGCGCAATAAATTCTCTACCACCCATTCAAAAAGTTGTGGATTCAAAGCAACCATAATAGGCTCTGAAGGCAATTCCACCGAATAATCGATTTTGCTAGAACTGCGATCTTTGATATAATTCACCGATCGAGAAACAATCTTGTTGAGATCGAGAATTTCTAATACTGGTTGTGAGCCAATCTTCGAAAAGCGCTCTGCAATAGTTTGCAAGCGCAAGATGTCTTTATTCATCTCGATGGCTACATCTTCGTTTCCCTCTTTTTGTTGCAATAAGGCTACCCATCCCATCATCGAAGAAAGGGGAGTCCCAATTTGGTGGGCCGTTTCGCGAGCCATCCCCGCCCAAACTTTATTCTGCTCGGCATTTCGAGTGGAATTAAAAGCCAAATAGGCGATGAGCACAAAGAGCGCTACGACCAGTAAAATTACAAATGGAAAATATTGTAAACGGGTTAAAAGAATAGAATCGCGGTAATAAATACTGTTCTTCTTGCCGTCGGCATATTCAAAAACAATAGGCTCATGACTCTGTTTCATGAGCTCTAATTGCCTCTGTAAATAATCGGAATCTTTAACCTTATAAGGGTTGAGGTTTTTATAGTAATTGATGTTTCCCTGATCATCAATCAGCATCACCGGAATGGTGGTATTGTGTTTTATCACCTCGAAAATGAAACTTACATCTTCGCCGAGGTCTTCAATTTTGGTGGTTTGCTTGGTGGCTTTGGCCCAAATATTTACTTTAGTTCGCTCTTCAATACGAAGTTCCTTAACTAAAGAATTTGTGTACCAAAGTGTAGCTGTACCAATGCACAGGGCACTAATCAACAACAGCCACTTCGACCACCTTTTATACTGTGAACTAAAAATATTCATTTCTAAACAACGCTAAGAGTTCTATTTTGGTACGTTCATTTTCAATTGAAAAGTACTAAAAATGTTTCAGCTATTGTTTGTTAGAGCATTCTAAGAAGGTCTACTTCTTTTTTATCCAACGCTCTCCACTGTCCTCTTTTGAGTTGTTTCTTAGTTAACGACCCAAAAGCAACTCTATCGAGCTTCACAACATCGTAACCTAAAGACTCAAATATTCTTCTTACAATACGGTTTCTTCCGATATGCAATTCAATACCTACTTGCTCTCTCGCCTCACCTTCAATATGAGATAGCTTATCAACTACTGCAGGGCCATCTTCTAAAGAAACTCCTTTTACTATGGCTTCAAAATGGTGTTTGGTAAGTTTTTTATCAAGTGTTACATGATAAATTTTACGCACACCGTGTTTTGGATGAATCATCTGTTTCGCCAATTCCCCATCGTTGGTAAACAATAATACTCCCGTTGTATTTCTATCCAGTCTTCCTACCGGATAAATACGCTCGTTACAAGCATTACTTACCAAACTCATCACTGTTTTTCTACCTCTTTCATCATCTGTAGTAGTGATAAAATCTTTAGGCTTATTCAGTAAGATGAATCGTTTTTTCTCCCCACGAATGGTTTGACCATTGAATTTTACAATGTCCGAAGGCGAAATTTTAGCACTTAACTCTGAAACTACTTTTCCGTTTACGGTAACAGCTCCAGCAACAATATATTTTTCAGCTTCACGACGAGAACAGATCCCCGCATGAGCCATATACTTATTGATACGCATTAAACCACTATCAGCATTCTCCTCCAAAGGCTTTGCAAATCTTCTATCTCCAGACTTTTTGTTGAATCCTTGATAAGATTTATTCGAAGCCGAGAATCTTCTGTCTGTCGATCGGTTTTCTGATGAACTATGTCTAGTTCTATGAGCCTCAGCCTTTTTCAATTGATCTTCGTTCGTCGTACGACTTTTACCTTCGCGTTTACCCGCTGGCTTAGGTCCTGACTTACCCGATGGTTTCCCAAAGGATTTTCCCGATGACTTTCCGAACGATTTACCTCTTAAGCTCATAATTGCTAAATTTTTTGCAAATATAGGTATTCTATACGGTCTAGAGGTATAGGGAATTAAATCAATAGCTTTGTAATCAAATAGACAACGCTATGCTACAACCATTATCCGACGAACATTTTATGCGCGAAGCCCTAAAAGAGGCCCGCAAGGCATTCGATATGGCCGAAATTCCTATTGGAGCAGTTATCGTCGCCGATGAACGCATTATCGCTAGAGCTCACAACTTAACCGAAAGGCTAAACGATGTAACCGCACATGCTGAGATGCAAGCATTTACGGCAGCGGCGGAATTTATGGGTGGGAAATACTTACAAGAGTGTACGCTCTATGTTACCATAGAGCCTTGCGTAATGTGTGCTGGAGCTTCCTACTGGACTCAAATTGGAAAGATTGTTTACGGTGCTAAGGATGAGAAACGAGGTTCCGGAAAAATTCAGGAGCGATTAATACATCCCAAAACAAAATTAGTAGAAGGGGTGCTGAAGGATGATTGTGCCCAAATCATGCAAGACTTTTTTAAATTGAGAAGGCCTTAAACAGAGAATCAGCCAACGATGTTGGCTGATCCTCAAAAATTAAAATACCCAAATTAATATTACTCCCCCTCAATATATCATTTGGTCTTACTCAAATATAAGGAATTAAAACATTCCGCACAAATCACAAATACATATATATCGATACTTTAGGCCTAATTCTTGTGTTATTTCTTCACCACTTTAGGTACGCGTATATAGTCGGTATCTTTTCCAGAAGCATTCTTCAAAGCCTCTACTTGTTTTACCTCGCCTTTTACCTCATCCGTTCGAAGAACATTCATCTCATCGCTCATATAAGCCAAAGGCTCTACACCTGTAGTATCTATCTTTTCAAGCTGAGCAACAAAATCCAACATCTTCTCAAAATCAGATTTCATCTTCCCGGCTGCAGCCTCATCGAACTCTAATCGAGAAAGGTGTGCCAAATGCTCTACCAATTTATCGTCTACTTTCATATTCACTTAGTTTGTTATCGATTAAATCGTACACTTCTTTCTTATAGTCATTCACGCTAGTCATATCGTGCACTTCTGAAGAAATCGGCTTATGTACATAAACTCTTAGCTTGCCAGGACAACCTGCCATAACCCCCGAGGGAAATCTCCTTTTATTATCGCCAAAAGTAATTGGCACTATGGGAACGCCTTGTTCAATTGCCATTTTAAAAGCTCCCGCCTTAAACTTTCGCAATTTCGTCTCAAAAGGTGGTATTCCCCCTTCGGGATAAATAGCAATTCCAACACCTTCTTTAATACGTTCCGAAGCATGTTGATAAGCCATATAGGAACTGCGAATACTAGTGCGATCCACAAGAATCATAGTCTTCTTATAAATCCATCCAAAGACAGGTATTTTAGAGAGTGATTTTTTTCCTATAAAAACAAAAACACCAGGGAAGAGTACAAATGTTGCTGGGATATCTAAATACGAAGCGTGGTTGGGGCAAATAATATAGGGCTTGGTCTTATCAAGCTCTTCTTCAAATTCCACCTCGAGGTAAAAGCCAGAACAAAACAGAATAAATTTAGACCACATCTTACAAAAAGAATGAAAAGTGGCATACCACTTTCGATTGAGCAAGAAGAACCAAAAGAAGGGTGCGAAGGCAATGACTCCTATAAAGACCATGAGGGCAAACCAAATGCGCCAGAGTACTTGTAAAATGACTGATAAAATTTTCATGCAGCTAAAATAGAAAACTTTTAATCAAAAGGAATAGGTTCATTATGCCGGGCTTTGCTATTTTTACACTTTATTGAATTCAAAGCAAAGCACATGGCTAGAGTATTAACAGGCATACAAAGTACGGGCGTCCCCCATTTAGGAAATCTTTTAGGGGCAATTATTCCCGCGATCGAAATGTCTAAAAATCCTAAAAACGAAAGTTTGTTTTTCATTGCAGACCTTCATTCTTTAACCACAATTAGAGATGCAGAACTCTTAAGAGAGAACACCTATGCTACCGCCGCAGCATGGATTGCTTTTGGATTTGATACTGAAAAACACCTTTTCTATCGTCAATCGGACATCCCTGAGGTCTGCGAACTGATGTGGTATTTAAACTGTATTGCTCCTTTTCCGATGCTCGCTAACGCACATTCTTTTAAAGACAAGTCGAGTAAATTACACAATGTAAATGCAGGGCTATTCACCTATCCAGTATTAATGGCTGCCGACATTTTGCTCTACGATGCCGAATTGGTTCCCGTAGGGAAAGATCAACAACAGCATTTAGAGATGTCTCGTGATATCGCTAGCAGTTTTAACCATCAATTTGGTGAAACGATGGTTCTTCCTGAAGCTCGCATCGACGAACGAGTAATGATTATCCCAGGAACGGATGGTCAAAAAATGAGTAAGTCATACAATAACTTCATCAACATATTTCTAGCCGATAAAAAATTGCGCAAGCAAATTATGGGTATCGTTACAGACACAACACCTTTAGAAGACCCTAAAGAGTATGAAAACTGTAATGTTTATAAGCTGTACGCTTTATTGTCCACAAAAGAGCAAAGTGAAGAATTAGCTGCTAAATACCGTGGAGGAAACTATGGCTACGGTCATGCTAAACAAGAATTATTCGAGCTTATAATCGATAAATATGCTAAAGAGCGCAAAAAATTTAACGAGCTTATGGAGAATAAAGACCTTATTGAAACAGAGCTGCAAAAAGGAGCCATTAAAGCTCGTAAAATTGCCAGCGAGGTATTAAAAAGAGTCCGAACAAAACTTGGTTATTAAGCATTCAGCTCTGAATATATAGCACAAAAAAAGCCTCCCGAATGCTCGGGAGGCTTTTTTTATGTCTTGTGTTTACTAGCAGAACTCGTCAAATGCTGCAACCAAATTAGCAGCAATATCAGCAGCCATTCTGCCTTCGATATGATGTCTTTCTAACATGTGAACCACTTCTCCGTCCTTAAATAAGGCAATACATGGTGAAGATGGAGGAAAAGGCATCATAAATTCTCTAGCTGTAGCTACAGCTTCTTTGTCAACTCCAGCAAAAACTGTTGTTATATGAGTAGGTGTTTTAGCGTTTTTTACAGCCGCTTTAACTCCTGGGCGTGCATTACCAGCAGCACAACCGCAAACAGAATTCACGACTACCAATACCGTTCCTTCTTTTTTACTCAACAAAGACTGCACCTCGTCAGAAGTGCGAAGCTCTGTAAAGCCCTCTTGTACTAAATCTTGGCGCATTGGCGCAACCATTTGCTCTGGATACATATTTCGTTTGTTTTCGTTTTAGGCTACAAAATTACAAAACTATAAGTCGTTAAAAGTGAAATTATTGTGAAAATTGCAAGGAACTAAACATCATTATTAGCTCATCTTTCATCAAAAATCACTTCCAATATGTATTTTTACACAAATTACATTCAACAATGGAGAAAATAGGATTGTTTTACGGGTCCGATACAGGGAATACAGAGAATATCGCGCAAAAAATTGCTGAACAACTTGGCGAAGAAAGAGTAGATATCATAGATATGTACGATGTCGAAAAAGAGACTTTCTCAAAGTATAGTCAAATAATCCTCGGGCTTTCCACCTGGCACGACGGTCTACTGCAAAGCGACTGGGATACTTTCTTTGAAGAATTTAAAGAAATAGATTTTTCTGGAAAAACCATTGCCTTATTTGGCCTTGGTGATCAATATGTTTACTGCGACTATTTTATCGATGGTGTTGGCATCATTGGTGAGGTGGTACTAGAAAATGGAGGTGCCATCGTTGGAAAATGGTCTACCGAAGGATACGAGCATACCGAATCGAAAGCCGAAAAAGAAGAAGGCCTATTCCTAGGTTTAGCGATAGACGAAGACAATCAGTTTGAAGAAACCGACGCGAGACTAGCTAAGTGGATTGAGCAAATTAAAGAGGAATTTCCTCTTTAAACCCTACTCTTTATACCAACTTACGTATTCCACATAATTATTGGCAATGCCTTCAATCAGCCTTTGACTTTGCTCCTCGTTGAGTGATTTCACTTTTCTAGCGGGAACGCCGGCATAAATACTACCAGATTCTACCACTGTATTTTCCAATACTACGGCACCTGCAGCGATAATACTGTTGGAGTGTACCACGCAATTGTCCATGACTATAGAGCCCATTCCAATTAGCACATTGTCGTGAATGGTGCATCCATGAACCATCGCATTATGGCCTATAGAGACATTATCCCCTATTTCTGTAGCAAACTTCTTATAGGTACAATGAATGATGGCTCCATCCTGGACATTAACCTTATTACCTATTTTTATATAGTGAACATCACCCCTCACTACTGCGTTAAACCACAATGAACAGTCATTCCCCATAGTCACATCACCAACTATGGTCGCATTTTCTGCTAGGTAACAATTTTCGCCCCATTTAGGGCTCACACCTTTTATCGATTTCACTAAAGCCATTGTTCTTCTTTTTGTAAATTTGTCCAAAACTAAGGAAGATGTCTGAGAAAAAAGTTGCCGTAACGGTTTATGCCGAAGCAACCCCTAATCCAAAAGTGATGAAGTTCGTGGCTAACAAAGCCATCATCATGGGTGATAGCGTGGAGTTCGTGAATATTGATGATGCTAAAAACTCTCCTCTAGCTATTAAATTATTTCACTTTCCATTCGTAAAAGAAGTTTTTCTAGCTAAAAACTTCGTGTCGATTACCAAATTCGACTTGATGGAATGGGAAGATGTGGTGATGGAAATTCGTGAATTTATCAGAAAATTCATTTCTGAAGGTGGAATTGTTCTTGATGAAAGTCAAGAATCTGCTGAAAACAACGAAGAATCTAGCTCCGAAACAATACAAATTGAAGAAGTGGCGCCTGAAGAACTTGGTGAAGTAGAGCAACGTATCGTAGATATTCTCGACGAATATGTAAAGCCTGCTGTTGAATCAGATGGTGGAAACATTCGTTTTATCTCTTACCAAGACGGCAAAGTATCCGTTCTCTTACAAGGAGCTTGTAGTGGGTGCCCTTCCTCTACATTAACATTAAAGCAAGGAATTGAAAGTATTTTAAAGAAAATGCTCCCAACATTAATAAAGGAAGTTGTAGCTATAAACGGCTAAATCGCACTTTATTAATTCATAATTTGTTTAGCCTAACAAATTTCATTAAATTTATTTATTGTTGTTAGTGTGGTAAACATCCATTTAGATTTTTTAATGTTACCCCATTAAAATTATCTATTAGCACAAGAGCCTGTAGTGTTTTCACTACGGGCTTCTTTTATAAAATGAAGAATCAGGAATTCATACAAAAAAGGCTCATCGACGAATGTGATCGATTAATCGACGCAGGATTTTACTATCCCGCCTTTTTCTTGATTAGCCAGGGAATCGAAACGCTCGGGGCTTTATTAGACAAAAAACCTTTTGCCGCTAGGGCTCAGTCGAAGAAAAGGTTTGAATTAGCCTTAAATATATTGTTCAATGCCAAATACCAATTACTCAACCAAAACGATTGGCTCTACCGACAATTCAGATGTAATTTTACTCATTTTTATGGCCCAGGAGGGTTTATCATCCTAAGCTCTTCTAAAGGCTATAAAACAAATAGTCATTTGGAAAACATCGATGGCAAAAGACTCTTTTTAATCGAAGAACTTTATGCCGATTTCGAGGATGCTGCACAATCAGTAATTAATCGTTTAGACGAAGGGAGTCTGGCAAACAAAAAAATGTCAACTCTAGATACAGAATTCCACGAGTCTAAAGTCTAGACATTCAGTAAATCAACGTATTTTTGCAAACAAATACAATAACATGATTGTACACCCATATTCACGACCACGAAGATTGCGAAAATCAGCTGCAATACGATTATTAGTACAAGAAAACCATATTCAAGCAAGCGACTTCATTGTTCCTTTATTTTTTATGGAAGGAGAAAACGCCAAAGAAGAAATTGCTTCGATGCCGGGATATTTCCGTTTTACTCTCGACTTATTACTCGAAGAAGTAAAAGAATGTTACGATTTAGGACTTCGCAGCGTTTTACTTTTTGCTAAAGTTCCAGACGATCTTAAAGACAATATGGGTACAGAAGCATTGAATCCTGATGGACTGATGCAAAGAGCAATTCGTGCAATCAAAAAATTCTATCCTGAAATGTATGTGATGACGGATGTGGCTTTAGATCCATATTCGTCAAACGGTCACGACGGGATTGTGGAAGATGGTGAGATTGTGAATGACCCAAGTGTTGAGCTTTTAGGAGAAATGGCACTTACACACGCTCAGGCAGGCGCCGACATGGTTGCTCCTTCCGATATGATGGACGGAAGAATTGGTTATATACGTGAGACTCTAGAGGAAAATGATTTCCCTAATGTGGGTGTCATGGCCTACTCCGTAAAATACGCCTCGTGTTTCTATGGTCCATTCCGCGATGCATTGGATTCTGCTCCTGGATTTGGTGATAAAAAAACCTACCAAATGGATCCTGCAAATGCCGAAGAAGGCCTTAGAGAATGTGCTTTAGACATTCAGGAAGGTGCCGATATTGTAATGGTTAAACCAGGGATGCCTTATTTAGACATGGTGCGATTGATAAAAGACAAGTTTGATGTTCCGGTGGCAGCTTACCAAGTGTCTGGAGAATTCTCGATGATGCACGCTGCTGCAGAAAAAGGATGGCTAAATCTTGAAGAAGCTATGTTAGAATCTATCATTGGGTTTAAACGTGCAGGCGCAGATTTGATTGCTAGCTATTTCGCTAAAGACATCGCTAAATTGTTAAAAAAATAAGTCATATTATGACAAGTCAAGACCTCTTCGAAAGAGCTCAACTATATATTCCTGGTGGCGTAAACTCACCAGTTCGTGCATTCAAATCAGTGGGTGGAACACCTGTTTTCTTCAGAGAAGCAAAAGGATCTATCATGATTGATGTTGAAGGAAAAGAATACATCGACTATATCGGTTCTTGGGGGCCTATGATTTTAGGTCATAGTCACCAACCTGTTTTAGATGCCTTAAAAAATGCGGCTGACAAATCGACTTCTTTTGGTGCGCCAACAGAATTAGAAACAAATATTGCAGAACTGATTTGCAATATGATGCCAGCAGTTGATAAGGTGCGCATGGTAAACTCAGGTACCGAAGCGTGCATGAGTGCGATTCGTGTTGCCAGAGCTTATACAAACCGTGAAAAATTCATCAAGTTCGAAGGCTGTTACCACGGACACTCAGATGCTTTTTTGATTAAAGCAGGTTCTGGGGCAATCACTTTAGGAGTACCTAATTCCCCTGGAGTTACTACTGGTACAGCAAAAGACACACTTCTTGCTCGCTATAACGATTTAGCTCAGGTAGAAGAAGTCCTCAACAATAATAAAGGTGAAGTTGCCGCCATCATCATTGAACCTGTTGCAGGGAATATGGGATGTATTCCTCCAAAGAGAGGTTTCTTGGAAGGCTTACGCAATTTATGTGACCAACACGGTGCAGTATTAATCTTCGACGAGGTAATGACGGGTTTCCGTTTATCTGCTGGTGGTGCTCACAAACGCTATAACATCCAAGCAGATATGGTTTGTATGGGTAAGATTATCGGTGGTGGCTTACCTGTAGGGGCTTTTGGTGGTAAAGAAGAAATCATGAATATGGTGGCTCCTTTAGGTCCTGTTTATCAGGCGGGAACACTTTCTGGAAATCCATTAGCCATGTCGTGTGGGTATACACTTCTAAAAGAGCTGAACGATAATCCAATAATTTTCGAAGAACTAGAAGAAAAGACCATTTACCTCGAAAAAGGTATACGTCAAGTTTTTGATAAGCACAATTTAAAAGTCTGCATCAACCGTTTAGGCTCTATGATTAGCTTCCACTTTAATATTGATGAGGTAGTAAACTTTGAGGATGCTTGTAATGCCGATGCCGATTATTTCAAAAAAGTATTCCACGGAATGCTAAAAAGAGGAATTTATTTAGCGCCTTCGGCTTTCGAAACTTTATTCATTGCACGAACTCACAGCAAAGAATTACTTGACAAGACGATACAAGCCCTAGACGAAACAATTCACGAAATTGAGGCATGAGTCTTTATAAAGACATATTAAAAAAAGCTCTTGAGATTATCCATTCTGAAGGTTCAGCAAAGGATAAAATGCAGACTGTTTGTGACTTATTAGAAGATCAAATAGAGTATTACGACTGGGTTGGCTTTTATCTATCGGATGTTGAAAGTAGAATGCTGCGCCTTGGGCCATACACTGGAGAGGAAACTGATCATACCACTATTCCTTATGGGAAAGGTATATGCGGTCAAGCAGCAGAGTCAGAAAAAACTTTTTTGATTGACGATGTGGATAAAGAAAGCAACTATATCGTTTGTAGCATTCACGTAAAATCTGAAATAGTAGTGCCTATCTTCAGAGATGGAATTGTAATTGGTCAAATTGATATTGACTCCGACGAAGTGGCGGCTTTTAAGAAAGATGACCAAGAATTGCTGGAGTATATCTGTTCCGAAATAGCCCCATTTATTTAATGAAAAGAGTGTTCCAATTTCAAGAAGGTGAAGTCTTACTCATCAACAAACCCCTACATTGGACGAGCTTTCAATTGGTTAACAAGTTGCGTTGGTTAATTAAAACTAAACTAAACGTTAAGAAGATAAAAGTTGGTCATGCTGGAACCTTAGACCCATTAGCTACTGGGCTAATGATTATATGTACTGGCAAGAAAACCAAGGAAATTGACCAGTACCAAGCTACAGAAAAAGAATATATAGCCACTATTAAACTGGGCGCAACAACCCCTAGTTACGATGGCGAAAAAGCAGAAGACTGCTTCTACCCAATCCAACACATCACCGAAGAGTTGATACACGAAAAAATTCAATCTTTCCTTGGTGAAATTCAACAAATGCCTCCCATATTTTCAGCATTAAAGGTGGGCGGTAAAAAGATGTACGAGCAAGCCAGAAAAGGAAAAGATGTCGAAATGAAAGCAAGAACAATTTTTATAAAAGAAATAGAAATTCAAAAGATTGAAATTCCCTATATTCGTTTGCGTATTGTTTGTAGTAAAGGGACTTATATTCGCTCTTTAGCTTACGATATTGGAAAAGCATTAGGAAGTGGCGCTTGGCTTAGTTCGCTAATACGAACCAAAGTTGGAGCTTCATCTTTAGAAAATGCCCTTGACATACAAGGCTTTGAAGAAATAATTAGAGAGGTCTAGAAGTTTAATAAGAGAAATAAATTTCGTAAATTTGCAACCTTCAAAAAATAGCTGTTTATGATCATCAAAATGAAATTATCCCATTTCGGATTTGAACTTCCGGATGAGTTATTGGCACAGCGTCCTGCTGCTAACCGCGATGAATCGCGCTTAATGGTTGTTCACCGCGAGACAGGGGAGATTGAGCACAAGTACTTTAAAGACCTTATCGACTATTTCGACGACCAAGATGTTATGATCTTAAATAACACTAAGGTTTTCCCTGCTCGTTTGTATGGGAACAAAGAAAAGACAGGGGCTGTAATTGAAGTATTCCTTTTAAGAGAGCTTAATCAAGAGAATCGTCTGTGGGATGTATTGGTTGATCCGGCTAGAAAAATTCGTATCGGAAACAAGCTATATTTTGGAAAAGACGAAGACTTAGTAGCTGAAGTTATCGACAATACTACTTCTAGAGGTAGAACATTGCGTTTCCTTTTCGATGGATCTTACGAAGAATTCAGAAAGAAATTACATGAATTAGGACAAACTCCTATTCCAAAGTATTTAGATCGCGCCCCAGATGATGAAGATGATAAACGTTTTCAAACTGTATTTGCCAAAGAACAAGGTGCCGTATCGGCTCCTACTGCAGGGATGCACTTTAGCAAGCGCCTATTAAAAAGGTTAGAAATTAAAGGCGTTAACTTCTCTGAAGTTACTTTACACGTTGGTTTAGGAACATTTAGAAATGTTGAGGTAGAAGATTTATCGAAACACAAAATGGATTCTGAAGAAATTAACATCAACGAAAATGCTTGTGATATAGTAAATGACGGTATTAAGGCAAAACGTAGAATTTGTGCAGTAGGTACAACCGTTATGCGTACTATTGAAACTTCGGTATCCACTTCAGGAACAATGAAACCATTTTCCGGTTGGACGAACAAGTTTATCTTCCCTCCTTACAAATTCAGAATCGCCAATTGTATGATTTCAAACTTCCACAGACCAAAATCTACTTTGATGATGCAAACAGCGGCATTCTGTGGTTTCGATTTACTCAACAAAGCTTACAAAGAGGCAATAAAAGAAAAATACCGCTTCGACACTTATGGTGATGCAATGTTTATCTTATAAGGAAGTCCAAAATATTTTTACTCAAAAAGCTAAGAGATGTGACATCTTTTAGCTTTTTTTTTGGTTTGGTTATTTACAAGTTGTAAGATTAAAAGTCTAAAATTACATAGTACCTTGCACCAAATACTTTGTACTAAAATGAAATATTACGCAATCATAGTAGCTGGAGGTAGCGGACAAAGAATGAAAAGCTCAATCCCAAAACAATTCATCGAATTGAATGGGAAACCTATCTTGATGCATAGCCTAGAAAAGTTTTATTGCGCAAAATCATCGATAGACATTATTGTAGTCTTACCTAAATCACACCACGGTACTTGGAATACGCTTTGTGACAAACATCAGTTTACTATTCCACACCAAATTTGTGAAGGTGGCACAAGTCGTTTTCAATCGGTGAAAAATGGCTTGAATCATTGTACAGAAGAATCACTTATTGCTGTTCACGATGGGGTTAGACCCCTGATTACGGCAGATTTCATCCTTAGTTTATATAAAGAAACGGAATCGAAAGGAGCAGTTATTCCCGTTTGCCCCGTTATAGAATCGATTCGCAAAGCCGAAGGAGATCAAAGCGAAGCCTTAGATAGGAGTCAATATTATTCGGTACAAACGCCTCAATGCTTCACCTCTGATATACTTCATAAGGCTTATCAACAAGAAGAACTTACTATTTTTACCGATGACGCTTCTGTAGTGGAAGCCCTGGGAGAAAAAGTTCACCTTTTTGAAGGAGAAGCAGAAAATATTAAAATCACGAATCCAAAAGATTTGCTTTTAGCAGAAGCACTACTTAAGGCTTAGTCTTCGGTAGGTATTATACCCCTCACCAAGTAACTACAACACAAAAGGGTTTATACCAACACCTTTACTCTAGATTTCCCTGTCAACTTCATCCCATCAACATTTTCAATCAAAATAACTCTTGGTTTATTGCCGGTAGAAAATGAACCTAATTCTGCATAGCCAAAAAAATCAGCGCCATTTTTACAAGCCCAAAGCAGCAACTCTTCTGTAGAAATCTGTGGAAAATTCTTTTGAATCAATTTCAATTCTTCCAGAATACTCAATGTATCGTTTGAAGCTAGAGAATCTGTTCCCACAGTAATTTTCAAATTCTTGTCGCGCCATAAATCGTAATTCGGTAAAGAACGCTCTATATACCAATTTGCCTTTGGGCAAGTACACCAATAAGCATTGGTGAAATGGTCTTCTACTTGATTGATATCCGAAGCCTCCGAACAGGTATTATGAACCAATAAAACCTTCTGATCTTTGGGTAAATGCTGCAATAAACTATACTGAGAAGAATTCTTTCCAAAACCCATTTGCGAAGAAATATCCAATCCTTTTCCACCAAACAAATCCGCTAAATCTCCTTTTGACTCCAAAAATAGTTCGTTTTCAGAAGGTGTTTCTTGATGATGAATAGTCAACAATTGATCTTTAGAATTGGAGTAAATCCCTTCTAATAAAGCAGGAGATAAAGAATAAGGTGCGTGTGGAACCAATGACGCTGAAAGTTCAACTGACTTATAATCCGCTACTACTTTCAGTCCATCAACTACTAATTTTTTGGCTTGACTTTTATCCAATCCAAAAATCTCAACAAAGGAGTGGTACTTAATAATACTCGCTTTCTTTACTTCTAAGGTGTCGGTGGTATTCGAAATATCGCCTACTGCGGCAATCCCTGCATCTATCATTTCTTGGTTCCCCGCTTTTATAGAAGCTACCGGATCAAGAATACATTCATTTCTGCGTGTAGGAATCTGACTTACAAATGCTGGAAGTCCAGTCCCTTCTGGCATTACCTCTTTCATATGCGAAAGCTCTAAATGACAGTGGGTATTTACAAATCCGGGGCACACAATGCCTTCGTACACTTCTACTTCAAAATCGTGAGAAATTGGGGCGATATCAGTCAGATGAATTATCGTTCCGTCGTCTTCAATAAAAAGATAGCCATTCTCAATAGGGGCGGCATTTAGAGGGATAATATAGGAAGCTTTAAATATACGCATCGTGTAAGTTTTCTCAAAGGTAAGAATCCCTATCTTTGCAGCGATGGAAAAGCAGAAGAAACAAGACATCAGAGCTTTATCGAAAGAAAAGCTGAAAGACTATTTTGTGGCTAAAGGCGAAAAAGCCTTTCGTGCAAAACAAGTTTATCAGTGGATCTGGAAAAAATCGGCTACCGATTTCGACCAAATGACGAACCTTTCTTTGTCTACCCGCGAACTATTGAAGGAGAACTTTGATATCAATGCAGTACAAATTGACGAGTGTCAATTTAGTACCGATGGTACTATAAAAAATGCCTTTAAACTTTACGATGGTCAGATTTGCGAGGGTGTACTTATCCCTGTAGAAAACAGAATGACCGCTTGTATTTCGTCGCAGGTTGGCTGTAGTTTAGCTTGCGACTTTTGTGCTACTGGGCGTTTAAAGCGTATGCGTAATATTAATGCAGACGAGATATACGATCAAGTTCGCATCATTCGCGATCAAGCGATGGAACACCACAATCAAAGCCTATCGAACGTCGTTTATATGGGAATGGGTGAGCCTTTATTGAACTACAAAAATGTATTGGAGTCTATAGAAAAGATCACTTCCGAAGAAGGTTTGGGAATGTCACCAAAGCGCATTACCGTTTCTACAGCAGGTGTTGCTAAGATGATAGAAAAACTCGCCGACGATGATGTAAAATTCAACTTGGCACTTTCTCTTCACGCTGCAAACGACGAGAAGCGAAACAAAATTATGGGGATCAACGAAACCAATAATTTGAAAGTTTTAGCCAAATCCCTGAAATATTTCTACGCCAAAACGCAAACTCGTGTTACCTACGAATACATCATCTTCGATAAGTTTAACGATCAATTGCAAGATGCTCATGAGCTTTACGAATTCTGTAAGCACATCCCGTGTAAGGTAAACATCATCGAATACAATCCGATTGAAAACGGTGTTCACAAACAAGCAGAAGCTCATAAAGTAGATGCTTTTAAAGACTATTTGGAAGAGCGTGGTGTGGTGGTAAACATTCGTCGTAGTAGAGGGAAAGATATTGATGCTGCTTGTGGGCAGTTGGCGAATAAGAAGTAAGTGTCAGCTTTCAGCTATGAATTAGTATTATAGTAGATTAGTACTAGGTACAAAGTCGCTAGTATCTAGTATTTAGATTTCAATAATTACTACATTTGGCCTTCATGTCGTTAATCGATCAAATAAAAGCTCCCATAAAAAATGAAATGGACTCTTTCGAGTCTAAGTTCAAATCTTCGATGGCGAGTAAAGTGCCTTTACTGGACAAAATCACACACTATATTGTAAAGCGCAAGGGAAAACAAATGCGACCGATGTTTGTTTTTCTCTCGGCAAAACTATGTGGCGAACTCAACGAGAGCACCTTTCGTGGAGCTTCGATGATTGAATTATTACATACCGCAACTTTGGTGCACGACGATGTAGTAGACGATGCCAATATGCGCCGTGGTTTCTTTTCGATTAATGCTCTTTGGAAAAATAAAATAGCCGTCTTAGTCGGCGATTTCCTGCTTTCAAAAGGCCTCTTACTTGCAGTAAAAAATGAGGATTTTCATCTTTTAAAACTCACTTCTCGCGCTGTTGAAGAAATGAGTGAAGGTGAATTATTACAAATTGAAAAAGCCCGTCGTTTAGACATTGTTGAAGAGGTGTACTACGAAATCATACGTAAGAAAACAGCTTCTTTAATTGCTGCTTGTTGTGCCGTTGGATGCTCATCGGTTTCTAAAGATGAAGAACTCATCGAAAAGATGTGGGATTTTGGTGAAGCCATAGGTATTGCTTTTCAAATTAAAGACGACCTCTTCGACTATCAAAAGCAAGGTTTGATTGGAAAGCCTGTAGGGATAGATATTAAAGAGCAAAAAATGACTTTGCCTTTAATTTATGCGCTACAACATTGTGATAAAAGCACTCGCAAGTCAGTCATCAATATCATCAAAAGCCATCACAACAATCCGAAAAGGGTGAAAGAAGTAATCGCCTTTGTGCGCGAAAGTGGTGGTTTGGAGTACGCAGAAGAAAAGATGTGCGAATACCAAGCGAAAGCCATAGAAATCATTTCTACTATGCCCGATTCTGAAGCGAAGACTTCACTTCAGGCTTTAATAAAATATGTGATTGATCGGAAGAAGTAGCATCATTGTTGGTTGGTAGTTATTTATTTTAGTCACTCCATCAACTAACAACTAAATCCCAATAACAAATTTTAGTATTTTAGCTTTCTAAATTAGCGCCATTGATCCCTAAGGAAACCATAGATCTCATTTTCGAAACAGCTCGTATAGACGAGGTTGTTGGCGATTTTGTACACCTCAAAAAACGTGGGGTGAATATGTTAGGAAACTGTCCTTTTCACGACGAAAAAACACCTTCGTTTACCGTTTCTCCTGCTAAGGGAATCTACAAATGTTTTGGTTGTGGTAAAGGTGGTAACTCGGTAAACTTCGTGATGGATCACGAGCATTTCAGTTATCCTGAAGCACTCAAATATCTTGCTAGCAAGTACAATATTTTCATCGAAGAGACGGTGCGAACTCCCGAACAGGAGGAAGCAGCCAACGATAGAGAAAGTATGTTTATCGTTAGTAATTCAGCGAATGAATACTTTCAAGATCAACTTTTCAATTCGGATGAAGGTTGTGCTATAGGTCTTAGTTATTTTAAAGAAAGAGGATTTAGAGAAGATATACTCAAAAAATTCCAATTAGGTTACAGCCCCGAAAAAAGTGATGCTTTTAGTGCCTTTGCACTCAAAGAGGGATACAAAATAGAGTTCCTAGAAAAAACGGGACTTACTATACCCAAAGAATCGAGAAATTACGATAGATTCCGCGGAAGAGTCATGTTTCCTATTCGATCATTGTCAGGAAGAGTTTTAGGGTTCGGTGGAAGAATATTAAAAAGCAATGTAAAAGCTGCCAAATATCTGAATTCACCCGAGAGCGACATTTACCACAAGAGTAAAGTCCTCTATGGTATGTACCATTCCAAAAACAGCATCGTTAAAAAAGACCGTTGTTTATTGGTTGAAGGTTATACCGATGTTATTTCGATGCACCAAGCGGGCATGGAAAATGTGGTCGCCTCTTCAGGGACTTCGCTAACCATTGGTCAAATAAAATTAGTAAAGCGCTTCACCAATAATATCACCCTTCTTTTTGATGGGGATGCTGCTGGTTTGAAAGCCGCTTTAAGAGGTGTAAACCTTATTCTTCAGGAAGGTCTAAATGTTAAGGTGGTTACCTTCCCCGATGGGGAAGATCCAGATTCTTATGCCAAAAAGGTGAGTTCTGAAGACTTAGAAAACTATATAGATTCTCAGGCAAAAGATTTTATTGAATTTAAATGTTCTTTGCTTCTTGAAGAAGCCAAAGAGGATCCAATAAAAAGAGCCGAGCTGATTAAGGATATTGCGGCAACTATTGCCCTTATTCCCGACACCATATCCAGGACTGTTTATGCACAATCTTCTTCGAAGATTTTGGGTATTGAAGAGCAACTCATCTTCAATAGCATTGAACAATCGAGAACGGGTAAATCACAAAATAGCAGTACAGCTCAAGGAATGCAGGTGGTACACACAGCGCCACAAAAGAGTAAAATCTTAAAACTAAGTACAGAACTCGAAGAAAGTACCCTCATCCGATTATTGGTTATGTACGGCACTTCGGCACTTACTTATGAAACCGAAGAAGAAGAAGAAGTAGAAATTTCGGTGGCTGAAAAGATTATTGGAGATTTGTGTGAAGATGAAATTTCGTTCAAAAACCAAGATTATCAACGAATTTTTGAGGAGTGTCTGAACTCAATAAATGATAATGGCACCATTCTCGAGCAAAAGCATTTCACCCAACATCCATATCCAGAAATATCGAAGTTAATTTCAGAATTGCTTTTCGATAAACACGCCCTAAGCGACTGGTCGAAAAAAGAGATTTTTGTCCCTAGCGAGGGTGACAAGCTCATGCAATTAGTAGAAGAAGCTATTGTGCGACTTAAATCGAAAAATGTGAAACTTCAGATTAATGAGATGCTGAAGCAGATGAAAGACGGATCTATCCCAGAAAACGAACGTCCTAAATTTCTCTATAAGTTTCAACAACTAAATGATTACTCCCAAATTATCGACCAAGCCTTAGGTCGAGAATGCTAATAATCAGGAACAATCTTTTAAGGCTGATATAATTGCATTAACTTTGCACTAACAAAACGATTAACAATGTCTTTACGCACTCAATTTCAAGTAGGTGGAGTTCCCGAACATTTCAATTTACCATGGAAACTGGCAATTGAAAAGGGAGAGTTTAATGCCCACAATATTGATCTAGAATGGTCCGACTACCACGGTGGTACAGGCGCCATGACCAAAGCACTTCGCGAAGGTGATTTAGACATTGCCATCTTGCTTACCGAAGGGATTATCGCTGATATTCACCGAGGAAATCCAAGTAAAATTGTTCAGTTTTATGTGAAATCTCCACTTCGTTGGGGAGTCCACGTTGGTGCACAATCAAAGTTTGAATCAGTTACCGATTTAGAAAATACGCGTGCAGCCATCTCTCGCTTCGGCTCAGGCTCTCATTTAATGGCCTATGTAAATGCCGACAATCACAATTGGGATTTAGCTCAGCAAAAATTTGAAGTGGTTAAAAATTTAGATGGAGGTCGTGAATTCTTAACTAAAGGGGGTGCCGATTATTTCCTTTGGGAAAAGTTCACCACCAAGCCTTTTGTTGATAATGGTGAGTTTAGAATTGTAGGCGAATGCCCAACTCCATGGCCTAGTTTTGTGGTTGCCGTTAGAGAAGGTTTACTGCTAACACACTATAATGAGATTGAACAAATCTTAAAGATTGTAAACGAATCTTGTTCAAAAGTAAAAGCCAGCGAAAAGTCTATTGAAGAAATTGCTGAGCGATACCAACTGAGAAAAGAAGATGTAGCGATTTGGTTTAAGGAAACCGAATGGGCGTACAATGGTACGATTGAAGCAGAAACGATCGACAAGGTTCAAGAGCGATTGATGAGTTTAGAAATCATCGAAGCAAAAATGGATTTCGATATGCTTTGTAGTCCGTTTAGTGAAAGACTAAAAGTAAAAGTTAAGAAGTCTTAATATCCTTAACCCCCAATTGGAGGGTGACTTTACCTTTCCAAGCGTTTTCTTGAATCGCATAGCATATATCGAAGGCCAAGCCCTTTTTCACGTATTCCGAGTGGCATCCCATTTTAAAGGCGATGCCATTCATTTCTGCTAGCCTTTCTTTTTCGGTGCACATATGTAATTTCAAATGCTCATTTTCTGTACCTACAGCTCTACTATAACCTCTGTCCATTACATTTTTAGTGAAGAATAAAGGCGCCATATTTTCAGGACCAAAAGGTTCAAATTGCTTTAATATTCTATTGAATCCTTCTGATATATCTGCAAAGTCTAGTTCGGCATCCAAATCTAAGACCTCTACTTTCTGCTCCTCGGTAATGGTTTCCGATACTACTTTTTCAAAAGCTGCTTTAAAGGCTTCATAATTCTCTTCCTTAAGCGTAAGTCCTGCGGCATACATATGCCCGCCAAATTGATCGATATGCTCTTTGCAAGTATCTAAAGCTTCGTATACATCAAAGCCTTTTACAGAACGTACAGAAGCCGCTAAATGCCCATTACTTTTAGTGAACACGACGGTGGGACGATAAAAACTTTCAATCAGCCTCGAAGCTACAATTCCAATCACTCCTTTGTGCCATTCTGGATGATAAACGACTGTAGAAGACCGCTCTTCTTCTTTCAATTCTTTAATTTGCGCTAAAGCTTCCTTGGCTATTCGCTGATCCTCGGCTCTTCTATCCGTATTAAACTCCTCTATTTCATTGGCTATTTTTACGGCTTGAGATTCATCATCTTCAATCAACAAACGCACGGCATTATGAGCGTGTTTCATTCGTCCGGCTGCATTTATACGAGGTGCGATGGTAAATACAACATCGGTAATGGTCATAGAGCCTACACGCTTGTGTTCACGCATTAAAGCCTGCATTCCAATACGTGGATTTTCGTTGAGAAGTTTTAATCCGTAATAGGCTAAAACCCTATTTTCATCAACTATAGGAACGATGTCTGCACCAATGGCAACCGCAACCAAATCGAGGTATTCAAAAGCTATCTTTTCGTCTAAACCTTGAGTTTTTAAATAAGCCTGCATCAGTTTAAAACCGACACCGCACCCACACAATTCTTTAAATGGATACTCACAATCCGATCGCTTAGGATCTAAAACTGCATAAGCATTAGGCAGCACATCTCCAGGTCGGTGATGGTCGCAAATAATTATATCTAAACCTTTGGATTGAGCGTAAGCTATTTTTTCAACTGCTTTTACACCACAGTCTAGTGTGATCATCAAAGTGATACCTTTCTCTATTGCATCGTCAATCCCTTGATAAGAAATCCCGTAACCCTCATTATAACGGTCGGGAATATAATAGTCGCAATCGGCATTCTGACTCTTCAGAAAACTATACATCAAACTCACCGAAGTCGTTCCATCGACATCGTAATCGCCATACACACGAATGCACTCTTTTGAGCTAACGGCGGCAATCACTCTATTGGCAGCTTTATCCATGTCCTTCATCAGAAATGGATCGTGTAACATGGATAATTGAGGACGGAAGAATGTTTTAGCCTTTTCAAAAGTGTCTATTTCTCTACTTACCAACAGAGCACAAATAGCTTTTGAAATACCTAATTCCTTATTGAGCTTAAATACTTTTTGATCGTTGGGCTTCGCTTTGAGTTTCCATATTTTTTGAGTCATAATTTATTACTCCTTAGTCTGTAGCCGATGTTCGCTGGAATTAACACCCCTATAGTCCCCTCAAGGGCATTAGTTTAAACTCGATGAAACACTAAAACCCTGTACGTAGAATGATTTTCACATAAATACTACCCAACTAAATTACCAACAATCGAATGATTTGGAAAGATGAATTAATGCTTAAATAATAAATACAATAATAAGTATTACAGATTTAACATGGCACTAAGTATAAATTTAGTTGGTGTAAATCGTCAGCAGAAGTTGAACAGTAAATTAGTAAATTTAAGTCCCACTTAGCCGAGCCCGTTCACAGTGCCATAGCTTGGCCAGATCAAATGGGGTGGAGGCTATCATTATATGAGAATCGAAGGTGATTTTAGACCCTCTGATGAAACAGAGCATTTTTATTTAACACATACAGGAGCAACAGCGGGTGTTCCTCGTCATATTAAGTATAGCCTAGCTATAGATCTCAATGTTAAAGTAGAGCAAGATTACCAGATTAATCTACAAATGAATTTAAATGCATGGTATGACAATCCTAATACCTACAATTTTGAGGGTTTTGATGATGGGATGATGTCGAACCACAGACAGTTACAGCTTGTTTGAGCTATCATTCTGGTGAGCCGAAATTTATTTCTTTCCTTCTAAGATAACAACAAACTCTCCTTTGGGAGCTTTTTCTCCAAAATGAACGATCAATTCATCTACAGTGCCTCTCACCGTTTCTTCAAACTTTTTAGAAATCTCTCTACTCACAGAGAGCTTTCTGTCGCCTCCTACAAACTCTTGAAGCTGTAATAAAGTCTTTGCAATTTTATGTGGAGACTCGTAAAACACAATAGTTTTGGTTTCTTCTGCCCAAGACAATAAACGCGTTTGTCTTCCTTTTTTAGGAGGTAAAAAACCTTCGAAAATAAAACGATCTGTAGGAAATCCCGATTGTACTAAAGCAGGAATTAAAGCCGTTGCTCCAGGTAAACATTCTGTAGGAATTCCATTTTCTACACATGCTCTAACGAGAAGAAATCCAGGATCTGAAATACCAGGAGTTCCCGCATCGGAGATCATGGCTATCTGGCTTCCCATTTTCAATTTCTCGATAATTCTATCAAGCATTTTATGCTCGTTATGCATATGAAAAGACTGCATATGTGTATTCACATCTAAATGCTTTAACAGCTTGCCTGAAGTACGCGTATCTTCTGCCAAAATAAGGTCAGATTCCTTGAGAATACGTATTGCACGCAGGGTGATATCTTCTAAATTACCTATAGGTGTAGGCACCAAAAACAGTTTCGACATAGTCTTTTCTTTGCACAAACAAATTAAGTAAAAATAGCATTGAACAGACCGATTTTATTAGATTTGTTTAGATAAAACAGATGGAATGTTCCTAGAAACACCCGATAGTAATAAAAGAAGTAAAGGCTGGATTGAGGTAATCTCGGGCTCGATGTTTTCTGGAAAGACAGAAGAATTGATTCGACGTCTAAGAAGAGCTCAGTTTGCCAATCAGAAAGTAGAGATTTTTAAGCCGGAACTTGACACGAGATACGACGAGGAAAAGGTGGTGTCGCACGACGAAAATGAGGTGCACTCCACCCCAGTTCCTTCCTCGGCAAACATTCTTTTATTGGCCAACGATGTGGATGTAATTGGTATAGACGAAGCTCAGTTTTTTGACGATGAATTGCCTGCAGTTTGTGGCGCTTTAGCAAATAGAGGAATTCGCATTATTGTAGCTGGTCTCGATATGGACTATCTGGGAAACCCCTTTGGTCCTATTCCAAATTTGATGGCCGTTGCAGAATATGTAACTAAAGTTCATGCAATTTGTGTAAAATGTGGCGATTTGGCTAATCATTCACACCGATTTAGCTCATCGAAAGATTTACTACATTTAGGAGAACAAGATCAATACGAAGCACTGTGCAGAACTTGCTTCCAAAAAAAGACTTCAAAATAGTATGTTGTCATTCTCCTATACCTCTAAAAATCTAGCCTCTATTGTTAAGGCAGAACTATCTGGTCCTGATGAAAGCAATGTACTAAACGAGCTTTTATGGGATAGTAGAAAGGCAAACCACTTTGCACATACCTTATTTATTGCGATAAAAGGTCCGCACCACGATGGACACGATTATATTGAGGATCTCTACCAAAAAGGCTTCCGTCATTTTTTAATCTGCGATGAAAAACTCGATAAAGAACAATTTTCTGAAGCCACCTTTTTAATTGTTGAGGATAGCCTTAAGGCCCTGCAAAAACTAGCTGAACACCATCGTTCACAATTTAACATTCCCATTATAGGAATTACGGGAAGCAATGGGAAAACCATAGTCAAAGAATGGCTCAGCACCTGTCTACAAACTCGCTATAAGATTTGTAAAAGCCCAAAAAGTTACAATTCACAAATTGGACTCCCGCTTTCGATTCTAAACTTAGAAAGTACTCACCAAATAGGCCTTTTTGAAGCGGGAATTTCACTTTGTAATGAAATGGAACGCCTCGAAAAAATCATGGTTCCAACAATAGGAATATTTACCAATATTGGTGAAGCGCACTCTGAAAACTTTAGCTCCTTAGAAGAAAAGGTTGCCGAGAAAGCTCAACTCTTTAAGAATGCCAAACAAATCATCTACTGTAGCGATCATGATTTAATACATCAAGAGCTGAAAAAAATAGATACTATTCAGCTTGTAAATTGGTCTCAAAAAGATGAAAATGCTTGGCTTTATGTGAAAAGCATCAAGGAAGAAGAACATGAAAGTAAAATTATTGTTCAGCATAAAGGAGGAGATTCTGAATTTACAATTCCTTTTAGTGACGATGCCTCAATAGAAAATTGCATGCATTTAATTACACTGCTCAAGAGTTTTGAGTTTAAAAACAAAGACATCCAAGCAGGGCTCAGTCAACTTCAGGCATTAGCAATGCGCCTTGAATTGAAAGAGGCAAAAAGCAACAGCTTATTGATTAACGACGCTTATAGCTCCGATTTAAGCTCTTTAAAAATTGCCTTAGATTTCCACAAACAACAAAGTGGAAACCTTCGCAAAATTGCCATCCTCTCGGAACTAGATGAAACGGGTATGCCCTCCTCTGAGCTTTTCCCAAAGCTCATGAGTTTATTAGACAACTATCAAATTGAAAAGGTGGTTGGGATTGGTGAAAAGTTTTGTGATTTTCAAGCAATCTTCAATAATTGTCAAAGCTATAAAGACACAGAATCCTTTCTGGCTGAAATAGAAGAACAAGATTTTGGGAATGCCTCTATACTCATAAAGGGTGCTCGTAGATTCCAATTTGAAAATATAGCAAAAGCATTAGAGCAAAAAGCCCACGAGACAGTCTTGGAAGTCAACCTAAATGCCATTAGTCATAATTTCCACAGCTTCAAGCGTCTGTTAAAACCAGAAACCAAAGTCATGGTTATGGTAAAAGCCTTCTCTTATGGAAATGGCTCCTTCGAAATTGCTCATACGCTACAATACCACAATGCCGATTATTTGGCTGTTGCCTATGTAGACGAGGGAATTGCTTTGCGTAAAAAGGGAATTCACCTTCCTATTATGGTGCTAAATCCAGATAGCGCTAGCTTCAAAAGACTTATCGATCGTTGTTTAGAGCCTGAAATCTATAGCTTCAGACAGCTAAATGCTTTTAGAGCTGAAGTCGCCAATACAGGTTTAAAAGGCTACCCAATACATTTAAAACTAGATACAGGAATGCGTCGTTTGGGCTTTGAATCGGCACAAATTGAAGAGCTAATCCAATGGCTAAAGCAACAAGAAGAGCTGAGTGTGAAATCTGTATTTAGCCACCTTGCCAGTAGTGATATCCCCGAAGAGGATTCTTTTACACAAATTCAAATTGACGAATATACTGCCTTGTGTAAGAGTTTAGAAACAGGATTAAATCAGACCTTCACCAAACACATCCTCAATTCTTCGGGAATCATCAATTTCCCTGAAGCACAATTCGATATGGTGCGTTTAGGGATTGGTCTTTACGGTATTGGCGCCGATGAAAAACTGCAAAACTGCAGCGCTTTAAAAACGGTTATCTCACAAATTAAAACGGTAAATATTGGGGAAAGCGTTGGCTACAGCCGCTCGTATACAGCCGACGAAACGATTCGCATTGCTATAGTTCCTATTGGGTATGCCGATGGATTAAACCGTGCATTAAGCAATGGGAAGGGTGTGCTCTATGTGAAAGGTAAGAGGGCTTCCATCATAGGAAATGTATGTATGGATATGTGTATGATCGACATCAACCACATTGATGCAAAAGAAGGTGATGAAGTCATTGTTTGGAATAGTTCGCATCATATTGAAGAAATGGCTGAAAGCCTGAACACAATTGCCTATGAGGTTTTAACCAATGTCTCACAAAGAGTAAAAAGAGTCTTTCTTCAAGACTAAAAGAGCTTCAGTAATACACCTAGGGTTTCTTCTGTTGTAATCCGTATAAGAATGGATACATAAAGGCAAAGAAAACCACTCCCGCTTGTCGCTCAAAAACACTTTCGGTAAGAAAGCCAAAAAGACTAATTCCTATAAATATTAGGAGCAGAGGATGATGTCCCTTTTCAGTAAAAGGTAGAATCATAATAAATGCAAGGAGTAAAAACCCGAGGAGCCCAATTTCAGCCCAAGATTGCATAAACTGATTGTGATAATTGAGCGATTTATGGTGTAGTGGAACATTTTTCTCTCCATCCCAAAACTTTGCATCACAGTCCAATAATGCGAGTTGAAGTTTGTGTTTTGCATCGCCTACGCCATAACCCATCACGGGATCTTCAGCAATAATCTCTGCAGCGTATTTCCATATATAAACTCTCGGATTCGTTTGTCGGTGGTCTTCAGCTCCAAGTAATTTGTTTAACTCTACAAAGGAGTCTTGAATACGAGATCTCGTATTTGGGATTAAATATAAAGTTCCGATAAATAAAGATCCTACTAGAGTAATTCTCAACCAATATCGCGATGTCATTTGTCGCTTTGACAAGTATTTCACCAAAGCAATTATAAAAAACACCCCCAAGGCTAATAAATGAATTCTACTCGATAATAAGATTAAATTAAGGATTAAAAAAGCACTAGAAAGCAACCATAAATACCTTTTATTATTTGAGCGTGTAGCCTGATAAAAGGCAACAAATACTGCAAACAAATAATACCAAGATGAATAATGAGCTTTGGCTTTTAATAGGTGTACTAAATTTTTATAATAAAACACGCTGATGTCGGAGGTGTTCAAATATTCAGAAATCGAAATCATCAAATCGATTCCCGCCATTGCTAAACAAGAAAAAACAAAAAGATCTAGTAAGCGCTCTCGTGTTTTATAACTAATAGTAGTACTGGTGAGGAAAAAGAAAGGAAACAATAGTAAGCTCAGCTTCAAACGTATATCATTCCAGCCTACCGAAACATCCTCGGTATAGAGCATGCTAAGGAGATGCAAAATGTAAAAAACAAGGAATGATATGGCAATCGGACTCTTTTTGAATTGCTTTAATTTTTCTTGATAATCGAAACTAAAAATCCAAGTGAGGCCGAATATGATAATCCCTAGAGTAAGTGGAATCTTGAAAAAATCCTGCACGAATAAGCCTATAATAAAACTTATACCTCCAAGATTATAATAAAATTCTTTGCCCTTATTTAGCATTTAATGTACCTGATAAAATAGCATGATAACGTTCGGAATCATTCAAAACTTCTATAGCCTCATCCAATACAATATCGTTGGCAAGATTCGCCTTGATTCTTCCTTCCTGATAATAGTAACGCACTACCAGCTCACTTAGTATCAATTCTGAAATTTGATCTTGATATTTATGAATATCATCCTCTTTATAAGCCAATAACTTTTCTTGAAGAGCTGAAATATTTACCGTAAAATCTTCGTAATTATCTTCTTTAGCTATCTCAATAAGCTTCTCTAGTCTTTTCTCTGTCTCTGTTTCATATTCATATTCCTTATCCTCAAGGAATCCTACAAAGTCTGTATAAATCTCATTTGACACCTCAAACACGCCGGGCTCAGCAATTGATTCATGCTCTAAAACAAAGTCTGTGGCATAGTCGAAAACTAATTGCTTAGAAACTAAGCTCCCCACAATATTGGCAAACATGTCTTGCTCTACAATAACATCTGGATTTACACCTCCACCATCATATACAACACGTCCGTTGTTCGTGTAAAAAGCAGTTTTTAGTGAATCTGCCACTTTACCCACACTTCCGTCATCATTTCTGCTGGCATAATCGAGCGCTTGAATACAACGCCCGCTAGGAGTATAATATTTAGCTACGGTAACTTTCAGTTGAGAATTATAGCTCAACTTTCTCGTTTGTTGAACCAAGCCTTTTCCAAAACTTCTCTTTCCTAAGACAATGCCTCTATCGAGATCTTGCATGGTTCCAGAAACAATTTCCGAGGCTGATGCAGAACTTTGATTAATCAAAACTACTAATGGCAGTTCGGTGTCGAGTGGACTTCCTTTAGTATTATACACTTTGTCCCACTCCTTAATTTTCCCTTTAGTAGAGACTACTTCCTGTCCCTTTTCAAGGAAAATATTACAAAGGCTAACGGACTCATTCAATAGCCCTCCAGGATTTCCACGTAGATCGAGCACCAGTCCTTTTAGGTCATTCTCCTCTTGAAGACTTTTAATAGCCTCCCTTACTTCGTTGGCACAATTACGAGTGAAACTTCTCAAACGGACATAGGCAATATGCTCATCCATCATTCCCATATAAGGGATCGCCTTTACTTTTACTTCTTCGCGAACAAATTTTACAGTGAAAGGCTTCTTGGTTCCGGGTCTTTCAATCAACAATTCCACCCCTACGCCTGGTTGTCCTTTTAAAACCGAACTCACATCTTGGGTAGTTTTGCCTTTTACCGATTTACCATCAATTTCTAGAAGCTTATCGCCAGCCTTTAAGCCTGCTTTATCGGCAGGGAATCCTTTATAGGGTTCTACGATTATGACATAATCATCTTTTTGGCGAATCAAAGAACCAATACCTCCATATTGACCTGTAGTCTGAAATCTAAAATCTTCAATCTCCGACTCTGGAATATAATTGGTATAAGGATCTAAATCGTCGAGCATGGCGTCAATAGCCTTCTCGATCATTTCACCAGGCTTGGTTTCATCCACATAGTAAATGTTTACTTCTCGAAAAAGAGTGGTAAAAATGTCGAGGCTTTTAGTAACCTCAAAATAGCCAGAAACAAAAGCGTAAGAAGAACCAACACTAATGGCTATAAAAGACCAAAAAGCTACTTTTTTAAATATTCCTTTCATCTGTAATTATTTTAGGGAACTGGATCATAACCATGACCACCCCAAGGGTGACAAGAACCAATTCTTTTAATAGCTAATAAAAAACCTTTCCAAAGGCCATGCTTTTCAAAAGATTCCAATGCGTAAGCCGAGCAAGTAGGTGTATATCTGCAAGAAGCAGGAGTCCAAGGAGAAATTACTTTTTGATAGATTTTTATCAAAAGGATAAACAAAGCTTTAAGCCCCTTCGCTAACACTTGAAATAAACTTTTCAAAAACATCTTTTAGTTTAGACTCCAATTTTTGATACGGCAAATCGTCTTTGGAAACATAGATTAATAATACAACATATTTTGCATTCAACTTTGGATACCAATCTGCTTTTTTAAGCCGATATATTTCGCGCAATTTGCGTTTTATTCTATTTCTATCGACTGCCTTGGGGAAGCGTTTCTTACCTACAGAAAACGCAATTTTCAAGGGAAATTCCTGTTCGGTCTCAACTTCTTTCCAGAGCAGAACAAAAGGAAATTTCTTTGCGGACTCGCCTTCAGATATTAACGCTTCAAATAAGCGCTTGCTCTTTAATATCTCAGCTTTTTGGAAGGTTTGACGCATATGAAGGTAAAGGTAATAAATTTCAAAAAAAAAGGGGCGATAAAATTATCGCCCCATCAAATATTATAAAAGCCTTGGCTTATTTTTTATTCTCCTCTTTAATATACAGTTCCAATGCCATAGTCATGGAGGGGGCTTTAACAGAAGGGGCCTCAATATTCACTTTTAATCCTGCCTCTTGAGCTGCTTTTACTGTTGTTTGACCAAAAACAGCAATACATGTATCTTTTTGCTGGAAGCCAGGGAAGTTTTGGAATAAGGACTTAATGCCCGAAGGGCTAAAGAATACGAGAATGTCATAAAAGACATCTTCCAAATCAGATAAATCACTACATACTGTATTATACAATACCGCGCGAGTGTAATTGATCTTATTATCTTCCAACAACTGAGGAATAACGGGTTTCAACAAATCAGAAGAAGGAAGTAAATACTTCTCCCCTTTATGCTTTTTGATAACATCCATCAAGTCAGCAAAGCGTTGCTTCCCGTAATAAATCTTTCTTTTTCTATATGTAATGTACTTCTGTAAGTAGAAAGCAATAGCTTCAGACATACAGAAATATTTCATCGTTGCAGGAACTGTAAATCTCATTTCTTCACATACACGGAAGTAATGATCAACAGCATTGCGACTTGTCAAAATAACAGCCGTATGGTCTGCTATAGTAATTTTTTGTTGCCTAACATCGACAGCACCCACTGCTTCAACGTGAATAAAAGGACGGAAATCGACTTTAACCTTTTGCTTACGAGCTAAGTCGTGGTACGGAGAAGCGTCCGTCTTAGGTTCTGGCTGTGAAACTAGAATCGTTTTTATTTTCAAATCACTCTCTAGATTAGGGGTTCGTCTTACTCAAAAATTATACCGCTGAAAGTCAGCACCTTAACAAATATAGCGTCCATAAAACAGGTGCTATTTCGAAAATGCAAATATACAAAATTAAATAATATGGCACCAATGCCTGACTCTTTTTCAATTGTAGGATGCTCTTCACTCTAGCATAGGCCCATATTAGTAAAACTACTGGGGATAAAATATTTAGCTGAACAATCGTCTCTACATCTCTAAGGTATAAGTAGATTGTAAGTAAGCTAATGGGGGCAATAAATAAATTGATATTATGAATCGACAAAAGCGCAAACTCTTGCACTATTTTTCCTTGCTGAAAAAGAAGACCTCCGATAAAAATGAATACCCACTTAAGGCTGATATAAATGAATAATATCCCGACAGAAGAGAGAAAAAGTGTCGAGCTAGCTACAAAACAAGAATGATACGAGAGGTAATTATAAAGAATAAAAGCAATCGTTAGTATGGAGCAAAGTGAAAGTGAAGCCACAAAAGCGCTCATCAATTTTAGCTGCCGACCATAAGCTACTTGATACTGCTTATTATAAAATGATCTGAAAAAATAAATCACTCTCCTAGGATCGGAGATGTATAAAACAACATATATCAGAACTATAAAAAGAAATAATAATAAAATCCAGCTGGGATGAGGGTTGTTTCGGAGTATTTCTATCAAGTTTTTGGCTTTTTACAAAGCTAAAAAAAAGGAGCCTTGAGGGCTCCTTTTTTTTAGAATTTGTTTTGCTTATTGCAGTACTATCTTTCTCGAAGAAGAGTCTCTTTCTGAATCAACTTTTAAAGTATAAAGTCCTTTTGCTAAATGCGAAGGAAGCACCATAGTATAAGTTAAGTCGTTTAATGTCCCTTCGAACAATACCGACTCCGCACCTTTCATATCGTATAAAGAAATACGAGTATTCTCTCCTAAAGGAGTGTCCCAAGACATATTAATTTGCTCAGATGTAGGGTTTGGGAACACTGTAAATTCGAAAGCATCCACCTCTTCTACACCCACTCCGTAATTAAATGAATAATTAGTTGTTAAATGAACATCCCCTGAAGGGTTCCCATTTCCATTTGCAAAAATTGAAGCAGCATAAACAATCACCTCACCATCGTAATCTTCAGGAGCAGTCCAGTAAAATACGCGATTAATGGATTCGCCAACAGCTGAAGTTCCATAAATCGTATGCGTAATATAATCTCCACCAACAATTTTAGTTCTAACAGCATCATCTAGACTAATCTCACCTATTTTATTTCCAAAGGCATCTTCAATACATGCTTGAAAACCGATTTTTGACGAGCCTACAGCCTCAATCATAATCTCAACATCAGCAGTTGCAGATTCCAGTTCGTTGACACTAATATTTAAGGCTTGGGAAGTTACAGGCCCCGCACCGTGACAATATGAAGAGCTACAAGAAACGCTATTATCTCCTAGAGAGCCTGTTTTTCCTGCTGGAGCACCACTTGAATTAGTATGTGCTACATTTCCTGTGAATAGAAAAGCTAAAGAAGCAATTCCTAAAAGTGTAAAAATATGTTTCATCGTTTTGTGTTATTGATTTTGTTGTATCATCTTAATGCTTTTCACCAATTTTCCGTTTGAAGTCCAAATAGCGGTATAAATACCATTTGTTAAAGTTTTATCCGACCAGTTTAACTCGTAGCGACCTTTTTCCAAGTCTTGATTCATCAAGACTTTTATTAGTGAGCCCTTTTGATCATATATCTCGATGAGCGTTTGGGCGTTTTTATTGAGGACTAAAAACATTCGTGTAGAGCCATTAAAGGGATTTGGATAATTTTGACTTAAATCACCGTACTCTTTTTGGAGCTCATTAATTCCTATTGGACCATCACCTGATAAAATTACATCAAAAGCCCCATACCAATCACCTTCGAATCCAGGAGAAACTGGTATTATTCTGTTAATTGCCGAGGGATTGCTCGCCCAGGGATCTGAAGGAATGTCTGAATCGCCCTCAAAATAAATTTGAGTCACCAAGTCTTCATAGCCTTCAGCCTGTACTTTTAAGTGAATATGGGCAGGACGGTATTGAGATCCATTGAGATATTTTCCAGGAATAATGGATAGCAAATTATAGTTTCCTTGTGTATCGGTAATAATCTTGCCTCTAAAATTAAATCCCGTATTATCGTAAGCACCATTTTCATCTGCTTGCCAAAAATCCATCACGGCATTGGCAATCCCTGTTTCGCAATCGGTGGCAGTTAAGCTACCTGTTAAATAGAGCAATTCACCTTGGAAAGCCTCTGGAACAATTGAATTCGTTTCGGGAGCTCCTTCGGAAAAGAAGGGGCCTAAAATATCTGGTGTAGTCGCATCGCAAAGTTCTAAATCCTCCGCCTTTAACTGGAACGGGATAAAAGAAGCTGCTAAAACACCCAAGGAGCCTTTTTTCAAAAAATCTCTTCTGTTCGATTTCATAATTTCAATATCATTTACATTCCAATTGCCCTTTATTCCAGCAACCTAATCTACAATATATTAAACACAAATAGCAAAACACAATCCGAATCAATTATTGTATTTGTATAGAATTCATAATAAAATAAATCAATACATTTGATTTCCAAATAAAGAAAAAGGTATGGCAACGGATTTATTTCAAGCTCCTGATTACTATAATCTAGACGACTTACTTAGCGAAGAACATATAATGGTACGTGATGCTGCCCGCAACTGGGTTAAGCGTGAGGTATCTCCTATAATTGAAGAGGCTTGTCAGAAGGCTGAATTCCCAAAACAACTTGTTCCTGGACTAGGAGAAATTGGTGCCTTTGGCCCTTATATTCCTGTGGAATATGGTGGTGCAGGATTAGACCAAATTTCTTACGGTTTAATTATGCAAGAATTAGAAAGAGGTGACTCTGGAGTTCGCTCAACAGCCTCTGTTCAATCTTCATTGGTTATGTACCCTATTTACAAATATGGTAACGAGGAACAAAGAAAAAAATACCTGCCCAAATTGGCTAGTGGAGAACATCTAGGTTGTTTTGGATTAACAGAACCTAACCACGGATCAGATCCAGGCGGAATGGAAACTAATTTTAAAGATATGGGTGACCACTATCTTTTAAATGGTGCTAAAATGTGGATTTCGAATGCTCCTTTTGCAGACATCGCAGTTGTATGGGCTAAGAACGAAGAAGGAAGAATTCACGGATTAATTGTTGAACGTGGTATGGACGGTTTTACTACTCCTGAAACTCACGGTAAATGGTCTCTTCGCGCTTCGGCAACGGGTGAACTGGTCTTCGATAATGTTAAGGTTCCTAAAGAAAATTTATTGCCAAACAAAAGTGGTTTAGGTGCTCCTCTTGGGTGTTTAGACTCTGCTCGTTTTGGTATTGCTTGGGGTGCTATAGGTGTGGCAATGGATTGTTACGACACCGCTTTACGTTATTCTAAAGAGCGCATCCAATTCGGGAAACCAATTGGTGGTTTCCAATTGCAACAAAAGAAATTGGCTGAGATGATTACTGAAATCACCAAAGCTCAATTGCTTACTTTCCGTTTAGGGCAATTGCGTAACGAAGGACGTGCAACTTCGGCTCAAATTTCTATGGCGAAAAGAAACAATATTGAAATAGCTATGAAAATCGCTCGTGATGCTCGCCAAATGTTAGGTGGTATGGGTATTACTGGTGAATATCCTATTATGCGTCATATGATGAATATGGAGTCGGTTGTAACTTACGAAGGAACTCACGATATACACTTGCTGATTACCGGTTTTGATGTTACTGGAATTAGTGCATTTAAATAAGATTATTTGAAAGTTTAAGATTAAAAGCTATAAAGCCCCTCTCGAAAATTCGAGAGGGGCTTTTTTATAATTATTAATTAACTCAAGCCTCTTTCCTTTTTAATCGCTTCAAAAGCTTCTTTCACTTTTAAGAACTTCTCTCCACCAGTTTTTTTCAAAGCATCTGACAATCCATTCAACTTATCGGGATGATATTTCATTGCCATTTTACGGTAGGCTTTTTTCAGCTCAGCATCCGTGGCATTCTCATCAATCTCAAGAATCTTATAATGCTGCTTAGCATCCTTATAAAACATAGCCTTAATAGAAGCTAAATCCTTAGGGTTGATCACCAAATAAGCACCAATCTTCTCAATAATCGACACTTCACTTGCGTCGATATGACCATCGGCCATCGAAATTCCGTAGAGGAAATGGATGATCTGCAAACGCTGTGCATGAGGTAAATGTTGATCGATTTGCATACAAACCTGTCTTAGGGACACATCCTTAGCATCGATGATATGCTTAAAAACTTTGAAACTCTCATTTGCTCTCTGAGCTCCAAACATTCTATTGAACTGCTCACGAACAAAACTCAACTCTCTTTTATCAACTTTCCCATCAGCTTTAATAACATAAGCTGCCAAAACCAATAAACTAATCTCAAATTGTGCTTCAGAAGGACGCACACCTTGATAATGTTTTCTAAAATTCTCTTCTTCATCGGCTTTGCTAAATAAAGAGCCTAAAGAATAACCTAAAAGCGCACCCATTGGGCCACCAAACATCCAGCCTAAACCACCGGTAATCCACTTCAATTTCATAATGCCTAATTTTCAATACAAGAGGTCAAATTTCGAACCATTATGGAGAACCTGACATTTTGTACTTTTAATGATAATGTGGAAGCAATATAAACATAAAATTGTCAGAGATCTGGCTTGGACACTTTCTTCGCCCAATTTACTAAAAGGGGATGATGTTCTGGCTGAGGGAATTCTTTTGGAGGAATATAATGACTTGAAATCATGGCTGGCAGGTCTCGATAAAGATCCCTATAGTTTAGTAGAATTTCTATCCTCAAAAAACACCCTCCGCCTGGGGCATTATTTTGAACAACTCGTCTTTTTTTGGCTTCATCACAGTCGACGATATGTGAGCATTGCAGAAAATATACCTATAAGAAACAAAAGAGGTCAAACTTTAGGGGAAATTGATGTGATAGTAAAGGATACCCTAAAAAACAACTACGAGCAATGGGAACTGTCAGTGAAATTTTACCTCTGTATCAATAATGATGATGTGATTCAATTTATAGGGCCAAACGGTGTCGACTTACTCGATAACAAACTAAAAAAGCTAAGAGAAAAACAACTCATCATCACTCAGAAGTTGCCAGGAAGAACGGTCTTAGAACAATTAAAAATCCCTCGTTTAGAGGCTAAAATCTATATCAAAGGAATCTTCTATTATCACCCAAAACAAGTGTATCCCAAAAGCAATATAACAACACCAAATCACTTGAAAGGTTGGTGGATTTATAAAGCTGAAGCAGAGGGGTTTTTAAGCGAAACAGCTCTTTATACCATTCTTCCCAAGACAGAATGGCTAGGGGGTCCTAGTAAATCATTAGACTTGATGAATAAAAGAGCCCTTTTAAAAAACTTGGATGAAAAATATTCAAACAGCTCGAGAAGTATCTATATAGCTACATTTAACAGTAGTCGCAACATACTTTCAACTGGGTTCATCACCCCCAATGACTGGCCATCTTTTTGATTTTTACTACTTTACTTTCTCCTTATATAGAAGACTATACTTCATAAAAAAGCCCCCGAGAATTCGGGGGCTTTTTTATAATCAATTATCAACTATCGAATAATCTCCAGTCGTTTTGTTACTTGCTCCTTGTCAGTTTTCAAACGATAGAAGTAGGAGCCTTCAGGAAGTGTGTTTACATCCATATTGATATGGTGATACCCTTTCGTGTACTCTCCACTAGCTAATACTTTTACTTGAGCTCCCAGGCTATTGTATAAAATCAAATCAAGCCCGGCATCAATATCCAGATAAAAACGCAACTTTGTTTTATTGCTTGCAGGATTGGGTTCACAATTAAAGAGTGCTAATCCCAATTTATCAGGTGATACAACAATCTGCTCCGTAATAATTACAGCATCCTGAACAAAATGTTGATTGAAACTTATTGTTTCGTTAAGCTCCACAGAAGTCCAAGAGCCCGTTTTTGCCGACCATAATTTCAAAGTCCAAGCTTCTACATTAAATAAAGCTTCTTTTTCAGTAGTCGTTTCATGGTCACCCAAAATGGTAAGAACCGTAGTTGGTAATGTTATTTTTGAAGCCCCCACACAATTGCCTTCAGCATCATATGCATAAATTTCATCAGCTGAGTCTTCTGTTGTTTGCCATGCCGTTTCTGGAATCACCAGATGCATATTAGATCCTGTATTCATGTCAATTGGGCTCATCACTGCTTTATTATCAATCACTTTCGAAGAAGCCATTCGATATTCCTCATCGTTAGCTAATAATTGTAAAACATTTGGATTAGTCATCTTTACCTGATAACCTTTTCCAGGCTCCATATCTCCGATGCCGTTATAATCCCAAGCAGGTAAATAAGCCAGCCCTTGCGCATCTTTTACCATCAATACATCATCGCTGATATTGGCAAATACCGCAACTGTATTTGCTATTCCTTGGCGCAGATAAGAGCTAATATTCCAACCTT
>Ga0207966_1000130_pt1 | contig 40905 bp, 45 predicted proteins | sample Knorr_S23_td_NAD_FD_185611 | JGI IMG/M metagenome (GOLD analysis project Ga0207966, IMG submission 185611) | Marine microbial communities from Southern Atlantic Ocean transect - Knorr_S23_td_NADW_ad_2500m_LV_B (SPAdes) (version 2) | ecosystem: Environmental > Aquatic > Marine > Oceanic | place...
AGAGGCGGGTTTCAACCCTGCCCCTACCGTTACACTGTCATGCCGAGTCACCAGGCGACAGAACCTGACAACCTCCGCCTACACTTTCTGGAACTTGGTCACCCGCGCGCCGTTGCCAATCTCTGTGACGTAGATGTTGCCATCGAGGTCAACGCAGATGCCGTGACCGCCGATGATGCTTCCTTCCTGAGGTTCATTGCTGCGCCAGCTTGAGAGCAGGTTGTGGTCCAGGTCGAAAATACTGATCCCGCCCTGAGGGCCAGACTCGATAACGTAAACGATGTCGTTCAGCATAACCATGCTGCCGGGCCGCACAACATCGTCCCATTGCTCTAGGAAATTGCCGTCGGCGTCGAAGATCTGAATCAGGTCGTTCTCGCGGTCTGCGATGAAAACCCGGCTTCTGCTGTCTACCCAGATGTTGTGCAGGAGCTTGAACGTCCCCTCTCCAGAGCCTTCCATGCCCCAGGAGTGCAAAAGCTCGCCGTCGGCGCTGAACTTGTGTACCCTGTGACCGCCGTAACCGTCGGAGGCGAACAGCTCACCGTTGGGGGCCACTGCGATCCCTGATGGCATGTTGAACGGCATGCCCTGAAAGGAAGGCGACGGGGCCAGCTTTTCGCCCAGCGTGCGTAATTCCTTGCCTGCGGGTGAGTACTCGGTGGCGATGTGGTAGTCTCGATCCACCAGCCAAACGTTGTCATTGAGCGCGATGTAGATGCCGTGAGGGTTGGCCGAGAACGTTCCTTCGCCCCAAGAGGAGATGAAGTTGCCATCGGTGTCCCATATTGTCACGGGGTGCAGTCCCCGGCTGAATATGTGAACCTCGTTCTTGGAGTTGACCGCGCCGTCGGAGGCCAGCCCCATCTCCCAGTACTTGGGCATATTGGGCCACGACGGGACCCTCTCAAATTTGTAATCGCCTGATCCGACCTGTGCTGCCATGCTTGATACCCTCCTGTGATGTGGCTCGCTTTTTGGTGACCTTTGTGACTCGCAAATATGAATTCGGCCTCATGATAATACAAAACCATACAAAAAGCCCTGGGTCGAATATCGACCCAAGGCTAATTTTTCAGACTGTGCTGAAGAGAGACCTAGTCGTCGGCAGCTACCAACGCGCCGAGCCTATCTCGAATGATGGCTCGCATCTCTTTGACACGAGGAAGGGTGGGCATCTGGCCGTCTTCTTCCTTCTTGTCAAAAATCTTGTCCCCGTCCACATAAACCTGCATAATGCCTGCTACGCCTGGGGTGATTTTAATCGCGACATCCTTGCCGCCTTCAGCAAAAAACTCGGAGGCCATCCAGACCGCCGTACCGTGATACTGTCAAGGCACGCAGTAGATGATCTCGATCTCAAACTTTCCTTCACCAGCCATATTTACCTCCTGGCGTTATTGGCGTCAGATTCGTCCGTGGCTCATTTGCGCGGACATTCCGGCGCATCCTTTATGACTAAACGAGTTTATAACGGGCAGTGTGGGGTGTCAATATCGTTGCGCGAACAACTTCTCGCTGGCCCACGTTTCAGCGGGTATGACTTAGGTGGATTGGCAAAAACCTACCCTCTTTTGATCAATTCCTCCAGGCTAAATTCGTCACTCAGCACCCAGTTGAATTGGGCAGCTTCTCTCTCAGTCACCTTTTGGGCCTCCGATATCACGTAGTCGGCAAGCTCAGGAGGGAAGACAACCACGCCGTTCTCGTCGGCATGAACCACGTCTCCCGGATTTACCAGCACGCCGCCAACTTCCACAGGGACCTGCGTTTCGTCCAGCCCAAAGTTGCCGTGAGCAGGAACCGTGCCCACCGCGAACATCTGAAATCCCATTCCGTGGACGGTTTCGACGTCTCTGACTCCGCCATCAGTGACCAAACCAATGGAGCCGACTCTTTTCGCCACATTAGCCATTCCGTCACCGAAATGACAGCCGTGAAACGGTCGTGGCCCTATGTCTTTTGCGACGATCACGGCAGGCACAGGCATGTCATTTATGGCCTGCAAGCAGTCGTGCCACACCGATCTGCTTTTCACCTTGCCGGTTGTTGTCGTGTTCAAGGTGGCTGTTACTGCCTGCCCGACCATGACTCCGAGATCAGGAAACTGGCATCTGATGTTCCAACCCATGAAACCTTCGGTGTTGAGACGGCTTTCATGTGTTTCGACCGCATTCGCCACTGTGGGGGTGTCGATTTCTCTCAGAGAATCGAGCTGTTCTATTGTCAGATACTTCATGCTGGGTAACTCCATTGAATTTAACATTGCCACTGGAAATTATTGTAATCGAAAGATGCGGCGGGCGTTGCCAGATCTGATTAGCTCACGGTCCGACTCGGCGATGGTCAGGCTATCCACGCGGTCAGCGCAGCCTTGCATGTCTCCGATGTTGTGGGGGTAGTCGGAGCCGTAAAGCACTCGTTCCGGGCCAGCCAGATTTATGGCGAGTTGGAGGGCCTGGTCGTCGTAGGTTACGGTGTCGTAGTAGAGATTTTTGAGGTACTCAGTTGGCGGCCTGTCGATGTGTTCACGGGCGTCGGGGATGTTGCTGTAGCATTGGTCCAGTCGGGCGGCGATGTAGGGGATGGTCGCTCCGGCGTGGGAGACGATCATGGGCCAGTCTGGGTATCGTTCGAACACACCGGAGAACACCATTCGGGACACCGCCAGCGTCGTGTCAATCATGAAGCCTATCGAAGGGACCAGTCCATACTGATCCATGCCCATAGAATCGATTCCAGGAGGCACAGTTGGGTGGAGCAACACTGGCAGTTTGCGCTCGTTCAGCGCCGCCCAGAAAGGCTCGAACTCTGGCGAGTCCAGCGGCTTCTCGTTGACGTTGGCGAGGATTATCAACCCGACCATATGTTTCCGAGTCGTCAACGGCCCGCTCCATCTCGCTGATGGCAAGCTCGACGTTCTGGAGCGGCACGCTGGCGAGGCCGCGATACCTGTCGGGCCACTGGTTGCAGACCGACGCTAGATGGTCGTTCATGGTGCGCGTCAGATGCTCCACGATGTCCGGCCCGGCCCAGTAGGTGTTTGGGCAGGTGTACGAAAGCAGTTGCATATCGACGCCCACTTCGTCCATCGGCGCGAACCTCATCTCCGGGTCGAACATCGGCTCGGTGAAGGTCATGAATCGAATGTTGCCGCGCATGACGACGGTGCGACCTTCAGAGTCGGGACGAAGATTGTAGATGTGCGATCCGTGCTCGGTGAGGAGCGATGTGTAAGCTTCGGATGTGATGTGGGTGTGTACGTCGATGAAACCCAAGGCCGCCTCCTGACTATATTGTTTGCCGAATGATGATGCGGTTAATTCTCGCGTCCAAATGTCGGGCTGTCAATCAGACGGATGCCAATCCCTACTGGACATTGGCGCACGAGGTTGTCGCAGCGCTGGTAGCTGTGCTAGGGGTTCAATCCAACTCAGTCAGTAGTCCGAGAGAGATGCGATCATGACTACCGCAGCCTGGGACGAAATCGCGGATTGGTATGACAGCATGCGTTCGGGAGAGTGGGGCCCAATCCAGAACGAACAGTCTCTGCTTGATCTGATAGGAAATGTCTCAGGTGAGTCGGTGTGTGATCTGGCGTGCGGTCAGGGGGTAATGGCCCGTTTGCTGACGGAGCGCGGAGCAAAGGCCGCGGGTGTGGATATATCCGAGAAGTTGCTTGAGATCGCCCGACTTTATGGGAGTGAATCTCCCCTGGGCGCAACGTATATTCAGGACAACACGCCACAATCTGAGTAAATTCCCGGACGGGCCATTCGACGGCGTTGTATGCCTCTGGACGCTGATGGACATACCAGATGCCGAGGCGACATTGGCCAGCGTGGCGAGAGTATTGAGACCTGAGGGCTGGTTCGTGATGTGTGTCACCCATCCCTGCTTCTACTCTCCAGAATCGAGCGACCTAGTGGACGACAATGGAGTTGCCGTGCGAGAGGTTCGGAATTATTTCAAAGTAAGTTTCTGGGTCTCGAACACGTCAAACCCGAAGAGCGTTAGGGTGAAGGTCGGAGCGCACCACCGGACGATGAGCGCCTACTTGAACGCAATTACTGACGCTGGTTTGGTGCTGGAACGCACGGGCGAACCTCAAGATGTTGACGCCGTCACTGGCCCTGTCGCTCATTCCCGACCGACGCCTCTGACGTTCATGGTTCGCTGTCGCAAAGCGTAACCTGCACAACAGCGCCTGTGTCATCTACTCCTCTGACAGCAAGAGCTCAGCGGTGATATGGTCGGTGATCAGGACGTTGACTAGTCCGCTGCTGAGGGCGACTTTCAACGGCAGAATCCGCTCTCGGCTTGCGCCCACCACGGCGATGGTTTTCGCCCTTCTTTCTACCATCCGATACAGGCCATCCAGACCCAGGCCGATGGCGTGGACATCGCTCTGCTCTACCACACCGCCCGCCCGGTCGAACCACCAGTGGGACGCGATTTCTCCCACAGCGCCCCGCGTCACCAGGTCTTTGACGGCTTCGACGCTCATGAGATTGGTCCGCACCACCGTCGAGTTTTCAGGGTCCGGTGATGCCAGCGGGACAATCGCCATCGTTGCGCGTTGGTACTGCTCGGTAACTCGCTGGACCAATGGCAGCGCCTCGATTGTTTCGGAAATTCGGCTGTCCACAACGGCAGGCGCGGGGAGCAGTAGAGACCGGCCACCGAACTTGGACGCGATGGATGAAGCCAGGATGTTTGCCTCGAAGGGATCATGCTCCACGCCCATGACGCCCTCCATCGGAACAACGGTTAGGTCTGGGAGCGGATGCGGCGCCTTGATTTGCCGGGTAATGTAGTTTGCCATTCGGCCCCAGGGCATCAGAAGAATATCCCGGTTCGTCAGGTGGTCCTCCAGATACCATGCCGCCGCCTGAGCGATAGCCAGGACCAGAGCCTCCTTGGTGGCGGTCTCCTCGGTGGTGTCCAGAACGTCGGCTCTGCCGGGAACGATAACCACGTCCTCCAACTCGAAGCGGTATCGCATCTCGTGTCGGAGGGCAGTGCTGTCGTCGTCTGACAGGGGAGGCACGACCAGAGTCCTGATGATGCCTTCGCTTCGGGCGCGGCTGAGCCACCGGCGGATTGTGGACTGATCTACGCCCCGATCCGCCGCCAACTCCTCAATCGGCTCGCCAAGTTCGTAGTGACGCACGGAAACGTCCACCAGGTCGCTGATGGAACGTTGATTGCGATTTCTGGGGCCTTGCATCAGTCCTTACCCCTTTGGTGCGTGTACGTGCATTAATCCACGAACATGCACAAGAATCGCATGTACGGCGTTACTTTGTCAAACGTGCATCACCAACGCTCGGATGCCCTGTTAGCATTCGCGATATGGGGCGTGCGGCTGTCAATGTCGTCCGCCTTTCGCTATGCAGGGCGAGTTCCCGCATCGCTGAATTGACTCGATCCAGAAGCGAATATCCCACTGAGACGATGACTTAGCCGCTAAGGAGAGTGAATGATAATAGAAGCTTCCAACGCCCAGGCAGTTGAAACCTGCATGTCGCTGAGTGTGGCGCTAAAGAGGGACATCGCCTGGGCAGGCGGCAAAGCAGCCAATCTTGGTGAGATGATTAACGCCGGGATTCCCGTGTCCGACGGGTTCGTGGTGGCGACCTCGGCGTATCGAGCGTTCATGATTGAGCCTGGCCTGGATGAGATGGCGCGTGAGGCGCTTACGGGCGTCGATATCCAGGACTCCGACGAACTCGCGAGCTCGGCGTCCGACATCCGGCAGCGCATCGTCTCCAAGAACATTTCACCAGATTTGGCATCGGTTTTCGAGGCGGGGGCATCTTCGATCGAGAAGAACAGGGCATCGACCACTCTGAGGTTGACATCGCCGTCGTTGTTCAGTAGTTGGTTCCTGCCGACGTCTCAGGAGTCATGTTCACGGTGGACCCTGCCGGCAACAGCGACGAAATACTGACTGAGGCGATTCTGGGACTGGGCGAACCCCTGGTGTCGGGGAACCCCTTACCCGATGCCTATTCGGTGAGTAGGCAAGATCTAAAAATCGTCTGTCGAGGATTGGTCACTCAGCCGTGGCTGCTGACTCGGAACGGCAATCGTTCCGGCTCCCGGGAAATCCTCATTCCCAAAAGTCGCCAGAATATGCAAAAACTCAGTGACAAGCAGGCCATTGCTCTGGCAGAGATGGGATTGCGTCTGGAGAATCATTATGGCCGACCTCAGGACGTCGAATGGGCGGTCGTAGGCGACAGGCTCAACATCCTTCAGTCGCGCCCCATAACTACCACCCAAACCCCATATGCTTCGCCCAACGAAGGGTTGGAAACGCTGAACGCCTTGGTCTCCGGAGTCTCTGCCAGCCCCGGCATTGGGCCGGAACAGTTCGGATAATCAATCACGCTGCGCAGGTCGACCAGGTGTTGAATGGCAACATACTCGTCATCGAGATAACGACTCCCGATTTCGTGCCCGCGATGAAGCGGGCGGCGGCTATCGTCACTGACCAGGGCGGCAGGACGTGCCACGCTGCCATTGTAAGCCGTGAAATGGGCCTGCCCTAATCGACGGCACAACAAAGCTGCGAGACATCCCGGTGGCAACGGTGGACGGCGGGGCCGGAGCGGTGTATGAGGGCGACCATCAGACGAAACTCGTTCCACAGGTAATCGAGATTCCAACCGACGCAAACTTGACAACTAAAACCAAGCTCTACGTGAACCTGGCTGACCCTGATTCCGCTCAAAGGGTGGCGGCAATGTGCGTCGATGGCGTGGCGTTGCTACGGGCCGAATTTATGATTGCCCAACTGGGCGAGCATCCCCGCTCTATGCTGGAGTGGGGTCGAGGCTAGGAGTACATCCGCCATCTGGCTCACGAGTTGGAACGGTTCGCCACGGCATTCCCACCTCGGCCTGTGGTTTACCGATTCTCGGACTTCAAGACCAATGAGTACCGCAACCTCAAAGGCGGGGAATCTTACGAGCCTTTCGAGGAGAATCCCATGATCGGCCATCGCGGCTGCGCCCGCTACATCGCCGAACCAGAGATTTTCGCTCAGGAGGTCGAAGCCCTCATGCGAGTTCGCGCAAAATACTCCAACGTGGGCGCAATGGTCCCGTTCGTGCGAACTGTGTCCGAGTTGGAAGGCGTAATATCTCTGCTCAGAGAACAGGGACTGGAGGGAGGCCCCGATTTTAAGCTGTGGATGATGGCTGAACTGCCTACGAATTTCCTTTTATTGGACAGGTTCCTGGACACGGGCATCGACGGAGTGTCCATCGGGAGCAACGACTTGGCGCAGTTGGTTCTGGGCGTGGACAGGGACAACGAACAGCTTGCCGAGATGTTCGACGAACGCGACCCTGCCGTGCTTCAGGCCATTGAGCATGTAGTCAAAACCTGCGCCGCGAGAGGCGCCACCGTGTCCATCTCCGGACAGGGGGCCCTTCGGTGTACCCAGAGCTTACACGAAAGCTCGTCGGGTGGGGCATCACGTCCGTCTCGGTAACACCGGATATGATTCAGCAGACCCGTCAAATCCTTCACGACGCCGAGATCGCCAACGTCGCTTAGCGTTCGATAGCTATATGGATTATGGCGCACGGACCAGACTGTCGCATCCTCCTCGGGCTGTTCCTGACGCCGAGTCATCATGTGCCGACATTCCTTTCCTAGGGTCGGCCCTTTTGTTATGCAACAGAAATCGACATGATTGGTTTATTTGCTGACGCCACTGCCGGTTTTCACCACCGTTAGAACAATGTAAAATTACGCAATTCAAGGTAGGGAGGCGGTTATGGCAGATGTGCCAATTGTATATACGCTGACGGTGTGTCCCGCCTGCGACGCTCTGAGGGCAGAGTGGGGCAAGCTGGGCATCGAGTACGACGAACGTAGGGTGGACCAGAGCCAGGACACTCTGGAAGAGGCTCTCGATTTTGGCGAGTCAGTCCCCATTATCGTTTATCCCGACGGACGGGTGGTGGAGGGTTTCGATGGCGAGATTGGTTGAACCATCGGCTGACGAGGCTGTACGCCTCGAAAATGATCCATCAATCAGATACTAGAGAGGACGCAAGATATGACACTCACCGAACAGAAATTCTCCGAAGGCATGTCCACCTCCGAGTACATTGACCAGATCAAGATAAACAAACAGCCCTTCCAGGACATCTACGACAATGCTGAGATTCCAGAGCAAGTGCTGGCCTTCTTCTCCCACCTGCCGGAGCGTATGAACCTCGCGGTGTTCACCGCCGATTGGTGCGGCGACGCTATGAGCACCACGCCTTCAATCCTGAACCTGGCAGAGAAGTGCGGAAAATTCAACATCAAGATATTCAATCGAGACGACGAGCTAGAGCTTACCAACAGCTACTTGCCGGAGAACCGAGCAGGCACCGTTCCAGTGTTCGCAGTTTATGATTCCGAAATGAACGAGGTAGCCCGATTCATCGAGACGGCCAGCGCTCTGGTTCCTGACATCGACGCAATGGACGGCAACATCGACCAGGAAATGGCCGCTGAGAACGTCGAGAACCCGGACCGCGCCCGCCGAAGCCGTCGGACTCCTTACCGAGTCGCCCGCGCCGGAGAGTGGAGCAAGGTGATCGTCTCCGAGTTTCGTCGCGTTGTGGGCGACGGCGTGACACGAGATGCCGTCAACCGCCCGGCCATCGGTGGCACGAAGTGGTCGCCGGAGGGATGACGAGGTCCTCAGGTATCAGGTTTTCAGGTGTCAGGTACCAAGAGGAGCAGCATGAATAATTCGCTGTATCCGCGTTCCCAGAAATACGACATCGACTGGATGGTCCAGAACTCGATGGGGCCGAACGTCATTTGGCTGACGGAGGCGTTGACCGGTGTGATGACGCTGGAGCCTGGCATGCGCGTCCTGGACATGGGGTGCGCCAAGGCCATCAGTTCCATATTCCTCGCCAAAGAGTTCGGAGTTGAAGTCTGGGCTGCAGATCTCTGTGTCAAACCCACCGAGAATTGGGAGCGGATTCGAGGGGCTGGTCTGGATGGTTAGGTCTATCCGATCTACGCTGAGGCGCGCTCGTTGCCCTTCGCTCACGACTTCTTCGACGCCATCGTCAGCCTGGACAGCTACCATTACTACGGCACCGACTTTGGCTACCTGGAGTTTCACATCCTCCGGCATCTGAAGCGGGCAGGGCAGATTGGAATTGTGTCGACTGCATATCCAGTCGAAATTCCGTTGCCGTCCCCAGAGCATCCAGGAGACGACTGGCACTGGATGAACTCCGTGGACTGGTGGGCACGACACTGGAACCGCTATCCAGAGATGGATGTCGAACACTGCAAAGCACTGCGTAACGGTTGGCAATCATGGGTCCGCTGGCATGATTTATGCCTGGGACACGGCAGGCGTGACGATTGGGCAGAGTCTGAAATTCGTCAGTTGAGAGAGGACGAAGGCCGTTATCTGGGCTTCGTTCGGATGGTCGGGCGGCGAACCTATGAAATGACGCTAATTGGCACAACTTCAACTCCAGAATAGCTTGCCATAGTCAGGAACGGGCCAGCATGAAACGGTTGCTTCAAGTTGGCCCATTCTGAATTGGTGACTTTACTCTCGCATAGGCGGAAACACCGCTCCTTCGTAAGGATTCGCAGCAGCGACTTCTTCGTCCAGTTCTATCCCCAGGCCCGGTTTGGTGGACGGGATGATGTAGCCGTCCTCCCATTGGATCGGTTCTTTTAGGATTTCGGAGTAGAAGCCGTCGAATTTCTCGATGCTCTCTTGAATGAGGAAGTTAGGGCTGCACGTTGCTATCTGGATGTTGGCCGCTGCCTCCAGCGGGCCGCAGTAGAGATGCGGGGCCATCTGCGCATAGTGGGCCTCGGCCATTCCAGCGATCTTCTTGGCTTCCAGGATTCCTCCGACCCTTGCCAGCGCAGGTTGGAGAATGTCTGCGCCCTGATTTTCCAGCAATTCGGCGAATTCGTACTTGGTGGACAGCCGTTCACCTGTTGCGACGGGGATTGTGGTGGAGTGGGCAACCCGGGCCATCTCCTTTGTGTTCTCTGGAGGAACAGGTTCCTCGAACCATAGGGGGTCGTACTGCTCAAGGCGTCGCGCCAGTCGGATGGCGCTGGATGTGGTCATCTGCCCGTGCGTGCCGATCAGCAGGTCGCATTTGTCCCCCACGGCCTCGCGCATGTTCTTGGTGACAAGCTCGGCGTTAGACAATGCCTCCAGGGATAGCTGGCGAGGGTCGAAGGCAGACATCGGCATCACGGGGTCGTATTTGACACCGGTGAATCCCATCTCAACGTACTGGGCTGCGCGTTTGGGCGCGCGTTCCGGGTCTCCGAATATGTTGCCGACGGCTAACGTGTCCGGGTCGTTCTCATCAACAGGGGGCGGGTAAAGGTATGTGTAGGAGCGCAGTTTCTCGTGAACCTGCCCTCCCAGCAGATTGTAGATTGGCTGATCCACGGCCTTGCCGATGATGTCCCAGCAGGCGATCTCGATGCCGCTCAGCACTCCCTGGGTCGTCAGGTCCGGGTGCTGGGCGTATCCCCTGGAGTAGATGATTCTCCACATGCGCTCGATCTGGAAGGGGTTATGCTCGTAGACGCACTGTTCAAAGGTGTCATGGATAAGCTCTGTAACTCTGTGGGGGCCGAAAGGCACTCCATAGACCTCTCCAAAACCCTCGATTCCGGTGTCGGTCGTCAGCTTAAGAAACACGAAATACGGCCCCCCATGATGGGGAGGCGGATTGGCTACAACGTAGGTTTTGAGGTCTTTTATCTGCACCGGCTGACTCCTCCTGTGTCTGACCGTATCGGCCCAATTAATATGTAAGCTCACTGTATCCGGTTGGCTGGGATGCCTAAATGAAAAAATGTCGCCTCGTCGTAACTCTTTTCATTTCAGAGTTGAGTTTTTTCACTCCACGCCGGGTCCGAAGTGAAAGAGTTTGCCATCGCCAGCTTGCGTTTCGGTGGCAGGAATGAGGCTTCAATGCCGTTGAGAATGAGAACGCGAATCTCATCGGGAGTGAAGCCGAAGTTGGACTCCAAAGCCTGGAACTCCTGCACCATCGAGTTGCCGAACATCACCGGGTCGTCGGTGTTTATCGTGACCATCAGCCCTCGGTCAAAATAGTCTCGAACGGGATGTTGTTCTATGGATTCAACGACACGGGTGGCGACGTTGGACAGAGGGCACATCTCGATGGGAAGGCGGCTTTCGGCCAGATATTCGAGCAAGGATTCGTCCTCTAAGGCGCGGGTTCCGTGGCCGATGCGCTCGACTTCCAGCGGTCGTATGGCTCCCCAGATGCTGTCTGCGCCAGCCGCTTCTCCCGCGTGGGCGGTCGTGTGGAATCCCATCTCTCTTGCGGTCGAATACACCTCTCGAAATATCTCTGGCGGGTACAGATGTTCCGAGCCGCCGATTCCGATGCCGACGACGCCCAGCGATTGAACCTCGGACAGCTCGGACAGCACGGTGGCGGCGTTTTCGGCCCCAAGGTCCCGCACGAGGTCAGGTACTAGCGCGACCTCTACGTCGGACACGCGGTTCAGGCCTTGACGCACCGCTTCGATAAGTCGACCTGTCTCCAGCCCTATAGACAGGAACCGTGATGTGGACAAGAACGCCTCGACGTATTGAATGTTCTGGCCCTCCAGACTACGGGCCACCGCTTCGGAGAAGAACGCGAAGTCGTCGTACTCTCGTAAAAAGCCGTTCTTCCAGGTCCAGGTTTCTAGAAAATGTGAAAAATCTCTGAACCGGAATCGGTCTTTCAAGGACTCCATATCAGGGACATCTGGGTCGCCGTCGTACTTTCGGATAAGCTCCCAGAGCGCGTCCAGAGGGATTGAACCCTCCAAGTGGAAGTGCAGTTCGACTTTTGGAACACGCTGATACCAGTCCGCGAGATGACCCTCTCCTTCGGCGTCCGTTTGGTCTGTAGTATTGTGTATGAAGTTGCTCCTTCGGTTCGGATGCGCCTATTGGCACCGATATATCGTGATTCGGCGTTCGAGAGTCAGGGACGGACAGACCTCGGGTTGCTTATCCTCCAAAAAACGAGGAACAGAACGCCTGCGATGAAGAAGACCGCGCTGACCATAGGAAGTGTCTGCCACGGAGGGACGATTCCGCCGGTGTTGGTAAGGCTAGGAGCAGCCTCCAGAATTTCGAAGGTTTGATTTGGCTCCACCTGTTTAAGTTCAACAACTATTTCGCTGGGGAACTTGACTGTTATGTCCATGCTGGTGGCTTCTCCAAGCCCAAAATCCGCTGAAAGACTGTCCTGGGCGTGACGGCTGGAAGCGGTGGTGATCTCGCGGACCTGAGTCACCTCTTCGCCGCCGATCGTTGCCACTGCGGTCACTTTGGCTCCAATAGCGTTTCGATTGCTGATGGTCCCAACAGGTTTGACGACCAGGAAGTTATTATCAGTCCCGTTGCTATGAAAAAGCCAGTTGGGCGTGGTGGCGAAGTTCGCCACAAAGACGTCCAGGTTGCCGTCATTATCATAATCGGCGATGGCTGAGCCTCTGCTGTTGCCGAGAACGCCTTCCCCTCTGCTTGTGCTTGAAAGGGTCGCCTTCATTCGAGAATGTGCCATTTCCGTTGTTTATATAGAGCAGGTTGGGCGTTCTGGCTTATATGACGCCGGATGACACAAGGCCTTCCAACTCAGTGACGCTGATGCCCAGGTCCTGACTGTACACCTTCTTGTTGTGCTCGCCTAATAGTGGTGCGCGTCGGGTCTGCCACGGTGTCTTGCTGAACACATAAGGCCGACCGGGATATACGAAGCTCTGACCTATCTCGGGATGCTCGACCTCCTCGAAAAACCCGCGCTCCCAGAGATGAGGGTCGTCCAGTGTTTCGTCGGGCGAGCGAACGACTCCCCACGGGAACTTGCGCTCCTGGGAGCCTCGGTAGATGTAATCCGCGGGGTGAGACGCAATGAACCGGCGCAGAACGTCGTAGGCGTGAGACACTTCAGGGCCGCTGCGGGTCCGCATGGCGGCCATGTCCAGGTATTTCTCGTCTGTCAGGTCCTCAGCCATGTCTTCCGAATCCATCCAGGTAACGAGAGTGCGCCAGGCGTGAAGGCTGGTGAACACCGCGAACACGTTGACGAATTTACCGTCGCTGGTGGCGCACAGCGTTTTGGGAGTGGAAGCGACTCCGTGATGCCTGCCCGTCTGACGATGGACCACATCGCCGTTGTACATATACTGGGGCATGGCGGCTTCGGTTGTGCATGAACATGCTTCGTGGATAGAGGCATCGACGTATTGGCCTTCGCCGGTCATGTCGCGCCAGTTCAAGGCCATCAGAGTGCCCATCAGCGCATAGTGAGCGCCGATCATGTATCCGTGGCCTCCACTGGGGCGGATAGGGGGCGAGCCAGGCACGTCGTCGTAGCCACAACTGTGCATCACGCCGCCCATCGCCAGAGCCACGATGTCAGAGGTCTTGTAGTCTCGATATGGGCCGTCCTGCCCGAACCCGGTTAGCGACGTCATGATGAGTTCAGGATTGTCGGCGCTGAGGCTGGCGTAGTCCAGCCCCAGCGATGAAAGGTAACCAGGATCGAAACTCTCCAGCACAACGTTCGCTTTTGACGCCAGTTGCCTGAAAATGCTCTGACCGCCTTCAGACTCCAAGTTCAGTGTGATGCTCTCCTTAGAGGTGTTGTTCGCCCAGAAGTACAGGCTATACTCAGGGTCATCTTCGTCATTAAGAAAGGGGCCGATGCTTCGCGCTCTGGCTCCTGATGGCGGTTCGATCTTTATTACCCGCGCTCCCATATCGCCCATCAGCTTGCCCATCAACTGGCCCTTCTCGTCGCAAAGGTCCAGTATGGTGATATCTGACAGGGCGCGTTGATCGTCGTTCATTCTTGATTCCTCTGATGGTTAAGCGTTGATGATCTGATTAAAAAAGCGCCTGGGTTCATAGCGCCGATGAATGCAAAATATTCAAGCGGTGGGCCGTTTGAGATGGTCGGGGCATTTCGCCACCATGATATTCTGGGACTTTGCAACGTACACTGGGTTGCCGTCGTTATCCCATTCTCCGGGAATCATGACGATGTCGGTCACGATGAGACGGATGCGAAGCTCGGTGCCGTCGGCCAGTTGATAGTCATTCCACTCTTCGCGGTCCACCTTGAATGACACGTCGATTCCTTCGACATCTCTGCCCTGATAGTTGACTTTTACCACGGTGATCTACCTCGTAAGATTCTTGCGAGCGCGCCGATCGTCGACCGTGCCAAGATCAGAAAACCGCTTCCTCAGCCATCCGCGCTATCTCCTCGTCGGGCGTTCCCAGAAGCTGATGATAAACGTAGTCTGCGTGTTCGCCTAATAGAGGCGACGGGAGCCGGAGTTCCCAGGGGGACTTGGACAGGTTCATAGGTTGTCCTTCGAACCGCGTGTTGCCCATTTCGGCGTGTTCGGTCTCGCGTATGAAGTCTCGGTGTCGAAGCTGCGGGTCCTCGTCAACTTTCTCCTTCGGAGTCTGGACCGCGCCTGCCGCAATTCCTGCCGCCTGCAGCGTATGCATAGCCTCGTGAGGCGTGCGCTCGGTTGTCCATGTTTCGATGAGCATATCCAGATCGTCCTGATGCTGGACGCGGCTTTCATTGGTTGCGAACCTGGTCGCGGTGGCCCAATCGGGCGTCCCTAATGCATCGACGAACGCGGCCCACTGTTGGTCGTCGAATATGGAGATGACACACCATCGATCGTCTCCCTTGCATCGATAGGAGTTGTGGGGCGCCACCGCAGGGTTGGGAGACCGATTGCCGGGAGGGTTGCCTTTCTGTCGATATTGCCGACCGTTGACCGTCTTTTCCAAAATGGCAGTGCCAGTCAGTGGGATGCCGGATTCCACCTGGGACAGGTCCAGCCATTGGCCTTCGCCAGTCTTGTTCCGGTGGTGGAGGGCCATCATGCAGGCCATCGCTCCGTAGTAGCCTGCGGTGTGATCCATGTAGGAAAACCCCCAGCCTGCGGGATCTTCCCCCGGAAGGCCGGACATGTATGTGAGACCGGACAGAGCCTGAGCCGTAGGACCCCAGGTCGTGAAGTGCTGGTCCGGCCCGCTGTGACCGAAACCCGACAGGCTCAGGTAGATAACGTCCGGTCGAATCTTGCGTTGCTCCTCGTAGTCTAGCCCCCAGCGTGACAACACGCCGGAGCTGAAATTCTCGACCACGATGTCGGACACCGAGATCAGTTCACGCAAAAGCTCCATGCCGTCCGGGTGCATCACGTTCAAAGTGACGCCCAGCTTGTTGCGATTAAGGTTATTGAATGTCCCGCTGACGTTCGGGCTGTTTCCCATCCCTACCGACGGGGTGTTTCGCATGTAATCGAGGGTCTGGTCGTACTCGATTCGGATTACTTCGGCCCCGAAATCGGCCAACATCCGCGTGGTCGTCGGTCCTGCCACTATCCATGAAAAATCCACAACCCTTACGCCATCAAGCGCATGCTTTCGCATCTGGTCTCCTCTTGTGTCATCTGCTTATGTGTCCTCAATTGGCGCGAGAGGATTCCAAACTCGTCTTCGCGCCAGACGAATCGTATATCTGTGGTGGTGTCGAGTCAACAGGAAATAATGTCTGCATCGGCAAGAGGGGTTGCACATTCTTGTTGTAGATGGCACGATAGTGCAATGAAGATCGGAGAATTTGAAGTCAAGGACGACGCTCCTGAGATGCGGAACACCGTCGCAATCGCGATGCTCCGCCCGTGGATCGACGTCGGCAGAGTCGGAACGCTGACGTTGACCAAGTTGGAACGTCACATGCAGGCCAAGGAACTGGGCAGGCTCGCGACTCCGGGCAACTTTTTCGATTTCACCCGTTACAGGCCGCGTATGCGGATGGTCAACGGCCAGCGCGTGTTCACCACGCCCAACAGCATCGTCCATCACGCCCATGATGAGACCACCGACAGGGACTATCTGTTCCTGCATATTCGTGAGCCTCACGCATTGGGCGAGACCTACTGCGATTCGATTGCCGAATTGCTGACTCATTTCGACGTCACAGAATACTGCCGAATCGGAGGAATGTACGATTCGGTGCCCCACACCCGCCCACTGATGGTCACAGGCACTCTCACGGACGAGCAGGAGGCGAAGGCTAAAGGCCTCGTTTCCCAGAGGCGCAGCACATACCAGGGTCCGACCAGCATCGTGAACCTGGTCACCGAGCGCATGATCGAGAAAGAGGTGGACACCACCAGCCTTATGGCCCACCTGCCTCAGTACGTTCAACTTGACGAGGACCACATGGGCGCCGCCCGGATCATGCAGATTCTGTGCGCCATGTACGACCTGCCGAAGTCTCTGGCCGACACCTCCAGAGGCGAACAGCAGTATCGCGACATCAACAAGGCTGTCACGGACAACTCCGAGGTCAGTGGGTTGATCAGTCAGCTTGAGGCGTACTACGATCGAGTGCTGGCGAACGCCAGCGAATCCGATGAAGAGCAACCGGACGATGAGGACACCCAGTCACAGTTCGCCCCTGACGTCGAGCGTTTCCTTACCGAGATGGGGGAGAGGCTTGAGCAAGAGGAAGAGGGCGATGACCTCGACGACGACGAGGCCTAGAGCGGCTAGGCTCACAGACACCTCATGGTCTCCTCTCGGATATAGTCTCGAACGTCCTGTGGTAGATGGCCCGCGTCACCAGCCTGCGCGTTTTCGATAATTCGCTCCGGGCGTGATGTCGCAGGAATCGCGACACTCACCCGCCGGTCCGACACCACCCACGCTAACAACGCCTGCGCCCATAGGCTGAGTCCGAACTCCTTTAACGGCTCTACGCTCGGCTGTCTTCGCAGTTGGCGGAGGAATCGACCCTGACCCAACGGTTCCATCACTATGACTCCGATTCCCAACTCTTCAGCCAGAGGCAGCATCTCTTCAGTGCATGCCAGATTGCCGACGTTGTATGGGACCTGCACAGAGCCAATACGCTTTGATCGCATGATTCGCATCATCTCAGGAAATGCGCTGGTCGTGTAGTGAGTGATGCCGATCACACTGATACGACCCTCGTCCTTAAGTCGTTCCAGCGGTTCCAGATGGGTTTGCCAGTCCAGCAGGTTATGTATCTGGAACACGTCGATGTGGTCGGCTTTCATAAGCTCGAAAGACTGTTCGATCTGAACCTCACCCTGTCGCCTGCCGCGAGTCCATACCTTTGTGGCGAATTGGAGATTCGCTTGCTGACCCATAGTTGTCCTGCCGATGACCTGTTCGGAGCGTCCGTACATAGGAGACGAGTCGATGAAAGTGACGCCGGTCTCGACGCAATTGGCTATTATCTTGTGCCTTGATTCAATATCTGTTTCCGACGACACATCAAAACTGCGGAAAGTCCCTAAACCTATGATCGGGACCCGGGCACCGCCCAGACTTCGATACTCCAATATACTCACTCCTGAACTTGACCAAAAGCTGAATGCTGATGGCTGACAACTGCGGCGCAACGATTATAATGGCATGGCTCAAGGAGAACACATGGATCTGCTGAACATCATTCGCCGGAATCAAAGCCCGACGTCCTGGTCAGAGGACGAAAAAGTTCCGTGGCACGACCCGGATTTCAGCCATCGTATGCTGGAGGATCATCGGGCCTAGGATCACGACACCTCAAGCCGACGCTCCGAGTGAATCGAGGCGCACGTGTCCTGGATCCATGACACCTTGCTTGGCAATGAGTCGAGCAGAATACTCGATCTTGGCTGCAGTCCTGGGCTTTACACCAACAGGCTTGCGAGTCTTTGATACCATTGTGTCGGCATCGATTTCTCGCCGTCGTCCATAAGGCACGCTCGTGAGTGGGCGGCGGCCCGGAACCTGGCCAGCCAGTACCTCCACGAGGAAATCGTAGATATGCTGGCCAGAGCTTACCATGCGTTGGTCCGAGGAGGCACGTTGCTTTTGGAACCGCATACCTTCCTTGCCGTGAGAGCGATCGGGCAAGGAACTGCCGTTTGGTCCTCTGCGGATTATGGATTATTCTCTTTGAAGACACACCAGTCACTGAAGGAGAGTTTTTGGGACGAGAACGCCTGCGCGGCGATGCAGCGATACTACATAATCGACGCGGCCATAGGCGAGGCCTCGCGCTACGGGCAGACCATCAACGCATATGATGATGATGGTTACAGGCAACTTCTCGTATACGCAGGATTCTAGGATGTGACCATCAGCCTCTCAATGGGCGAGGACGAAGGCACCCAAGACCTGATAATCATTACCGCCACAAGACCAAGTTAGGAGGACAAGAGAATTGAACGAACGTGATTTCATCGGATACGGTCCCAATCCTCCGAAGATCGAATGGCCCGACGGCGCGCGAGTTGCTGTATCGGTGGTGGTGAACTATGAGGAAGGCTCAGAGTATTCCCTGCTGGACGGCGACCCCCACCGCGAGACCAACAGCGAGGTCCCGTCGCCACTGCCGCTTGATGAGCGAGACCTGGCTAACGAGTCCTTTTTCGAGTACGGCAGTCGTGTGGGCGTTTGGCGGATCATGGACATCCTGGGCCAGTATCGGGTTCCAGCGACCTTCTTCTGCTGCGCCCTGGCCTTGGAACGCAACCCGCAGGTTGGCCCAGAGATCGTTCGTCGAGGCCACGAGGTGTTCGGCCACGGATACCGCTGGGAAGAGTATTACAAAATGGACCGAGACACCGAGCGTGAAGCTATACGTAAGGCTGTCGAGTCCATCACTCGCACCACCGGAGAGCGGCCTTTGGGCTGGTACACTCGATACGGGCCCAGCCTGAACACGCGAGAGTTGGTGGTCGAGGAGGGCGGATTTCTATACGACTCCAACTCCTACGCCGACGACCTGCCGTACTACACTCAGGTGCATGGGAAGAAGTGGCTGGTGGTTCCGTACTCGCTGGAGGTCAATGACACCAAGTTCTGGCGCGGCGGCATGGTGAATCCGAAAGATTTTTACGACACAGCGCACAACACGCTGGAGTTGTTGCATTCTGAGGGAGCGACCAATCCCAAGATGATGTCCGTGGGTTTGCATTGCCGTATTGCTGGACGTCCTGCGCGGGCAGTCGCGCTCAAAAATTTCTTAGAATATGCTTGCAGCCTGCCCGGAGTATGGTTCGCTCGGCGCACAGACATCGCTCGCTGGTGGCTGGAGAAGTATCCGTAGGGATCAGGGTTTTAAGGAATCAGGTCGTCAGGGATTATCTCAGCAACACCCCTTTCCCCTCTCTACGGCCCAGCTATCCACCGAACGTATCTTCACCCAGTCCCTGATAACCTGACACCTGACCACCTTCTCAAGGAACAAGGATGCAGACAACTCGACTTGCCGACGCAAATCTGGTCACCGCGCCCGACGGCTCGGAAATCCGAGAGTTGGTCGCGACCTCCAGAGGCAGCATGGTTCATTGCACATTACAGCCTGGGAAAACTTCGCTCGCCGTTGCTCACCGGACAGTTGACGAGGTGTGGCACTTCATATCAGGAGTGGGTCAGGTGTGGAGGAAGAACGATGATGACGAGAGCGTGGTGGACGCCGAACCTGGTCTGAGCCTGTCCATAGAGGTCGGGACCCACTTCCAATTTCGGAACACGGGGGATGAGAACCTCTGCTTCATAATCACGACCATCCCCCCGTGGTCAGGTGAGGATCAGGCGCAACGGGTGCCCAATTATTGGCCGACCGTCTGATCAAATTCGTTCCCAATTCAGCTTGGTCAATGTGCTAACATGACTGCGCCATCACAGGAGGGATCATGAAGAGCTATCTTACACATTTGGAATGCACCTACTGCCACGCCACCTACCCGGCTGACGAGGTCATCCGGCTTTGCGCCGAGTGCAGTAAAGTCTTATATCCTCGCTACGATCTTGCAGGAGCCAGGGACGCCCTGAACCCCGACGAACTCAAGAACCGTCCGGCTAATATGTGGCGGTACTTCGAGGTGATGCCCGTACTTGACGAAGCCAACGTCATCACGCTTGGCGAGGGCTTCACTCCTATCTTCAAGGCCGAGCGTCTTGGCGATAAGATTGGCGCAAGCGCGGTGTATATTAAGGACGAAGGCCTCAACCCCACAGCGTCCTTCAAGGCCCGTGGGTTGTCTGCGGCGGTATCCAAAGCTAAAGAATTGGGAATCACCAAGCTGACCATGCCGTCCGCCGGAAACGCCGCCGGAGCTATGGCCGCTTACGCCGCTAAGGGCGGAATGGAAGCCTACGTGTTTATGCCGAAGGACGCCCCGGAAGCCAACCAGATCGAAGTTTCCATCAGCGGAGGAGATTTGACCCTGATCGACGGCCTCATAAGCGATGCTGGAGTTTTGTCTCGGAAACGGGCCGCCGAAGAGGGGCTGTTCGACGTTTCGACCCTACAGGAGCCATACCGCGTCGAAGGCAAGAAGACGATGGGTTACGAAATCGCCGAGCAGTCAGACTGGGAACTTCCAGACGCGATCATATACCCGACAGGCGGTGGAACGGGCATCGTCGGGATGTGGAAGGCCTTCGCCGAAATGGAGGAGATGGGCTGGATAGGCCCCAAACGCCCAAAGATGTACGCGGTGCAAGCAGAAGGTTGCGCTCCCATAGTTCGAGCCTTCCGTGAAGGAGCCGAGTTCGCCGAGCCCTGGGAGAATGCCCAGACTATGGCGGCAGGGATAAGGGTTCCAGGAGCCATTGGAGACTACCTGATTCTTGGAGCCATCCGTGAGAGCGGCGGCGGAGCGTTGACGGTCACAGACGATGAGATGAAATACTACATGAGCCTCGTCGCGTCGTTGGAGGGCATGTTCATCTGCCCAGAAGGCGCCGCAACAGCCGTGGCTTTGAACAAACTGCTGGTGGCCGGAGATCTGTCCCCTGATGAAAATATCTTGCTTTTGAACACCGGGTCTGGGTTGAAGTATCTGGATGTGATGTAGTCGAGGGGTCAGATGTCGGGTGTTCAGGTATCGGGGGAGCTTCACAGGATCCTGACACCTGAACACGTGAATCCTGAAGACCTATTTCAGGAGTGAATTATGGAACAGGTCGGCCTTGCGATTGTCGGCTCCACAGGCGTCATCGGCAAGACGCATATCGAAGCCATAGCACAGCTATCGAGCTGTCGATTGGTGGGCGTGAATGCCCGACGGCAAGAGCCGCTTGTTCAGCAGGCCTCAGACCTTGGGGTCAAAGCGTACCCGACTCTGGTTGACGTTTTATCCGACTCCGAAGTGGACGCAATCGTCATCGCAACGCCCCATCCGTCCCATCGGGACATCACAATCCAGGCCGTCGAAGCTGGAAAGCACGTTCTGGTCGAAAAACCCATGTCAGTCACTCCCTCCGAGGCCGACGATATGGTGGAGGCGGCTCGACGCTCAGGCGCGACGCTGGGTGTATTGTTCAACAACCGTTTCCGGCCCGAAGCCATCAAGATGCGAGAGCTTATCGATCAGGGCGCGATTGGCAAGATATATCGAGCGACGATGACCAGCGCGATGTTCAGAACTCAGGACTACTACGACCGCCTGGACTGGCGCGGCACATGGCAGGACGAGGGCGGCGGAGCGTTGATAAACCAGGGCATCCACGCTATCGATATGTTCCAGTGGCTGGCGGGCATGCCTCAGTCCGTTTTTGGTGTCGTCCGAACCCTAAAGCACACTGTTGAGGTCGAGGATTATGCTAGCGCGATTTTAGAGTACGAGGGCGGCGTTCTGGGAACCCTCCACTGCGACACTGTGCAGGCCCCGAATCAACAGCGCATCGAAATCTTCGGAGAGAATGGCGCGCTGATTATGGACGACTGGAATGTGACCCTCCATCGCCTGAAAACTCCTGTGCAGGAATTTTTGGAGACCGACAAAACGATAAAATTCATCGCCCCAGAATCCGAGGCTGAAACCTTCAAATTTGAGGTAGTCGGCGGAGGTCACGCCCCGGCCATAGACGATTTCGCTCTCGCTATTTTGGAGGGCAAAGAGCCAGCGATCACAGGAGAGGACGGCGTGCGCTCCCAGGAACTTGTCGCAGCAATCACCTTATCAGGATGCCGAGGCGAGAAGGTCTCGCTGCCAGTGGACAGGTCGGAGTACGATGGACTGATGGAAGAATTAAGAAGAACCCGAAAATTGCCCAGCGACTAAACTGCGTTCAAAAAACAAGGGGAGTTCAGTGGGCCAGTATTCGCCATGATGAGCGGGGCGAAGTATCTGGTCGCTGAATTGCAACAATTTGTGCTGGAGTGCGAGATTCTTCTAATGCGGTCTCAGATTGACGTAGATATTTGGCCTACAGAACCTCGACCTCACGGATGTAGGGCGCGTACGTGCTGACTGAGGTCTGCATCATCATCCTTACCAGATCGTGGTCAGGGACACATTCGGGGCATTCCTCGTTCACGCCGGGGTTGTACTTGACGGTCAGCTTGCCAGCTTTCAGATCAATCAACTCTAGATTCCCGCCCTCTGAGGCCACGATGACGTTGGTGTTATCCAAAACGGATTGGAGGCCAGGGTCAACGTTGATGGTCATTTTTCGTATTCTCCGGTGTGATGTTGTTCACTAGGGATGTTTTAAGGGTATGGCGATGCCGGACGGAGTGTCAAGCGGACGAGGTTTCAGCCATCAGCCATCAGCATCGCGTTGTCCATCAATCGTCGTGACCGTATTTCGACTTTGCGCTCTCCTCTGAAACGAGGCCGTTCTTCACATCCCTGTCGACTAACTCCGAAGGGCGTCCCGTCGGGTCTCCGACTCCAGCGCCGCTGGGGAACTCCAGGATCAGGCGGTCGTCCGAGTTTTCGAGAGTCACATATCCGTTGGTCATGCTGGACGGGTCGTCGCTCAGGACATCTCCGTTGTGGATGACCTCGGTTTTAGTCCCTGGATGGCCGTCGAATATCCCCTGAGGAGCGAAGGATAGACGGTTGGGGTGGAAGTAGATGTTTAGCGGGTCTGGATGCGACGGAAGTTTGCCCACGATGACTCGCTGCGCTGGAGCGCCTCGATGACGGCCCGCCCCCGCCGAGTCGGTTATCAATTCCTTAGCGACGATCAATGTCGGGCTGTTTAGCTCGAACACCTCTACCGGCACGTTGGATGCGCTGGATGGGAACATGTTCTGCCCCATGCCGTCGCCCTGGCTGGTCGCGCCCCTGCCTCCACCGACGAACAGGTGGGCGTTGAATATCCGGCCATCGGCCTCGGTCCCGTATGTGCGTATGGACGACATCAGCCCGTTGCCCGACTGGATGCGGTTAGGCAACGCTTTTGCTAGAGCGCCGAATATGCAGCCGTGGATGTACCATCCGGTGTTGGTTCGTGACCCGACCGATATGGGGAAGGTGGCATTGATGATAGTGCCTTCGGGAGCTCTTACGGATATAGGCTCGAAACAACCCTCGTTCACCGGCACGTCGGGAGTCAACAGGCAGGCCAGCGGATAGTAGGTGTGGCCTCGTGAGTAAATGAATGTGCAGTTGAGGCCGCCCCGGTCTATCTGAGGAGCGGAGCCGTCGAAGTCCACCGAGATTTCGTCTCCGCTAATCTCGATTCGCACGGCGATACGCAGAGGGTCTCCCATCCCGTCGGTGAACACCTCGTTGGTGTACACGCCGTCGGGAAGCTCTGTGATGGCGCGGCGCATGGCCGTCTCCGAGCGTCCACGGATGGCCTCGGACAATGCTGATAAATCCTCTAGCTGGTACTCGTCGAGAAAATCCTGAATCCGCCTGGCCCCAACCTGGTTGGCGGCGACCTGGGCCTCGATGTCGGTCAACACCATGTCCGGGCCTCGGACGTTCCATCTGAACATATCGAAGGCCAGTTCTACAGGCTCGCCTTTGTCGTAGAGCTTGCACAGCGGGAAGAATATGCCCTCTTCGTAGGAGTCGGTTACACGCTTGGTGTCCAGCGATCCTCCGATGTCCGACGTGTTGGCGATGTTGCCGACGAACCCGACGAACCGACCTTGGTGAAACACCGGCGACACGATGGCGATGTCCGGCAGGTGTCCGGCGCACATCCACGGGTCGTTGGTCATATAGACATCGCCGGGGTGCATGGACTCAATGGGATACTTTTTGAGAATCTCTTTCGCGACATTGGGCATGGTCATGTTGAAGACGGGCATGGAGCGGTACGCGTGGGCAAGAGAGCGGCCCTCAGCGTCCAGAACCTCGCATCCGAAGTCGTTGGCTGACGCGATGATGGTGGACACTGCTGTCCTCAGGATGGTGGACCACATCTCCTCGGCCACATTGAGCATCCTGCTCCACATGATTTCCAGCGATACGGGGTCGAACTGTGTTGTGTTGGTCACTTGACGTTCCTTTTATCAGTTGTTCGATGTTGGCAGGCTTATGGGTTCACTCGTATCAGCAAGTTAAGCCAGCGGTCAACAGATGCGCTGTCGCCTGGGCGGATGATGGTGGTGGACTCTTCCTCCTCGATGATGGCAGGGCCGGAGATTTCAGCGCCAGCGGGCAGCTTGTAACGATGGTACACCGGGCATTCGACGAATCCGTTGGCGTTGGCGAAGTAGGCAGGACGGGAGCCGTTGAGAGCAACGCGGGCATCGGCGTTCGGCTCGACGATCTGCTCCTGAAGGTTCAAGATGGGCTGAGGCCCAGAGACTAGCAATCGCCAGTTCTGCACCTCGATGGGGATGCTCAGGTTGCGGCGGCTGTATAGCTGTTGATATATCTGGTGAAAGTCGGACTCGATGCCTTCGGCGCTGGTCTGGGCCAGAGTGTCGTCAGGAATTGGCACGTTGATCTCGTGTATCTGGCCCACCAGCCGCATGTCGGCGGTGCGCGTCAGCCTCATCTGATCTTCTGGGACGCCGGAGTTGGCGAGCATATCGCGACCCCAGGACTCCATCTCGGCGTATAATCCGTTTACGGATTCCCAATCGGTGGTTTCCAGCAGGCCGGGCAAAGATCGGACGCTTTCGAAGGACAGTGGCGCTGCCAGGCATCCGAGAGCCGATGTCACGCCTGCGCCCAACGGAATAACGACTCGCGTTGCCCCCAGGATTCGGGCCACTTCGCAGGCGTGGGCTGGCCCTGCTCCTCCGAAGGCGACGATCGCGTAGTTTCGAGGGTCTTTGTTGCGCCCGATGATGTGGATTCGGGCCGCCGCCGCCATGCTCTCAGTCACGACGTTATAGATGCCCCACGCGGCCTCGATAGGATCCATGCCCATATCGGAACCGAGGGACGACATCGCCGAGGTTGCGGCGTCGATGTCGAGCGTCATCCGTCCGCCGAGGAAGTATTCAGGGTTGAGATATCCAAGCATCAGGTTGGCGTCGGTCACGGTTGGCTGGGTTCCGCCCAGACCGTAGCAGGCCGGGCCGGGACTGGCCCCTGCGCTCAGAGGACCGACTCTCAGCAGGCCCAGATTGTCCAGCGACGCGATGCTCCCTCCCCCGGAGCCGATCTCGATGAGGTCCAACACCGGAATCAGGATGGGCAGGCCGCTTCCGATTTTGAATCGGTGAACGCGAGCGACTTCGATGCTGTTGGACTGAGCAGGTTTTCCGCCCTCGATCACGCAGGTTTTGGCTGTCGTGCCACCCATGTCCAGCGAGATCAGGTCAGGCTCGCCCAATAGCTCGCTGTAAAACCCGGCGGCCAGGGCTCCTGCTGCGGGGCCGGACTCCAACATTCGGACGGGGCGCTCCATCGCGGCGTTGGCGTCCATGACTCCGCCTGCTGAGTGCATGACTAGAAGGCGACCCTCGTAGCCCTCCTGAGCAAGCTCCTGTTCAACGCTCTGGATGTACCGCGACACCGACGGTTTGATGTATGTGTCGGCGACGGTGGTCGAAGTGCGCTCGTACTCGTTGATGACCGGCGCGACCTCGGAGGATAGTGACAGGGGAAGGTCGGGATGGCGATTGGAAATCTGTTCCTTCAGAGCCTGCTCGTTCTCAGGGTTCTTGTAGGAGTGTAAAAGGGAGATTGCCACCGCTTCGACGCCCTGGTTCAACAGGTCTTCCACGATGGTGGCGGACTGCTCGGCGTTCGGAGCCAGGAACACGTTGCCATCCCGGTCAGTGCGCTCGGATATCTCGGCCCTCAGACTTCGAGGAACAATGGGGTCGGGATAGCGAGCGTGCAGGTCGTGCATGTCGTATATTTGCTCCCGCCTCATTTCCAAAACGTCGCGGAATCCTTCGGTGGTGAGCAGGGCGATCTTTGCGCCCTTGCGCTCGATTATGGCGTTAGTGGCAAGAGTGGTGCTGTGGACCACTACCTGAAGGGCGGACGCCGCGATTCCGACTGTTTCAAGGAGTTCGGCGACTCCACGCATGAGAGCCGTCGTGGGGTTCTCAGGGTCGGTGAGAACCTTGTGAACGTTCAACTCGCCGGACTCGATGTTCAAAAGGGTGAAGTCGGTGAAGGTTCCGCCGATGTCGATGCTGAGGGAGTGGGTCGGTTCGGTCATGTGGTTCTACTCGCGATGTCAAAATGTTCTCAGGATAGTCGCTACTGTATCCTGTCATCGCATCTATCACAACACCGAAATCTCTCAGGGCTTTTCTCCGATGTGAATGGCAACCGTGCCCAAACCTAGCTTCTTGTGCCTGATGTTTTGGAGTCCTGAATCCCGCATCGCCTGGTCAAGTTCTGTGGCCGAAAGGAAATTCTCCACCGACTTCGGCAGATAGGTGTAGGCTTCGCGGTCTCTGGCGATCAGCGAGCCGAGCCAGGGCGTTACATATCGGAAGTGCAACGGCAGGAGCTTGGGCATCAGGCCACGACCCTCCATACGCACGATCTCTAGAGACACCACGCGGCCTCCAGAGCGAACGACGCGAACCATCTCTCGGAGCGCGGTGGGCAAATCTATAAAATTTCGGATTCCGAACCCGACCGTCGCGCAGATGAACTGGTCGTCCGTGAAAGGCAGAGCGTGGGCGTCGCCCGCGGCGAATGTTGTCAGGTTGGACAACTTTTGCCGATTCGCTTTGCCGTTGGCTAACGTCAGCATATCCCTCGTGAAGTCCAAGCCCACGACGCCCGTGACCTCGGGCCTTCTTGCCAGATCAAACGCGAAGTCCCCCGTGCCTGTCGCGATGTCCAGAGCAGGCCCGCGCAGGCCTTCGACGGCCATGCGGGTCGCCCTCTTTCGCCAGGCGTAGTGACGCCCTCCAGTCATGACGGTATTCAGAAGGTCGTATCGTCGGGAAATGCGGGCGAACATCCGCGTGACGTATCGCGCTCGTTCTTGTCCGGTCAGGTGGGCCATAGGAACCTTTGGGATGGGTTTCAGGTATTGGGCGGCCAGACGTCAGGCTGAGACAATTATCGCAGGTCTCGGATCACGGTGGGTAGGGTCGGGAGAAGGTCGCTGGCGACCATGCCTGTGTCTCCGAACTCGTCCCGCACTCGCTCACCAGCGAGGCCGTGGAGGTAGACGCCCAACGCAGATGCGTCTGCTAGTGACAGACCCTGAGAGACCAGCCCTGCGATAGCTCCGGCCAGCACGTCGCCTGTGCCTGCGGTAGCCAACCCAGGATTGGAGAGCGGGCTGACCATCGCTCGTCCGTCGGGGAAGGCGATCACTGTGTATGCTCCCTTGAGAATCACAGTTTTGTTCCATTGAGACGCCGCCGACGTCGCGGCGGTTATTCGATCCTGGTTTCGCGAAGAGTTTCCGGTCAAGCGCCCCATCTCTCCTGGATGGGGTGTGAGTATCGCGTTGTCAGCTAATCTTGTCCACCAATCGTTAACCTGGGATAGAGTGTTAAGTCCGTCAGCGTCAACCACCGTGGGCGGCAGGGTGCGACCAGACAACAGCAATCTCTCAATGAAACGTTTTGTGTCTTTCTCCTGGCCCATTCCGCATCCGACCAACAGACTATTATAGGCGGGCAGGCTCTCGAAAACCAAATCCACCGCGTCGGGAGACACGATTCCGGGCGCCGATTCCGGCAGAGGCAAAAACGTAGGCTCAATCGCCTTCGCCGCCACAGCGGTTGTAAGGCTCTCAGGGATGGCAAGCGTAACCAGTCCAGACCCAACCCGGGTTGCGGATGTCGCGGCTAGATATGCCGCTCCGAGGTAGTTTCGAGAACCGGCGACCACCATCGTCCGGCCAAAAGTCCCTTTATGGGAGTTGGCAGGCCGGGTCGGCAAGCGGGTTCTGGCCCATTCCTCGGCAAGCAGTTCGATTTCGACGCCGTCATCCAGCTCCGATGGAAGGCCGATATTAGCGACCTCCAACTCTCCAAGATACTCCGCGCCGGGGTAGGCATAGTGTCCTCGTTTGGAGTATCCGAAGGATATGGTGAGGTCAGCATGAGGGGTGGATGGGTCAACGGCTCCGGTGTCGGCGTTGAGTCCGGTGGGCACGTCCAATGCGACGATTTTCGGATGCCGGCGGTGAGTCTGCTCTTTTGTCAGGGCTTGCAGGATGTCCTTGACCACTCCCTCGATGGGCCTTGAACGTCCAGTGCCAAGTATGGAGTCCATGATGACGTGAGCGCGGGATAGCAAGTTTTGGAGATTGGATAAATCTTGATCATCAGAGGCGCAAGTGACAGTGATGCCTTGCTCTCGGACGACATCCAGCTTGGGGTCAGGGGCGCGCCGGTCTCGACATATATAGACATCCACCCGCGCTCCCCAGGTGTCGAGGTGTCGAGCGGCAACCAGGCCATCGCCCCCGTTGTTGCCAGAACCCAACAGCACAAGAATATGAACGCCTGTCAGAGGGCCGTAGTGATACCTGACACTCCGAGCCACAGCTAGCCCTGCGTTCTCCATCAGGGTGTCCTTGGAAACTCCGGCCTCCTCGGATCGGTCCTCAATGGCGCGCATTTGTTCAATGGTGACGATTTTCATGCGGCATGAAGTGGAATGAACCTGTAGAGCATACAACTAAGATACTGCGAGAAACGACCCCCGTTCATCTTGCTCGAATGAAACTATGTCATCGTGTAGTCTGCGAAGAACCGCCTCAATTTCGGCAGTCGAGCAATTGCCGAGCCGAACCCAGATCACCTTCGGAGGATGGCCATAATTAAAAACTATGCTGGCGAAAGTCAGAATCTTTTGACACAGTTGCGAATCCATGCTGGGCACCGTAGGCTCATACGGAATCATCGGTCGCTGATTCTAGCCCCACATCTTTCACGGGCATGGACCCCGGAAACAAGTCAGCCAACAATTCATTGAGCCGTGGCGACAGGTTCTGGTCCAGCATCAACCTCATCCTGGCGGAATCGATACGAATCTGCGCTCACGATCAGCCGCGAATGCAAGGCATGCCCGGATATCCTCGTGGGTCAAATCAGCAGAATCTCTGAGAATCTCGTCTTCACACATATCCGAAGCAAGGTAATCTAGCACATCGTAAACAGTAATGCGTAGCCCTCTGATGCAAGGTTTGCCGCCACGTTTGCCAGGCTCCATGGTGATGATATGTTGATAGTTCATTCTCAAAGAGTACGGCGGAGCCGGTGAACTGTCAATCCAATCATCACAGCTTTCCAACAAGACCCTTCAGCAGAGCGCGGGTTCGGTCGAACGATGCTGCCGAGTCGTCGCCTTCTGGGAATATGGATGCCAGGTAGTCGGTGGCTCCGGCGTCGGATAGGGCGCGAAGCTGGGCTTCGACCTCGGATTCGTTGCCGATTATGGCGACTTCTGCCGGGCTTTCGACACCCTCAATGTCTAGCATCCGGCGATAGCTTGGGAGGTTGCCGTAGTTTTGGAAGAATTCGCCTGCCCGCTCGAAGGCTGCGCTGCGGTCGTCGGTCACGCAAATTGGCAGGCCGACACACACTCTGGGGGCTTCGCGTCCGGCGCTTTCGGCTGCCTTTGTGATGCGTGGGACGATGTGAGTGTCTAGAGTCGTGGGGCCGACCATCCAGGTGATGGTTCCCTGGGCCATCTCTCCGGCGATTCGGAGCATCCGAGGGGCCAGCGCCGCGATGCAGACCGTCATCGGGTCAGTCGAAACCCTGTCCACCTCTGCGTGGACGTTGAATAATGATCCGTCGAAATCTACCTTGCCGGTGTCCACCATCGAGCGCAATATGGTCATGTACTCTTCCATATGCTGGCCCGGGGTTTCAAACTTCAGTCCCCACCGATTCTCAACATTCGGCTGGTGGGACAGGCCGATTCCCAGTATCAAGCGGCCATTTGTGGCCGCGTTTGTGGTAAGGGCCTGCTGAGCCATCGCCGTGGGGTGACGGGGGAAGGTTGGGACCACCGCAGTGCCCATCTCGATACGGCTGGTGCGCTGGCCTCCCAGGGCCACCACTGTCAGGGCGTCGGTGCGGGAGACGTTGGCGGTCCAGAAGCTGTCGAAGCCATCATCCTCCACGTCGACGATCTGCTGGATTAGGCCGTCCAGTGTTGACGAAGATCCCATAGTTCCAAAGAATATCCCTATTCGCATAATTACCTCCGAAGTTCGTTGATGTTACTTGGTTTCCTGTTCTTCGGTCCAGGCGCGAGCCGCCGCGCGAGCCGCGTGACGGTTGGGAGCGTTCATGCCTCGTGTTCGCAGGTCCACGGCGGCTTCCTGTTGTTCTCTGCCTGCTCGCCGCCTGCCGTCTCGAAAGGCGTCGATGTCCTTAGAGAAGGCGGCCTGCCAGCCTGACGTTCGGTCGAATGCGGGAGATGTCTCAAGCACGCCGACCTCGTTGAACCTATCCATGAACTGGATATCGGCCAAGGCCTCGCCTTCCCAAATGAACACCCGCTTGTCGTTGCCCATATTATAGGCGCCGATCAAGTTGATGGAGGGTGGAGCGGTTCCCTGCCAGATCGTGGCCCAAAGCTCAGGGTCTTGCGACCTGTCGGATGTCAGTATCGAGACGTATAACATGGTTTAATTCCCTCTCGGTAAAATGTTGCCCTTTTCGCTCTCGCCCACCACCGATGCCACCGCAAATTCTCGTGAGTGGGAGAGAGATAGGGCCAGGTCGGTGAGTCCCAGCCGTTCTGCGCGGGCAAGAGCCTTCCGATGGAGCTCGATTCTGGGAGCCTGCCCGCGTCCGCGTATCACCTCAATGTCCTTCCACGGGATGCCTCGGACTCCGGTGCCGAGAGCTTTCATAGTCGCCTCTTTGGCGGCGAACCTGCTGGCAAGCTGAGGAGCGCGACCCCGTGAGTACGCCAACTCTCCTTCAGTGTATATCCGACGGAAGAACCGTTCCCCGTACTCCTCGGCCACACGCTTGACTCGCGCGATCTCGATTATGTCCACGCCTGCTACCAGCATAGTAATCTCCCAAGATTGGGATTGAATTGAACGCAAGAACGCCGACATTATATTATTGGTGCAGTCGGCATTGGAAGCACGAGACGCATTTGGACTTACAAGATTGCGTCGCGCTTGCCTCTGGAGAAGCGCTTGATACTGTGGCATCATGAATCCAGAAATAACATGAGAGGTGGGATTTGTTAGCCAAGGTGATGAATGGCACAGAGATGGCGAAGGAGATCAGAGCCGAGGCCGCCGAGGGAGTGGCCGAGATGCGAGACAAGCACGGAATCGTTCCAGGGCTGGCCGTGGTGCTGGTTGGTGACGATCCAGCATCGAAGGTCTATGTTCGTAACAAGGACAGAGCCGCCACCGAGGCTGGCATGGTCTCCGAGTCGATTGTGCTTCCGGATTCCACTACTCAGGACGAGGTCCTCAGCGTTGTGCGCCGCCTCAATGGCGACGCTCGAATCCACGCAATCCTGGTGCAACTGCCTTTGCCTGACCACATTGACGAGGACGCAGTTATCGAGTCGATTAACCCCGACAAGGACGTTGACGGCCTTCATCCCTTCAACATGGGTTTGTTGATGGCCGGATTGCCCCGATTCATACCCGCAACTCCAGAGGGCATCCAGCAGATGCTTCTCCGTTCTGGATTCGACCCCGAAGGCAAGCATGTGGTTGTCTGCGGGCGTAGCAACATAGTGGGCAAGCCTGTGGCGAACTTGCTGATGCAACGCTCGGCTGGCTCCAACGCCACCGTGACTGTGTGCCACACGCGCACAAAGAACCTGGCGGATATTACCCGGCAAGCCGACATTCTTATTGCCGCCATCGGCCAGCCTCGATTCATCACGGCTGATATGGTCAAGGACGGGGTTGTGGTGATCGACGTGGGCATAAACCAGATCGAAGCGCCAGAGCGCAAACGCGGCTACCGCTTGGTGGGCGATGTTGATTACGATGCGGTCTCAGAGAAGGCCGCGGCCATTACTCCCGTTCCGGGTGGAGTCGGCCCCATGACCATCGCCATGCTGCTCCTGAATACCTTGAAGGCGGCTCGATATTTCATGCACCCGCACCTGCGAAAGCTAGGCGGGTAGATTTACGTCCGATTGTGTCTCGAAACGGTGTGCTAAAATTGACGGACACACCCGAGGCGGTTCCATTGAGTGTAAGCAGACAATCCCCGAACCCGGATACCATGTCATACGCAGTCCGCCCTATGGACGAGCGTGATATGGCGCAGTCTGCTGAGGTCGAGCAAGACGCGTTCCCCACGCTGTTTCCTCCCACTGCCTTCAGGCGCGAACTGAGGAACAAGATCGCCCGATACCTGGTCGCGAACCGGAAGGACGAAGGCAAGACGAACTCCGCGCCTGCGCCTTCAGAGTCTTCTGGGTCGACACCGTTGTTCAACCGACTGGTCAGCAACATCCTGCGACGCCGAAATTCGGCATGGCAGCCTGGGCAGGAATTTGTCGCCGGATTTGTCGGCACCTGGTACATGGTGGACGAAGCTCATATCGTTGCCATAGGAGTTCGCAATGAATTTCGAGGTTTTGGGATCGGAGAGCTGATGCTCATCGCCGCCATTGAACAGGCGACACAATTGGAGTCCCGTGTCGTGACGCTGGAGGTGCGAGTCTCCAACTTTGTCGCTCAGAATCTCTACAAAAAATTCGGATTCACGGAGCGCGGCGTCCGGAAGAGCTACTACACTGACAATCGGGAAGACGCCCTTATCATGACCACTGACACAATCCAATCGCCAGAATTTAGCTGTCAGTTAGAGGAACTTGTGCAGGCTCACCAGAGCCGTTGGGGCAGGGCCGAACGAATGCTGTTCTAGCTTCGAACCGTCTCCCGTCAAATCACATCTAACAAGGAGTTTAGACTCCCTGTGGGTGCGCTGGCTGTTGTGCGGTCATGGGCATTTGTGAGCAGAATACTTAGATAAAAATTCAAGTCTAGTGGGGTAGGGTGCGGAGATGTCGATCGGTAGAATTGTGTTGTTGACGGCGGCGGGCTTCGTCTTGTTGTTGGTTTTCGTGCCGGGCTTTAGAAACGGGGTTACCGAGAGGCTCACCTCGTTATCCAGCAGCAGTGAGACGATAACCGTTCCCGCGTCTCCTATTCAAGGCTCGCGATTGCAACCGTCGAGCGATGGGAATCCAACAACCATTGTGGGAGGGAATCTGAAACTGATTACACTGCTGGGGTTCGACGCGATCCACGCGATTTTGGATCCCGAATTTGTCGACGTCGGAGTAGCCGACACTGAGATGACCCCCGACGAATTGGTGCTTGGGCTATCCATCAATGGAGAATCGAAGGCATACTCGATACCGATGCTCAGCTCCCATGAGATTGTGAACGATGTTGTTGGAGGCGTGCCGCTCGCTGTAACATGGTGACCGCTCTGCTTTTCGGCTATCGTGTATAGTCGCACCATCAACGGAAAAGAGCACACCTTTGGCGTCAGCGGCAAACTGATTATGAACGCGTTGGTGATGTACGATCATCAGACAGACACCCTATGGAGCCAGTTCCTACGCAAGGGCGTTCGCGGAGAGTTGGCGGGCACTGAGTTGGAGGTAATTCCCGCCATTCAAACCACATGGGGTACGTGGAAAGAGCTTCATCCAGACACACTCGTGCTGGATAAGCGAGGTCGTTATAGTCGCGACCGCTACAAAGGCTACTACCAGGATGGCCGGGCCGGAGTCATAGGCGAAACTTTCAGCGACGACAGGTTGGAGCGCAAGGCGATGGTGGTGGGCGTCGACATTGCAGGCAACACAAAAGCCTATCCCTTTAGGGCTTTGAGCGACAATCCGGTGGTCAACGACACCGTAGGCGAGTCTCATACATTAGTGTACTTCGACGACTCCAGCGGCACAGCGTTGGTTTATGACAGGGAGGTCGACGGCAATCCGTTGACATTCCGGTTGGAAGGCGAACCCAATGGAATCCTTACGGTTCTTGTGGACGAAGAGACCAGCTCCAGGTGGATGGCATTCAATGGCACAGCCATCGAGGGAGAGCTAAAGGGCCAGACTCTGGATCGCGCCCTGTCACACCTGTCGTTCTGGTTTGCTTGGAAAGACTGGAACCCGGACACGGAGTTGTATTCGGGTTAGAAGGTGGTCAGGTGTCATGGCGTCAGCAATCAGTTTTCAGCCGTCAGCGTAATGTCATTCTGAAGTCGCCGTCGAAGAATCTGATCGCGTGCAGCACAACAGTTGCTCCTCTTACGACCAGATCCTTCGCGTTGACTCAGCATGGCCCGTTGTGGCCACGATAAACAGGGCAAAAAAATATGGGAGGGTTCAAAACCCTCCCATATCAATTCCTAATCAGAGGCGCTACGGCCCAGAACTAGAAGGAGCTGCTGGCCCTGCGTCGGCGGAAGCAGTCATCGCAGTAAACCGGGCGATCTCCGCGAGGTCGGAAGGGCACCTCAGTGTCCTTGCCGCACTCGGCGCAAACTGTGGGGTGCATCTCGCGAGGGGCGTAGTTGGAGAATCCTCCGCCTCCGCCTCCGCCTCCGCCTCCGCCCTGTCGCTGGGACCGGCGAGACGCTCGGCAGGTTGGGCAACGTCGAGGCTCGTTTGTGAAGCCTCGCTCCTCGTGATAACGCTGGTCGTCAGCGCTAAACGTGAAATCCGTGTTGCATTCCACGCACGTTAGGGTTCGATCTTGAAAAACCAATGGTGACCTCCTGGGGTCCGCTAATTTATATAGTTGCCGGCCGGTCACCAAGGGTCCATGAGTAGTCAGTTTTTCCTGGGCGTCTGGGTACAACTTCTATTAAACATTACCATAGGGAAACTTGACACGCAATGCGTGTTTTTATTCTTGTATTTCTTGACACCTCTTAGAAGTGTCCATAAACTCGCTTTTGCCGTATATCTTTAGCGGACAAATAACGCGAGGCAATTACATGCAACAGTCGTCTGAAAACCGCCCGAACATTGTGTTGATTCTTGCTGATGATATGGGATTTTCAGATATCGGATGCTACGGCTCCGAGATACGCACCCCCAATGTGGACAGCCTTGCTGAGGGCGGCCTGCAGTTCACTCAAATGTACAATTCTGCCCGATGCTGTCCCTCTCGCGCCGCTCTGCTCACCGGAGTCAACCCTCAGCAAGCGGGCGTGGGTCACATGGTTGCTGACCTCGGATGGCCTGCTTATCAAGGCTACCTGAACGAAAGCAGCGTAACCATCGCCGAAGGGCTGAAGGCCAACGGCTACGCCACAATGATGTCAGGAAAATGGCACGTTGGCGGAACCTACAACCTGTTGGACCCGGCAAGCTGGACGCCGGGCGATGCCAGTCACCCGATACCAACGCAGAGGGGATTTGACCGTTTCTTCGGCATCATCACCGGCGCCGGGAGCTTCTACCATCCTCTGACCCTTATGCGCGATGACCAGTTAATACCCATTGACACTGATGGCTTCTATTTCACCGACGCTATCAGTGACAACGCTGTTGATATGATAGAAGACGCCGCGCAGGGTGATAATCCCTTCTTTATTCACATCGCGTACACGTCTCCTCATTGGCCGCTCCACGCATTGGAGGAGGATATAGCCCGATATCAGGGGGTTTACAAGGACGGGTGGGATTCGCTGCGAACGGGACGCCATGAGGAGATGAAAGGCCGAGGGATTGTCGATTCCAAGTGGGAGATTTCGCCCCGGGACGAATCAGCCCCAGCCTGGAGCGACGCCCGCGAGAAGGACTGGGAGGCTCTGCGTATGGCGGCGTACGCCGCCCAAATCGACATCATGGATCAGGGCATCGGCAGGGTTCTGTCCAAGCTGAAGGAGCTTGGCATAGCTGACAACACGTTGGTTATGTTCCTGTCAGACAACGGAGGGTGCGCCGAGTTCCTGGCCGAAGATTCCGACCGACCGACACCCGCTCAATACGGCACGCCGACTCCTGATGGCCGTCCGATTCGTATGGGCAACAGTTCCAGCATTCGGCCCGGTCCCGCCGACACATTCATGAGTTACGATCTGCCCTGGGCCAACGCCAGCAACACCCCTTTCCGACGTTTCAAGCGCTGGACTCACGAGGGCGGCATCTCAACGCCTTTCATCATGTCGTGGCCTGCCAGAATTCAAGAATCGGGCGTGGTGCACGAACCTATCCACATCATCGACATCGCTGCCACCTGCATGGACGCGGCATCGGCTACTTATCCAACCCAGATGAATGACCATGACACGATGCCTCTGGAAGGCGAGAGCGTTCTGTCGGTTCTGGCGAATCCCGCCTGGAGCAGGGAGAAACCCATATTCTGGGAGCACGAAGGTAGTCGGGCCGTCAGAATCGGCGAGTGGAAGCTGGTGGCTCCGGTAGGCGGCGAGTGGGAACTTTACAATATCGACGACGACCGCACTGAGATTCATAACCTGGCGAACTCGAACAAACCCAAGGCTCAGGAGCTTGCCAAGCTGTATGATGAGTGGGCGGAGCGTTGCGGCGTCTTGCCGTGGCGCATTCTGTACCCGGCTTGGAACCCACGAATGCGGACTCCCAGCGGACATAGGGTGTAATAGACCGCGTCAAAGAAAGGGCGGAGGCAGTAAATTGTCAATAGCGCTGATGAACAAGATGCAAAAACGCATCGCTGTGATTGAGATTTTTGGGGCCATCGGCGGGGCGGTGAAGTCCCCTGAGATGGACCGACTGCTGAACACGGCGCGGGACGACCATCGGATCAAGGCAGTGGTGTTGGATGTGGACTCCCCGGGCGGCGGATCGTCGGCCTCGGACTACATCTACCGCAGCGTCAAACGTCTGGCTGAGCGCAAACCTGTGATCGCGGCAATTCGAGGCACCGGAGCGTCAGGGTCGTATATGATCGCCTGCGGCGCTCAGCGTATCGTCGCCTCGCCAGGCGCGATAATTGGCTCCATCGGCGTGATTTCGGTGCGCCCGGTTCTGGAGGACCTGCTGGAACGGGCTGGAATCAAGGTGAACGTTAACAAGACTGGAGCGTACAAGGACATGGGCGCTCTCTGGCGTGAGGCGACGCCCGAAGAGCAGGAGAAGATGCAGTCGCTAATCGACGACATCTTCGGCGACTTCGTGACAATCGTCTCAGAGGCCCGCGGCCTGGAAGAGAGCGCCGTGCGAGACCTGGCCACTGGCGAGGTTTACCTAGCTGAACGCGCCCGTGAGTTGGGACTTGTGGACGAACTGGGAGACCTGCACCGAGCCATAGACATCGCGGCAGAGCTTTCGGGCGCCCCACCTGTTCCTGTGTACCTGAGGCCGAAGCGGACTTTGCGTCAGATGCTGTTTGGTTCGGCTGCCGAATCGTTGGTTCAGGCAGTGGCCGATCAAGTGGAGCAACGAATTTTCCAGAGCCGATTTCGGTTGTAAGCTCAGCCTTCAGCTTCTAGGCCAACGCCATTCTGAGCCCACAGACGAAGAATCTGGTCGCGAGTATACAACGATTGTCATGGCAGCAACCGGATTCTTCGGTTTGGTTCAGCATGCCGCAATTTTTGATTTGGATTGAAAAAAATAATGCATTATCGGACGTTGGGAAAAACGGAACTCAACGTATCGCTTTTGAGCCTGGGCACAGGCGGCCCCAGCATGTTCGGACAAAACACGGGACTGGAGCAGAATAATCAAACGGCCTTGGTGCGCCGATGCCTTGATATGGGCATCAATCTGATCGACACTCACGAGCGATACAAGGACAGCGAGAAGATTCTCGGAAGGGCGCTGAAGGGTGTGCCACGGGACTCTTATAATCTCGTCACGAAATGGGCTTACGCTCCCGGCGTTGGTGATTTCAACCCGGACCCCGAAGCACTGGCCCGTTCGGTTGAACGCAGTCTGCAGAGGCTGAGAACAGATCACGTAGAGGTCTTGCTGTTTCACGGCTTGATGCCCGAGCATCATGATCTTGTCGTGGATCGGTACGTCCCTGTCCTCCAGCGTCTGAAGGACGAAGGCAAGGTGAAATTCGGAGGTTTCAGCCTTCGATACGTCGTTGACCCGGCTCATGAAGGCGCGCTAACGGCGTTGGGGCGCACGCCGGACCTCTGGGACGTGATAATGTTGAAGTTCGGAATACTGAATCAGTACGCTTCAAAGAAGGTTCTGCCCCTGGCGATGGAGCACAACGTCGGCATATTGAACATGGCAGCGGTGCGCGTTAAACTTCCGAACCCGAAGCTGTTGGCTGAGACCGTCGCCGATTGGAAAGCTCGCGGTCTCGTCCCTTCGGACGCCCTTCCTGATGCCGACCCTCTGGGATGGCTGGCAACCGGCGATGTGGACTCGGTTATCAGCGCGGCCTATAAATTCGCCGCGGAACACCCAGCTATCGGGTCAGTGATCTCCGGCACGTCCAACATAGACCACATGGAGCGCAACGTCGCGGCATTGGAGCGTCCGTACCTACCCGTTGAAGCCCGACTCAAGTTGGAGAACCTATTCGGTCACATCGCCGAGTACGCCTGAGCTATCGCGAACGTTCGTAGCCCCTTCGCTGTGCGTGCGCTTGCCAGAGGCCGGCAGCTGCCAACAATACCGCAATCAAAATTAAACTCCATGATCCCGCGTCAGGCACCGGCGCCGGTATGGGCGTTGGAGTCGGTAGACGGTGGGGGCATCGGCGTTGGTGTAGGAGTCCGTGTGGGAGTTGGTGTAGGTGGCGGAGTATGGGTCGAGTCCGGCACCGAATAGGTGATGCTCAACGCGGGGCGGGTGGATGAGACTGAATTTCCCCCGGAGTCGAACTTTTTCACCGTTTGTTGAGACGACTCGTTGCCTTTCAATAACCATCCGAAATTCGTTGCGGATGCATCCACCCAGGCCTGCACGTCTGTGACCGTCGGCGCAGATGACCACGACGTCGAGCTGAAAAACCGGTGGACCCATGTCGCGTCGTTTGAGGCTGAGGACGCGCTGCTTCCTCCAAATGACGCCGAACTTCCTTCACCCCAATCTGCCGTGAGCTTGTGGACGTTGATGGTCTGACCGCCCGAGCGGCTCCTCGACATGTTCAGACTGAGTGACACGCTTTCGACTGTCGCACCTGATGGCACACTCGAGATATCAAAAGCCAAAACGGCTCTTCGTATTGACCCTGAGGATCGATTGATTCCCCCCACATAAATATTCTGTCCCGCGCCATTGCTTAACGAGCCGGAGCCGTTTTCAATCAACGTATTGTCTTTGCTGGGATTGAGGGTGATGGTTGTGCTTGCTCGCGTTTGGGCGAACACGCTGGTTGTTGGCACGGCGAAAATCGCCACAGCCATTACGGCTGAAAGCGGCGCCCTTCTAAATTTTGGCGCGTAAACGGGGATCATATCGGTCTATACGGACTCCTCCAGGGCCTTCGCTTCCTCCCACAGGGCTTCTTTCTGGTCCAAGGGCAGGTCCTCGAACCTCAGGCCGCGCTCTCGGCTCAGGCGTTCCATAGTGGTGAAGCGCTTGTAGAATCGGGTGTTGGTTCCTCGCAGGGCGTTTTCGGATTCTGCGCCCATCCAGCGGGCCGCGTTGGCCATCGAGAACAGAAGGTCGCCCATCTCGCGCTCCTTTGCCTCTGGGGACTCGGCTTCGCCCAACTCTCGCACCTCTTCTGCGATCTTGTCGACGACGCCCTGGAAGTCGTCCCAATCGAAACCCATCCGCGCCGCTCGGCCCTGCACCGCCTGAGCGTAGGACAGCGCAGGCATCGCCTTGGGCACTCCATCGAGGATTGATCGGTCCGAGCCTTCCAGTTCCTTGCGCTTTATGGCGTCCCACTTCGGCACTGCCTCGGAGGGGTCGTCCATCTGCGTGTCGCCGAAAACGTGAGGATGCCGTCGCACCAGCTTGCCCAGCAAGTTGGCGAAAACGTCCTCATGGGTGAAGCGTTTCGCCTTCGCCGCTATCTGAATCTGGAACGCCAGGTGGAAGAACACGTCGCCAAGCTCCTCGATCATCTTGTCTGTGTCATCCTCGTCTATGGCCTCGACGAGCTCGTAGCACTCCTCAAGGAACAGGTGCTTGAGAGTGGCGGGAGTCTGCTCCTTGTCCCAGGGACATCCATCTGGGCCTATCAGTCGTTCTACCAGTTGACGGACACCACTGTAAGTCTCTGCGAAAATATCTTGTTTGTTCATGTTTTGTCCTGACACCTGAAATCCTGATACTTGATACCTTGCCTCGCGCCAATTTGACAGGCACACAGGCCGACCCTAAGATGCTACCGCATGTTCACAGATAATAAAATCACCCAAATCGGCAAGGTTCTGGCCGCTGCACTCTTCGTGCTGTTCGTGCCGCTGTTTCTCATTGCAGTTAACGTTCGTTGGGTCATAAACGCTCCGGCGCTGTACAGTTACGCGTTCGATAATTACGAGCGCCAGATCAGGCGCTATCTGGACGTCGACCGGGACGAATACATCTCTGGCGGACGGCAGATTCGAGACTATTTCAACAACGGCGAAGAGTTCCTGAGCATGGACATCACCATTCGAGGCACCCGGTACCCGAACATATTCAATGAAACCGAGGTCATTCATATGTTCGATGTGAAACGACTCGTGCGTGGGGTGTATCGGCTCTCCGAGATTGCCGGGGCGTATTTGCTGGGGTTCGTGCTTGTGG
>Ga0207966_1000131_pt1 | contig 40786 bp, 33 predicted proteins | sample Knorr_S23_td_NAD_FD_185611 | JGI IMG/M metagenome (GOLD analysis project Ga0207966, IMG submission 185611) | Marine microbial communities from Southern Atlantic Ocean transect - Knorr_S23_td_NADW_ad_2500m_LV_B (SPAdes) (version 2) | ecosystem: Environmental > Aquatic > Marine > Oceanic | place...
TCGAGCTGTACGACCCCATACTGCCGGATGAGTTGCCCTGCGGACTTGGCATCCACACCGCCGATGCCTGGAGCTCCAAGGCCCCCACTCTCAGAGCTCAGTTGGATTCCATCCGAGACTATGCCGCCAAATGGCTCGACGGCGAGCAGTTTCCAATCGTCCTCGGTGGCGAGCACGGCATCCTGCCGCCGCTTATGGAGGCGGCCTCAGACCATCCTGATCTGGGCGGCGACCTCGGGCTGCTGACCCTTGTTCAGGTCGATGCTCACGCCGACCTGCGCGACGAGTTGAACGGAGAGCGCTTCTCGCATGGCACGGCGGTGCGCCGCGCGCTCGATGCGGGAGTCGGACGGGTCATTCAGATTGGCACCCGGGCGCTGTCACGAGGAGAAGCTGCCTTCGCTGCAGCGGACGGTCGAGTCGAGACCTGGTTCGCACGCGACTTCATGGGAGTGTGCGACGGACAGGCTGGCTGGGCCAGGCTGACCGAGCGCATCGCTCAGTTAGAGGGGGCCGTTTGGCTCACCTTCGATGTCGACGGATTGGACGGAGCATTGGTCCCCGCCACTGGCACTCCGGTCCCCGGTGGTCTTTCTCACTGGGCCGCAGTGGACCTCATCGAAGGGCTCTTCGCAGCCCCCAAAAGCACAGTAATAGGCGCTGACGTCAACGAGATAGCCCCGGATAAGGACGACTCGCTCACACAGTTCAACGCGGCGCTGATTGCGACCAAGATACTTGCCTGCCACACCCTGTCACGCCTTAATCAGAAGGATTGAACGGGCTCCGCCCGCTCCGATTGCCATGCAGCGTGCTGCGGCGCTGGCGCTGGTCGCCCTCATTGTCGCTGGAGGTGCTGCTCCCGTCGCCAGCGCTCAGCAGCCAGACCTCACTCAGGAGCACTGGTACCACAGCTACGCCACTCTGACCCTCGATGTGCAGGCATGGGAGGATGACTACCCTGAGGTGGTCCGCTTGGTCAGTGCGGGGACGACCCTGTATGGAAGACAGCAGTGGGTGCTGCAGATCTCCGACTGGTCGGTCGAGAACAAGAGCGATGGTTCGCCCAAGGAGAAGGTGTACATCGACGGCGGGCACCACGGCAACGAGCACCTCGGGACCGAACTCGCATTCCTGACCGCAGAGTTCTACATCGAAGGCTGGGGAAACGGCGATACCGAGGTCATCGAGGTACTGCAGAGCACCGAGATCCACATCATGGTGCTGCTCAACGCTGATGGCAATGACGCCGACACACGATGGAACATGAACCAAGTGGACCTGAACCGCAACTACGACCACCACTGGACTACCGACGAGACTGCGAGTGGGGATGGGCCGTTCAGCGAGCCGGAGACCAGCAACAACGCCGACTACATGCACGAGTGGGTGACCGAGGCAGACCTCTACGTCACCATGCACACAGGCACGTGGATTCTCGCATATCCATGGGGCTTCACCCCCAACATGCCCTCGGACTGGGAACTCTTCGAGTTCATCCGCGACGACATCCACGAGAAAATCGACGGCGACTTGCCGATCCGCAACGCCAACGCCGGCATCTACCCAACTCACGGCACCAGCCGCGACTACGGCTACGGAGTGATGGGCTACCCCTGCTTCACCTTCGAGACCGACGACGAGCAGTTCCTGCTTGGCAGCGTCCAATCTGTCAGCGACCGTCTAGAGCTCGAACTCGAGGTCATGCGCTACCTGATCTCGAACGTCTGGTACTGGCGGGCTAGGCTGAGCGTAGACTCCCTAGAGGTCTCAGACGACCATGTCGACCTGAGCGTTTCCAACATAGGGCGAGCCAGCACGGCCAACGCCACTGTGCACTACATGAACGAGATGGGCGAGGTGCTGTGGCACTCGGACAACTTCAGCGTCAATGCGAGCAACCACACCGATACGAGGCTGGACGCGAGCGGGCTGAGTGTGGTTGCTGGCGGCCACTTCGAACTTCACTACCAGAAGCGTGTGATTGATGCCGCCCTGTGGGTCAACGAGCCGGTAAACGAGAGCGTTGTTGGCGTTGTGAGCGATGACTCGTGGAACTTGCTCCCAGCACCTTCGCTGCTGCTGAGCATGGTCGCAATTGCTCTCGCAGCGATAAATAGGGAAAATCGCAGGTTTGAGCAATAATTCAGATTGTTTTCACAACAAAACGATGTTATAACGTCGTTTTTACAATGCAATTCTTTGTATATCACTACCGAATCGGCGAGTTCGGCGATATCATGGAATGGAAGAACAGCGAATTCGGAGAAATAGGGGATCAACTGGTGCTACCGCTCTTCGAGGGTGTTGAGAAGCCCCCAAATAACTCCCTCTCAGGACTGAACAGGAGCCAGCGGACCCTCGTAAGGGAAGCGATAGCCTCGGATGACTTCGAAGGGAAAAAGGGGCAACGGATGGCTGTCTGGAACCCTGACTGCAGAGTGCTTCTGGTTGGCATGGGCGAGAAGGGCGAGTTCGGGCATGGGAAGGCCAGGAACATCGGTGCGCGGGTGATGGGGGCCCTCTCCAAGAAGAAGGGGCTCTCGGTCACTGTCCGGTTCACATCTGGATGGTCGAGCGAGCGCATGGTCGACTTCGCTGAGGGCATGATGCTGCGCGACTACGAGTTCCTCGAGCACCAGAAGGTCGACGATGAGCACATCGCCGAGCCTTGGAGCGTCGTCTTTCAGGCGAGTGCGCGCCATCAGGAGACACTCACAGAGGACCTCGGACGGGTTCACTCGGTGGTTGGAGGGGTGCATCTCGCGCGCGACCTCGGAAACGAGCCGGCCAACGTGCTGTATCCCATGGAGTACGCACGCAGGGCGGTCGAATGGGCTGAGGGCAAGGACAACGTGGTGGTCGAAGTATACGACTGGGACAGGTTGCAGGAGCTCGGCATGGGCGGCCTGATCAACGTCGGCAAGGGCAGCGACAGGAAGCCCTGCATGGTCCTTTTCACCCTCAATCCAGACGCCGACGGGGGCGTACAGCGACCTTGCATCGTCGGTAAGGGCATCACCTTCGATACAGGTGGAATCTCGATCAAACCGTCCAAGGGCATGTGGGACATGAAGTACGACATGTGCGGGGCCGCGACAGTCTTCGGGCTCATGGAAGCCCTGCACGCAACCGGTTACGAACGTCGGGTGAATGGAATAACCTGCATAGCCGAGAACATGCCTGGAGCCGGCGCCTATCGGCCAGGTGATGTCTTCGAGACCTACTCTGGCAAGACCATCGAGGTGTTCAGCACTGATGCCGAGGGCCGCAATGTCCTCGCCGATGGGCTGTGGAAGGCCGGCGAACTCGACCCCGAGTACATCGTCGACCTCGCCACGCTGACCGGTGCCATCGTGGTCGCACTTGGCAACCAGATCACTGGGATGTGGGCCAATGACGAGGACATCGGCAAGCGAGTCCGGAAGGCTGCTAACAGATCCGGCGAAGCAGTATGGCGCATGCCGCTGAACGCCCAGTTCCGCAAGTACATGACTGACTCGGCATTCGCCGACATCCGGAACGGCTCGATCGGCGGGGGCGCGGGCTCATCGAACACCGCGGCCTCGTTCCTCGAGTTCTTCGTGCCGCACCGTGGCTACGACGAGGATGCGGACAAGATTCCATGGGTGCACCTTGACATTGCTGGAACCGCATGGGGCCCCGGCTCGAAGGCCCGCTCCGAGGGCGCTAACCCCCTGTTCCAGTTCGGTGTATCGGGAGTCCACGTTCGGACTCTTCACAGGCTGGTCACCGAAGGTTGATCACTCGTCATCGTCTGAATCTACGACCTCGAAGTCGGCCTCGACGACGTCCTCGTCGCCGTCCTCAGCCTGCTGTTCGGCCATCTCGGCGGCGGCCGCCTCGTACAGTTTGGTCGAGACGCCGTGCATCTCCTGCTCGACTTCACTGATCTTGGTCTGGACAGCGGCCTCATCGAGGTCCTCGACCTCGATGGTGGTCTCCCCATCCTCCTTAGTGATCAGCACCCTCAACTCGTCGAGCTTGCTGTGGACCGGGTCTGTGTCGAGGTCGCCGAGCTTCTCACCGGCGTCATCTAGCATGCGCTTGGTCTGGTAGACGATGCTGTCGGCGGAGTTGATGAGGTCGATTCCCGCCCTCCGTAGCTTGTCCTCCTTGGCGAACTTCTCCGCATCGGTGACCTTCTGCTTGATCTCGTCCTCAGAGAGGGAGGTCTGGCTCTCGATCTTGATCGACTGCTCGGTGCCTGTTCCCAGGTCCTTGGCGGAGACGTCCACTATGCCATTGGCATCGATGTCGAAAGTGACCTCGACCTGCGGGATTCCGCGTGGCGCTGGAGGGATTCCCATCAGGTGGAATCGCCCGAGCGTGGTGTTGTCCTTTGCGAACTCGCGCTCGCCCTGAAGGACGTGGACCTCTACAGCCGGCTGGTTGTCGGCGGCTGTCGAGAAGTTCTCGGAGCGACGGGTCGGGATCGTCGTGTTGCGCTCGATCATGGTCGTCATTACGCCGCCGAGAGTCTCAATTCCGAGAGTCAGTGGCGTCACATCCAGCAGGAGTACGTCGGTAACGCCCTCGTCCCCGACGATGATGCCGGCCTGCAGGGCCGCGCCGACGGCGACGGCCTCATCGGGGTTGATTCCCTTGAAGGGGGCCTTGCCGACCTCCTCTTCAATCGCCTTCTGAACGGCTGGGATTCGGGTGGAGCCGCCGACGAGGAGGATCTTGTCGATGCTTCCCTTCTTGACTCCTGAGTCCTTGATTGCCTGGCGGGTCGGCCCCATGGTACGGGCTACGAAATCGCTGATCAGATCCTCGAGCTTGGCTCGAGAGAGGGTCAGATCGAGGTGCTCCGGCTGGCCGTCGCTCATGGTGATGAATGGGAGGTTGACCTGAGTCGAGGTAGTCCCCGAAAGCTCAGTCTTGGCCTTCTCGGCAGCCTCTCGCAGTCGGCTCATGGCCTGGAGGTCCTTGGATAGGTCGATGCCTGATGACTTCTTGAACTCGGCAACGATCCAAACGACGATGGCATCGTCGAAGTCGTCACCACCGAGGCGGTTGTCGCCGCTGGTGGCCTTGACCTCGATCTGAGGCTGGCCGTCGACCTGATAAATCTCGAGAACCGAGACATCGAAGGTCCCGCCACCGAGGTCGAACACCAAGATGGTCTGGTCCTCTTCCTTGTCGACACCGTACGCCAGCGCGGCTGCGGTGGGCTCATTGATGATGCGGAGCACCTCGAGTCCAGCTATCCTGCCAGCGTCCTGAGTCGCTTTCCTCTGAGCGTCGGTGAAATAGGCGGGACAGGTGATGACGGCTTGCTTGACTTCCCTTCCGAGGTATTCTTCGGCGTCGGACTTGAGCTTCTGCAGAATGAAAGCGGAGATCTCCTGAGGCGTGTAGGTGTCGCCATCGATCTCCTTGCTCCAGTCAGTTCCCATCTCTCGCTTGACCGAGAGGATGGTCCTCTCGGAGTTGGTCACAGCCTGGCGCTTGGCCGTCACTCCGACCAATCTCTCACCGTCCTTGGCGAAGGCCACCACGCTCGGAGTCGTTCTTGAGCCCTCGGAGTTCGGTATCACCACCGCCTGTCCACCCTCGAGCGTTGCGACACAGCTGTTTGTAGTTCCCAAATCGATTCCTATTACCGGTCCACTCATTCCTATTCCTCCAATTGCTCTCGTTCAGTGCCTCAGACCAAATCTAGTTTGATGTCGAGGATGCCGTTGTTGAGTTCCCACTCAACTATCTGTCCAGCAGCCTCTGGCAGTATGAAGCGCTTGAAGGGGCGCGGCTGGGTCTTTTTCATCAACTGGAGGACCTCGCCGCCGCTGCTGAGGACGAGTTCCACGTCCTCTGGCCTGATGTCGAGGAACCTCGAGATGTCGATGGTGACCGACATCCTCCCGTCATGAACGTAGATATCCTCCTCAGGCAAGTCCGAGACATCCGACTCCTCGGTCTCTTCTGCCTCGGCCTCGGCTTCGCTAGGACCGTTGACCTGTATGTTGACTCCCATGTTCTTCAGCAACTCGGAAATCCCATCGGGGCCGTTGAGCATTGACTCCATGATTCGGCGGAACTCCTCGGGTTCGGTGTTAGTGTCGACCTTGATCTGAGAATGCGACAGTTTCGTGGGGTCGATGCCCATCTGCTCGAACTGCTCGCGAATCTGGTTCATCATCGCCTCGAGCGCCTTGATGTCGATTGACATGCCCATCTGCTCGAACATCCTAGCCATCTCTGCGAACATGTCGTCAGCCCACTCATCACGCTCGCTTCCAGTCATCTGATATCACTACTCAACCCGAGGTTGTATAGTGCGATAGTGCTGTCGTATATGAACCGCACGGTCGCGCACGCACGAACGAAGATAGCCGCGCCCAACGGTCGAGTTCAAAGCAAGGCTGTGGTTCGGCGATTCGCTATGGTCGAATCGGAGCATGACGTGGCCTTGGAGGACACTGATCGCCTGCACGGACGTTCAGCTCTGGTTAACAACGTCGAAGCGGCTGTGGCCCTCGCTGGGGCCGTCCGCTCCACCCTGGGTCCACGTGGGCTCGACAAGATGCTGGTGGAGGAAGGCGGCTCGACCACCGTGACCAACGACGGCGTGACGGTGCTGGAGACCGCTAAGGTCGAGCACCCGACCGCTCGGCTCCTGATATCCACTTCCTCTGCCCAAGACCGGGCGGCGCGTGACGGGACTACGACCACGGTCATCCTGACATCCGAGATGCTGCAGAACGCGCTCGAGCTGGTTCGCTCGGGAGTGCACCCCTCCGTAATCATGAATGGGTACCAGATCGCCCTCGATGAGGCCCTAGCGGAGATGGAGCGTATTGCACGCTCATCACAGGACCAAGCGGATAGACGCGCTGTGGTGGCGACCTCTCTGGCAGGGAAGTTAGACTCGTCGCTCACCGCCCATCTGACTGACTTGGCTCTGGAGGCTGCTGACGCGCTTGCAGGCGAAGAGGGTGGCGCTGATCTGGAGAGGCTCAGGGTGAAGCGTCTGATGATCAAGGACGGCAGTGCGAGAGAGTCCGAGATCGTACATGGTATGGTGCTCGCTAAGTCGAGGATGGACATGGCCACCCCAGCCAACTCAGACGGCGGAAGGATAGCCATCATTGACGGTGGATTGGAGAACGCCAAACTAGAGTTCGAGGCTTCGATAGAGGTCACCAGTGCTGGCGCGCTGCGCGGTTTTCACGAGCGGGCGCGCCAGAGACTCCAGGAGCAGGTCGAGTTGCTCGGGTCCCTTGGTGTGGATCTGCTGGTGGTGCGTGACGGCATCGCCGAAGAGTCTTCGACCATGCTGACCGATGCGGGGATCACAGCATATCGCCGCTTTGAGCGTGAGGATCTCGAGCGGCTGGCTCGGATCACTGGCTCCGTGATGGTTCGCGACGCGCGCAGAATAAAGGCAGATGATGTGGGGACCTATTCCAGTCGCTCAGAGCAGACGTTCTCCGGGATCAAGCACACTAGGATAGACGGTTCCGCGGGCGGCGCGATGACGGTTCTGATCCGCGGCTCCTCACCCACAATCAGAGAGGAGGTTCGGCGGGCCTTCGACGACGCTCTAGGAGTCGCCCACAGACTCTCAGAAGACTCTCGGATGCTTCCTGGAGGGGGGGCACCACAGATTCATCTGGCCCGCCACCTGCGAGCATTCGCACCCAGCCAGGCCGGTCGCGAGCAACTGGCGATTGAGGCCTACGCGGCCGCACTGGAGATCGTGCCCCGTGCCCTCGCTGAGAACTCAGGACTCGATCCCATCGACGAGATACTGGCCCTCTCAGCGGCTCAAGCGGCAGACTCCGAGAATGGAGCTTGGATAGGTATGGACGTGATTTCGGGAGAGAAGGTCCGAATGGACAAGGTAGGGGTCATGGATCCGCTGTTCGTAGCCCGTCACGCACTCGCTGGGGCAACCGAGGCGGCCAACAGCGTCCTGAGGATCGACGATGTTCTGTGGGCCAAGCAGGATGCTCAGACACCGGACTGGCAGAGCGAGATGGATCAGGACTGAGCACTCAGTCTGTCGAGCATCTCATCCACCAACCGACCTATATCGAACTCCGCCTTCCAGCCCCAATCCTCGCGCGCCGCGGAATCATCAACTGCATTGGGCCATGAATCGGCGTACGCCTGACGCTCGTCTGGGACGAAGTCGCAGGTGAAGCCGTCGACCCTCTCTGCGATGGCATCGGCCAGTTCCTGAGCAGAGAACGAAGGTCCCGAGACGTTGTACCCGCCTCGGGCCGGGCCTATCGACTCGACGGGGGCTTCCATCAGGTCGGTGGTGGCTCTGATCCCATCGTCGATATACATCATCGGCAGATGGGTATCAGCGCGGACGAAGCATTCGTAGTGACCGCTTTTCAGAGCGGCGCGGAAGATCTCCACGGAGTAGTCAGTCGTGCCCCCGCCGGCTGGGGCCTTCCACGAGATGAGTCCGGGGTATCGGATGCCACGGACGTCCACTCCGTACTGCTTCCAGTAGTTCACGGCCATCGCCTCGCCGGTGACCTTGGTCCTGCCGTAGTTAGTGGTCGGGTTCAGCGGAGCCTCTTGGGGGGCAATACTTGGGCAATCGAGGCCGAAGACGGCTATAGAGGAAGGTGCGAAAACACGAAGGCCGTGGTTCCTAGCTGTCTCCAGCACGCAAATCGTTCCCCCCACATTCACCCTGTGGCAGAGCTCTGGCATCTTCTCCCCGGTGGCTGAGAGAATAGCGGCGAGGTGGTATATCGTGCCCACTTCTTCCTCTCTCACAGCAGCATCCACCCCCTCACCGTCGAGCACGCTGAGGAGGCGGAAGGGGCCGTCTTCGAGGAACGGGTGGCCGGGAACCTCTCGCACATCTGTGGCGATGACGTTGTCTGTCCCGTGGCGGGTTCTCAGGACCTCCACGAGGTCGCTGCCAATCTGGCCCAGAGCACCTGTGACGAGAATCCTATCGCCGGGAGGTTCCGCCATGCTCTTCGGGAATTCAGACGATACTTGAACATGGAGTGGTCGGGCATCTGAATTGCATAGCCAACCTTGATATGCAAGGCTCAACGGCTTCAAACCCCGTTGATTGCATGAGATATGTCGTGGTCACGGGAGGCGTGCTGTCTGGATTAGGCAAAGGAGTCACTGCGAGTAGCATGGGAGTCTTGCTCAAATCCGCGGGACTGCGCGTCACTTCTGTCAAGATTGACCCCTACCTGAACGTCGATGCCGGGACTATGAGCCCATTCGAGCACGGAGAGGTCTTCGTGCTCGATGACGGGGGAGAAGTCGACTTGGACCTTGGTAACTACGAGAGGTTCCTGGATATCGCTCTGACGAGGGACAACAACATCACCACAGGCAAGGTCTACGCGGCTGTGGTCGAACGGGAGCGTCGTGGCGACTACCTCGGGAAGACCGTGCAGGTCATCCCTCACATCACCAATGAGATCCAGGAGTGGATCGAGAGGGTCGCGCATGTGTCTAGCGATGGCGACAACGGTGCTCCCGATGTCTGTGTCATAGAACTCGGCGGTACGGTGGGAGATATCGAGAGCGCTCCCTTCGTCGAGGCTTTGCGCCAGTTTCAGTTCAGGGTCGGGCGTGAGAACATCTGCTTCGTCCACGTCAGTCTGGTCCCTGTCATGGGGCCGGTGGGAGAGCAGAAGACCAAACCGACCCAGCACACAGTGAAGGAGTTGCGCGGGCTCGGAATAATCCCGGATATACTCGTATGCAGGTCAGCCAAGCCGCTGCAGGACGATACCCGGGCGAAGCTCGCTGCCTTCTGCCACGTCTCCGAGGACGCGGTGGTGTCCGCGCACGACGTCTCAAACATCTACCGGGTCCCGATGATGCTGGAGGAGCAGGGCGTCAGCGGCGTCCTCTCTGGGCTCTTCGGGTTCGAACTGCCGTCAGAGCGACCTCTGCTGGATGACTGGAAGGCGATGGCCGACCGCGTCGACAACCCCGCCGAGGAGGTCCGCATCGCCACTGTCGGGAAGTACACGGGACTCTCAGATTCATACCTCAGCGTCATCAAGGCGCTGCAGCACTCGTCTTACGCAGTAGGACGCAAGCTGGTGATCGACTGGATAGAGTCGACCAATCTCGACGACCAGACGGCCAGCGCCGACCCCGAGGCTCACGCAGCGGCCTGGGAGCTTCTGAGTGGCGCTGACGGTGTGCTGGTTCCGGGAGGCTTCGGCATCCGCGGCATAGAGGGCAAGATCAAGGCGGCCGAGTACGCGAGGGAGAACAACGTCCCCTATCTGGGCGTGTGTCTGGGGCTTCAAGTGGCGACCATCGAGTTCTGCCGCAACGTGCTCGGCATGGAAGGGGCCAACTCGACCGAGTTCGACGAGGACACGCCCCATCCTGCGGTCGTGTTCATGCCTGAGATATCCAAGACCCACATGGGCGGGACGATGCGCCTCGGCACCAAGCCGACGCCGTTCCTCGTCGACGACTGCAAGATGCGCCGACTGTACGGCGGGGCCGATCACGTCGACGAGCGCCACAGGCACCGCTACGAGGTCAATCCGGATTTCATCGAGCGGATCGAGGAGGCGGGACTGAAGTACGTGGGCAAGGACGAGACCGGTCAACGCTGCGAGATAATGGAACTCGATGGGCACCCTTACTTCGTCGGGACTCAGTACCACCCGGAGTTCAAGTCGCGGCCGGGCAGGCCAAGCCCGCCTTTCCTCGGTCTCCTCATGGCTGCTTGCGGACAAGAGGTTTAGTCGACAGATACCGGCAGAACGCGGGTAGTGCGATAGCCCTGTAGGACCTTCATGTAGCGCTTGGCGGCGAACTCCGCATCAAGTGCCTCGTCGCCTGTCTCAATCCTCAGTGTCCTGACCGTGAGCAGTTTGGCTGGGGTGACTACCCCGAGTATGTTGTCGATTCCCACGGCACGGAGGACCTCGGGCGAGAGTTGCAGATTGCCCCTGCCGATCAAGAAGCCCTGACCTCCCATCGGCGAGAGCAGCAGAGTGACCGGGCCAGAGTGGGAAGAGATGATTCCCAGCAGGCCGGTTTCGTCGAGGTCGGTGCCGACCTGTTCCGGTCCCACCGTCGCGTCGATGCCTAGGTTCGTCGGCTCGAAGCCGTTCGTCTCGCCAATCGTCCTCAAGGTGCCGCCGGAACCCCAGATAATCAGTCGGTCATCGGTAATCAGGAGTTCTCCTATGTGGTCGGACAGTCCCTCTGTGATGTCATCCTCATCGGCAGCCTCGATGCGCTGCTTCGAGCCCTGCATCCAGCGCGGGCTAGCCGGCGTAATCGCCTCGGCGTAAAGCTGCACGACCCACTCACCGGCCCGATACCTCTCCTCATCGAGGTCGAGCACCTCGGTACTGGCCAACAGCAGGTCGTCGTTGAGCCACGCAGAGAGGACCTCTGCTGCGGCCTTGGGCGAGGCGGCGAAGCATCCCGAGTGCATCTTGACGCCGGTCGGCACTCCGATGACGGGGGTCTTCGGTTGGCCGGCCGACTCCAACGCGGCGACGATGTCGCGAGTGGTGCCGTCGCCACCAGCGTATACCAGCAGGTCGATTCCCGCATCAAGCAAGGCTGCGACCGCTTTCGCGGTGTCGGAGGCGGTGGTTGCCCCTGAAGAGGCGTGGACAGTGCTCACTGTGCCGATGTTGGCTCCCTCTGGGAGCCACTGCGTGCCCATCCTGCCTTCGCTGGTTAGCCATTCGACGTCATCGAAGCCGGCTCGATGCAATGTTGAGAAGTGCGCAAGCATGGCGATCATACGTGGCCCTGAGCGATCCTCAGCCCCTAGCGAGCGCGCCAGTTCTGCCTGACCGTCGGAGCCCTTCAGACCCAGCCTTCCGCCCAAGCCAGCGTCAGGATTGACCAACAGCCCGAGACGCACCATGACCAGTCCAAAGGGCGCGTGTTCTTATCGGTTCACGCTTCCGCGCCGTTCTCATGAGGGTAGTAGTGGCACTGGGGGGCAACGCCCTACTGCGGCGCGGGCAGCCGATGACTGCTGAGATCCAGCGTGAGAACGTGGCGATAGCGGCCAAGTCTCTGGCCCCGCTAGTGCATGACTACCAGTTGGTCATCTCGCATGGCAACGGGCCCCAAGTCGGCCTGCTCTCTCTGCAGTCAGCCGCCTACACAGAGGTCGAGGAGTACCCGCTGGACATCCTCGGGGCCCAGACCGAGGGGATGATCGGGTACATGATCGAGCAGGAGCTCGGCAACCTGCTCCCCATGGAGGAGCCGTTGGCGACTATCCTGACCATGGTCGAGGTCGACCCTGAGGACCCCGCCTTCGACAACCCGACAAAGCCCATCGGTCCGGTGTACAGCGAGGAGGAGGCGAGGGCCCTTGCTGAGGAGAGGGGGTGGAGCGTGGCCCCGGATGGCGAGCACTGGCGCAGGGTGGTCGCTTCGCCCGAGCCCCAGAGGATCTTCGAGATGAGGCCGATACACTGGCTCCTGGAGAACGGGACCACGGTGATCTGCGCCGGAGGGGGTGGGATTCCGACCGTGTACAAGCCCGACGGGACTTTGGAAGGCGTGGAGGTTGTAATCGACAAGGACAGAGCCAGCGCTCTGCTGGCCTTCGAGCTGGATGCCGGCCTGCTGATACTCGCCACCGACACCGATGGTGTCTATCTGGACTGGGGTACCGAGGACGCCCGCAAGATTGAGCGGGCTACTCCGGAGGAAATGGAACTGCATGACTTCGAGGAGGGTTCGATGGGGCCCAAGGTGGAGGCGGCCTGCGACTTCGTCCGGAGGTCTGGGGGAAGGGCCGTGATAGGGGCTCTCTCGGACCTCGAGGGCATGGTGGCGGGCACCACCGGGACCCAGTTCGTACTCGAATGATTCAGGCCTACGGCCTGTTTTTCGCGAGAGGGCTTCATATCCAATGCGCCTCGGCCAATGCGTCGAGGGCACCGTGAATGTCGATGATCTCCGTTGACGTAGGAGCTGAAGAGCCCCACTCGTATGCAGTGGGCACCACGGTGGGAGACGTCGTCTTGAACGTCCATGGACGCAAGCACGGGGCCGTCGCAGCACTCGTCGATGGCGTCGAGCGGGATTTCTCACATGTCCTTGAGTCGGACTGCAGCGTCGAGTCAATTGACGGCTCTTCCGAGGCCGGCCTCTACATCCTCCGCCACTCCTGCGCCCATCTGCTGGCCCAGGCCGTCACAGAGTTGCACCCGGACGCCAGGCCGACCATCGGCCCGCCTATCGAGCACGGCTTCTACTACGACTTCCACATGGACCCGATCGGGGACGAGGAGTTGCGTGCCATCGGGAAGCGCATGAAGGCGCTCGTCAAGCAGAACCTCGTCATCGAACGGGAGGAGCACGGCAACGACACGCTGCGTGAGATGTTCGGCGGCAATCCGTTCAAGCTCGAGATCATGGACGACAAGATAGGGCACGACGTCGGCTCTTCCGCCTACAGGCAGGGTGACTTCGTCGACCTGTGCCGGGGCCCGCACGTGCCCAGCACCGCCCATCTGCGCTGGTTCAGGCTCACCAGCACCAGCCAAGCCTACTGGCGAGCCGACTCGGGTCGTGAGTCACTAGTTCGCATCTACGGAATGTGCTACCCGACCAAGGAGGCGCTCCAGGAGCGTGTGCGCCAGCTCGAGGAGGCCGCCAAGCGCGACCACAAGAAGATAGGCAAGGAGATGGAGCTCTACATGATTGACGAGTTAATCGGCAGGGGCCTGCCGGTCTGGCTGCCCAACGGCGAGATCCTCAAGTCCGAGATCGAGCGCTTCGCAATCGAGACCGAGGAGGCTTACGGCTACGTCAGGGTGACCACCCCGGTACTGGCCAAGCAGCAGCTGTTCGAGGCCAGTGGGCACCTGCCTCACTACGCTGATTCGATGTACCCCCCGATGGAGATGGACGACGGGACCTACTACCTGAAGGCGATGAACTGCCCGATGCACCACCTCATCTACCGAAACAAGAAGCGCTCCTACCGCGACCTGCCGATGCGCATCGCAGAGTACGGCACGGTGTACCGCAACGAACTCTCAGGCACTCTGGCAGGACTGCTCCGGGTCCGGATGCTGTCGATGAACGACGCGCACATCTACTGCACCCTCGACCAGGTCGCTCAGGAGTTCGCTGACAACATCCGCATGGTGCAGGACTACTACGCCGCCTTCGGATTCGAGAACTACCACTTCCAACTCTCCCTCTGGGACCCCGAGGCCCCTGACAAGTACATCGACCAGCCCGAGAACTGGGCGGCCACCGAGAACCACCTCAGGCAGATACTGGACGGTCTGGGGGTGCCCTATGTCGAGACCGTCGGCGAGGCCGCCTTCTACGGGCCCAAGGTCGACATCCAGTTCACCACGCTGCTGGGCAGGGAGGAGTCGATGTCCACCATACAGCTCGACTTCGCCGCCAAGGAGAGGTTCTCGCTGACCTACAAGGACGAGACCGGTGCGGAGAACGGCGAGGTCTTCGTCATCCACCGCGCCCCGCTCTCGACCCACGAGAGGTTCGTAGCCTTCCTGACCGAGCACTGGGCTGGCAACTTCCCTACCTGGCTCTCGCCGGTGCAGGTGCAGGTCATCACCATCTCGGAGAAGCACAAGCAGCACGCTGCGAGGGTGGCAGAGGCGCTCAAGCAGGCTGGAGTGCGGGTCAGAGTGGACGACTCCGACAGCACCATCGGCAGGAAGATCCGCCTCCACAGGACCCTCAGGCCGGCTTACATGGTCGTCATCGGCGACGAGGAGTCCGAGAACGGCACCGTGGCCATCAGGGAGCGCGGCGGCGGTCAGCGCAACGGGGTCGCGCTGGACGAGTTCGTCGCCGACATCTTCGCCGAGATCACCAACCGCAGCACTGAGCTCGGGATCGTGCCTCCGGAGTGAGGGGCAGTCATGATCGTGAACGTCTCCGGCTACCGCTTCGTCGACCTGCCCGACAGGGACGAGCTCCGCGAGCCGATGCTGGAGCACTGTCTCGGACTGGGGCTCAAGGGCACGGTCCTGCTGAGTCCCAACGGGATCAACTTCTTCCTCGCTGGCACTCAGGAGGCCACCGACTCCTTCCTGCAGCACCTCGAGTCCGACGCCCGCTTCGTAGGCATCCCGACCAAGGTCAGTCACACAGACTACCAGCCGTTCCGCAGGATGCTCGTCAAACGCAAGCAGGAGATAATTGCTCTCGGAAGGAAGGACATCAGGCCGGCTGAGTTCACAGGCCCGCACATCTCGCCGACCGAGTTCAAGCAGATGCTCGACGAGGGCGAGGACGTCGTGGTCCTCGACGCTCGGAACGACTACGAGACCAGGGTAGGCACCTTCGATGGCGCAGTCGAGCTTGACATACCCTCATTCAGGGACTTCCCGGATGCGATCGGGTCCCTGCCTGATGAGTACAAGTCGAGGACGCTGGTGATGTACTGCACCGGGGGCATCCGCTGCGAGAAGGCATCCGCTGTCATGCTCAAGGCCGGGTTCGAGGACGTCAGGCAGCTCGAGGGTGGAATCCTCGGGTACTTCGAGGAGTGCGGCGGCTCCCATTGGAGTGGTGACTGCTTCGTGTTCGACCAGAGGATCGCGCTCGACCACCAGCTCGAGGAGTCCGAGATCGTGATGTGCTTCAGGTGCAGAGAGCCGCTATCCATCGAGGAGCAGCAATCAAAGCGCTACGTCATCGGCGAGCACTGCCCATACTGCGTAAATCAGTGAAACAGTCCGTACCCTACGATTCACGTTGTTTCTGCCAACCACTGCTTCATCGTGCAGGCCTGGCAGACCTCGCGACTGGTGATCTCGCCGCACTCGCTGCAGCTGTTCACCTCAGACTTCGAGTCCTGGTTGGCCTCCCGGTGCAGCCTGCGTATCTCGTCGAGCGAATGCAGCAGGCCGTGCCTCGCCCCTGGCGTTATCGACTCCATCTCGGCCACGATGCCGCGACTCTGCTGTCGCATCGCCCCGGGGGCATGCGGGCAGTCGCCGTGGTACATCGGCAGGTTCTGGCATATCGCGTGCGCGTGTATCTCCTGTTCCGGTATCCAGCGGAGCGGTACGATTCGAGGCGCTACTCCGTCAATCGGGTCCTCGGTGTGCGGGGCCAATCTGACCGAGCGGTCGATCTCGCCCCTCTGCAGGTTCATCAGGATCGACTGGGCCATGTCGTCGAGGTTGTGGCCGAGCGCCATCACATCGGCGTTGACCTTCCGCGCGAGTGCGTTCAGTCCCTGACGGCGGAACACGCCGCAGTACGAGCACGGCATCAGCCCCTTGGCCTCGTCGTGGTTCTCGCCGATCGCCGGCATCCTCGTGACGACCTCGTCCATGCGCTCGTAGCCCATCTCCTCGTAACTCAGGGTCTCGAACCGCACGTCGAGGCTCTCGGCCAGTTTCCTCGCGCACTCCAGCGAGGGCGCGCGGTAGCCGTCTATGCCCTCGTCGATGCAGCCTGCGATCATCTCGACGTCGCGGCGTCGGCCGAGGATGTCGACCATCATCGTCAGAAGGACCGCCGAGTCCTTGCCACCCGATATCGCCACCAAGATACGGTAGGGCGAGCCGTCCTCGTGCCTCGCGTCCTTGGGCAGAATCAGTTGCTGCCTGAGCCCCTTGGAGGTGCGCTTGCGTATGGAGGAGGACAGGTGCTTGCCGCAGAAGTGCTGGCCGCTGTAGGCCTGGTGGATGACCGAGTCCGAGCCGCACCGACTGCACCTCTCGACCGCGAGCCCGCCCGCCATGAGCCGCGCTCGGTGGAACCGGGCTTGAACCCACTCATATCCCCGGTCATCTCGGTCTGTGGCGCGTATCGCCGCCCGACAGGTCTCAATCGGTCGAGCGGAACCTGCTCATCCCAGTCTCGATGATCCCCGTCACCCTCTGCCAAGGCAGGACGAAGCGCATGCCGGCGACCACCAGCAGGAACAGCCCAGCGGAGATCACCTTGCCGTAGGTGAGCTGCAGCTCGAGCGATTCGCGGACCTGACCGGACCACTGCCCCTGCTCGAGGAAGCCGACCAGGGAGATGAGGAAGTCGTCGAACTCGAGCGCTATCGCGGTGGTCAGCCCGACCACGGTCATGATGCCGACCAGGTGCACTATGTGCGAGTTGATCACGTTCCTGAACTGGGTGACGTACTCGGGGTTCCTCTTCGCGTCCTCCGGGAGCATGGACGCGTACTCGAGATGGGTGATGACGGCTAGGCCCGATTCCATGAATACCAGGATGAGCAGCGCTATCTGGAGCAGCACCAGCGCCAGAGGCGATACCAGACCGCCGTACAGCGTGGCATCGCCGATCTGCGCTGGCAGAGGCTGCAGGCCCACGTCGACCGCCTCGGTGATTCCCTCGAAGGTCAGCATAGCATGGATCCCGACCACCATCAGGAAGTAGCCCACAGCCCAGGTTATCATCCTGCGTGACAGCCCCCAGATACCCATCAACCCGGCCAGTACCGGTGCGAAGACGATGCCCAGAAACACCATCTCGAAGATGAACATGAACGGGGTCCAGAGGAGATCGAGGTGGTTGGCCGCGGGGTGCCATGGGACGTGGGGCCCGTTGATCACCATCGCGTAGATCCAGGACATCAGGAACGGCAGGAGCATCCATGCGACGAAGCCGATGGAGACTGCCCTGTTGACCCAGGTCTGAATCTTCTCGCTCTGGTGAAGCAGGAAGACCCAGGCCACTGTGACGGCGATGCACAGCGCCAGAGGCCCCACGAAGGTAGCATCCCCTGTGAGCGGCTCTCCGGCGAAGTCGGTGAGCCCATGCAGGAAATCCGGTAGGATCAGTTCAATTGAGCCCGAGCTCTGCCAGTAGTTCAAGCCCCTGGTGTGCTCGTATGCCGGGCACCAGTAAGTGGATTCAATCCCCCCCGAATCCTCGATGAACTCCTCGGTGCAGGAGCCAAAGACGACGTTCATACGCTTCATCACCATGAGCAGGGAGGCCGTCGAGATAAGTTGGAGCAGGAGCACCTGCCAGCGCCGACGCAGTTTCGGGATATGGAGGGTCTGCGAGTCCGGTACCGCTTCCATCGCCATCACCTCACCCCCTAGACTGTTCTCACTTGCAGCAGAGCCTGAGAGAGCTCTACATCGGGCATCCAGTCGATCACCTTGGCGCCGTAGCCGGAGATTGCCGTTAGTCGGTTCTGCCTCTCCAGTTTGAGCACCTCGTAGGACATGCGCGGAATCCTGCTGATCAGCCTCTCGAGGTCTATGCTGCTCGGAGACAGCACGATGACTTCGTGCCCCCTGCCCGCGAGATTGCGGATGGCTGGCAGCGTCGTGCCGTCTCCCTCGAGGCTGCTGATGATGAAGACCGGGGAGCCTCGGCTCATCCTCGACGACATCGCGTTTGTGACGGCCTGCAGCGGCATGGAGCCTTTTGCTCGGACCGCAGCCAAATTGCTCAGGACCTTGTAGCCCTGATTGTCACCGGTCTCCGGCGGCAGGTAGTTCATCCTTTCACCGTAGGTGACCAGAGCGACCGAGTCGCGTCTGCGGATGAAGTAGTTCGATATCGACGCAGCGGCTATCGTCCCCATCTCCAGCGGGTTCTTGAGGACGGTCCCGATCCTGGAGACGTCTCTGGTATCGAGAATGATGAAGACGTCCGTTACGGCGTCCCTCGTCTTCTCGTTGACCATCAGCTCGCCGGTTCTGGCGTACGCCTTCCAGTTGATCGAGCGGAAGGCGTCTCCCGGCAGATACTCGCGGAGGGAGTAGAACTCCATCCCCGGCCCGGGGGTCTTGAGAGTGGTCGCCCCGGTGTACATCTTGGGAACGTTGGAGCGCAGCAGGGCCTCCTCGATCTCCCTGACCTGGGGGAACACGGTGATGTCGGTCCTGTCCTGCACTTTGGACTCGTTCGCGAAGAGGTTGAACACGTTGCGATATCGCACCGAGACGGGGCCTAGGGTGTAGTGTCCGCGGAGCGGGCATCTGACCCTGTACTTGATCCGCGCAGACTGGCCTGGCCCGAGGTTCATGCGCATCTGGTTGATGCCCTGTCGCATCTTCATCTCGTGCGGGACGTTGTCGAATACCTCCAGTTGCTGTGTCCTGCGGTATGAGTTGTTGGAAATGGTGAGTTCGACTATCACGTCGTCCCCCTTGTAGACGTTGGCCATCGTGGTCTCCGTGCCGTTGATGGTTCGCGTGATCTCCAGATCGGAATGGCCTGAAACCCAGCCGTTGATGGCCAGGAACGAGATGAACGTCAGACCGGCTATCATCAGTTGGAAGTTCGAGATCATCATCCCGATCAAAATCAGGCTGATTCCGCTGGTCAGCATCAGGGCCGCCTTGCGCGTCCACATGACTACGCCTCCACTCCCGAATCGGTGCGACCCCATTCCTTGATTCGTTTGATGATGCCGACCAGTTCGTCCGGCTTGTATCTCCTGTCTTCGAAGATGAAATTCACGAGGACCGGGTCATCGACCATTCGCTGCAACTCCACAGCGGGCAGTGCGTCGAACTCCTCACGGGATAACGTGTTCAGGTTCCTGATTCGAGACAGCAGGACCTGTCGGATCTTCTCGGGGCGCTGGTAGTACTCATAGCGTCTGGCGTCGCCGAATCCGTAGTAGATGATTCGGAACACGTGGCGCCAGTCCTCAGGGTCCTCCTTGCGGATGAGGACGGCTTCGAGGACGATGAACAGCGTGAGGAAGAGGAGGAGCATCGCCATCCAGTCGTTGGTGAAGTAAATCAGGAGATAGTACAGCAGGTTGTAGGTGTCTCCGAACAGCGTCGGTTGCTGGTGGCGGCTCTCGTCGAAGATGACTATGGCGTTAGAGCTGGCCTTGGTCGAGTTGGGGCTCACTAGCAGGGCCTCGGCGATGATATCCAGAGCCCACTTGCGGTTGTCAGTTTCCGGCATGGATATCGAAGCGGTCGAGCCTCCACCGGCTGCGAACTGACCGACCGAGGTCGGGTCGTACAGTGCGTTGATCAGCAGCGAGCCGTCGGCCACGAAATGCACTCTGCCCGAATCGGTATCGATGCACAGCCTGTCCTGGCAGTATCGGACGTAGACTGCGAAGGGGCCCTGCTCGTCACCTTCGATTCCCAATGACTCGAAGCCGACGGTGAGGTTGCCGTCGTCGTTGGTGTCGAGGTACGAGTCGAGGGAGGACTTGCCAATCGCATAGCGGTTCTCAACGGGGTTGTACGAGGTTGCCTTCTCGAAGGCGGAGGGTGCGTTGGTCAGGAGGTGGTAGCCCTCCGTGAAGTCCCACTCTCCGGTGGATGAATAGCGGTGGGCGCACAGTCCTGCGTCGGACTCAGTGACGAAAGAGGAGATAGAAGGGTCTAGGGGCTCCGGGTCGAGGATGTCGATGACACCATCGTTGTCGAGGTCCTTCAAGCAGGGGTGAATCGAGGCCAGAGATCCCGAGTTTGTAGTGAAGTTGAACGCGGATCCGATGTTGATCCACACGTAATCGGCCCCGAGTTCCACAGCGTACGAGCCTTCGTCGTACAGCCTGTGACCCGAGTAGTCGAGGCCGAACTGATTAGCGAGGTTGCTCGAGTAGCCGAAGTCGTCCATCAGCAGGACAGTCCCGCCGCTCTCAACGAAGGCCTCGATGGCCAGTATCTCGGATGTGGTGTATCCCTCGCCCTCGGAGAACTCGATGACATTCTCGTCTCCAGTGAAGCGAGGAAGCGAAATGGTGTCACGCTCGACCCCCGAGACGACGAAAATTGCCTCCTCTGGGTGGTCGATCTCGCTCAGCAGTAGGGGGCTCGAGACCAGAGCCGTGGTCTCGATTCCCATGTTGTTGATGTCCGCCCTGAAGAACCCCAGATCATTCCAGTCATCGCCATAGGCCGACTGGTGGGTCTGCCCATCGATGATGTAGGTCTGGAGCACTGACGAGACCAGAATCAGCAGAAGCGCCCAGAAAGCGAAAATGAGTGCGCCCCGGCGAGAACGGCGTGTCGTCAATTGCTGCGACAAAACACGCCAATCCGCCATTCTGGGAGCCTCCGTTCCATAGGAACGGGCTACGAGCCTCAACTTCGTCTTAAGACCATTATGTGGCGATGAACGGACCGTGCATCACTAGTCAACGTGCGAGTTGGACTGTCGCACCGACCCCAGCGACTTCCTCGACGGGGACCGAGAGAAGCCCGTCGACGGTGGGCCAAGGCAGCATAGTGGGATCTATGTCGGACTTGATCGAGACCAGTAAAGCCACGATGCTGCCGGTGTCGGTGTCGAGCCTGAAGTCTGCCATGTGGCCAAGTTTGTCGCCGGATTCGTCAACGACTTCTCTCCCTAGGATCTCCCGGCCGAAGGTCGTAGGCATTCTTCTACCTCATACTGATTCGATGCCCGAGAGGCCATCGGAGCGACGGCGGACCGACTCGAGGCCGCTGGTGAGCATCGCTTCCATGCGACCGTAGTACTGCATCATCTCATCGGTCACGGTTGGGCGTACGCGCTCGATTGCCTGCTCGAAGTGCTTCTTCGAGACTGTCTTTCGCTCAGCCCTCATCGCTATCAAAGCGGCCTCGCGACAGATGGCTTCGATGTCGGCACCGGTGTAATTCTGCAGACTCGAAGCGAGGTCATTGATCTTGAACCTGCCAAGCGGCATGTCCGCGGTGTGAATCTTGAGGATCTCTTTCATCGCGGCGGCGTCGGGCGGTGGGATGTGCAGGACGCGCTCGAACCTGCCGCTCCGCAGGAGCGCCGGGTCGATCATCTCGGGACGGTTGGTCGCGGCGACCACGATGACGCCTTCCATGCCCTCGACGCCGTCCATGCTGCTCAGTAGTTGGTTCACGACGCGGTTCATGACGTCGGAGCCGTCACCTGAAGCGGTTCGACGCGTGCCTGCAATGCTCTCGAACTCGTCGAGGAAGACGATGGAGGGGCTGGACTGCTTGGCCTTCTTGAAAACCTCGCGGATGGCCTTCTCCGACTGACCTACCCACTTAGAGATTAATTCCGGTCCTTTGATGGTGATGAAATTAGCCTTGGCCTCGTTGGCTATCGCCTTGGCGATCAGGGTCTTGCCGGTCCCGGGGGCTCCGAACAGGAGGATTCCTCTCGGGGGGTTGATTCCGAAGTGCTCGAACAGTTCAGGTTTGGTCAGAGGCCACTCGATGCTTTCCTTGAGCCTCTCCTTGACCTCTTCCAGACCACCGACCTCGTCCCAAGAGACCTCGGGGACCTCGAGATAGATCTCGCGCAGAGCGCTCGGCTCGATCTCCTTGATGGCCTGACGGAAGTCAGACATGGTGACCTCCATCTTCTCGAGCACCTCTGGAGGAATGTGCTCCTCGTCGAGGTCAATCTCAGGGAGGTATCGGCGCAGGGCCTTCATCGCCGACTCGCGGACCAGGGCCGAGATGTCGGCGCCGACGAAGCCGTACGAGTTATCGAGCAGCCAGCCGATGTCGAAGTCGTCGCTAATCGGCATGCCACGGGTGTGGATATTGATGATCTCTTCGCGGCCGTTCTTGTCGGGCACGCCGATCTCCAGCTCACGATCAAAGCGGCCGGGTCGGCGCAGAGCCGGATCGATGGCGTCACGGCGGTTGGTTGCGCCAATCACGACGACGTTGTCGCGTCCCTCCATGCCATCGAGAAGAGTCAGGAGCTGTGCTACGACCCGGCGCTCGACCTCACCGGTGACGTCCTCGCGCTTGGGCGCGATACTGTCGAGCTCGTCAATGAAGATGATCGCTGGGGCGTTGGCAGCGGCCTCGTCGAAAATCTCGCGGAGCTGCTTCTCGCTCTCCCCGTAGTACTTCGAGATAATCTCCGGGCCGTTGATTGAAGTGAAGTGGGCTTTCGTCTCTGAGGCGACAGCCTTGGCGATTAGGGTCTTGCCGGTCCCGGGTGGGCCGTGGAGCAGTACGCCCCTCGGAGGGTCGATTCCGAGACGCCTGAACAGGATGGGGTGCTTCAGCGGGAGTTCAATCATCTCACGAATCCGAACCAGTGCCTCCCCCACGCCACCGATGTCCTCGTAGGAGATGGTTTGGATTTGTCCCGCTTCTTCCTCGTCTACGGCATCCTCCTTGATGATGATCTCAGTGTCCGGCAGGACCTGGACGATGCCTTTCGGATTGGTCGAGACGATTGCGAACGGGAGGGCCTCGGCGAACAGAGTCATGCCGGGGATGAAGATGCGGTCACCGGCGACCACTGGTCGCTTGTTGAGGCCGCGTCGGGCGAAGCCCTCGATGCCCGGTCCGAAGCGGACCTTCTGCTGCTTCGCCATCACAGGGCTGAGCACCAGACGCTCGCACGGTTGGGTCTCGACCTTGGTGATGGTGACGCGGTCACCGAGGCTCACGCCTGCGTTTTTTCGGATTATTCCGTCAATTCTGATAACTCCTAGGTTTGCATCCTCGGGTCGGCAGCGCCAGACGATGGCGGCGGTGCTCTGTTCGCCCGCGATCTCGACTATGTCGCCGGGTTTGAGATTGAGCTCGTTGTCGAAAGGAACACGCGCTCGGCCGTGTCCTACGTCGCTTGGGATGGCCTTCGCCACCCTGAGAGTCAAGAATTCTGACGAGTCTTCTGACACAACGGCACGCCCCTAACAGATACCCTTCGTTCATTCAGTATAGTTAAACCTACCAACAAAGAGGTGTCCCTTTGGCTCAAACGGTTATCGGAACAATGGGGCCCGATGAGTAGGATTCATGGCGTAAGTGCGATTCGCGGGAGACATGACCCATGTGCTCGAGACCGGTTTCGAAGTTATGGAGAGTTCCAATCCAAACGGGAGCCCGAAGGTTCGCGGTTACAACATCGTCAACGGGCAGCTGACTCTGGCCAGAGACGGAGGCACCTTTGAAAGCCACAACCCGGCTTGGCTCGACGACTGCCTCGGCGAGTTCCCACTCTCCGAAAAAGAGGATGTTCACGCTGCCTTGAGTGCAGCAAAGGCGGCCTTCCCGGGCTGGGCTGCAACGCCCGCTCCCACGCGCGGTCAGGTCATAGGAAACATGGGTCGCCTGCTGATGGAATACAAGGATGACATCGTTCGAGTCGAGACTCGCGAAATCGGCAAGACGCTCGATGAGAGCGCGGGGTCGGTCCAAGAGGCCATCGACACCTGCCTGTTCTTCCAGTCCGAGGGCCGCCGGCTGTACGGTCAGACGGTCAACTCCGAACTGCCTGACAAGGAACTCTTCACCTACCGCCGACCCCTGGGGGTCTGCGGCATCATCAACGCCTGTAACTTCCCAGCCGCAGTGCCGTTCTGGAAGATGATTCCCGCCATCATCTGCGGCAACACATGCGTCTGGAAGTCGCCGCAGGACGCGCCTCTGCTATCCTTCATGCTCACGCGCATAATGCACGAGGCGGGTCTGCCTGATGGAGTCATCAACCTCGTTCACGGAAAGGGCAGAGGTGCCGGTCAGAGTCTGGTCGATGCTGTCGACGAGGGCATGGTCAACAAGATCAGTTTCACTGGCTCGACCGCAGTGGGCAAGATGATCGGCGAGATCTGCGGTCGTAACCTAGTCTCCTGCTCGCTAGAACTCGGCGGCAAGAATCCTCTCGTCGTGATGCCATCAGCCAACCTTGACAACGCAGTGGAAGGAGCCTACTGGGCCGGCTTCGGCACAGCGGGTCAGCGCTGCACTTCCCTAGGCAATCTCATCATCCACGAAGACATCTACGACGAATTCATGTCGAAGTTCATGGCTAAAGTGGAGTCGACGAGCGTCGGCGACTCGATGCGTCACGACGATATCCTGTACGGGCCCATGCTGTCGGAGAAGTACGCCAAGGACTTCCTGAGCGATCTCGGGATGTGCGAGTCCAGTGGTGCGACCAAACTCTGGGGCGAGGGCATAATTACGAACGAAAACAAGCCGATTAACTTCGTCGGAGACGCCTCCGAGGGGGTCTACATGTGGCCTCACGTATATGCTGATGTGACTGAGGACATGGAGTGCTTCCACGAGGAAATCTTCGGACCCGCGGTGACTGTTGTGAAGGCGAAGGATTTCGACCACGCGCTCCACCTTGCCAACGCCTCCCCCTACGGTCTATCCAGCGCCTGCTACACCAATGACAGGCTCGAGGCATACCGATTCAAGACCGGTATCAAGGCTGGGATGACTGGTATTAACAACTCCACCACCGGAGCTGAGGCCCACCTTCCGTTCGGTGGTGTCAAGGGCAGCGGCAACGGCACCCGCGAGTCGGGAATCTGGGTCATCGAAGCCTACTCTTACTGGCACGCTGTCAACGACGAACTCTCCGGTAAGCTGCAACTGGCTCAGATGGACGTCGACGAGGTCCATGTCGAGGAAGCTGCCGCCGACTACGCCGGCCTAGCTTAGAGTAGTGGCTCGCCGCACTCGGGACACGGCAGGCCAGGCAGCCACGCCCCGGGCATGTGACCGCAGTTGGGGCAGATCGAGGATTCGATGTCCTCCCCCAGCATCATCGGGCCAGTGAAGGGGGTACGCCTTGAACCTTGCACCACGGTTGAGTCCCAAGGGGACTCATGCAATCCCTTATGGGGCTATGACTGCGCGATGCGGGCATCAGGGATGGACCATGAGTGAGGGCATCAAACTCCCGCTCCCGATGAAGAAGGGCTTCGGTGCCACCGACAGGGTCGATGACTGGTGGAAGGGCCCGACGGCAATGGCGGCCTACCTCGGGATCATGATCATATACGGCACCTGGCGCGGATTCATGGAGGCTGACTTCTGGATCTTCGAGGAGTTCGGCAGGAGTGCAGGCAACCAAACAATGGCCATAGAGAGTGAGGGTAGTCACGTTCTAAGTCCGCTGTTCAGCCCGCTCATTTACCCAAATGAGAACTCCTGGGTTCCTCAGCGGTTGTGGTGGATGAGTCCGGCGATGTTCATTCTGATCTTCCCCGCTGGCTTCAGGGGAACATGCTACTACTACCGCAAGGCGTACTATCGCGCCTTCATGCAGCAGCCCACCGGTTGCGCGGTCTCCAAGCCGTGGAACGAGTACAGCGGCGAGACCGGGCTGCTGCTCGTCCAGAATCTGCATCGCTACTTCCTCTACGCCGCGTTGGCATACCTGCCGATACTGTCGTACGACGTCTGGATGTCGGTCAACTTCCACGACCCGGTGAGTCATGCTCACTCATACGGGGTCTCGGTGGGCTCCTTGGTCCTAGCTGTCAACGTCATTGCCCTAGCCGGCTACACCTTCGGTTGCCATGCCTTCCGACATCTGGTCGGAGGGGGGGCTGATCTCTGGACGAGAGGTTCCAGGCCCATACTGAGATACCGGATGTGGAGAGTGTCGACGTGGTTCAACGAGTACCACAAGGAATGGGCCCTCTATTCTCTGTTCATCGTCATGTTCGCTGACTTGTACATCTACGCCTGCACCATGGGCTGGTGGACAGAGATCATCCTGTGGGGTGGTGTCTGATGGAAGACATCGTGATGCATGAGCATGACGTTGTCGTCATCGGCGCTGGGGGAGCTGGGCTGCGGGCCGCTATCGAGGCCAGCGCAGCGGGAGTCAGCGTGGCCATGATCTGTAAGTCGATGCTGGGCAAGGCCCACACTGTGATGGCCGAGGGCGGCGCCGCCGCGGCCCTCGCCAACAAGGACCACCGGGACTCGTGGCAGACCCATTTCCGTGACACCATGAAGGGAGGCAAGTACCTCGGAGACTGGCGGATGGCGCAAATCCATGCCCAGCAGGCGCCAGACAGGATTCGCGAGCTCGAACAGTGGGGCGCTGTCTTCGACAGGACGCCGGAGGGGCTGACCAGCCAGCGCAACTTCGGCGGGCACACCTATCCGAGGCTGGCGCACATCGGCGATGCCACCGGCCTCGAGCTCATTCGAACGCTGCAGCAGAAAGGGATCCACATGGGGATGGACGTGTTCATGGAATTCACCGTGCGCAGGTTGTTCGAGAACGATGGTCGCATCTCCGGATGCTTCGCGTACGATCGCAACGACGGTTCACTACATGTCTTCAAGGCCAAGACGATTATTCTCGCAACCGGGGGAATCACGCGCTGCTGGGAGGTCTGCTCGGGCTCGTGGGAATACACAGGCGAGGGTCACGCTCTGGCATACTGGGTTGGGGCCGAGATGGGCGATATGGAGTTCGTCCAGTTCCATCCCACCGGCATGATCTGGCCCCCCTCAGTCAAGGGCATACTGGTCACCGAGGGAGTTCGTGGGGAAGGCGGTGTACTGCGAAACTCCGAGGGTGTGCGTTTCATGTTCGACCACATCCCTGAGATGTACGCAGACGAGTTCGCCGACACCGAGGAGGAGGCACTCGCTTGGGTCGACGAGGTCATCTCCGGTAAGCTCGCTACGCATCGCAGGCCTCCCGAGCTGCTGACCCGCGACGTGGTTGCCAAGGCGATCAACGGCGAGCGTGATGCGGGGAGGGCGTCCGAGCACGGCGGCGTCTACCTCGACATCTCCTGGCGCGATCCAGAGCAGATCATGAAGAAGCTCCCTGGGATGCATCACCAATTCAAGGAACTCGCTGCAGTGGACATCACCAAGCAGCCAATGGAGGTCGGGCCAACAGCCCATTACGTGATGGGTGGCGTCAAGGTCGACCCCTACACCCAGGAGACCTCGGTGCCCGGCCTGTATGCCGCCGGAGAAGTGGCAACCGGCCTGCACGGAGCCAATCGACTGGGTGGCAACTCCCTGTCCGACCTCATAGTGTTCGGCAAGATTGCTGGTGAGCAGGCCGCCGAGGCGGCCAAACTGATTAGTCACTTCACTGACGTAGACCAGTCCGAGGTCGACCATGTGGTGGCAGAAACTCTAGAGCCCTTGAGCCGCGAAGGCGGCGAGAACCCGGCCAAGGTCGTCAGCGACCTGCGCCAGATGATGCAGCAGAAGGTCGGCATCATCAGGACCGGGGATCTGCTTCTGGAGGCCATTGCAGACCTAGACTCGCTGGAAGAGCGCGCTGCCGCCACGTCCCCCGGCGGAGGAAGGACGTACAACCCGGGTTGGCATCAGGCGCTCGAGTTGAGCGCGATGATCGAAGTCAGTCGGATGTGCGCTCTCGCTGCTCACCGGCGCGAGGAGAGCCGTGGCGCGCACACCCGCGACGATTTCCCCGAGGCGGACCACTACCACTGGGGCAAAGTCACCAGCGTGATCTCGATGAGTGAGGGCGGCTCTATGGGCATCGGCTACGCTTCTTACCCTACAATATCGGAGGAGCTCAGGTCGCTGCTGGACGCCGATGACCTGCATGAGGAGGTATGAGTATGAGTAACGAGGTCACGTTCAGGGTGTTCAGGGGGGAGCCAGATGCCGACGGCGACCCATTCGGACGGATGGTCGATTACACCGTCGAGATGGACGAGGGCATGGTGGTGCTGGACGTCATACACCGGATACAGGCCGAGCAGTCCCCGGACCTTGCATGCCGCTGGAACTGCAAGGCGGGCAAGTGCGGCTCGTGCGGCGCTGAGGTCAATGGCAAGCCGAAGTTGATGTGCATGACCAGGGTGGAAGACGTCCTCGAGGAGACCCCAGATGGCGAGCCTGTCCTGATCAAGCCAATGCAGGCATTCCCGCTGACTAAGGACTTGGTGACTGACAATTCTTGGGCATACGAGATGGACAAGCGCATCGAGCCGATCAGCGGCCACGAGGAACCCGACTGGGAGTTTCACCAGGAGGAGGCTGAGCGGCTGCAGGAGTTCCGCTCCTGCATCGAATGCATGCTCTGCGTAAACACCTGCCATGTTCTGCGCGAGCACCAGAAGTTCGACGAGTTCGCCGGCCCGCGCTTCTTCGTCCGACTCGCCAATCTCGAGATGCACCCGCTGGACACCGTGAGCCGAATTCCTGAGATCAAGGATGACTTCGGCATCGGCTACTGCAACATCACCAAGTGCTGCACCGAGGTATGTCCTGCAGGCATCAACATCACAGACAACGCGATCATCCCTCTCAAGGAGCGAGTGGTGACCGAATACTACGACCCGCTGGCCATGCTGGCGCGCAAACTAGGCTTGCGTGGATGAGGGAGCGTCCAGACTCCGAATCGTATACGAGTATACGCTACGCCACTCCTCAGGGGCAATCCGTACTGGCGATCACAGGAAAAGTGCACCGAGCGCTTAGAGGCGCTTGGTTCCACTCTTCTTGACGTTCGCCTTCTTTATTTTAGCCGGTAGCCACTTAGGCCCATTCTTGGGCTTGTCCACCAAATCAGTCCAGCCGGTGAAGCAGTGGACCTTGTTGGTCCCGCGCTCCCTCAGCTCGATGTCAGTGTGTCCACGCGTGGCCGCCTTTAGGGCTGCACCGCGGGGCTGCTTGCTCACAAACACCTGTGTGGTGTCGCTATCGCCTTCCATTAGTACGAAGTATTTCTTTCCAGACATGAAGCAATTCCTCCGTCTCGGCGGCTTTCAGAAGAGATAATGAAGTTATGGGCGGAGAAACGCTATACTGCGCCTCTATGAAGGGGTTTTTGAAAAAACCGAAGGGGCTGAAATCTCAGATTTCCGCGCAAGCCAGTGTCTTCGTGTTCACTATACCAGGTATCGAACGGATGGATTCGACGACATTTCGTGCTATGTCGCCCATACTGTCGCCCTCAACCTTGACTATGAGATCGTAATCACCGAAGAGAAGATTCGAGTCGGTGACGCATGCAAGGTCGGAAGCCGCCTGATGCACGCTGGATTCCGAGCCTGGCTCAACGTTAATCAGCACATATCCCACCGACATGTCCGAATCTGAGTAGTCATCCCGAATCAAGGTTGCCTATTTGGAAATCTACTGGAATCCCTACGATGAATAGATATCCGATGGCCCCTCCTTGGGAGACGTATGGCAGAGGTAGTCATCGTCAGAGAATGTCTTCATGGCCAGGTCAGAGTCTTGTTCGGTGATCTGCCCAGCGTAGAGGGCGACATCATGGTCGTCCCTGCCAACAACAGACTAGCCGGCAGGGAGGGTCTGGATGAGAAGATGCAACAAGCCGCGGGACCCGAGCTCAGAGAGTTCTGCGCCGGTATCGCAAGAGAGCGTCGCAAGTCGAACCTCCAGCCATGCGGCGTCGGCGAGGCTGTGACCACTCCTGCGTTCAACCTGCCAGCGAAGCACCTCGTACATGTGGTCGGACCGGATTGCAGGAGGCCGACTCAGGACACATTCAGGCGTGAGATGCTGAAGAAGTCGTACATGGCTCTGTTCGCCGAGGTCGAGAAACTCAAGCCCCGCGAAACCCTAGTCACTCCGCCCCTCGGAATGGATGTCTTCGCATATCCTCACAGAGAAGGAGCGCGAATGACAATGGAAATTATTCTCGAGTGGATGGATAACGAGGAAGACCCTGGGGTTGACATGGTGCTAATTGTCACCAACGAGAATAACTTCCTCACCAACATGAAGACGGTCTACCGTGAAAGTGAGGACCGTTTTCCGGGGGTCGACAGGACGCGTGAATACCGAAAGGGCAAGTTCGAGTGATTCCCGACCAATGTTCTCAAGAACCCTGAGAATGCGATAGCACCGTGGGCGGCGTTTACGAGCGTGAGTTGCGTGCAGTACTCGCAGGCGAACTGAAGGGCGTCCGTGCTGTCACTAAGTCGTGCAGCGAGGTGGAGCGCGCCTGCGCGATGCAAGTCATCCAGCGCCCCTTCCTAGTCGTCAGGGCGCCTGGCAGCGGCTCCGAAGGCACTGGTGACTTGCTGGTTCTGCGCGGTGACATGTGCTTTCCAATCGAAGTCAAGTCATCGAAGTTCCCGCGGCAGTACCTGTCCGGGAGGACGATGGTCCAGTACGAGGCCCTCCGTTCGACCGGCGAGAGGTGCGGGCTGCTGCCGCTCTATGCATACAGGCTGAAGAGTGTCAGGGGGGACAGTTGGAGAATCATGAGAGTCGAGGTGGAGTCGTTGACCGGGAAATTACGTCATCTGTCGAGGAGCATCCCCAAGCTTCCACTGACGCGTAATGGGACCCCTCACCTCGACTGGGGGAAGGGCATGCCACTGCATCGCTTCCTGGCTCTGGTCTGCCGCTCTGACGGGGCGCGCTCCATCGAGACCGACCCGGCCAGCGCACAGATCTACCAATCGATGCTTGAGTCGTCAAACTAGTCCGAGTCCTGCTCTCCGGACAACTCCGTTTCCAAGGTATCGAGCCTATGCTTCAGGCGCTCGAAATTATCACTGACATCGTCCAGTGAGGCCTGCTTGAGTAGTCTTCTGACGCTGTCACGCTCGCGTCTGAGGGAGTCAATGCGCCTGTTCAGGCTCCTGTCGTCTTCCAGCAGGTCGTCCGCCACGGACAGCGGAGGAGGTTCCGTCTCAAGTCGCTTACTACTCCAAGACGCAGGTTGAAGAGGGAAAATGCGGCCCTCATACCATGCAAGAGGGTGGGCAGTCGAGGAGTTATCTGATTCCGCTGCTGCTGCTGTACCTGCTTTACTCGCTGGGTATGCCGCTATGGGGAGTTGCGGTTGCAGGACTGTGGTACTTCGGTCTGCTGTATCTCGAGGACAATGGGTCTCTCGACAAGTTAGGAGTTTCAAGGGTGCTCGGAATCGTCCTAATGATTCGGACTAGGCACGGTCAAGATGTGCTGGAGAAAATCTCTCGGAACAGGAGATTCTGGCGGGGCTTCGGTGAGATGTCGATCTGGCTCTGCCTTTTCGTCATGCTCGGCGTTGTCGCACTGCTCGTGCTCACGGCAATCAGCACCGCGATGGCTCCGCCTGAGGAGTACCTGCCAGCCAGCGACCTGCTGCTGATACCGGGTGTGAACAGTTTCGTGCCGTTCTGGTGGCCGGTTATTGCCTTGGTCTTCGCACTGGTGATACACGAGTACAGCCACGGCATCCAAGCTCGTGCGCATGGGATGCGGGTGAGTAGTTTCGGACTCCTGCTAGCTGGACCTGTTCCTATCGGAGCTTTTGCGGAACCGCAGATGCACGAGATGATTCGCGCCCCTCGAAGAGAGAGGATGAGGCTGTACGCCGCCGGACCATCTATCAACATCATCGCGACCTACGTCATTCTCATTCTGCTATCCGCAACCGCTACTGGTCTCGTCGCCGGCAACCCCGGGGTGCACGCGTCTGGGATAATCGCCGATGAGGCTGCTGAGGAAGCAGGCTTGCTACCCTATGAGATAATCACTCACATCGACGGCAACGAGGTGCTGGGCTACGAGACCTTCTCGAACGAGATGGCCGAGCTGTCGGTCGGGGACCAAGCGACATTCACGGTGCTCTCTCATCCTGACCACGAGGGGGAGCGTGTCGAGCGGGATCTGATTGTAACTCTCGGGAATCGCTACCAGTACCACCTAGGACAATGTGATGGAGATGCTGTGTGCATCGAGGATATGGAGGTCCTGTTGGCCGATTTAGGCATCGAGCCGGGCGATGCGTTCCTAGGGGTCAGCGGGCTGCGATCCGGGTCTTCCTCAGTCGATTACTACTCCAACATCATGAGTGGCGAGTTCTCGCTAGAGCAGACCATCCTAGCGACGTCTCTGACTCCTTTGGCGATGATTGGGGTCCCAATACAATTCGATGGTCAGACGATGCTACTCGAAGAGCGGGGCATGCTCGAGGCCGGTGACGGTGCGATAGCGTCCGTTCTGGGCACCGACGGCATGCTCATGCTGTTCGACTTCCTGTTCTGGTTGGTTTGGATCAACTTCCTGCTGGGTTTCGCCAACCTGATCCCAATGGTCCCGTTCGATGGGGGTCACATCGTACGCGATGGCACCCACTCCGTACTCGCCAGACTGAATAGGAACATGCACCCTATGCGCGTGGAGTCCTTAGCCGACAGAATCAGCAGCATGAGCAGCATCCTGGTGCTCATCATCGTGGCTGTGCCGATCATCCTGCCTAGACTGATGGGCTAGTCACTAGTCCTCGTCAGAGGGAGGCCTGAGTCTTTCCATCACGGTCTCGAGGATGTACGGCGCCGCGATGATCACGGCTATCACGACTGCGAGGCTCCTCCATGTCGTGTCGGTTACGGATGACGATGTCCCAGAGAAGAAGAGCTTGGCCGCCCCGAGCCATGGAATCTCTGTTGAGGCCACTCCGACGACCCACTCGCCTTTCACGGCTTGGACCGGATTGCCGTTCTCGTCCTTGAGCCCGTTGCCCCGGATGTACTGCTCGCTAGCATCTGGATTGGTGGCTCTTAGTTGGTCGATCTTGCAGCCGTTGGTGTCCTCATTGTCACCTGTGGTCAGATAGCCCTCATGCGGTGGCACCCAACGGTCTATCATGAGGTCGTAAGTGCCGCCGTGGTACGGACATTGGTAATCCAAGGTCCAGGTTATGCTGTCCACATTGAGCAATGTGGTCCCGGGAACGTCCCATCCTCCCGAGTCGTTTGCCACGGCCTTGAGCAGGGCCCGGTGTATGACCGGGGTGTCTGAACCTCCGTTCTTCTGGTAGATGATGACATCTCCAGCCATCCCGTGCGTCTCGTAGCCGAAGTTCTCGTTGCCCTCCTCTGTTGCCTCGACGAAGGTCACTATTTCGACCCTGTCGGGGTTCATGACCAGCACTAGGTCGCCCGGGTCGATGGCACCGACTGAGCCCTCTTCGGTGTGCATCATCGAGCCCGACTCGACCACGACCATTGGAGGGAATGAGCCGGTGGCAACCCACATGGAGATCAGTACCAGCACCACGAGGCCACCGGCCAGCATGGCCTCTCTAATCCAGATGAATCCTGATGCCATGTCACTCCTCCTCGCTGGCAGGTGATTCAATATGAGGTCGCGTTGACAACAGAAGGGCTGCGAACACGGTGATGAAGAGTAGGCTGATGACGTCGTAATGCGGCGAGGATTCGTAGACCCTTTCCATCTCGTGAATAGATGCGGTCAGGTCTAGGGTGTGGTCTCTCTCGCCACTGGCTCCGGTGAAGATACCGAACACGCTGTTGGACAGTAGCAGTAGTGTGGTAAACGATAACCCCGCAATCAGACCGCGGTTCGCCATCGGATTCCTCAGCACCCAGAGTCCGGGGAGGAGTCTGGAGAGAGTCGAGTCACTGGTGTTCCACCACGAGTCGGTTACCGATGGGAGTTCGATGAAATCCTCTTCGTCGAACGAGTCGGTGTCTCTGATCGGACCGACGGACTCGACCCTGTACTTCTTGCCGATGCTGATGTTGTGCAACTGGTACAAGCCCATCAGACGCGCCTGGTAGGCCTTGCCAAGCATGTCTGCAGCGTCCTCCGCCTCCTTCCTGCGACGCAGGACCTCAGGACGCGAGTCAATCAGCAGGATGTCCTCGAGAATCTGACGCTGCCCCATGTAGAAGAAAAACTCGGGTGCTACGTAGAACGCTACGACGAGCCCGCCAACGAACGCTAGCCAACTCCACGGTACCAGCGCCTGCTTCTCCGGGTCGCCATAGCCCGTGAGAACGAACAGGAAGACGAAGCCCCACACCAGACAGGCGACCGAGATTATGGTCGAGTAGGTGATTATCTGGAAGTGGCGGTCCCTCTGACTCTCCCACCAACGACCGAACAGGCCGAGTTTTCGAGTGCCTCTACGCGCCATCTTCCCCCTCGCGGGGTCATGCTCTCCCGATTAGTGCCTTCCGACGAGTCGTTTCACGCTCTGCAGCATGACAGGTAGTCCCAAAGAGTGGGAAATCCGATTATTTCATGAGTGGAACGCGGTATTGCATGCCATGAAGCACCCATGGATGGCTGTGCTCGTGGGTTGCAGTCTAATTTCGTCAGGGTGCTTTGGTACTGAAGGGCCGACGGAACTCGACCCTTACGCAGACGATGACGGAGATGGTCTGCCGAACGGCTGGGAGAGGGAACATGGTCTTGACCCCCTGAATGCGAGTGATTCCCTGCTATGCCACGGCAAGGCCGAGTATTGCCTGCGCTCGTATGACAACTTCACATTCCCCGAGACTCACAACTCGTTCGCGACCATCGAAGACGGAGTTTGGATGGCGATGAATCACAAGACCGCATTGCAGGCGCAGTGGGATGGGGGGATTCGCGCATACATGCTCGACACGCACCACCTCTCCAAGGACGATACCAGCGTCGAGGATGTTCGATTTTGCCACGGAGATCCAGATTCGACCTTATGGCACCCGTGCATCTACTCCGAGGTCGACGCATACTCGTGGCTGAGGCATCTGAACTCTCTGATGAACAACAGTAGCGGCGACGTAGTCAGCCTGCTGCTGGAGAACTACGTCCCGGGCGAGCACCTCGAGGTTCTGTTCAACCAGACCGGGATGCTCGACAGGACCTTCGTACACACTCCTGGCGAGCCTTGGCCAAGCATCGGCGAGATGGCGCTCAGCGGTACGGACCTCGTCGTCTACTGGGACTACCAGTACGATGAGAGATACCCATGGCTCCACCATGCATGGACGCACAGCTGGGACACCCCGTACGGTGAGGATGAGCAAGGCGACATGTCATGCAGGGTCGGCAGAGGCGATGGGGTACAGCCGGTTTGGCACCTGAACAACTGGCTGTCCAGCGTCTTCGGCTTGGCTGACCCTGTACGTGCTCAGGAGGTCAACGACTACGACACCCTGCTCGAAAGGGCACTGGGATGCTGGGAAGAAGTTGATGACAGACCCACTTTCATCGCCGTTGACTACTGGGAAGACGGCGAAATCACCAACGTCACCATCAGTCTGAACAAGATGGGGAACTGGTCGTCAGAGGTCCCTCCTCATCCGTAGTTCGGTGGGAGGGTTTTCTTCACACGACCTCGGCCGGAAGTCATGGCCAGCGCTCCGCTCGACCGACTTCACCCTAAGGTGAGAGAGTTGGTCGAGGAACTGGGCTGGACTCTGACTCCGATACAAAATGAATCTATGGCTGAGATAGTCGATGGCAAGCACCGCCTGCTGCTGGCTCCCACGGGGAGCGGCAAGACCGAAGCGGCCGTCCTGCCTCTCGCCTCGCGCGCGCTGGAAGAGGGCTGGGAAGGATTGTCGATACTGTATGTCACGCCCCTGCGCGCGCTGAACCGCGACATCGACAGGCGGCTCGCAGAGATGCTCGAGCCGTTGGGGTTGAGCGTCGGTCTGAGACACGGTGATACGTCCCAGAAGGAGAGAACCCGCCAGTCTCGGAACCCTCCGAACCTGCTGGTCACAACTCCCGAGACCACGCAAATCATGCTGCTCGGTAGCCGGCTGAGGCAGCATCTGGCAGGACTCAAAGCAATTGTACTCGATGAGGTTCACGACCTCGCTGCCTCGGAGCGGGGCTCACAACTCCTCGTCGGCATCGAGCGTATAGAGGACTACTGCTCGGCCCCGATCCAACGAATTGGTCTGTCTGCGACTGTTGGCAACCCCAACGAGGTAGCCAAATGGATGTCTGATTCGACCGAGCCTGTGATTGGGCCCGCTCCGAGGACGACTCGCTTGCTGGTCCATCGCGAGCCTGCCTCGGCAGAGGACGAGTTGCTCTCTGTAGAATGGTCGGTATCGCCCGGTTCCATCGCTGCATTCCGCAGGCTCGCAGCCTTGTTGATGGAAGACTCGCCCTCGCTGGTCTTCGTCAACTCCAGAAGCACTGCGGAGACCGTAGCACAGAGGCTGGCTACCCTCGTTCCCGAGATTGAGGTAGGCGTTCACCACGGGAGCCTCGCCGCCGAGACTCGTCGCGATATGGAGAATGCGCTCCGTGCAGGCGAACTGCACGGATTGATCTGCACCAGCAGCCTCGAGCTAGGTATAGACATCGGCTCGATTCGCAGAGTCCACCAACTGCAGAGCCCACGGGCAGTAGACAGGATGCTGCAGAGGGTCGGTCGCGCCGAGCATCATCTTGGAGGGACCGGTAGAGGGGAGATACTCGCATGGGAGGTGGACGGCATTGCAGAGAGCGCGGTCATCGCGCGCAGGGCGATGGCCGGCGAGATCGAGGGCGTCGGATGGCGCACCAATCCAGGGGTGGTCGCCGCCAATCAACTCCTGCAGATGTCAATGGAGAGGGGGGTCGTTCCTCTGGAGAAGGCGACGGAGATCATCCAGAGATGCTCGATTTTCCGCGAGTGGGGTCATGAGTCGACTCTTGCTCTACTGAGGGTGCTGGACGATCGTTGGCTAGTCAGACTCGTGGACGAGCCGTCGAAATCCGATGTGACCACATGGTCAGCGAAACTGTGGGAGGAATTAGCATCGAGGAGTCAGGGAGACGCGCCAATAGAGAGGCCACGCTGGGACGAGGATCATTCAGAGACCGACAAGGAGAAATGGCGTCGGCAGTTCCTGCCAGCGCTACCTGACTCCCTCAAGAACGGGTGGTTCTCACCGGCCGGTAGACTGGGAAAGACTCGGACTGACCACATATCGATGATCCCCGACGAGATGTCTTACCGCGTTCGAGATGTCGTCACTCGCAAGGTACTCGGTTCTGTCGACGAGGCTTTCGTCCTCTCACTGGGCAATGGCGGCGAGGACTCGATGGGACGAGCACGCAGATTCGTGATGGCTGGACGCACCTGGGAGATTATCGACGCCGACCCAGAGCAAGCGGAGCTCGTGGTGGCCCCTGTGAAGGAGACGGGTGAAGCGCCGGTGTGGGCCGGCGAGTTGCCGCCAGTGCCCCAAAAGGTCGCTGAGGAAGTCGGTAGACTGAGGCGCAGTGCAGCGATTGCAATAGGCATTATGCCACCTGAAGACGGTTACCTGCCTTTCGATGCTTACCCACTATCGGAAGATGCCAGACATACTCTGATCTCGACCGTCGCAGAGCATGTGGATGCGACAGGAAATCTTCCTGACGACAGGAGCATTACTGTCGAGAATAGGAATGGTACGGTGGTACTGAACACCTGCAGCGGCTCGAAGGTCAACGAGACCTTGGCTCATCTCATCCAAGCCATGGGCTCGATGCGCGAAGGCAAGATGGGCAGGGCCCTGATTGACCCGTACCGAATAGCCTTCCAAGTCCCTGGCATGACTCCTCAGAATGTGATTGAATGGCTGAAAGAAACGCCACCGATAGCGCTGCCTTCGATACTGAGGATGACCATCCCACACGGACGTGCAATACGCTGGAGAGTCGTTCAAGTGGCTCGTCGGATGGGCGTTCTGAAGAAAGGCGTCGACCCACGCAGAGTCAACTTGGATGGCTTGATGCAACGCTACCGAGGGACTCCTGTAATCGAGGAGTCGTTCGACAAGCTGTTCCACGAGAGGATGGACATCGATGCGACCATGGACCTGTTGAGACAGGTGCAAGAAGAGGATATCATGGTGGTGCACACGGCGCCGGGACCTCTGGGGATGAGTCCGAAGAGCGAGCGTGACCTGCTTCTGCCATCGTGGTCCGACAAGGACCTCCGAGAGCGTCTGGAACTGCGTCTGCTCAACGAGCGCGCGGTCCTGATCTGCCTGAACTGCAAGAGCAGGAGGCGAAGGCGGGTCGATCGCTTCGAAGCTAGGATTGAGCCTTGCTCGTCATGCAGCGGAACGATGCAGGCGTGTGCACCCGAGAGGATGGAGGCGATGCTCGCAGAGTGGGTCGACAGCGGGGACCCGAAGGTTCGCGGCAAGATGGAGAAGAACGCAGAACTGGTCCGGACACACGGCTTCGAGGGGGTGCTGTGCCTGATGGGCCGAGGCATCGCCGAGGAGACTGCGACAAGGGTGCTGCGAGGACACGTCGCTGGCGAGAGGGTTCGATTGCTGAGAGCGATTCATAATGCTGAACTGCAGTATGCTAGAACGCGGCAATACTGGTCATGACGCAATCCCTATGCGCGTTCGACCCGTGGTGTGGGTCGTGTTGGTGGGAGTGACTGGGCGAAACGCCTCAGGGAAGACCACGGTAGTGCAGTGGTTCGCTGGCAGGGGGGTACGAACGGTTTCATGCTCGGACTTGATTCGCGACTGGCTTGCTGAACAGGGCATCGAGGAGAGTCGCGAGACGCTAATCGAAGGCGGTAGAGAGCTGCGGCGCCGGGGCGGACCCGGCATCCTCGCTGAGATGCTGCTGGAAGCCCTCGGAGGCGAGGATGCGGTCATCGACTCGATCCGCACGCCCGGCGAGGTCGAGGCACTGCGGGCTCGTGATGATTTCATCCTCATCGAAGTCACAGCTGGCGCCGATTCGCGATGGGCGCGCTCGCAGGACCGGGCTCATCCCGGGGACCCTGCGGACAGGGCGACCTTCGTGGCGCAGGAGGAGTCCGAGGAGGTGGCTAGCGATGAAGCCGGTCAGGCCCTTGTCGCAACTGCAGAGATGGCTGACCTGATACTGATCAACGGAGGGACCGTCGAGGGTTTGCACGAGGATCTGGAGAATCTGCTGGACAGGCTGTCCTAGACCTGCCTGACCGATATTCCAGCCTCTTCCATCATCCCCAGTGCTATCTCTAGGTCCTCCTCCCAGCGCTCCGGGATGTCGGTTCCAGACGGATAGACAACTTCGGAGACGCCAGCTTGGATGAGTGAGCGCGTGCAGCGCGTGCAAGGAGGCCATGTGACATAGGCTATGTTGCCCTTGAGCGAAATCCCGATCCTCGCAGCGTGCATAATCGCATTCTCTTCGGCGTGGCAAATCAGTGGGTACTTCTGCGCACGGTCCTCGAGTCTCTCGGCATCGTCTTCGATGCCTCGCGGGAAACCATTGAAGCCCGTTGAGCGGATTTCCCTGTCCTCGCCTACCACCACGCAACCGACCTTGGTCGATGGGTCCTTGCTCCAAGTGGAGATGTGCGAGGCGAGCTCGAGAAAACGTCTGTCCCACTTCTCGCTCATGTCGTCACCTCAGGGCTTGCCTCCGGGCGGGTCGTTATCGCGGTTTGCCTCGGTGCGGTTAGGGTCGTATCCCTCCCAGACCTCAGGATTCGAATAGCAGTCGGGGTCGTCATCGTCGGCCTGGCCACCCTTGTCATTGTCGATCCCGTCCCCACAGTTACCCTCTCCGCTATCGCCCCTCTTGAGCAGGTCCTCGACGCCCCCCCCGGAGATGACTGCAATCAGAACGCCGACGAGGGCCAATGTGAGGGCGATTAGGATGACTTTGGATGCCGAGTCCTTGGACTCGACGACCACCCTGACTTCGACCTTGTCATCATCCTTCTTAGACATGTGATTCGGGCATCTCAGCAAGTCATCATACTTGGGTTCTTAGTGGACAGTCAACTCGTCCCAGAGATTCAATCCGTCTCTCTCGACGACATATTTCAGCAAGTCCCCGATGAGATACACGCTTCCTATCACGAGCAGTTGGTGCCCCTCCTCTCTCGCCATCTGCCCGGCCATCTCGAACGCCTTCCTGGGGTCCTTCTTCACAGCTGTCGGAATGTGCCCGACACCCATCTTCTCCATCATCTCGGAAAGCGCCTCTACCGATACTGCAGGATTGCGGCCGGTCTGAGGCTCAGTGAATACGACCTTTGGAAAGAACGTGTCCATGCATATCTCGGTTACAACGGGCTCCAAGGTCGCCTCCAAATCTGCCTTCTCGCTCATCCCCAGCAACACAACAGAGACGGGATAATTCTCAGAGAAATCACGCTCGAGGCTCTCGGCGTTGTGAGCCGCGCTGAGACGGGTCACAACGCCTTCAACCCAACCTTCTCCATACCCTGGTGAACGCCCCGGCCAGTGGCAATCAGCACGAGGAGTCGCCCATTCTCTAATACTGGCGACGGCATCGACTATCGAGCCATAATCATCCCATGTCGAGTCGAGTCTGTCGTTAGGCCACCAAGACAGGTCATCGCCAGCGGTCTGCTCTATGACGCGCCTGACCTCTGCATCCTCAGGTTCGAGGGCAATGAATGTGGTGCCGGGGCGGTGAATTGCAGCCTTCTCGGTGGC
>Ga0207966_1000134_pt1 | contig 40551 bp, 36 predicted proteins | sample Knorr_S23_td_NAD_FD_185611 | JGI IMG/M metagenome (GOLD analysis project Ga0207966, IMG submission 185611) | Marine microbial communities from Southern Atlantic Ocean transect - Knorr_S23_td_NADW_ad_2500m_LV_B (SPAdes) (version 2) | ecosystem: Environmental > Aquatic > Marine > Oceanic | place...
CGATGGAGGACGTCGATCGTGGGGCTAAGGTCGGGCTGCGCTGGGCACGCGGACCGTTCGAACTGGCCAACCGCATCGGTGTGCCCGAGGCGGTCCGCATGGCCCAAGGCTACGTCGACGAGGCTGGCCTCGAGTTGCCCGCTTGGTTCGCGGGCAGGGATGCGCCGTTCGAATTCTCATACGTGGACGTCGGGGTTGAGGGCAGCGTTGGCACGATTCGGCTCAACAGACCCGAGGCGATGAACGCGCTGAACGTGACCATGGTCTCGCAGTTGGGCGATGCGCTGGATGGCCTCAACGTGCGAGACGATGTCGATGCTATCGTCTTAGAAGGTGCTGGCAAGGCCTTCGTCGCCGGCGCGGACGTGAAGTTCTTCGTCGACAAGATCCGCACCGACTCGTTCCAGGAGATCTACGACTTCACCGCCCACGGGCATACCGTCTTGAACAAGCTTGAGAGCAGCCCCAAGACGACTATCGCTCTGACTACCGGTCTCGCTCTCGGAGGTGGTCTCGAACTCGCCCTCGCGTGCGACTACAGGGTCGGCACCCGTCGCACCCAGTTCAGATTCCCCGAGACGAGCATAGGGATCTACCCCGGACTCGGAGGCACTCAGAGGACCCCGAGGATCTGCGGCGCGGCTGGCGCACGCTACGCGGTGCTGTCCGGGAGTTTTCTCGATGCGGGCTCGGCCGCCGCACTCGGACTGCTCACCCATCTGGTCGAGCCAGCCGATGTCCAAGCGACTGTCGCCGCCATCCTCGAGATGGGCAAGCCGGGTGACAAGTACCCCGGCAGACCTGTCGACGAAAACCATCCCACGGCCGCCTTCGCCACCGCCTTCTACTCCGACGGCAACATGGAGGCACTGATGTCCGGTAGGGTGCCGGAGGGTTTCGATGTCGAGGACAAGACAGTCTCACGACAACTCAAGTCACTGTCGCGAGCAGCGCCCATCGCACTGAGGATGGCGAGCGCGCTGCTCGATGATGCAACCACCACCGGAGACGATATCGACACCGGTCTTGCACTCGAGCTAGAACGCCTCGCAGAGATCTTCGGAACGGCCGACGCCCTTGAGGGGCTCAGCGCGCTAATCGAGGGACGTCGTCCCAGTTACACCGCCGCCTGAGTCTCAGACTCGGCGCGGCGACTGTATCCAGGCCGGTGCTCGGTAGTTCGCGACCTCAGCGTAGAGCGCTGCCCTCAGACTAATCCTCGGCACCTCAACCATAGTATCGCAATCTCCTATCGACTCGTCCAACCATTTCTCCAATAATTTGTCCATGTGGTTTCCTCCTGCTACTTAGTGTAGTTTTCACACTGAGCCGAGAAACTCTGGTATTTCAACGAGCCAGTATTCACGACGACACTTAGGTGCATTTTATACACTAAATGCCGCCAGTACAACCTGTTGCGCATGGCTCTTGTCCCCCTGAGAATCTCTGCCTCTGACCTAAAGAGGATTGAGCAAGCCATCTCTGAAGTCGAGGAAAACGGAGGCATGATCCGCCGCTCCTTCGAGTCTTACTACGACGACGATTTCGACGTCGGCTGGGAGGTCGACGCTGCCGTCGACGCCTTCTCGATCTTCAGCTCCAAGTGGACAATCGAGATACTCGCGACACTGTACATCGCAGGCGATCGTCGCTTCAACGAGATGCGAGGCCTCCTACGCGGAATCAGCAGCAGGACCCTGTCGGACAAACTGAAGACCTGCGTGCAGAACGGACTGGTCGACAGGGTCGTCGAAGACGGTCCGCCCATACGAGTCATCTACCGCCTGACCGACCACGGGCGCGAGGCCGGCAGACTGCTGAGCCCGTTGGTCGCTTACATGAAACTGCACCAAGGGCATGTTGCCGGTCCGAAGTGAGGAGTTCACGGACCTGAGCATGGTCGATACAACCAACCGTATGCTTCAAAGGTCGTACGTCGACGAAAGGAGCCATGGCTCTGATTGAGCAATGGCGCAGTACGCGGCCTTGGTTCGTGGATGGACTCGCTGCGCTCGCGGGCGGCGCCTTGGGGTTGGGGGCCTTGTTCCCGTTCATCGCCCCTGCCGCACAGGGAACCCTGGCCACACCTCGCGACCACGCTTGGGAGCACCCGCTAAGGAAGCGCATCCTGAATACGCTCGAGCGCTCGCCCGGAATCCACTACCGTGAACTGCAGCGTCAGCTAGATGCAGCCAACGGCACCCTACGACACCATCTCGATGTCCTGATCAAAGAACGCACGGTCACCATCATGCCGGTGAACGGACGCACCTGCTACTACGCCGGCGCGCCAGCGCAGGTCGAGATCCTAGCCGGCTCGGGAGTGACCGACCAAAGCCGGGCTGCGGAGATGTTACCAGTCGGGCTGTCGACCGTCCAGCGCAACATCGTGACCCGCCTCTCGAAAACCCCGGAACCTCCGTCGCAGGCCCAACTTGCCCGCGATCTCGGGCGCTCGCGAGCCTCGGTCCACTCGGCTATAGGGGTCCTGCGCCAACGGGGTATTCTGTGCGCAGGCAGACTAGCACTGGCGCCTCATCTGTCCGGTCTGCGGACCTCGCAGGTTGATTACCCGTGGCTCGACGTTCGCGTCGAATACGCGTGAGTCGGCACTGAGGGCTGGCTAAGCCTCTTGAGCCTCGGAATGCGCGCGTAGCGCGCATGTTCAGAATCAGACTGTCGGAATCAGCCATGCCGACAGGAAGCAAGGACCCTGATGTCCTGCTCGCCTGGCTGCTTGATTCGATGGGACTAGTGAGAAGAAAGTCCGAGGGAATGAGCATAGATGATGAGCAAGGGGCGCTGCACCGCCTGATACGCGAGACCCTGCTCAGTGAGCCCCTGAAGGGATGGGACACGAAGTCTCTGGGAGATGTCAGCGGACTCTCTCAGACCGGTATGCACCATCAGCTGGTAAAACTCAGGGAATCGGGGCTCGTGGCCGCCGAGACCGAGGGGCGCTGGCATATCCACGTCCTCCGCGGCGGCTCGATCAGCGCGGCTGTCGATCTAGTCTCGGTGCAAGCACGTGCAATACTGGACCTGCGACTCTCCGAAGTCGCTGAGATGGTCACTGAGTCCGACGACAGGATGGTCATTCCCAGTGAGGAGAGGGGGGGCGGCTTCCAAATCGAGATTGCAGAGCCCGGTGCGACCATTGAGGGGGAGGATCGACTCGATGCGCTGATGCGCGACCTCGGGTTGAACGGAGAGAGAAGCAAGCACAATGACAGACTCGCCCGCCAACTGTTCGAGCAGATATCTTCTAGCAGGCGGGCGATGACTCTGCTCGCGCTCGCTGACAAGACCGGGGACTCGCGCTCGCGCGTGCAGCGTGCGGTCGAGCGGATGCGGGCGGCGGGAATCGCAGAGCGGGTCCCCATGCTGGATCGTATCGCGCAGGATGTCTACGCCGGTCTGATGCGCCAGCATGACGCCCGTGGTGAGGAGTGGCTGATGACCCGAGGGGGACTGGGGCGTCTGGACGAATCGGTCTCGAAATCGCTGATTGCAGGAGTCAGGAAGAAATCGCTGAACATAGAGAAGGTGCAGGACATCCTCGCGCCGGTGCCGCTCGACGCGCAGAGGGTCCTGCTCAACACACTGGGAGGCAGGATGCCATACGGAATCAGAATCTCGGGGCGAGACGGTGCTGCGGTCAAGGAGCGGGTGATGCGCCAAGCCGACAGGACTCTGCGGCGCCTGAGGACGGTGGCGCAACGCCTCGACGAGTCGTTAGCATCGTAGTCAGGCGGCGTACTGCTCCAGAATCTCCAGAGATACTATCTGCAGCGTCTCCTCATGGGTTGCCCCCAGCACTATGGGGCATGCTACGCCTGCTTCGGTCGCGTCCTGCCAGGTCTGAGCGCATACGCACCATCTGTCTCCGGGCTTCAGCCCGGGGAAGTTGGACTCCGGTACGGGAGTGATGAGGTCGTTTCCCTGTTGCCGTGCGAACTCGAGGAATTCCTCAGTGACCAAGCAGCAGACTGTATGCAGGCCCGTGTCGTTGCGGTCGGTGTTACAGCAGCCGTCTCTGAACCAACCAGTGAGAGGGTCGGTCGAGCAGGGCTGGAGTTCCTCTCCGAGCACATTGAACGACGGGAACACGGCTCTCGCAACCGACAATCGCTGATTAACTCGCGTATCAGGCAGCCACGGAGCGTGGCTCGGCGACATCCTCGAGGAACTCGGTAACTCTCCTGCCGAGTTCGGCCTGTTCTCCTATCGAATGCAGCTCGACCCTCATCGCCGAGGCGCCGGGAAGTCCCTTGGTGAACGAGACCGCGTGCCGCTTCAGGTTCTTGTTCTCCTGCGGCGCGTAGAGTTCTCCACTGAGTCCCAGGTATCTCTTCCAGCACCACAATCGGGCTATTGCGGGGTCATCGTCACCCCAAGGAGGTGCTTGGTCCGACCATCCCAAATCTCGCTTGATCTCGTGGAAGATGGTAGGTCGGCCGATAGCACCGCGGCCGATCATCAGACCTGCGGCGCCTGTCGCATCGAGGCAGGCGGCGGCCGTAGTGGCATCAACGACGTCGCCGTTCGCGATGACTGGGATGTCGACAGCCTCGACTATCTCACGAATCTGCTGCCAATCGGCTGTACCGGAGTACCTCTGTCTCAAGGTTCGGCCGTGAACGCAGATTCGCTCGATGCCTTCCACCTCAAGCCGCTTGGCGACCTCCAATGCGGTGTTCGGGCCACCGCCGGTACCGAGCCTGACCTTGGCCGTGATCGGCACCTCTGCTACCTCGAGGCAGGCTCGGACCATCTCGACAACTCGATCGGGGTCCCTCAGAAGCGCTGCTCCGGCGTCGTTGCGGCAGACCTTGGGTGCTGGGCATCCGAAGTTGATGTCGATGATGTCGGCTCTGTCCTGCAGAAGCTCGACGGTCTGCACCATCTCCTCCGTGATACCACCGAAGATCTGCGGGATGAAGGGCTTCTCGCGTGGATCGCTTTCGACTTTCAGCCAAGAATGCGTGTTTCGACGGGTCAGGCCGGATGCCGCGGTGAACTCGGTGACCGTCACATCCGCCCCGCACTCGCGCGCTAGAAGCCTGTAGGCGAGGTCGGAGACCCCTGCCATGGGGGCTAGGAACAGCGGGACTGGCTCACGAGTCACGAAACGGCGGTCCGGTAGCCCCTCTATGAGGGCGTCGAGGCCTCAGAAGGTGGATTCCCAGTCATTGACGTTCTGGGCGCGCTCCCAGTCGGCGTCGGAGACAGCGCCTCTGATCTTGAGCATCTCGCGCGCCAGCAGCCAGTAGACGAGCGCCAGTGAGCGTCGTCCCTTGTTGTTGGCGGGAAGAGCGAGGTCGACGTTGCGCAGTCTGTTGTTGGCGTCGCATATCCCGACCACCGGCAAGCCCGTCTTCACGGCCTCAGAGAGGGCTTGGGAATCAGCGGCCGGATCGGTGACTAGGATAACGTCGGGCTCGATGTAGGTTCGTAGCTTCGGATTGGTCAGAGTACCGGGGATGAAGCGCCCGACTATGCGCATCGCACCGATGCTCTCAGCGAACTTGCGTGCTGGGCGCTGGCCGTACTGACGTGCACTGACGACGAGTATCCTCTCAGACTCGTATCGGGACAGGAATTTAGCGACCGTTCGGATACGTGCGTCGGTCTGGTGGACGTCGATGAGGTGCAGTCCGCTACTGTCCTGTCGAATGGTGTCGAGGAACTGCTTCATGTCGGCAGACTTCTGGTTGGTTCCGATGTGGACGGCGTGCAGTTCGTACACATCAAGCGGCACCAGAGGGGCTAGACTCTCATCCACAATGAATCCTCAGCGTCGCGGCGACCTGACCTTGATTCATAAGCGCTACGCATCGCCCCTCGGGGCGAATAGGCTAATCAGAAATCGGATAGGTAGGTGCAATCCCCTCCCTCATGCACCTCAGAGAAGCGCACACAGGGTCTGGTGATCGTCAGATAGACGTCGAAATGGTCGTGAAACGAGAGTTGCTCGATGGGGGCGGTGATGCCGTAGCCGCGGGCCTCTACCTCGAAGGTCCACTTGCCCTGGAGGAAGGTACCGTTGCCCAAGGTGAATCGTTCCAGCGGGTAGTCTTGAGTCGCCCTGACCTCCCAGAACGGATCTCCGCCGGCTTCCTTCACACCGGGCTCCCATAGTCGCACCTCGACATATCGGAACTCGTTGGTCTCGTTGCCGAAGAACTCATCGATCTGCGAGGACCAGGGGAACTGCGCACGGAAGTTGATGACCAGCTTGGTCACGCTCTCGTCGAACTGTATCAACTCCTCCTGCTCGTACGGGTCGGCGGCTTCGAGCCCGGTGGACTCGAAGGTGTGGTCCCACCCTGTGGTCTCCTCCTTCTCGATGACTATCGGCTCGTCTCGCCACGACTCCATGATCTCGCGCTGGACGGCGAGACCGAGGCAACCGCTGGTCATCGTCGAGGTGAGCAGGACGGCGAGGATGCAAATCGCGGTACTGGTACGCGTCATTGGTTGCCGGAAACGACTGGATATCTTCAATCCGCGTGTCGTTTGGCGCCTCTCGGTACTCATAGGGCACGTCAAAGCCGTTGGCTCGGTCACCCTTTCGTCGTCATTGAGGCATCCGCTACGAGGATGGCGAAGGGGATGAACCCTGCGAATCACTCTTCTTCTGCGACTGCGCGGGGCTCGTGGACTTCCCTGAACACAATCGTGCCGACACCGAGGTGTTCACGCAGGGTGGTCACGAGGCTGAACTTGGCGTAAGCCCAGTTCTGGTCATACGCGAGGTTCTCCGGAGTGGTGATGGTCAGATCATCGTCCTCGAAGGATATCTCGAAGTCGTCGCGACCGGTGTTCATGTTGAGGAGGGTCTCGACCTTCTCGGCGCGATCCTCTACGACCTTTGTGACTCGGTAGTTGTAGCGCAGAGTCACACCAGCCAGCGGATGGTTGTAGTCGATCCTCGCGCGCCCGGCGCTGAGGAACTGCAGGACGCCCGTACGGCCGCCGATTTCTACGGGTGCGCCGATGGCAAGCATTTCCGGATCGCGGACGCTGCGCATCAGGACGTTCTGGCCGATGGTCTCGACGAGGCCCGCATCGCGCTCGCCGTAAGCCTCGGTGGCCTCGATGTCCAATGTGTAGTCGGTCTCAGCCTCGGCCTCAGCCAGATGGGCCTCGAACCCGGGGATGAGACGCCCATCGCCGACGACGGTGACCATCGGAGAGTAGGTTCGGTTCTCGTCATGCACGTCATGCTCCTTGGCGACGTCCTCGCGAGTCGTCTCGATGAGCTTCTCAATCTCCGCATTGAAGAGATCGTAATCGACGTGTACTATCGTTCCGTTATCCATGATTCGGGCCTCCTAGGCGACCCGGCGACCGGCTCCTCCTTTTTCATACAAACGGTATCACCATAGGTGATATTCTGCTCACTCTGCTTCTTGTGAAACGCGTTCGCTTGAGGCTAGGGCCAGAGCTCCGCCAAGCATCACCAAGACCCATCCGGCCCAGACCAGATGGCTTCCCCTCAGGCTGTGCACGGTGACCCTGACGGTCTCGACATCATCGGTCCCACCCATTATCATGGAACTCAGAAGGTCGTTGGACTGGAAGATGTCCAGAATCACGATGGTGTCGCCTGTCAGACCGGTCATCCTGTCGACCTCGGACCGCGAGTTGATCGCTCCGCTGGGAGAGTTGAACCGCAGCATCCCCGGCCTAAGGGTGTCAATGAGCTCCCCGTCCCGCCTCACTTCGACTATCACCCCCACGAAGCCGTCGCCGACGCCGAAGTCGTAGGCCTCGTCGTCGGCGGAAATCAGTTCGGTGTCGACGAACACCAGCTCGTAGCCGTCGTGCTCGACCGGCTGGTCCCGCTCCAGGGTGACGAGGTGCGAGGGGTCCGAGCGGTCGACCAGTGTGGTGGTGAGGACGTGCCCGATGAGCAGTAGCAGGATCCCGAGGTGGGCGAGGTGCGAGCCGAGCAGCCTCGCGCGCGCGGCGTTGCTTCTGACTCGAACCCCTCCCTCTCTGAGCTTGGGCACCACTTTGCTGGCGGTGCGCCACGCCTGCTGGAGTGTCGGTGGGAGGGCAAAGACGAGCCAAGTCAGCAGAAACAGCCCTACTGCGCCTCTGGTGATACCGCTGGTGATGATCAGATGGGGATCGCCCGGGAGGGGGAACCGGTCGGACATGTACGCGAGGGCGATTGAGGTGACCAAGGCCGCTGCCACGAGAGCGGTGCCTCGGCTGGCATCGATTGAGTGGCCCCATGCATAGAGTGTGAGGGCGATTGCCAGCAAGCCTATGAGGGGGGCCCCGTAGAACTCGTGCGCCTCAAGGCTGGAGCCGTCTATCTCCACAGTCAGCAGCAACCATGTGAGCAGTAGGAAGGCTGCGCCGCCATACCAAGGAACGCTACGTGCAGCGCGCGTGCGTGCTGAGGTGTCCTCGAGCGGTAGGAGCACGCCCACCATCTCATTCTTATCTTCGGGAGAGAGCAACCACGGAGCGAGGAACGGCACCATCCCCGTTACCGCCTGAGTGATGTCAGCGAGCCAGAACCAGGCGGAGTAGAGCATCAGCAGCACACCGAGAGCGATCCAGTGCAGAGGTGGGTTCTCACTGTCACCGTGCACCACCAGCAAAATTAACGCGAGGCCGAGAGCGAATACCGCGCTCGAGCCGATCCAGAATCCGACGGCGATGTACGCCAACACGAGGCCGGCCGCCAGCTTAGGCTTGGCCTCAAGCATCGAGGTGCGACCAGTGGCGGCTAGTGCCAGCCACTGCTGTCGGCGTAGATGAGCGTAGGCGTAGTAGCCCAGTACGATAATTGCAACGAGGTAGGAAGTCACCTCGATTCCGACGGGATTCCACTCGGCTATGTCGAGGACCCGTAGGTACGGGTCGTCGGCCAGCGTGCCCTCGCCGTCGGCTACGAAGGCGTGGACCGATGCCCAGACGCCGTTCGCACGCGTCACGAGAGTCGCGTGGAAGGCCAGTGCACCTGCCAGCAGCCCGATTGCGGGCGAAGCGGAGACTGCGCTAGAGGAATCTGGCTTCGCGCGCACGTGCACGATAAGAAGCAGCGCGAGCCAAGGCAGCAGCGAGCCGGTCTCGACCGGGTCCCAAGCCCAGTAACCTCCCCAGTCCAGTACCGTGTAGGCCCACAGGCCGCCGAGCCCTATGCCGATGCTGCCGAGAACGAAGCCGGCGCGCGCCCAGTGCAGCTGCGCGGCATGGATGGCATCGGCTGAGTCTCGCCTGAGCACGCCGGCGAGAGCCACGCTAGCGGTTGCCAGACACAGCGCATAGTAGGAGAAGACCACTGGTGGGTGGATGACCATCAGGTCGGTCTGCAGCAGCGGGTGCAGCTCACCCTGCCCCCCGGTCGCGGCGGCGAACGGCTCTAGCAGCCACGCCAGTACGACCAGTGCTAGCACCCAGGCGTGCATGATTCTGACTTCGAGAGCCGCGGGGCCACCTTCTCGGGCCATGAACCAAGTCACCACGGCGAGTATCGCTGCCCACAGCAGCAGCGGCCCGGCCCTGCCGCCCCACACGGCGGAGATGCGGTAGAACAGCGGCAGGCCGTCACCGCCGAAGCGAGCGACGAGATCCAAGGAGGAGGCGTCGAGGACGAAGGCGCCGACCAAGAGGGCGAAGGGAGCGATCTGCGAAGTCATGGTGACGTTGCGTACCACAGCGTCTCCGGCCTTCTCCGGGCGCGCGATCTGGTGCGCGCTGGTCAGGAACGCGAGCGCGAGCAGGGCGCGCCCGAGCAAACTGAGCATGGGATCACCACCCGTAGTGCTTGGCTCTGCTATACCCGAATGCCAGCATCGCTGGAACCACCTTCTTGAGATACAAACCGGGGCGACGCGAGAGCAGTCTCAGACCCACCATCGCCTTGCCAGATACACCCATGTCGGACATCTCGTCCGGGAGGCATCGGGCCATCACGGACATCTCGTCGTCGGTCAGATCGAACAACGCGTTCTTGCCGCGCAGTATCTTGTCATATGGCGGAAACTCGTCCTTCCAAAGCTTGGCGTAGATGGCTAGACGCTCTGCGCTGACATCGTCGTCAGCGATGGCAGCGGCGGCTGTCTCGGCAGCGTACACCGCCGACTTCAGCGCTAGGTGCGAACCGCCCTCGAAGAGCGGTGATGTGAAACCAGCGGCGTCACCAATGAGCATCAGCCCGTCGTAGTGGGTGTTCTCGAACGGACCTGAAATCGGGATGGTTCCGCCAAAGGCGGGGTTACCCTTCTCCTTCCAGGATGGAGGTACCTGCTCGAGTTCCTTGAAGTGGGTGATTCCGATGAACTCGTCAAGCGCCTTCTTGGTGCGTGGACGGTCCTCGGTGACCAGCCCGACGTTGGCGCGGCCGTCGCACTTGGGAATCATCCACAGATACCCCTTCTCAGCGTACTTCGGCCAGATGTAGAAGTCGAGGTAGCCGTCAGTCGGGACCTCGAGCAATTCGTACTGCATCCCGGCAACTACCTTGCCCATGGTGTTCAGAGGTGTGTCCTCGTCGATATTGACGACCTTGGAGCACACCGCAGCCACGCCGGATGCGTCGATGACCACCTTGGCCTGAATCGGGAACTGCTCTCCCTTGCCATCGCACTTCCAGCCGACGAATCGTCCGTCCTCCTCCACCCTATCCATCGAGGACAGTTTGTGACTGAGGTGCATGCTTGCTCCGGCCTCGACCGCTTTGTCGGCGATCCATCTCTCGAACAGGTGCTTCTCGAGGACGTATCCCTCCTCAGTCAAGCACTTCTCCGTGCCATCGGGGAAGATCACCCGAATGCCATGGACCCTCTTGCTGATGACGTGCTCGGGTAGATCCAGATTGAGATTGTCGCAGGCCAGATCGGAGATACATTCGCCGCAGTGTACCGGTGTTCCTATAGCTGAATGATCCTCAATGAGCATTGTAGAAAGGCCCTGCCGGGCGCACTGTAGGGCAGCGTTGCCGCCCCCCGGACCCGCTCCGATGACCAGGACGTCACACATGCTCACTGCCTCACCCACAGTACCTCCGGAAGGCTCGATATCAAAGAAACCCTCGGTTCCGCCATCCGCCATCTATGATGGCGAGCGAACATTCTCAGTGTGTGAGCACCCCGGCGGAGCGTGGTCTGGAGGCAGCTCTCCCGCTATGTCGAGGCTCTTGAGGAGTCGAACGAGATGCTTCGGATCGTTGATCCAGTCGATGTGGAGCTCGAGGCGGGCTGCTTTGCCGACCGCCTCGTGAAGAAAGGGGGTCCGGCTTTGAAGTTCGAGCAACCCCGGCTGCCAGACGGCAGCATCAGCCAGTTTCCCCTGCTGATGAACCTCTTCGGAACCAGAGAGAGAACCAACCGGGCTTTGGGCGTTGACGACCCGAGGGAGATCGGAGAGCGCATGGTCGCTCTGATGAAGCCGGACGTCGGAGGTATACTCAAGGCGCCGTGGACCGGAATCAGGCTTGCCAAGCAAGGCATGACGATGGCTCCTCGCAAAGTCTCGAGGGGGGCCTGCCAGCAGGTCGTGATGGAGGTGCCCGACGTCACGAGGCTGCCGATTCCGAAGACCTGGCCAGAAGACGCAGGGCCGTTCATGACACTCCCGCTGGTCGTCACCGCTGATGCAGACACAGGCGTCCATAACATGGGGATGTACCGAAGTCAGGTGTACGGACCCACCGAGGTCGGGCTGCACTGGCAGGCCCACAAGCACGGCGCGGACCACGCCGACGCTGCAAGCGGCAGGATGCCCGTTGCGATCTGCCTCGGTGGCCCTCCCGAAGTGATGTTCAGCGCAATTGCGCCACTGCCGAACAACCTGACGGAGTACGAATTCGCAGGATTGCTCGGCGGCAGACGACTGTCCATAGTCAAGTGCGAGACCAACGACCTCTGGGTTCCAGCCGAGTGCGACGTGCTGATAGAGGGCTACACATTGCCCAGCGAGACTCGCATGGAAGGACCGTTCGGGGACCACTTCGGATACTACTCGCTTGCCGAGCCCTATCCGGTTATGCACATCACGAGGATCACCCACCGCAAGGATGCGATGATTCCGATGACCATCGTCGGTATGCCACCTATGGAGGACGGCTACCTCGGCGAGGCGATAGCCGAAGCCTTCCTGCCAATTCTGCAGTTCCAGCACCGCGATGTGTCCGACCTATTCCTGCCGCTCGAGACGGGTTTCCACAACCTCGCTATCGTCGCCTCGAAGCAGCGCTACCCCAGACAGGCTCGCAAGACCGCCCTGGGCCTGTTAGGGGCCGGCCAGATGATGTTCCAGAAAGTGATAGTGACCGTCGACGAGGACCACCCGGTCAAGGACCTCGACGCGCTTCTTGATGCTCTGGACTACCGCGTCCACATACCAAACGACCTCGTCTTCCTCAGGGGCATGGTGGCCGACACACTTGCCCACGCAGCGCCTTGGGAGAATATCCACGACAAGCTGATCATCGATGCCACCACGACTCCGGACAACGACCCGCACTCGGGCCAGCCACCGCAACCGGGCTGCCCGGACTCCCTCGAGATTTCCGCCTCGGCTGTGAGCGGTGTCGTACAAGCGCGGATGCTGCGCACGTCCATGCTGGTAGTCACCACCAACATCGAAGGGGGGCCGAAGCCAGAGAGCAGCATGGAGAATGTCAGTGAGGAGGGTGCTGCGCGGCAGCGGGAGATCATCGGGGGCATCTGCGACGCGATATGGTCGCTGGAGGCAGCCCAGAACCTGCGCTGGCTGTTCATCACCGACGACGACGTCTACCTCGCCAGCGAGGAATGGAGGCGGCGATTGCTGTGGCAACTGTTCTGCCGCTTCGACGTCGGCCGCGACCTGCACTTCGACGATTCGGGCGGCCGCCTAGCCTGGGACGCCACCGCTCCAATCCCCTCGAGCAAGGGTCCGCTGCCGGTCCGGCGCTGGCCCGGCGTCACACTGCACGACCCCGAAGTGGCTAAGAGAGTCGATGCGTGGCTTGCCGAGGGGGGTTACTGATGGGAATCAAAGAGATACTTGACTTCGTCAAGATAGAACACATGCTGTTCTCCCTGCCGTTCGTCCTGATTGGCTTCGTTCTCGCTGACAAGGAGTTCGGCTCTGAGCAAATGGACATAGTGTGGATACTGATAGCCGCGATCGGGGCCAGAGGACTGGCCTTGTCACTCAACAGGATAATCGATCGTGACATCGATGCTGAAAACCCGCGTACTGCCACAAGGCACCTTCCTTCGGGCACAATGTCCGTTCAAACTGCTTGGATTCTTTCCGGGGGCTTCCTCTTGATGCTGCTTCTCGCCGCATGGATGTTGAACGTGGTTGCCCTACAGATGGCGTGGCTACCGGTGCTGGTTTTCGTGATTTACCCGTATACGAAGCGCATTTCCTGGATATGCCACTTCTGGGTGGGACTGTGCCTGGCACTCGCTCCAGCGGGCGCATGGGTCGCAATAGCAGCCGATTCCCACGGCTGGGCGGCTATCACCGGAATGCTGGATGGGCGGACCGAGTTCCTGTGGTATCCGGAGGTGTTCTTCATCTCGTTCGGAGTAGCGCTTTGGATTGCAGCATTCGACATCAACTACGCTTTGATGGACCAGGATGCGGACCGCAAGCAGGGAGTTCGCTCGTTCCCTGCAAGTTACGGTCAAGAGGCAACTAGGAAACTGAGTGTGGCTCTGACTATCGGCTGGCTAGTGTGCTTCCTGCTAGCGGGCATGCACGACTTCACCGACGGGCGTAACTTTCGTTACATCCTTTGGGTTCCTTCTGTGGCGCTGATGGCGCTGATCAACATCTTCGTGATGACTAAGGGAGCGGGGGCCGCAACGGAGTCTGACGAGGCGATGGGGAGGTTCCAGAAGACTCTGTTCCGTGCCTCGATGCTTACAGGATGGGCATTGCTGGCTAGTCTCATGTTCGTAGAGTATTACATTGATGGACTGGAAGATTGAGGTCATACGATGTTCCGACTGCACGCAGAGTACGACACCGCTGGGGACCAGCAGCAGGCCATCGACCAGCTGGTCGAGCAGCTCGAGGCGGGTCAGGAGCGCTGCGTACTGCTCGGAATCACCGGCTCGGGCAAGACCTTCGCCATGGCCAAAGTCATCGAGAGGTTGCAGATACCGACGCTTATCCTCTCACACAACAAGACGCTCGCTCGGCAGCTGTGGCAAGAGATGAGCGAACTGTTCCCGGAGAACGCGGTCGAGTACTTCGTGAGCTACTACGACTACTACCAGCCCGAGGCCTACATCCCCGGGCGCGACCTCTACATCGACAAGGAGCTGCAGATGAACGAGCGCATCGAGCAGGAGCGCTTCTCGACTGTGGCCTCGCTGGTCTCGCGTCCAGACGTCATCACAGTCGGCACGGTCTCAATCATCTACGGGCTGAACCCCCCCGAGGTGTTCGAGCAGAACCACCTGAGGCTGGCTGTGGGAGATCAGGCCGACCCTCAGGACGTCGTCCGGCAGTTGGTCGGCCTGCAGTACCGCCGCACTACCGGGGAGATTGCGCGCGGCGACATCCGGCTGCGCGGAGAGGTGCTGGACGTCTGGATGCCGAGCCGCGACGACCCGCTGCGCATCCGCTTCGGATGGGACGGGATAGAGCGCATACAGGTCTGCGAGGCGGTCTCGTGGGAGCCGCTCGACGACTTCGAGGAGGCTTGGATTCACCCGCGCGAGTTCTACATGACCAGTGAAGAGCGCTTCAACCAGGCGCTCGAGGATATCGAGTCTGAGCTCAATGACAGGCTGGAGTGGTTCAACTCCAAGGAGATGGAACTGGAAGCGCACAGGCAGGAACAGCGCACCAGATTCGACCTCGAGATGCTCAACGAGATCGGCTCGTGCAAGGGCGTCGAGAACTACTCGATGCATTTCGACGGCAGGCAGCGCGGCGAGCGCTCGTACTGCCTGCTCGACTTCTTCTCGATGTGCGCGGAGAAGTACCACGGAGGGCAGGAGAGGTACCTCGTCATCATGGACGAGTCACACGTCACCCTGCCGCAGGTGACAGGCATGCACGGCGGCGACTTCTCGCGCAAGAAGAACCTCATCGACCACGGCTTCCGACTGCCCTCGGCCTACGACAACCGCCCGCTGCGCATCGACGAGTTCCAAGAACTGGTGCCGCAGATGATGTACGTCAGCGCAACCCCCGGTGAGCGCGAGCTGCGCCATCTGGCTGAGATTACCGGACAGGGAGTGCCAGAGAGGCTGCTGCACGTCCAAGGCGGCGGCGGGGCTCGGGCAGCTGAGCGGGACAAGCCACGCGAGAGGGTGATGATGGAGGGGCTGCTGGGCCAGATAGAGGGAATTGCTAGGATGGAGGTCCGGCCCACTGGGCTGCTCGACCCGGGCATCGAGGTCAGAGCCACGGCCGGGCAGGTGCAGGACCTCGAGGATGAGATCCGCAAGCGCGTCGAGGTCAACGAGCGGGTCCTCGTGACAGTGATGACCATCAAGTTCGCAGAGGAGGTGGCCGAGTACCTCAACCGTCAGGGCTTCAAGGCGCATCACCTGCACAGTGAGATCGACACGCTAGAGCGCACTGAGATCATCAAAGCGCTGCGCCTCGGCCACATCGACGTCATCGTCGGCATCAACCTGCTGAGGGAGGGCCTCGACATACCCGAGGTCTCGCTGGTCGCCATCTTCGACGCGAACAAGGAGGGCTTCCTGCGCAACGAGCGCTCACTACTGCAGACCATCGGCCGTGCGTCGCGCAACCAGCACGGCTCGGTCATCCTCTACGCAGACTCGATTTCACCCTCGATGGAGGCCGCGATCAGTCAGACGCTGGCAAGGCGCCGGATGCAGAGCGAGCACAATCAGGAGCACGGAATCGTGCCACAGACCATCCGCAAGGCGCTGCCTGTGATGGGCCAGGAGGTCGACGACCTGCTGTCCGGGGCTGCCGGCAGGGGCAGAGGCGGCGGGCGGCGGCTGGTCGGCAAGGCGCGCGGTAAGCGCGGGCTCGAGGGGCTCGCGCAGAAGTTCGGCCTCGGTGCGGGAGTCTGGAACACCTCAGACTCGGTGCTCGAGAACGTCAGCCAGCCAGAGTGGGTGGCTGCGGCCCACGAGGTTGTCACACACGAGGTCGAGGGTGACACTGCGAAGCTGATCGCCCGGCTGGAGAGGGAGATGAGACAAGCCGCGGCAAGACTCGACTTCGAGCGCGCCGCCCAGTTGCGCGACCGTATCTTCCAGCTTGAGAGTGCGTCGAATTGAAGGCTCGGAAGCACTGCGGAGGCCTGTGTCGGGCTACGGCAAGGACGACTTCACCGCGCCTGTGGAGGACTACGACTTCACCGCCACGGGCGATGTGCGCTCGCTCATCGACCAGATGGGGCGCGCCGGCGGCTTCACTGCCACCAAACTCGCGCACGCGCGCGATGTACTGCGTGACTCGATTGCAAAGAGCGATCAGGACGGGGTGCTGAACTGGCTCTCATTCCCTGCCTGCCTGTGCGCCACCGGAACGCGCGGCTTCTTCCTCGAGGCGCTCAAGCGCAAGTCGTTCAACGTCGTCATCACGACCTGTGGGACGCTCGACCATGACATCGCTCGCACCTATCAGGACTACTTCCATGGCGACTTCCGCCTCGATGACATCGCACTAGCCGAGGAGGGACTCAATCGGTTGGGCAACGTCATCATCCCCAATGAGTGCTACGGGGAGATTCTCGAGCAGGTGGTCCTCCCCTGGTTGCAGGAGATCGAGGCCGAGCGGCGCGGGGCCGATCCGGATAACCCGTGGCTGGGCTTCGGCTCAGTAGAGCTGTGCTGGGCCATTGGTGATCGCATTGACGATGAGTCGTCGCTTCTCCACTGGGCTGCCAAGCATCGCATACCGATCGTCATCCCCGGGCTCTCAGACGGCTCCATCGGCTCGCAACTGTTCATGCACCGGCAGAAGAGCCCCGATTTCATGGTCGACTTCCTAGCCGACGAGCAGATACTCTCTGACCTGACTTGGACAGCCGAAGAGAGCCACGCCCTGATGGTCGGTGGAGGGATCTCGAAGCATCACGTCATCTGGTGGAACCAGTACCGCGGGGGCCTCGACTCAGCGGTTGGCATCACGACTGCGGCCGAGCACGACGGTTCACTCTCAGGCGCTCGTCTGCGCGAGGCGATATCGTGGGGAAAGGTGCGCCCGGAGGCGCCTCAGGTCGTGGTCGAGGGCGACGCGAGCGTACTGCTTCCGATTCTCGGCGCGGATTTATTCCGCGATTAGTGCGTGAAAACGCCACCAATGCCGGGCAAACGAATAAGAGCGTTCGACAAGGCACCCGGCCCCATGTCCGTTGAATCGATGGTACAGGGAATGATAGATGCACTAACAGACGCTCTGGGAGATGCTGCAAAGCACGACCGGGGCAACAGCGCCGCGGGAACGCGCGTTCGAAAGGCCATGCAGTCTTGCAAGGGCTGCGCTCAGGACGTCAGGAAGCAGGTCCAGTCCGACAAGAACACGCGTTGAATCAGTCGTTTCTGTGCGCGAAGACTTCCATTAGAGCCACCCTCATGGAAACCAGAGGGCGCCAGCCCTCTCCGCCTGCGCTCAGCAGCGCATCGTGCAGAGGACCCAGATCAGGCCTCACTGGCATCGGCCTGTGGCTCGAGGAAGCTGGGCTTGGATAGTCAGTGAGGGACTCTATCGTGTGGCTGTGATGCAGGGCGTTAGTGAAGCGTAGCCACAGCATCCTCATCTCTTCGACGACAGACCGTGGTGTCCAGGCTCTGCGACCGCTCATGTCCAGAACGCCCTGGACCATCGCGTCCGTGTCTGCGAGGATCAGCAGCGAGAGCGCGTCGGTCGCGTCTCTGACATGGACCCAATGACGTACCTCGATATCTGGCGGGTGAATCCCCTCTGCACCCTCCTTGACCCAGTCAGCCCACTCGTGGAGGACCTCGGTCCCCCAGTCCACAGCGCCCTCGGGAATCAGCAGGTCGTGAATCCGGACGACCAGTCCGGCTTCGCCGTGATAGACATGGGCGGGGACGATGGCGACATCACCGCTGGCGCCCTCTCCGATGGCGACCGTGATCTCGGCTTCCTCGGGGTCTTCAGTCAGCGTCGCTCCGGCTCGGTGGAGTCGTTCGGCCAAAGAGTGGTAGAAGGCGTCGACTGCGCCACTGATGTAGACTATCTTGGGCATTCTACCACTAAGCTACGGCACTGGACTCGATGCTGTTCGCAACGCTTTCGAGAATGTTGAGGCCTTCGTTGACCTCGTCAGAGGAAAAAGTCAGGCTCGGGCGCAGTCTGATGCTCTGCGTCCCCGAGTTCAGGACGTGCATTCCCGCTTCAAGGCAAGCCGAGTTGAACCTGTTGCGTATATTCTGGCTAGGCAGTGTGAAGGCGGCGAAGAGCCCACGTCCGCGAACGCTGCTCACCATCTCGTGTGATGCCCCGAACTCATTGAGGCCGGCAATCAGCTCGGCACCGACCACCTCGGCGTTCCTCACTAGGTCGTCACGCTCGATGGTCTCCAGTATCAGACGGGCACGAACGAAGTCGGTCAGGTTGCCACCCCAGGTCGAGTTGATTCTGCTAGATGTCACGAAGACGTTGTCGTCGAACTCCTTGAGGCGCGGTCCGGCCATCAGCCCGCAGACCTGTGACTTCTTGCCGAAGGCTATCATGTCGGGCTCGACACTGGAGTGCTGGTGTGCCCACATCCTGCCGGTGGCGCCCATCCCGGTCTGCACCTCATCGAAGATGTACAGAGCATCGACCTCATCGCAGACCGATCTCATGTCGCGCAGGAAAGAGTCGCGGAAGTGATTGTCACCGCCCTCGCCCTGGATGGGTTCCATGATGATGGCCGCCATGGTGTCTGGGTTGGCCTCGGCATGGGCCCTGATGGAATCCAGAGTGGCCGCCTCACAGGCGTCCAATCGTGCGTTCTCAGCCTCATCCACAGGGAAGCGGACCTTTGGGTTATCGAAGCGCGGCCAGTCAAATTTGGCGAAGCGCGCGGTCTTGTTCGGATCGGTGTTGGTGACCGAGAGCGTGTAGCCCGAGCGACCGTGGAAGGCCTCGTGGAAGTGGCCGATAGTCAGATGCGAGGACTTCTCCTGATCGGTATCCCAGTCGAACTTGCCCGACGCGTCAATCCCCTTCGCCTCGCGGTCGTGCGACTTCCAGTCCATCGCCGCCTTCATGGTGTTCTCTACAGCGAGCGCGCCGCCCGAGACGAAGAAGTGATGAGGCAGATAGGAAGGAGCTGCGATTCTACCGAACGCGGCCACAGACTCGGCCATCGCCTCTGTATAGAGGTCCGAGTTGGCGACCTTGTTGACCGACGCCCGAGCCAGCTCTCCCTTGGCTGCAAGGAGATCGGGATGATTCCAGCCCAAAGGGAGCGAGGCGAAGCAGGAGAACATGTCGAGGATGTCCCGTCCGCTCCTCGAGTCGTGGAAGTGGCAGCCGGCTGACTTGTCCAAATCGATCACGAAGTCGTACCCATCAGCCAGTATGTGACGGCCAAGGGTGGAATGGACCAAGTCGGCTCCCAACCCCATGCCATCAGCGAGGCCGAATCCTCACATCAACATTCTCCGGTATCAGGTTCTCAGATTGCGTCCCATTAGCCTCCGGAATCGTTGAAAACTCGATTTCCGATAATCATACAATAAATCAAACTGACTTTAGTTTTCCAATTGAAAACTTCGATGAAAGAGAAAAATTCCAATTGGATTATCAGTCTTTATAATCGTATAGTATAAGTGCCAAACCACCAACTGGCCGTGCGGAGAATTGCCGGGGGATGCACTTCTCCTCCCGACGGGGGGGGAACTGAGTGAGCGAAGAATACAGAATACAAGAACTGCTAGAGAGAGAGGTCTACGTCGGTGAGACTCGAGTCGGTGTGATAACAGGAGAGCGTTTTCACCCGCGCGACGAGCTCGTGCGATCGATGCGAATCCAAGTCGAGGACGACGTGGCTGAAGAATACATGAGAAAGCCCGCAGAGTACGCTCCGCTACACAAGGAGCTGGTGCACAGCATCAGACCCGATGGCGGAGTGAAGCTCTCAAAGTCGATGCGCGAGTTACAGCGCAGGTGGAGGAACACGGTCCGTATCGATAATCAGATGTACGCGCCGGACGAACTGCTCGACAGAGCCGTGCTCGACAACGACAACGAGGACTTGGGCAACGTTATCGACTTGGTCAAGATCAAGCGGACCTACAAGGGTCTGGTGGTCCAACCGCACTACATCATGCGCAAGCGGCACGGGCTACCAGAGACCATCGTCGTCCCGGTAGGCCAACTGGCCAGGACAACTGCTAGAATGGACGAAATCATAATGCGCTGCTCGATGAAGAGGCTCGTCACCCTCCCGAGTTATCTCAAGCTCAATAGCGAAGGCTCGGAAGAAGAGTGAGTGCCCCTAGGAACATCTTGAAATCAGATTCGGGTGTCCCATGTCTGCTCAAGGGCGTGTAGCTTAGTTTGGCTGGAGCACCCGGCTGATAACCGGGAGGTCGCAGGTTCAAATCCTGTCATGCCCACCAAAACAACCCACCCAGTGCCCGTCGGCAGAGTCATGAAGGGCAATCAGAGCGGCTCCTTGTCACATGCCGGTTGTGAGTGGTTCCTCCGGCCGCGACGTGGCAGCCTCTCTGGCTCCCCTTCTCGGGATGCAGCACATCGAACTGGTGAGCCGCAGGTTCCCCGACGGCGAGGGCTACGTGCGCGTCCCGTCCGATGCGATCGACGCCGTTCGCGCCGAGCCAGTCGTGCTGGTTTCGAACACCTACCCAGACTCCGGTGTCGTTCAGACCGTCCTCCTCCTCGAAGCGTTAGCGGACGTTCGCAAGGGCGAGCTCTCTAACCTCAAGAAAGAGGAGCCACAGAGCCTCGACGACGTGGGGCCCGGCATCTACCTCGCAATCCCATACTTCGGCTACTCGCGCCAAGACAAGCGTTTCTCGAAAGGCGAGGCGCTCTCCGCCCGCGTCATCGCCGAGATCCTCGAGCGCAGCTGCGATGGCATCGCAATCCTCGACCTACACGAGCCGGCGGTCCTCGAGGGAATGGGCGTGCCTATGCAGTTCGTCAGCTCGATGCCGGAAATCGCCGAGCGGCTGCAAACGGAGGTCAGCCCCGATTTCATCCTCAGCCCCGACAAGGGCGCCATCGCCAGGGCCACCGAGGTAGCGGGCTTGATCGGCTGCGAGTTCTCCTACCTCGAGAAGACACGGGTCGATGCCCGCACCATCGAGCACACCCCCAAGGATCTTGACGTCAACGGCAAGGTCGTCGCCATCGTCGACGACATGATCAGCACCGGCGGCACCATCTGCCGCGCCAGCGACGCGCTGCGGCGCCAGGGCGCTGTCGAGGTCCACGCCGCCTGCACCCACGGCCTGTTCACGGGTGGAGCCATCCTGAGACTGGCCAGCCACGTCGACGGCGTGCACAGCACCGATTCGCTGCCCAATCCGAGGGCCGTGGTGAGTGCGGCACCGGCTCTGGCCCGAGGCCTGAAGCAGCTGATGAGTTAGCCAATGCGACCTATGGTCGGTTTCTTTCAATCCGTTTCGTTTATATCAGCCACGTCGTGCGGCGGCTTACCTAACACGAGGAGTAGTTCCAATGAGTGTACACATAGCATTTGAAACCCCGAACGACATACAAGAGCAGGTCTACGAGATGGTCAAGTCTCTGGGCAAGGACGGTCGTGGCCGACTGAAGAAGGGAGCCAACGAGGTCACCAAGGCGGCAGAGCGCGGTAACGCGAAGATGGTCGTCATGGCTGAGAACGTGAATCCGGGCGAACTCCTGGCTCACATCCCTATGATCTGCAGAGAGAAGGATATCCCGTTCATCTACGTCGAGGACCAGGCATACCTGGCCGAGGCGGCTGGGATGAGCCTGGGAACCAGGACTGCTGCGATAGCGGTCATGGAAGTCGACAATGAGGCCGAGGACAAGTTCAAGGAAGTCAGAGGCCACTACGACACCCTGTCCGCGTGAGCACCGATGAAGGAGGAGATTCAGCATGGCACAGGAGGCATGGCCCGCGGAGGTCGTCGAGGTCATCGGCCGGACCGGCATGAGCGGCGAGGCCACTCAGGTGAAGGTCCGCGTCAACGACTCGTCCAACCCCCGAGACATCGGCCGCATCATCACCCGCAACGTTCTGGGGCCAGTGCGCGAGGGCGACATCCTGATGCTGCACGACACGGGTCGAGAGGCCCGCCGTCTAGGTGGAAGGTGAGAGAGATGCCGGAACGCCGCATCTGCAGCTTCACCCACGAGGAGATCGAGCCGGGCACCGGCATGATGTACATCAAGCGCGACGGCAGCGTGTTCTGGTTCAAGGACAGCAAGGCTCGCAAGAACATGCTCAAACTCAAGCGCAACCCGCGCCGGCTCAAGTGGACCCGGCGCTATGAGAAGGGCGGCATCAAGTAATCTAGTCTAGGAAATCCATGGCCCCTAGGGGATGGTGTCCTGCTTTGCGTTGAAATAGGGGAGGGGGGTCGCCCGCCCCATGGGAGGCTCTCAGACCACCTTCATCATGATCAAGCCGGACGGCGTCCAGCGTGGCCTTGTTGACGAGATAATCGGACGCTTCGAGGGCATCGGCCTGCGGATGCTAGGCAGGCGCGATCTGACGCCCCCGCTGGAGCTAGCAGAGACACACTACGCCGTTCACAAGGAGCGCCCGTTCTACCCTGATCTCATCGAATTCATCACCTCGGGCCCGGTAGTGGCCATGGCCTGGAACGGGGAGGATGCAATCGCATCCTCTCGCAAGTTGATTGGGGCTACGAACTGGGAGGATGCCGATCCGGGAACCATCAGGGCGGACTTCGCCCGCAGCATCGACCAGAACATCATTCACGGCTCGGACGGCGAGGAAACAGCGGCTTTCGAATTGGGGCTTTGGTTCCCCGGTGGTCTTGGGGACTGAAAAGAGGGAGTAGCATGAGGTGGGTCACATGGCAGGACGCAGACAACCCATCGTCGCCGTGCTAGGCCACGTCGATCACGGCAAGACCTCACTGCTGGACCACATCCGCAGCCTCGGCAAAGATGCCCGCGCGTCAGTTATGGATCGAGAGGCTGGAGGCATCACCCAGCACATCGGTGCAACCGAGGTCCCCGCTGACATCCTCAACGCCCTGTGCGCACCCTTGCTGGGCGGCAAGACGTTCGACTCACCCGGCCTCCTGTTCATCGACACCCCCGGCCACCACTCGTTCTCCACCCTGCGCTCACGCGGCGGCTCCCTAGCCGACATCGCCATACTGGTCGTCGATGTCATGGAGGGGACTAGGCCGCAGACGATCGAGTCATTGCGCGTCCTCAAGGAGGCCAAGACGCCGTTCGTCATCGCGGCCAACAAGATCGATCGTATCCACGGTTGGCACTCCGAGCACGGCCGCTCGATGGCTGAAGCCATGGGTGACCAGTCGAAAGAGGCCATGGGGCTGTTCGAACAGCGCTACTGGAAGCTGGTCGGTCAGTTCGCCGAGCACGGCTTCAACATCGAGCGCTACGACCGCGTCGACGACTTCACCAAGGACATCGCACTGGTCCCGCTCTCCGCTCGCGAGGGTGAGGGAATCCAGGACCTGCTTGCCGTGGTCATCGGGCTGGCCGAGCGCTACCTCACCGAGCAGTTAACCGACATCGAAGGCTCGGGCGAGGGCACGGTACTCGAGATGAAGGAGGAGCGTGGCCTCGGCAAGACGCTCGACGTCATCCTGCACCGAGGCTCAATCGAGAAAGGCGACGAGATTGTCCTGGTCACCGACGATGGTGGGCGCGCCACGCGCGTCAAGGGTCTGTTCACTCCTCGTGGTATGAGCGAGATGCGGGATGCGGGCAACCGCTGGGACGCTTCTGATGCGGCCCATGCCGCTAGCGGGCTCAAGATCTCGGCCCCGGACCTCGATGGAGTGCTCGCAGGCACCACCCTGCGAGTGGTTCACACCGATGCAGAGCGCACCGAGGCCCTAGCAGCCGCGCACGAGGAGTCCAAACTCTCGATCGAGCTCGAGGAAGAGGGTGTGTGCATCAAAGCGGACACTGTCGGAGGTCTCGAGGCGCTCGCCAAGGAGCTCAACGCCATTGAGGTCCCGATTCGCATGGCCAGCATCGGCCAAGTCAGCCGCAGGGACATCCGCAACACCGAGGCGGCCAGCAACCCGCTTCACCGCGTCATCATGGCATTCAGCACTGACATCCTGCCTGATGCCGTCACAGAGGTCGAGAACTCCGATGCCGGAGCCAAGCACATAGGCTCCGACATCATCTACCGAATCCTGGAGGAGCATGAGGAGTGGGTCGAGCAGCGAGGCCGCGAGCTCGAGGAGGCCAGCCGCGAGATGGTCGTCTACCCAGGCAGGATTCTGCTTCTTCCCGACCACACCTTCCGCGTCTCCAAGCCGGCTGTGGTCGGCGTCAGGGTGGTGGCCGGTCGCATCCACGTCGGCCAGTACCTGCTCAAGGAAGAGAGGCGCATTGGGCGAATCAAGTCGATCCGTTCCGGTGAGAATTCGATGAAGGAGTCGATGCAGGGGGACGAGGTCGCCATAGCCATCCAAGGAGTCACTGTGGGGCGTCAGATCGAGGAGGGTGACAGCCTGCTTGTGGACATCCCAGAATCGCATGCGAAGAAGCTCAGGAAGATGGAACTGACATCGGCCGAACAGGATGTATTCGATGAACTGCTAGCCATTCATCGCAAGGAAGACCACTTCTGGGGCCGCTGAGAGTTTTGATGCGTTTCGCGTTCATGAGGACCGAAAACTCAAGTAGTGTATGAGTGGGCCTGAAGGCGTTAGTAGGTTAGGTTGTCACATGGCTCAATCAGCAGACCCTAAGGCTCGCGAATTGATCCAGACGGTCGCCCAAATCTCAAACGCCCTGATGAACGAAGTCGCCAAGGTCATCATCGGCAAGCAGGAGAACCTACGCAGGATCACAATCGGCATCCTCTCGAACGGCAACACCCTCATTGAAGACTTCCCCGGACTGGCCAAGACCCTGATGGCGAACACCTTCGCCACTGCCCTCGGATGCAAGTTCAAGCGCGTCCAGTTCACCCCGGACCTGCTGCCCGCTGACATCATGGGGACATACATGTACGACCAGCAGGCGGGCGAGTTCAAGCTCCGCCCCGGACCGGTGTTCACCAACGTCCTTCTCGCTGACGAGATCAACCGCGCTCCGCCCAAGACCCAAGCCGCTCTGCTTGAGGCCATGGAGGAGAAGCAGGTCACCATCGAGGGCATCACCCACAAGCTCCCGGCGCCTTTCATCACCATGGCCACGCAGAACCCCATCGAGCAGGAGGGCACCTACCCGCTGCCTGAGGCGCAGATGGACCGCTTCCTGATGAAGATGTCAATGGGCTATCCAGACCGCCAGGAGGAGAAAGCCATCCTGCAGCGCAGGAAGCTGCGCGGCAAGGACGAATACGACATCGAGCAGATTACCAGCCCGAAGAAGGTCGTCGCCATGCAGAAGGCGCTTGAGACGGTCCACGTCGATCCCGCCATCATGTCCTATATCGTCGAGTTGGTCCAGCGCACCCGCGAGGACCACCGCGTCATCACCGGAGCCTCCCCGCGTGCCAGCCAGTCTCTGTTCAAGACCAGTCGTGCGTCCGCGGCAATCGACGGTCGCGACTACGTCATCCCGGACGACATCAAGAACGTCGCACTCGAGGTCGTCAGCCACAGGATTTTCCTCAAGCCCGAATCGAAGATTCGCGGCGTCACCGGACGGCACATCACTCGCAAGATACTGTCCGAAGTGCCCGTCCCGGTCATCCAGTGATTCGCAAGATTCACGGTAGTCCCGCGGTTTTCCCCCTATGAGGGACATGTCTGCGCCGGTCGTGATTGCGGTTGTCAACCACAAGGGCGGCTGCGCCAAGACCACCACGGCGGTCAACCTAGCCTCGGCTCTGGCCGTCGGCAACGAGCAGATGGGCGTCTCCGGGCGCAGGGTCCTGCTGGTCGACCTCGATCCCAAGGGAAACGTCGCCACCACCTTCGGCATCGACAAGAGGTCACTGGGCCCGACGATGAACGAGTTGTTCAAGGGAGGAGTGGACGGCGCGCCGGTCACCCTCAACGAGTGCCTGCTCGGCCCCGAAAACCTGACTGAGGCTATGCGCGCGGCTTGGAAGCTCCACAACCCCGAGCGCAAGCGGGGACCTCCCAAGGAAATCGCCATCGACAACCTGTGGCTGTTGCCCGCCGACCTCGACCTGTCTGGCGTCGAGATCGATCTCGCCACCAGGATCGGACGCGAGAATCGACTCAAACTGGCTCTCGAGCAGGCTGTTGGGCACTTCGACGTGGTCATCGTCGACACCCCGGCCTCTCTGGGTCTGCTGACAGTGAACGCGCTTGCTGCGGCCAACTGGGTGCTGATACCCATCCAGGCCGAATTCTACGCGCTCGAGGGCATGGGGCAGCTGATCAACGCCATCCGAGAGGTGCAGAAGGCGATCAATCCAGAGCTCAAGATGTTTGGAATCGCTCTGACTATGGTTCAGACCAACAGCAACCTCGGTGAGACCGTGGCTGAACGAGCGCGCAAGCATTTCGGCGACCGGGTGTTCGAGACTGCCATCCAGCGCTCTGTGGCGATAGCCGAGGCACCGCTGGAGGGGGCACCGATAGTCATCGCGAAGAAGCCGAACAAGTCCAACCCGGGCAGCAAGGCGTACTGGGACCTCGCTAAGGAAGTGGATGCGCGCATCGAGCGGATACTGAGCGGCTAGTCCTCGCCCACTCTCTCGAGGGCTGACTGCTTTGCATCGAGCAGCGCGGCCTCCCACTTCGACTTGAGGACCGCTTCGAGCGATTTGAGGATCTCCTTGACCTCCTTCTTTGAGAGGTCGCCGCGCTTGGCGAACTGCTCCTCGAGCTTGGCCATCATCTCGCCCTCGCGCTTCTTGGCGAACTCGGCCACCCTGTGCTCCATCTCGACCTCCTCCTCAAGCGCCATCTCCTGGCGGCGAAGGGCTAGTGCGACCTCCATGGTCTTCCGCTCGGACCGGAAGCGGCGGTCGAGCTCGGCCAGCGCACTGCGCTCTGATTCCTCCTCGAGTTCCTTGATTCGTACGTCGACGTCGGCCTTCATATCCTTCTCGAGCGATGCTCGCTCGTCCTTGAGCTGCTTCTCCAATTCCACCTCTCTCTCCCTGCGGGACTCGGAGAGGCGCTCCCTCCTCTGCATCTCCTGATCCAAGCGATGGGCCTCGACCTTTCTGTGGACTCCGCTCTCCATGGCCTCACGCAGGTCCATCTCGACTCGGCGCTGCATCCTCTCGACGTCTTGGGCCGCCTCGAGCTCCAGACGCTCCTCGAGGAACGCCCTGCGGCGCTCGTACTCGGTCTCCATCTCGTCCTTGAGCCTGCTTCGCAGCTGGGTGGAGTGCGCCTCTATGCGGCGGTCGCGCTCCAGATCGAGCTGCTCGCGCAGCCGGTTCTCCTCGCGGCGGAGCCGATGCAGCATCTCCTCGCGAAGCAGCCTCTCCTCACGCTCCAAGGCCTCGGTCTCGAGGCGTTCCATCTCGTCCTCGAGCTCGGCTCTGAGGTCTGCCTCGATCTGCTGCAGCCTCTCCTCGAACAGGATCTCGTTGGCCTTGCGCATCGCCCCGTGCATCCCGGAGACCCTCTCGGTCATCTCGGTGATGCGCATCCGGCGCTCGCGGCGGATGCCGGAGCGCAGTTTCGACTCCTCGTCCAAGCGCTCCCTGGCGCGTGCCACCGACTCCATGCTGGAAGAAGCGGAGAGGGTATGCTGGGCACGCAGTTCAGCCAGTTCGTCGATACCTCCGGTATCGTTGCCATCCGGCGACTTGCTCTCACTCACGGGTACCCATCCCCAAGTTGACGCTCATTTCTGAGTATTTGAGAGCGAAGGGTCCGAATCGGCCGATAAAAGCGGTTTCAGGATACTATCGGAAGCCACGAACCCGTGTGGATCTGACGTCATCTGAAAGTTAATACGGACAGATAAACAGGCGTTTTCGTGAAACACACGCACCTTCTGGTCGCTATTTTCCTGTTATTGACGCCGCTGGCCGGTTGTTTCGATTCCAGCCCAGTACAGGGGCCAGACCGGACAGGCGGTGCCGACGACAGGAACGGAGTCGAGGGAGGTCCCGGGGTCGAGTGGGGACCGGAGGTTTCCGACAGGGCGAGCGAATGGCTGCGTCAGAATATCCGCGACGAGGTCTACGACCAGGTGTACTACCACTACTGGGACCTGCGCGAGCACATGGAGGCGCTGCAGCAGGACCACTCGGGAATCATGCGCCTCTCCACGATCGGACGCAGCGTCGACGGTGAGTTGGATCCGTTCAATGACTATGGCAAGCTGCTGCTGGCGGAGGTCACCAACCTCTCCGACACGACACCCAAACCGCAGATTCTCATCGATGGGGGGCACCACGGCAACGAGCAGCTCGGGATGGAGGTGGCGATGCTCCTGCTCGACTACCTGGTGACCCAGTACGAAGAGGACGCTTGGGTCAAGGAGTTCGTCGACAGCCACGACATCTTCATCTTCCCCATGGTAAATGTCGACGGCAACACCCGTGACACGAGGGCCAACTCCAACGGGGTCGACCTCAACCGCAACTACCCCTTCGAATGGGACGGTGCCGGCAGCGGGCCTGCGAGCGAGCCCGAGGTGACTGCTAATGTGGAGTTGTTCGAGGCACACGACTTCCGCCTCTACATATCGATGCACACCGGTACACTCTGGTTCCTGACGCCGTGGGGATACACCGAGTCACTCACGCCTGATGTCGAGATGTACACCCGCCTGGAGCAGGAGCTGACTGAGCTCACCGGACTCAGAGCCGGGCCGGCTGCGACTGAGCTGTACATCGCCAAGGGGACCTCGCTCGACTACGGATACTCGCTCGGGATGCCCTCTGTGACCATCGAGGTGGACAATGAGCAGTGGGGGATGATCTCGGTGGAGGAGAAGCAGTCCCGGCTCACTGCCGCTTTCATCGGCTCGTTGTACATGATGGGAAACTACCCCCTCTTCGGTGCCCATCCCGTGCTTGATGGTAGCAGCCATCCCACCGAGATAGTCAACGGCGAGTCCTTCACCCTCTCCCTCGAACTGAACAACACCGGCTTCGGACCGCTTGTCAACGGGACCTTCTGGTTGAAGGGAGACGGTTTCAAGGCGTCACCTGACTGGATAGAGATAGCCGAGTTGGGTGCAAACAACTCGACCACACTGGAGTTCACCGTGCGGCCGCTGTACACCGGGAACGTCTCCGTCGAGTTGGAGGGGAGTTTTCGAACGCTGCTGATCGACGGAGCGCCAGAGCTGCTGCTCTCCGAGAGCAATCGCTCTGTGGTGTTCCTCAAAGTGAGCAGGGATGACCGGGGGCTGTTGCCGGGTTGGTCCTTCCCACTGGGGTTGCTCTCCCTCGCTGTAGCCGCAATAGCGATGCAGTTTGGCCCCGGTCCACGAACGTCTAGAAAGTGACGTTGAACGCCGACTCGCAGGCCGGGCAGGTGAGCTCACGGGTCCCGGGCCTCGGCCTGATCCTCAACGTCCTCTCGCAGCCCGGGCAGTCGATCTCCACCTTGACGATCTTGGCAGTGAGGGTGAAGCTGCCCATGCAGGCCCCGCAGGTCAGCTCGACCGGTCTCTCATCGGTGCCGGCGACGACCACGGTGTTGCAGTGTGGGCACGGTAGGGACTCGTCGGTCAGTGAGTCGATGGTCGGCTGGTGGCTGACGCGGCAGACCGCGCCGCAAACCTTGCACTCCTTCTCACCCAGACCCTGAGGCAGCATGTGGTCGCAGTGAGCGCATTCCGCAAGCGGAGGAGCATACTTCGACTCGATCTCGACCGAATCCGCCATGGGCCTCGATTCCGGGCCGGGTTAATCAAGCGGTCGCAGAAGAGTCGTCGTCTGAGAGGCCAATCGCAACCCTCAGCGCCTCGGCGAAATCGCGGCCAAGCTCCCGACCCAAGTCGACTAGGGTCGTCACTCTCTGGGCCCCGGTTCCCGAAACCCACATGCCGTTGAGGATGACTATCAGCGCGCTGGCCTCGTGCAGGGCCACACCTGCGAAAATACTGGTTAACTCGCCCATCAGGACCGTCGTCACAAGGAACAGCGTGACCCCCACAGAGATCACTATGTTGGCGTATACCGCTCTGCGTGTCCTCTTGGCGAGGGTGATGAGCCGGGAGAGGGCCCTCGGGTCTTCTCCGGGTATCAACACGTCAGCGGCGTCGAGGTTGACCTGCTCGCCGCTGCCTACCGCCACTCCTACATCAGCTGCTGCCAATGCGCCGGCGTCGTTGAAGCCGTCACCCGCCATCAGAGTGCAACGCGCCTTCGAGCGCTCGGAGACCCACTGGGCCTTGCCCTCTGGGTCGACGCCGCCTCGGCATGCGGCAGAATCGATTCCGAGGCGTTGTCCGAACGCCTCGACGCTGGCCTGCTCATCGCCGCTCAGTATCTCGACGGTGATGTCGTGCTCACGCAGGGCGGCGATGAGTTCCTCGACGCCTTCGCGGGCGTCGTCGTGGGCGAAGCCGAACGCGGCGACCGCCTTGCCGTCGATAGCGAGCACGCTAGCGCCATAGCCGGCCTTCCTGGATTTGGTGAGTGCCGAGTCTATGTCGAGTGGTATGCTGACGTCGTTCTCGAGCAGCCAGTCGGCCCGCCCGAGCAAGACCTCCTGCCCGCGCAGCTTGCCTCTGACACCGGCGTCTCCGTCGGTGATGTCGGTGACATTGCTAGCCTTGAGGGAGCGCTGCTCGGCCAAATCCAGGATGCTCTTGGCGTAGGGGTGGTTCGAGCGCTGCTCGAGTCCCGCGGCGATCTGCAGCGCCCGGTACTCGTTCTCGTGCTCCGAGACTGTGAGGCCCGTCATCCTAGGGCGTCCGCTGGTCAGCGTGCCGGTCTTGTCGAGCAGAGCCAGATTCACGCCCGCAGCCGCCTCGAGCACGTCGCCGCCGCGTGCGACCAGTCCTGAGGCGGAGGCGGAGGAAAGGGCGGCTGCGTGCGGCACCGGAGCAGCGAGGAGGAGCGAGCAGGGGCACGATACGACCCATAGCAGGAGTGTGACGAGGATAGCATCGGCTGTTGCACCGTACGCGAGGAATGCTATCGCTGGCGCGCCCAGCATCACCAAGGGCACCCAGACTGCGGTGAACCTCTCGATAGCGCTCTGCGTCCTAGTAGGCTGGTCTCGGTAGCGCCTGACGAGGTCGATGAGGCTCGAGAGTCGTGTATCGTCCCCGCTTGCCTGAGCGCGGATTACCAGAGGCCCGCGTACTAGGGTGAGTCCGGCCTCCGCCAGATCTCCGACCTTGACTGGAATAGGTAAGGGCTCGCCGGTGAGCGGAGCGCGGTCTATGGACCCAACGCCCTCGACGATGATGCCGTCTACTGGTATGACCTCGCCCGAGCGGACCTCGACGAGATCGCCCGGTTCGAGAGCTTCCACCGGAGTGAGGTCCTCACAGTGGTCATTGACTCCTCCCGCTGCTGCGGAAGATGGTAATACCGTCAGCGAGCGAGAGTGGGAGTGGGGCTCATGCTCGCTCGGTCTCGGCTCAAGCAGTCGTGCCCTACGCGGCAGCCTGTCCAAGCCCCCCTGCATAGACTCCCGGGCCTTGATTAGCGCCCTGTCCTCGAGATTGGAGGCGAATCCGACGAGCCCGACCACCATCAGCGCTTCAGCCCATTCGTGCAGGTACATTGCACCAATGACGGCGAGCGAGGTCAGGACCTGAAATCCCAGGATCCTGTTCTGGATGCTGGCGAAGGCCTCTTGGAACATCTGGTAGCCAGCGAAGATGACACCGAAGAAAGCCACCCCGGCCGCCAATGTATTCGGGATATAGTGGATTTGCTCTATGGCGATGACGCCGACGATGAGCGGGACGGTCATCGCCGCGCCCAGCAGTCGAATTTGATCGGGCCTGAGCCTAGCGCTCTTGGAGGGCACCAGCTTCGATTCAGGCCCCAGTATCTTGCGCATCCTCAGCTCGGAGACCTCCCTGAGGCTGGGGTCGTCGAGCCAGAGGCGCTGCATCTCGACCTTGCCGTCATCCAGACGGACGTTGAGCACCCCTGGGACATCCATGAGAGTGGTTCTCAGTGCCCGGCGATCAACGCCTATCCTCGCAGCGACCTCCCTCGGGGTCTGCCCCACTACGGCCAGCCACTCGATGACGGGGCTGTGGCCGAGGTTCTCCAATACCGAGGAGGCTCGGGATATCTTTCCCTTGCTGATGTCCAGATTGATCCTCACTCGGCCGTCAGTGGCCGAGACCCGGCACTCCTCGATTCCCGGTAGGCGTTGTACAGCCCTCGTCGCCTTCATCGCGCAGTCGGGGCAGTCCATGCCCCGGATGTCCCATTCGAACTCGTGCACGCCGTCTGCTGCGAGGTCGGCGTCGAGTACGTCACCAGCCGATTCAGCGACTGCCTCGATGGCGGGCTCAGGCTTCGGCGACGGCTTCTCCTTGGACTTCGGACGCATGAAGCCTGGCAACTTGAGTGTGGGTATCTTGGGCATGGAGAGCAGGACGGGGGGCTCTTCCGGTTTCTCCGAAACCGAAGTCTCCTCGTCATCGTCGTCCAGAACTAGGAAGTCCTCATGCTCCTCGTCCATACACAGGCCATCCAGTGGTCCCGCTTGAACATGATGCGAGGGGTCCTGGGCGGTGGAATCATCATCCCAGTGCCGCCCCGGTCAGCTATGGTAGAGCTTCCTCAGGGCCGTACCTGGGACATGGTCGTGTTCGATGTGGACGGCACTCTGATGGACGCCGAGGGTTTTCATCCCGACCTGATTCCGCTGATTCGCGAGGTCGAGGCGCGCGGTCTTCCGATCTCACTCGCATCCGGTCGCACGCTTCCCAACGTCACTCCAATCAGGCAGTCGCTCGGCGCATCCGGGTTCATCGTAGCCGAGAACGGCGGCATGGTCTGGGACAGCGGAGAGGGACACGAAATCATCACACTGGCCGACGGCTCCCGCGCTAGAGCAGCCGTACAGTGGCTGGCCACCCAGATAGATGACTTCGATGCGGCGGGGATAGAATCGAACCGCTGGCGCGAGACCGAGTGGTGCCTATTCGAGAATGGAAATGAAGATTTGATGCGCGAGCTCCTCGCTGGCAGCGAGTGGTCTGACCTCATCGTCGTACCCACGGGTTTCGCGGTTCACATCACGGCCCCTGGAATAGACAAGGCGGGGGGTCTGCGGATGGCCTTCGAACAGCGTGGTGTAGACCCTGGGAGGGTGCTCGTGTGCGGTGATGCACCGAACGACATCTCGATGTTCGAACTCTGCGGCTTCTCCGTCGCAGTCAACGACGAGCGAGAGGATGTGGTGGACGCGGCCGACTGCCTGACTGCGGCACGTGGGATAGAGGGCTCGCTCGAGTTTCTCAAGGCCGTGATTGCAATCCTGTGAGCGTCATTGGTGCAGGTGGCAGGATTTGAACCTGCGAAGCACTACGCATCGGATCTTGAGCCCGACCCCTTTGACCACTCGGGTACACCTGCGGCGCTGGGAGGGAAGTTTGGCTCTTGATACCCGCGCCTCGGGGGGTTTTGCCGGATGTCGCTAGGAATTGTTCAATAGTCTCCCTCCACCCACTCCCGACGGGTTGCTCTGATGGACGAAGATGGTGCTGCACCTAGGCTAAACAGGAACCAGTTGCAATCCATCGAGAAGTCCCTTTTCGAGCTCTCTCGCAAGCAGAAGTCCCAGACCATTCCAGTCGACCTGCCAGTCCCCGCATTCTGGGGCTCAGTGGGACAGTTGCTGCACCATCTGGAAGTGGAGCTTGCAGAGACCATCAGGGACGAGGGCATGACTGCCAAGGCGCAACTCAAGTCACGACGGCTGGGCATCATCCGGACCTGCGTCAGCGATCTGACTCGGCTGCGGCTGAACGCGTTCACCCAGCACGCTGTCCTCTCGAACCTGCTTAAGTCCCCGCAGGGTGACGCGGTGAACGTGGCTGCGAATTTCGAGACAATGGACTGGGAGAGGCATGACCCCTCTGAGAGAGCCTACTACTCCGGGGTCGGTCACCTCGTTGAGAAGTACAAACACGAGGTCTCGTGGAACGCCCTGCTACGGGGCTCCGGCATCGAGATTCCCGAATCGGCTAATATCACCGGACACGCTCCTCTTACTGAGTTCATCAAGCAGGATGAGAAGATATCCTACGAGACACCCGATGCAGTACGGACACCGCCCAGCGGCAACTGGGAGGATCCCGAGATTGACGAAGAGGATCGGATTCGGCAGATTGACGCGTTTCCGGGCCGCGCCACCGGTGCTGCCCCTCCTGCACCTCTCGAGGAGCCCCCTGCTGAAGATGAAAGCGGGCTGCGCCGCATCCGCATCCTGAAGGACCTCTCCGATCCCATAATCACCGAAGACGGCTCGGAGATAGTGCTGACTGCTGGCGATGTCGAATCATGTGCGGCTCCGATTGCTGATACCCTCATCGCCGCCGGCTTCGCCGAACCGGCGCCGCTGTGATTCTCGCAATGACTTAGTGTCGCCATTACTCGAAGTGGCTCACCAGAGGTGAGCCAATGGGCAAGACGATTACCAGAAAACAGGTTGTAGAATTGAGGAAGGGTTTCGCGGAGAACCCATCGAACAAGGTCGCGCAGAACGCCGTGACGAACGTGCAGTTACCCGATTTGACTTTGGACAGGAACCTGGTTCAGAACATGGACTCCTCTTTCAGCACCAAGCTGGATGATTGGAAGGTGACCGCTCAGATGAAGAGTGGTCGGTGCTGGCTGTTCGCGACTCTGAACCTGTTCAGGGTCGGTGCGATGAAGAAGATGAATCTCAAGAACTTCGAGTTCAGCCAGGCCCACATTCACTTCTGGGACAAGTTCGAGCGGGCCAACCACCTGCTCGAGGCCATCATCGAGACGGCTGACCGCCCCGTCGACGACCGCACCATCCACTTCCTGCTCTCCGACCCGATCGGCGACGGCGGTCAGTGGAACATGGCGATGAACCTGATTCGCAAGCACGGCCTGGTCCCCAAGTCGGCTTTTCCCGAGTCTAACACCAGCAGCGCGACACGCTGGATGAATACCGAGCTGAAGAACATCCTGAGGAGCTCGGCCTGTGAGATTCGGGCCATCCTCGAAGGAGGTGGCACGGAAGATGAGGCCCGGGAACACAAGGAGAAGAGGATAGCAGACGTCTGGAAGATGCTGTGCATCCACCTAGGCACTCCACCCAAGACATTCGACTGGCAGTGGCGCGACAAGGATGACAAGTTCCACCGCAAGGGTAGGATGACCCCGCAGCAGTTCGCCGCTGAGTACGTCGACATCGAGTGGGAGGACTACGTCTGCATCGTCAACGACCCCCGCAACGAGTACTATCGGACCTACACCATCGACTTCCTGCAGAACGTCGCCGGCGGGCCTCCCGTAGTCTACCTGAATGTGCCGAGCAAGGAGATGAAGGCGGTCACGCAGAGGCTGCTCGAGGACGGCATACCCGTCTGGATGGGTTGCGACGTCGGCAAGGAGATGGATCGCAAGAAGGGGCTCTGGGACGCCGACCTGTTCGACGTCGAGGGACTCTACGGGGTCGAGTACGGCATGGACAAGGCCGACAGGCTTCGCCACAACCAGACCATGATGACTCATGCGATGCTGTTCACCGGTGTCGATGTGGTCAATGGGAGGGCCCGACGCTGGCGTGTCGAGAACTCGTGGGGGGGCGAGACCGGTCAGAAGGGCTACTACACGATGAACGACAGCTGGTACGACGAGTACATGTTCGAGATAGCTGCTCCGACCTCGTACCTGAATGAGAAGATGGTCGCCGGACTCGAGACCGAGCCTGTGGTGCTTCCGGCCTGGGACCCGATGGGCAGCCTAGCCTAGGTTACGCAGCGAGAGTTCGATGGTGACCGAATCGGGGATCGGGATTCGCAGAACCTTGCGGAGCGCCTTCTCGTCCTTGGCAGTGTTAGTCACCAGCTCGAGCAGGCGCTTGTGGACTCGCATCTCCCAGTGGTCCCAGGTCTCCGCGCCCTCTCCGTCCGGACTCTTGCGGCAGGGCACGACCAGACGGCGCGTAGGCAGGGGAATCGGGCCACGCAGATTGACGCCGGTCTCCTCTGAGATCGACTTGATGTGCTCGCAGACCAGATCCACGTCAGTGTGATTCTCGCCGGTCAACTTGATGGTGGTGACGACAGGCATCCCACTCACCAAGTATCAGTTTCGCGAATCACTTCTTCTCGACCTTCATACAGACGCCAGCGGCGACTGTCTTGCCCATGTCGCGGATTGCGAAGCGGGCTAGTTCGGGGAACGCGTCCATCTGCTCGATTGCCATGGGCTTGGTCGGCATGAAGCGAACGAGAGCGGCGTCACCGGTCTTCAGGAACGGAGGGTTGGCCTCCTTGGTCTTCGAGTTCTCGAGGAGATCGACGAAGCGGACTGCTACCTGCGAAGTGTGGGCGTGGAACACCGGGGTGTATCCGGAGCCGATGGCCTTCGGGATGTCCATTAGTTGGATCTGTCCGACAAAGGTCTCGTCGTGGCGGACGAACATCGGCGCGTTGTCCGTGTATCCTGCGACGTCGCCTCGGCGGATGTCGGTGGCCGCCAGACCGCGGACGTTGAAACCGACGTTGTCGCCGGGCTCGGCTTTCTCGACGTTGGTGTGGTGCATCTCGATGCTCTTGACCTCAGCAGTCTGTTGGCTCGGGTTGAACACGACGGTCTTACCGACGTTCAGCACCCCGGTCTCGATCTTGCCGACCGGCACAGTGCCGATCCCGCTGATCTTGTAGACGTCCTGGATAGGCAGACGCAGCGGCCTGTCGGTAGGCTTCGGGGGCATCTCTATGTTGTCGATGGCTTCGAACAGCGTCATGCCGTTGTACCAAGGCATGTTCTCGCTCTTGTTGAAGACGTTGTCACCGGCCAGCGCAGCACAGGGGATGAACGGAATCTCGTCGGTTTTGAAGCCTGCCATCTTGAGAAGGCCGGTGACCTCGGTGACGACGCTGTCATACTTTTCCTGAGAGTAATCGACACCGCTGATGTCCATCTTGTTGACGTTCACGATCAGCTGCTGGACGCCTAGGACGCGGGCTAGGAAGGCGTGCTCCTTGGTCTGGGCGTTCACACCATCGTCGGCGGCGACGCAGAGGACTGCGGCGTCGGCCTGGCTGGTGCCGGTAATCATGTTCTTCACGAAGTCGCGGTGACCTGGCGCGTCGATGACGGTGAAGTAGTATTTGGGGGTGAAGAACTCCTTGTGAGCGACGTCGATGGTGATGCCTCGCTCGCGCTCCTCCTTCAGTCCGTCCATGACGTAGGCGAAGCCGAATCCGGCCTTGCCCAACTCGGCTGCCAACTTCTCGTTGCCATCGATGACGTGCTGTTCAATGTGGCCACTGTCTAGCAGCAGTCTGCCGACCGTCGTCGACTTCCCGTGATCCACGTGACCAACGAATACGATATTCAAATGCGACTTGCTCTTATCTTCCCATTGTGAACCCATAATGTACACCTTCTGAGTGTCCCGCCGACCGATGGGGCGTATTTGAATCTCTCCCCCTAGGATAGGGGAGGTCGCTTCTGAGCAGCCTAGCGTAAAGGAAGCCGGTTGACTAGCGGTACTGCAACTCGACGACCATCTGCTCGACCTCGGTGTTGTGGGTCTTCTCGTTGACTATGTCGACTGTCCAGTCTCCTGGTAAGAATCCCCGAACGGTCGAGCCGCCCACCACCATCCAGACGCAGCGGTCGTCGGATGCGCAGTCGCCAGCGTCCCTGCTCTCGTCGTCGATGGCCGAGGTGTTGGCGACTTCCTCGTCGGTGCTGTTGTACAGATAGAGGTCGAGTTTGTTCTCCGTGTCTATTCCTCCGAAGGGCTGGTCATCGTCCTCGGCCGGGTATGTCAGCTTGACCCTGAGGTAGCGGATCCTGTCTCTGGTATCATCATCGTAGGTGACGGGGAACTCCCAGGTCATGATTATCGGATCTTGGTAGCGGCGGTCGATCACGAAGTCCTTCCAGACCCCACGGTAGTTGACGTAGACTGTCGAGTCGACGTGGTCGATGAGGCCCTGGTCGTCGGTGACCGAGAGTCGTATGTCCCAGGCCCCAGCAGGCAGGTCCTCCCACTCGTAGGTCTCTCCGGAGGCGTCGATGTCGTTCTCCGGAATCCCATCGCCGTTGGAATCGGTGTTGGTGTCGAGGTCCCAGTTGTACTCGACCAGGTACTCTTCGGCGTAGCATTCGGCCTGATCGGGGTCGCATCCCGCCCATGAATCCGAACCGTCGAGTGAGACGGTGGTCGAGACGCTGATCTCCCTCTCGTTCTCGTCCTTGTCGTCCTCGCAGACCCATACCAGGACGAAATCGCCGTTGGGTGGCTCCTCGCCCTCGCAGTCGTCGTCCTTGTTGGCAGTGATCTCCGCGTGCGGCTCGCGCGCCGAGGCGTCGATAACCGTGATGGTCATGCTGGCCATGGCCTCGTGGGTGCCGTCGCCGACCGCCAGGCGGGCGGTGTAGTCGCCGGGTTGGGCGTACGAGTGGCTGGTGGTCATCCCGGTCCCGGTGTTGCCGTCGCCGAAGGTCCAAGTGAAAGTCAGGGAGTCGCCGTCGGAGTCAGAGGAGCCGACAGCGCTGAAGGTGAGTGAGTCGCCGGCCTTGGCTGTTCCCGGTGGGTCAACCGACATCACCGCTGTAGGCGGATCGTTTCCACTGAGCAGATCCAGACATCCGGCCAAGGCCGAGCAGAGCAGGATTGCGGTCAGCGCCGGAGCGAGCGCACGCATGCGAGCCATCAGTCCGGTCTGGGGGACCGGCTGAAATCAACCCTACGCTGTCTAGTACACATCCAATGGCGGTTAGACAGGCTTCCAATGTAGCGATTAGAAGTCAAAGAGGGTCTGTTGGCGCGAGCCTGACATAAGTTCGGTCCTACCCCACCCGAAGGCCTCTGTTATCCTACCCAGGGCTGTCGCGAGGCGCCTCGCGTAATAATCCGGGTCGTATCTGGGTGGATCCTCGCCAATCTCATCGACGAGCCAGGGCTCCACATCCATGGGGCTGTTCTTGGCGCTGGTGACGACGTAGCCCACCTTCATCCCGGGGGTGAAGGGCAGGTCTCTCTCAATTCTCTTCTTCGCCGCGCGCACGTAAGGCAACCCGTTCGGGTTATCGTAGACCTTGGAGAAGTCGACTGTGCCGTCGCGCTTCAGTGTACCCTTGCAAGAACGGCTGATGACCAAATCGGCCGCGTCGACACGCCTAGCCTTCACATCGTCGATGACTGACTTGGTCATCTCGACGGCGGCCCATTCCTCGCCGTCCAGGATCATTTCGAACATCTCCGTCATCGTGCGAGTCAGAAGCGCGAAGGAGTCGGTCCTGCGAACCTCATAGCCGCGAATCAGCATCTCCTCTCGCGGCCACACGACACGCCCGACGTAGCGTTTCTTGGCACCGTGGCTGAAGAAAGCGGAAAGCGCGGTCTCAAGCTCTAGTTCAGCTCCTTCCTTGGTGAATTCTGAGGCCAGACTCTCACCGAAGCGAAGCGTCTCCGCCTTCGCCCTCTCCCAATCCGCATGAACCGGCGAATCCTCTGGCGGCTTGTTGATTGGAGACTCCTTGTCTACCGGGGCTTTGACGAATATCGAATCGGTATCAGAGTAGACCACCTCGTGGCCGCGCTTCTCCACATGAGCGATGATTCCGCGGATGTTGTGGCGGGCCCATTCTGTTATGCTGGCGCCGAGGTCGGGGTGGGTGAAGCGGTAGAAGCTCGAGGCAAAGACTCCGTAGAACGAGTTCATCAGAATCTTGACTGCGTATTGCAGTTGGTCCTGCAGGAAGGCCTCGGCCTCGTCGCCAGACTCCCTGGCAACTGAGAGGGCGGCCTTGTGGACCTCCCTGCTCTGCATCAACTGCTCCAGAAGCTGCGGGACCAGCCCTAAGCGGTCCTCCTTCGAGAGATATCGCGTCTCGGTGGTAGGCGATACGCTGTGCGAATCGTCGACTGAGCCGTCTCTCAGGAGGGTGGTAAAGCATATGTTGTTTGCAATCATGATCGAGGGGTACATCGACTTGAAGTCGAGTACGACAACCCATGGCTCCAGTCCCGCGTCCACCTCGTGGACATATCCGCCGGCGATCTGATTCCTCCTCCGAGGCCCCGAGTTAGTGGTCGGGACGGAGACGTTTCTGCGGTCTGCCAGACGGATCACCAGCGAGTCGAGCCACTGGCTGGTGGTTCCAGAGGAGGCTGTCTCGACTGTTGTCAGTGATACAGATGCAAGAGCCTCCTTGCGAGCGACCGATTGCAGACGATCGAGGATGTCCAACGGAAGAACCGTGTCTCGAACGCAGTACTCGAGGACCTCCTCGGGCCGCTCGGCCCATTCCCTGTCCATCTGGCTGGCATCGATGTCCAGTTTGTGCTTGTCCTCATCTTCTGGCCAGAGCAACTTGGAGACATATCTCAGAGT
>Ga0207966_1000136_pt1 | contig 40489 bp, 35 predicted proteins | sample Knorr_S23_td_NAD_FD_185611 | JGI IMG/M metagenome (GOLD analysis project Ga0207966, IMG submission 185611) | Marine microbial communities from Southern Atlantic Ocean transect - Knorr_S23_td_NADW_ad_2500m_LV_B (SPAdes) (version 2) | ecosystem: Environmental > Aquatic > Marine > Oceanic | place...
TTGCATGGCAATATCCAAAGGCTGGTGATCGGAGAAAGAAAGGTATGGGTGTTCAGATTACAGTGAGCAAAGGTATGCCGCCTAATTTTTTCCAAGTACCGAACCTGATCGGCCTATCAATCAATCAAGCAAAAGAACTCCTTTTTAAATCGCGATTAAAAGTCGGGAAGATTTCCTATCATCAAGATCAAGATTTGGTACCCTATACCGTATTGGATCAATCTATTAAGGATGGTACAGTTCTTGATAAATCTACGACGATCAACTTGGTCGTAAGTGTGCTTGACATACAAGACATTTTTAATCGTTTAAATAACGAGTTCTAATTGATTCAACGAAGCGAATATTATCGTAAGATAATCCATATTTTTAATTTAGTGATTCCATTTACTTATTTATTTTTTCTTGAATCACGTTTCCAAGTACTCCGTATTTTGGTACCCTTAACAGTATTTGCAATTGTAATCGAGTATTTAAGAGTTCGTTCAGCTGTAATTAAAAAAATATTTAATAATTTTCTCATTTCAATGCTTCGTATACATGAAATGGACGGGAAATACACAGGCGCAACCTGGGTATTTATTGGTTCGACATTAACTATAGCAATTTTCCCCAAAGAAATCGCCGTAATAAGTTTAGTATACATGAGTTTAGGTGATACCATGGCTGGTCTTGTAGGAAGAAAATTTGGTAAAATAAAGTTCTATAATAAAACTATTGAAGGAACCGTAGCAGGACTGATTGTTTGTCTATTATCTGGTTATCTGATCCAGCTATCATTACCCTTAGTGGTGGTTATTTCTGGAGCGTTTGCAGCAATGATTATTGAATTATTACCAATACCAATCGATGATAATCTTTCTGTACCATTATTTGCCGGAACTATCATGACAATAGCAAGTACTGTCATAATATGACGTTTTTATCACCATCAATTCTATGGGGGTTGTTAGCAATTTCAATACCAATAATTATTCATTTAATAAGTTTACGCCATACTCGGGATACTGAATTCAGTACCCTGCGATTTATCAAGTCGTTAAAGCACGAGACGATACGGCATTTGAGGATTAAGCAGTGGTTATTGGTGCTCCTGCGCACGATTGCAATTTTATGTTTAATATTAATGTTTGCTAGACCATTGATGATTGGGACTTCAACCGGTAAACTGGCAGGCGATGTTGAGTCCAGAGCAGTAATAGTCATAGATAATTCTGCAAGTATGGCCGTTCAGACCGATGATGGCACTCTACTTGACCGCGCAAAGTCTTCTTTGCCTGCAATCTTAGAGGGTCTGGAAGGGGAAACTACTGTAGAATTATACCAGACTAATCCGCCAAGAAAATTATTTACTGGATCCCACGAAGAGAGTGGACCAATTATGAATAGAGTTAACAGTATTGTACAAACAAATTTGAACGATAATCTCTGGCCTATGATTGATTCGGTACTGCATACGGTTGAAGCCTCAGAACCTAATCGGGAATGCTTTATTATCAGCGATTTCCAATCAGCGCCAAGTTTTGCGGTCGATAGTCTTGTTCCCAATTCGGATTGGAAATATTACTGTATATTACAGCCAAAGGTTAAGAATAATATTTCTGTAAGTGAAGTAAGTATACTCAGTCAGATAAAATTGCCCAATCATTTGGTAAAATTGAATACGAGAGTTGGTAATGGTGGTTTGACTGAAAAAAGGAATATTCCTGTGGAATTGTATTTAAACGATGAGCGCGTGGGCCAAGTTGTCAGTCATTTCCAACCTAGTCGATTCAAAGATTTTATGTTTCAAGTATATCCTGGTAAAACAGGTATTATTAACGGAAAAATAGTTATTCCTGACGACGACTTCCCGCTGGATAATTTTCGAAATTTCGAGTTAGTCATACCGAACCAAATTGCAGTAAAAGTTGTTGGCCGGTCCGTGGAAGAATTGTTTCTACTTGATTTAGCTTTAAGCGCGATAACAGGAGAAACAGAATTACTGCTAATAGATAGACATGTATCCGATGATGTTGTAGAACAATTATTTTTAAGTGATATTGATATCCTGTTATTGCATAATCCGGCCAACCTTAGTAATTCTGCAATTGAGGATTTGCAGCGATTCCTTATGAGTGGCGGTGGACTTATTTGGTTTGTAGGTAATGATTTGAATCAAACAGATCCAGTAGCATGGCCATCTTTATTAAAACTGCCCGAGTTAATTCAAACACGTCGTCTGGATGGGGAATCATTTTTTTCTGCGTCGATTGTTGAAGAGGATCATTCTTTATTCACGGATTTAGATATTAAAAATATGAATGAGGAATTACCACAAGTATTCGGTTATAACGAAGTACGCTTACAAATGAATCACACCCCGTTAATAAAACTAAATAATGGTCATCCATTATTAGTTGAATCTAAGGCATTTGGGAGCTCGGGGTTTGTTTTCACATCTCCATTGAACCTGCGTTGGAATGATCTTTCCGTGAAAGGCTTGCTTGTACCGCTTTTACATCGCATGCTAATATTACTAGGTACCAAAGAATTCAATACTCAACCTCTTTTGGTTGGGCAAGTTAAGATAATTGATATCAAGGGCGAAAATATCAATGCAGAATGGATATTGAAGACACCGAATGAAAATGAGATAAAACTAATTCCTGACTATACAAATGAAAAATTACTGATCAAACAAACTAGTGAATTAGGATCATATAATGTGTTTGCAGATGGCATCTTTTTTACTTCATTCTCAACAGAGTTGTCTCCACATGAACTTCCTTCTATCAGAATTGATGGTGAAACATTAGCTAAAGGTTTAGGCATCGAACAAGCTAGAATAATTGAACCCTTACAACATTTAGGCTCAGTACTGAAGGAAATTAGATACGGTCGCTCGATCTGGAGGCTTTTATTATACATTGCGTTGAGTTGTTTGGTAATTGAATCAATTCTTGGTAGACCGAACACTGAGAGATTGAAAACAAAGGAACATTGATAATTGGATCGAACTGAGATAAGGAAAAGTGAAAAGGCATTTCTTATTGGTGTTTTACATGGTAACCAAACTGCTGAAGTAGTAAAAGAACATCTTGATGAACTAAAACAGTTAGCAGAAACTGCTGGGGCTATGGTTGTTGGACAAATCACCCAAAACTTACGCAAAATTAATCCCCAGTATTTTATCGGAAAGGGTAAAGCACGGCAAATTATTGAACAGGCAAAAACCCTGGATGTGGAATTAATTATTTTCGATGATGAATTAAACCCAGGTCAAGTTAAAAACTTCTTACAGTTAGCAAAGAATATCAAAATAATTGATCGCAATGGTTTGATATTGGATATTTTCCGAAAACACGCACAGACGAGAGAGGCGAAAACTCAGGTAGAATTGGCACAGCTGGAATACATGTTGCCGCGGCTTACCAGGCAATGGTCTCACCTGGAACGGCAAATGGGAGGAATAGGTACACGCGCTGGGATGGGAGAAGCTCAAATTGAAGTTGATAGACGTTTGATCCGCCAGCGGATTTCCAAACTAAAGAAAGAACTCACCCATATTGAACAAGAGCGCCAAACCCAAAGTAAACGAAGAAAAGATGAATATCGGGTTGCATTGGTGGGGTACACCAACGCTGGTAAATCAACGCTGATGCGAGCACTCTCCGGAGAGGATGTATTTATTCAGGATCAGCTATTTGCTACATTAGATACTACGATAAGGAAAGTTCAACTTGATCAGTATCATTCCATATTGTTGAGTGATACAGTGGGTTTCATTCGAAAATTACCACATGATCTCGTAGCCAGTTTCCGAAGCACACTTTTAGAAGTGTTTGAAGCGAATTTAATTTTGATTGTTTTAGATGCAGCATCTGATCAAGTAAGCGAGCATATGAATACTATAGAAGAGGTATTAAAGGAATTTGGTATAAAACGACATAAGGCTTTGACTGTGTTGAATAAAATTGATTTAATTTCAGAAAATAAGAGGATGAATTTTCTTAAGCGAAAATACCCAGATGCAATTATGGTTTCGGCCAAAGATCAACTGCGATTAGATCGTTTAATTGCTGAAATGATAGAAACAATGAATGCCGATTACAAAACTGTAGAAATTACATTTTCATATGAGCAGGGTAAGGAACTGGCAAAAGCGCAGGAAAATGTAGAGGTCCTCGAGCGGCATTATCAGAATGATTCAATAAGGTTAAAAATAAAGGGCAAGCGTGATAGAGTTAATCAAATTATTAATCAGTATCAATGAAAAGACCCCAGAAAAACTGGGGTCTTTTAACTATCCTGCAATCAATGTTTTTTCAGGACCGCTCTAGACACAGTGGTGACCTCCCACATATAGCAAACTTCCTTGATCCACCTTTAATGAAAAGGCCTGTTTTTTAAACATGGAGTACAGCCTCCTAGGATAATTATTAAAGATCCTGAAATAAACGACTCGAAAGCAGGAATATCAAAAAGCTATTTAGAATTTATTGCTTGTTATGACAGAAGGCAATGAATCTCAATGGGTGGTTAAAAATAATTGTCTTTGTTAGTATTTTCAACTTGGATGAAATAATGATTTGGAGGCATAATTGAAAGATTTAAATAATAAGGTTGCACTACTCACTGGTGCTTCATCTGGTATTGGTGCAGTTATTGCAAATTTATTAGCCCAAGAAGGTGTTACTGTTGTTGGTGTTGCACGTTCTAAAAGCGGTCTAAACAATACCAAAAGTATTATTGAAAACCTTGGTGGTGAGTTTCATGGTGTTCCATTTGATATATCGCAAACATCAAAACTTTCTGAACTAAAAGTTCAGGTCACGAATGCTGTAGGAGAAGTGGATATATTGATTAATAATGCTGGAATAGAGGAATACAATTATTTCCAGGATTATGATCTGGAATACATTGAAAAAATTACTACGGTGAATCTTATAGCAGGTATGGAACTAACCCGTCAATTCCTACCTCAAATGTTGGACCGCGGTGGTCATATTGTCAATATTTGTTCTTTGGCGGCAAAAAAGGGAGAAAGTTTCAACGCAACATATTCAGCGACCAAAGGTGGATTGGCCTTATTTACAGATGCATTACGGCAAGAAGTTCATGGCACATCAGTTGGGGTATCTGCGATTTTTCCCGGCTTAGTAAAAGATGTAGGCATGTATTCTGATAGCCAGGTAAAAGCACCATTAATTTTGGGTACAATTTCTTCAAATAAAGTTGCTGGTGCAGTAATTAAGGCTATCAAAAAGGATAAACCAGATGTAATTGTGAATTCAGGTCCATTACGTCCTTTATTAGCAATTAACGCATTATTCCCAAATTTTGGTAATTGGTTTGCCAGGGTTACAGGGATTTTCGATTTTTGCAGAAAGCGAGCAGATTTAGGCGAATAATTTCTAATAACTTACCCAAAGTGAATCAAATAAGAAGTATTACATCTGCCTTAAGAACACTTAATGGATTGCAAAATTATGAGCATTCCAGGCCTTCATCTGTTAATGAGGAAGATGATCATTATCCAGGGCTAAGTAATGAAGATACACCATTAAAGGTTTTCCATCCACAGAATCCAAATGGTGCTGTTTTAGTCTTGTATCCCGGCGCATCCGCCAAGGGCGAAGCACACCCTAAAATGATCACTTTGGCACGGTCCATAGCTGTAAATGGTATCCAAGTATATATACCACGCATTCCTCCGCTCATTGATCTAAAATTGTCCAAAAGTATTTTGGAGTGGACCGTTCATTTTTACCGGTGGTTAAAGACACAACCTGGGCATGAGAATAGTCCCATCAATCTGGCCGGTATTAGTTTTGGAGGTGTTATTGTATTAAAAGCATGTTTAGATCCATTCTTATTACAGCAACCGCCCAAATCTGTTATCGTGTTTGGTACTTCATACAATGTAAAAACCAGTATGGAATTCATGTACAATGGTAGAATAGATCACAATGGTAATATCATCAAACTGACGCCTGACCCTTGGAGTGTAATCGTTTTATTTCACAATTACTTAAATCAAGTTGATGTAGGGTACCCAACCAATGGTGTTCAAAAAGTACTGCAACTTATGGTACGTGAGCAGGATGATCAAGCGCAAGCCCTAATTGAGGATTTGGTGGGTGAGGAAAAAGTTTTAATCAAGGATATTATCGAATTGAACATGTCTGATGAGCTCAATAGAATTATGGGTATATTTTTCCGAGATTGTGCCGATCAAATTGAATTTATTTCTCCTAAATACTGGTGTAAAAACATTAGCAATGAGGTATATATCTTGCACGGAACGAATGATACACTTTCCCCATTTACAGAATCAATTAAATTGGATAGTGAATTATCAAACAGTCATTTGCTCATTTCTGGTATATTTAAACATAGAGTATTATCCAGTGAAATGTCTATTTTTTCGAAATGGAAAGAGACCTTGAAAATCATTAAGTTTCTATCAAAATATTATCGAGGAGGATTACTTCCATAATTGGGGTTAATGGTGAATGGTTTAATTTGATTGGTAATTGAGCTTATATTAACTAATCTTTTGGCGCAAATTCTGTAACACTCTATCTAAATCATTTAATATATGTCAGAACAAAAAAGCAAAGAGAAAAAGCCGTCCTATACTGAATTTACCTTGGATATGTTCTCCCGGAGTTCTGGAAAAAATCATGCGGAAATAAAACAATTCAACCAATGGCGTGAAGATGTCATAAGTGCGGACAAATATACATTTGAAACGCCCCATCTAACACCGCAGACACCCGAAATAGTTGTTCGAAGAATTCATGGTGATGAGCATAGACTTTTCAATTTTTCAAGTTATAATTATCTGGGTTACGCCAATCATCCTGAAGTAATTAATGCTGCGAAGGATGCATTAGATAAATTCGGCCTTGGTGCCACCGGTAGTCCGTTGCTTAATGGCACTTTTGATATTCACAAACAGTTAGAACATGCCCTTACAGAATTTTTTGGTCAAGAGGGTTACGGTATATCATTATTCTCCTCAGGCTATGGTGCCAATATTGGTGTCGTATCAAGTTACATTCACAAAGGCGATTATGTTGTACTGGATCATTCATCACACGCATCATTGATTGATGGTGCCGTAATGTCTCAAGGTACGCTCAAACTATTTAGACACAATGATGCCGAATTTCTTGAAAGAATACTTAAAAGGATAGCTAAGGATAATAGACGGATACTTGTTTGTGTGGAGGGAGTATACAGCACCGATGGTGATTACGGGAATTTAAAGGATATCGTAACGGTCACTAAGAAATATGGCGCATCAATTTTAGTGGATGAAGCACATTCTCTCTTGGTTGCTGGCGCATCAGGCCAGGGGGCCGTTGAAAAGTTTGACGTATTAGGAGATGTTGACCTTCTTATTGGAACATTCAGTAAATCTTTTGGTGGTGTTGGTGGTTGTTTATATGCAAAACAGGAATTGATTAACTACATGAACTATTATGCCAGATCGCGCATGTTTTCCTGTGCGCTGGACCCAGCGGTAACGGGGGGTATATTAAAGGCGCTTGAATTAGCCACAGGACCTGATGGATATGCAAAGCGTAAACGTATCGTTGAAAATGCTGATCACCTTAGATCTTTGCTAATAAACAAGGTGGATATTGGAACCTCACAGTCATGGGTGATACCTATTATTTTTGGCGATGAACGTAAATCGATCCCGCTGGCTGATTATTTAATGAGAAAAGGATATGATTTTTCTATTATGATGTTTCCAGCAGTAAAGAAGAATAAGTCTATTATCCGTGCATTTGTTACGTCTGAGCATACAAAAGAACAACTTGAAGGGTGCGCCGAAGCATTGATTGATGCTTCCAAGGAATATGACTTCGCATTATAAAAGATGGTGATATTATGACAGAACAGGTAGCGGTGGATAATCTCATCATTTGGGAATTTGATTTTGCCATGACCACATTTTACGAGGTTGACACAGATCTTATTACACCATTATTACCTAAACAGATTAGTCCAATGGAAATTGTACCTGGTGTTTCATTGTTGAATATTACTGCCTTTAATTTTCCTGAAGGCGGACTTGGTTACCTCCCCAATTTCCAGGAATTAATTGCCTCTATCGTTGTTACGCCTGACTTATCACGAGGAGTTCCTAAATTCGCAATGTATATCTTTTCCCTGGGCAGTACCTGCCAGGAACACCTGGATCACAGTACCGATTATTATAAACTGCCATCCTATAAAAAGCTTGAATATGGAAAAATAAACCGAGCAGATAATGCCATTGAATTCGGAGATACAGACGGGCCAATACTAACTATGAATAACTGCAGTACTAATATTGGAGATTTTCTCGGACATGAACGGTATTTTCAAGCTTTTGTGTTACAAGATGATAATTTATTTATCGCTGATTTGTATTTAAAGGCAGCACTATTTGAACACCAGGATCAAGGAGACGCGGGTATTATAAATAATCACCCATTTTTGAAAGGCCTTGAGTTATTTGACGAGGAAAGAGTCCCTTATCTACAAATGCTCCTTGAGCCAGGAACTAGAGGAAAACAATTTTATTATAAACCAGAGAAATACGGTTAAACAGGCACAACTTATAGTTAATTCATTGCAAGTGGTTTTCACTTAATTGGAAACCCATTCTCCCCAATCTTCAGCAACAAACAGCTCAAAAATTATAGCGTGTATAGTGAATCCAGCTGGAAGGGATGGCGAATCACTGAAACTCTGGGAATCCGCTAAACCAAAACTGGAAGAGGCCGGGTTCCAAACAGAAGTTCATCTCACGGAAAGAGTGGGACACGCCTCAGAAATTGCTTTTTCTCTTAAACATCGCGAAGACATCGATCTTGTTGTGGCTAATGGTGGTGATGGTACAGTACATGAAGTAGCATCTGGATTAAGAGGTAGCAATCTTCCTATAGGTATAATGCCTGGCGGGACAGGTAATGATATTGCCCGAAATCACGGCTATCCATTGGAAGACTTGGAAGCAATTATTAACATATTTAAAAATGGAAAAGACCGTCATGTAGGCGCGCTCCGGTTAGAAGCTGTACCTATGCCTAGTGAAAATAATTATCCAACACCAACTGTTAACCCAAAGTGGAATGGTGAAGCAACTAAACCCGGAAGAATTGTCCGCTGGATATTTTTAGAATCTGATGGTGGTATTACCTCAACAATATCTAGAGCAAAGCTGAGCCGCGCCAAATGGATACGGGGAAATATAAAATATACGTATCTTGGTGTGACTGAAATTTTACGCTGGAAACAGCGTTATGCCTGGGTCAAAATCGATGACAAGCCTGGTGAAGTGGTTGATTTTACACTTTTTGTCTTTTCAATGTCAGAAATGTTCGGCGGTGGATATCGAGTTGCCCCTGGTGCGTCTCCAATCAATGATCATGGTTATTTATGTACTGGGTGGGGCTTGGGTAAATTACAAATGCTATTATTAATGGGGCCACTACGCGTAGGCAAACACGTAGGCAAATGGGGTATTACACTTGAGCCATGTAAAAAATTTGAAATTCTAACTGTAGATGAAAAGGGTGAACCATGTGAATTATCCCATGAACCGCCAGTAACGATAAACGTGGATGGTGAACCGTGTCTACAAACACCAGCAACATTTGAATTTTATCCAAAACAACTTTGGATAAGAGGTGCGCAAGAGGTTTCTTGGGATAAAGTTTAATCCGCCTTTGGTTTGGGCGGACCCAGTTGGCCTTCGGACGCAGCGATAGTTACAGCAATAGTAGCGTCGCCAGTCACATTAACTACAGTACGCAACATATCCAGAATACGGTCGACACCTAGTATCAATGCAATCCCAGTACTAGGAACACCTATCGCTTCCAAAATGATCACTAGCATGATTATACCAGCACCTGGTACAGCCGCAGTTCCAATAGAAGCAAGGACTGCTGTTAGAACTATAGTTAACTGATCGCCAACATCGAGGTCTAAGCCCAAAGCCTGAGAGATAAACACTGCTGCCACAGCTTGATACAATGCAGTGCCATCCATGTTTATCGTTGCGCCAAGAGGCAGTACAAAGGAGGATACTTCCTCACTTACACCTAGCTCATCCTCGCAACGTTCCATGGTTACCGGGAGGGTGGCTCCACTGGAACTGGTAGAAAATGCCAGAAGCTGGGCCGGGCCAATACCAGTGTAAAATGTTTTTAACGGCATTTTGGAATATGATCTAAGTATTGCAGTATATGTTACGGCCATATGAATACCGAGACCAATTATTACTGCTATCATGTAATAGCCTAAAGCACCCAATAGCTCGGCAACCTGACCGGGGTCCTCACCCGCTACTGTATTTATCGTTTGTGCAATAAGAGCAAAGACACCAATTGGTGCCATCAGCATAATAATATCCACAAGTTTAATAATCACATCATTCAATCCTTCAAAAACATCCAGAACCGGCTTGGCCTTCTTTTTTGGAATCTGAATTAGTCCAATACCGATAAGAAGCGCGATAAATACGACTTGTAGCATATTTCGATTGCTGGATGCTGATTGAAAAAAGTTGCTTGGAACCATATCAACAATAGGTTGTAATGGCCCTCTTTCTTTTACTTCCTGCGCCGAACCTGCTCGAGATGATGCGTCCGCTTGATAGGTCTCCTGCAACTTAATTTGCATATCATCCGGTACATTGTTCCCAGGTTGTAAAATGTTAACGATAACCAACCCGATCGTTACGGCGATTGCAGTTGTTATTACGTAAATAGTGATTGTTTTGCCGCCGATACGCGATAGTTTTCTCAGGTCGGATAATGAAGCCACACCAGTGATCAATGACGTTAAGACCAGTGGTACAGCGATTAATTTTAATAGACTAATAAATATTGTACCGAATGGTGCTACCCAAGCTGTTGTGAATCCACCCCAACCAATAATGGCGCTTGCAATACCAAATGCCAGGCCGAGGACCAGTCCAATGATGATCTGCCAGTATAATTGCATTTTAAACATTCTAGAATTTACCTACTCATTTTGGCCTATCTATGAATGTGTACTATTTTGAATCATTAGATTTGATATCTTTATACTTATTGAAATAAGCGTCTCCGATACGGGTAATAAAGCCGATAATCTTTCCTGTTTTTTTATCTGGGTTTTCATTTTCATCTATACGTTTAATAACTGTATGAATAATATTATCAAACAGATCTTGGACATGGGCGAATAGTTCGCCAAGTCGAGTGGAAAGGGGTTTACTCATTTATGAAAGATAGAGCGGTTTGGAGATCAGAAGTTGGTTGGTTACAGGCAAAGTTTTTACATACGTATGCGGTTGGTTTCCCATTAATACTGTTTTGTGTACTGGTCCAACTTGCCAATTGTTCTAATTTGTTATCGTTACCTGCTGTATCTTTGAACAACAGTACTTTATGAGGCGCATAGCCAGCACGAATTGTATGTAGAAATCTTTTGGTATTTCTATCTCTACTATCACCAACTATTACAATTTCTTTCGAATTTTGCGTATCAAACATAAAAGCAGTAAGCATCAGGGTATAACCTGTTGGTACCCGATTCACATCTTCTGAGAAAGCGCGGATCGTTTTTTCCGCCAGTTCTGCCCAATTGGTATTGCCAGTTATACGGGTCAGCTTTACCATATTCATAACCGCTACGGAATTTCCAGATGGAATCGCACCATCATAGGCAGTTTTTGATCGTACAATCAATTTTTCTGATTGGTCAGACCCCAAGAAAAATCCACCGTTTTTATCATCCCAGAAATCCTCTACCATGATATTCATCAGATCCAAGGCTTGCGAAAGATATTTTATAGCAAAAGTTGCTTCATAGAGTTCTAGTAAACCCCAGGCCATAAATGCATAATCATCAAGATGAGCATCAAGGGCGGCTACGCCATTACGATAGCGTTTTAATAAGCGTTCTCCATCTGAAATTGAATGTAGCGCAAATTCAGCGGCCTTTTCAGCAGCATCTAGATATACAGGTTCATCTAGTACAATGGCTGCTTTCGCAAGTGCTGCGATCATTAATCCATTCCAATCTGTGAGTATTTTATCATCTTTTAAAGGATGGATTCTTTTTTCACGAACATTGAATAACTTTTCTCTGGCAGACTCCAACTCGTTATTTCCATTGGCATTGTAATTTTTTAAGTGAGGAATGTTCAGTCTGGTTTCTTTTCCGCTGGATTCATCTCTGTAATTTCCTGATGTTGTAATTGAAAAAATATCATTGAACTCTTTACTGTAATCTTTCCCTAATACTTCTGTAATCTCTTGCTCGGTCCAGATATAGAATTTTCCTTCTTCGCCTTCACTATCAGCATCCTCAGCAGAATAAAAACCACCTTCTGATGCAGTCATATCGCGAAGAACATAGGTGAATATTTCCCTTGCTGTTTGCGCGAATATCTCATCTCCGGTAATATGATATGCTTCTGTATAAGCCATGGCTATCATGGCTTGGTCATAAAGCATCTTTTCAAAATGTGGTACAAACCAATGACGATCTGTGGAATAACGGTGGAATCCAAATCCGATGTGGTCATAAATACCGCCAAGGCGCATTTGCTTTAAGGTTTTTGTGGCCATATCAAGGGCGATTTTGTTATCAAAACTGTGATAGTAACGCATGAGAAATATCAAATTATGGGGAGATGGAAATTTTGGTGCCCTGAAAAACCCGCCATATTCTTCATCAAAACCATTACGAAACTGATCATAGGCCCTAGTGATCAATTCCGTTGAAAAGTTGTTACCGGCTGGCTTTGAGTTAAGCCGATTAAGGTAGTTTTTGACCTGACCAACAGAAGTCATTATATCTTGCCGTTCAGAGGTCCAGGCATCAGCGATCATTGGTAAAATTTGGAACAGTCCTGATCTACCACCGCGCTTGTCTTTTGGAAAATAGGTACCAGCAAAAAATGGTTCTTTTTCGGGTGTCATTACGATTGTCAGAGGCCATCCTCCGCCACCGGTCATCGCCTGACAAACCGACATGTACACATGATCTATTTCTGGCAGTTCTTCTCGATCTACTTTGATTGAAATGAAACTGTCATTTAATAATTTTGCAACACTATCGTCTTCGAAAGATTCGTGTTCCATCACATGGCACCAATGACAAGTAGAATAACCAATAGAAAGAAAAATAGGGCGGTCCAGTTCCTTTGCTTTTTCAAATGCTTCCTTACCCCAAGGATACCAATCAACTGGATTATCAGCATGCTGCAGGAGATAAGGACTTTGTTCATTGGAGAGACGGTTCATTTTTAATCCTTTGTTTTTATCATAATGACTATCTGCTTTTGTTTTCGATGTACACCCCGAAAAAACGAGGAGTAAGAACAACAAACCTATTTGTTGGTATCGTACCATAGCTGAACTTGGAATTTGAGCATGTACCCTGTAATTTCAAAACTTAACCGTTTATAATACACTAAAATCCATAATCTATAAATGATAAATACATGATTTATCTGGGTGTTATCTTAGTTTATCTTTTTGCGTTGATCGCTATCGGTGCAGTCAAATCGCGTAAAATCCATACACAATCAGATTTTGCACTAGCTGGCAGGGCGCTTACACCGTGGGTCTTGGTAGGAACAATGCTGGCAACTTGGATCGGCACTGGATCCATTTTAGGTAATGCAGGAAAAACCTATGAAACTGGTATGGCCGCACTTATGCTGCCCATTGGCAGTACCTTAGGGATTATATTATTAACACGAATTGCCGGCAAAGTCCGCAGCTATGGGAAATATACTGTGCCTGAGATAATTGGTGATCGTTATGGTCCTGCAGCGAGGAATCTGAGTGTTATTGCTCTGGTAATGGCATATATGGTAATTGTCAGTTATCAGTACAATGCTGGTGGAGCAGTACTTTCCACAGTATTGACTGATAATACAGGCAGGTCCTTGATCAGTATAGAATCTGCTACAATTATTGCAGCAGTATTTATTATTGCCTATACGATGTTAGCAGGTCTCTTGAGCGTTGCCTATACTGACGTAGCTAATGGTGTCATCATGACCTTAGCGCTTATTATCGCTTTTCCCATATTATGGATCAAAGCAGGGAGCTGGAGCGGCATGGAAAGTGCTTTTGCAGCAATGAATAAATCCCAACATATGCAGTTTGGTGGCGTTTATTCAACTCTGGATATGATCAATTTTTGTTTACCACCCTTCCTCTTAGTGCTCGGGGATGCCAATATGTACCAGCGTTTTTCTGCCAGCAAAGATGTGCAAGGTGCACGCTATTCTACAACCATTCTAGTTTTTGCTGTGTTGTTTATTGAATTGCTTATAATTGCATCTGCCTGGGTGAGTTCCAGCATGATCCCGGAAGCTGAAGTGGGCAAGCATGTCTTGATTTACGCTGCCCATCAATTTTTACCGACCTTTTTGGGTGCAATCATGTTGACCACTATCATAGGAATCATCATTTCGACTGCTGATTCATTTTTGTTAGTACCTGCTAATACGCTAATTAGGGATATTTATCTCAATTATATTAATCCCCAGGCTTCAGAGAAAAATATTGTCCGGTTGAGCCGTTTATTAGTTTTACTGCTAGGTATTATTGCTTACATCGTATCCATAGGTTTCTCAAAATCTTCTGGTTTCTTCGAACGCGCACTCTATGCTTACACTATTTATGGGGCTGCCATAACCCCTGCGCTGGTGGCCGCTTTATTCTGGAGGGGTGCTACAAAAGAAGGTGCAGTCGCTTCCATTATTTGTGGAACACTAGTAACGCTTTTTTGGAAAGAACTTCCTGGCTTGTGGTTCTGGCTGCCCACCGAATGGTATGTTTCCCTAGATGAAGTTCTGCCGGCAATCACTGGTTCTTTACTGGCTTTAATAGGTGTTAGTTATCTCACTCGAAATGATGAAACCGTAAGTAAATAAACCTATTTTATTCTCGTAATTCAACCATTAGATTCGATTAATGGAGGATTGCCAAATAAATAAAGTATTACTGAAATTTTGTATCATAATTCTCTGTTCGTCCATTAGTTCGAATGGAAATAACCAAATTCAGCCAGACTAAGAAACTGATCATTTTGAAATAACATAGAGGATAATATGGGTGATTATTTAGATAAGATATTTCAAATAGTTGAAGAGGATATTCTCCCTCTTGAACAGGACTTTTTAATGAATGGTTTTGTCCATGTTTTATCCCAATTAAATGAATGTCGGAAAAAAGTCAAAGAACAGGGCCTTTGGACGCCTTATTTGTCAGATGAGTATGGCGGGATGGGTCTCACTCTAGTAAAATTTGCTGCGGTTAGTGAATTGCTGGGAAAAACGCCTTTGGGCCATTATTGCTTTAATTCTCAGGCACCCGATATTGGAAATATTGAATTATTGAAGGACCATGCCAGCGATCAGTTAAAATCTGAATTTCTGCTGCCCTTGATTGCGGGTGAGATTCGAAGTTGTTTTGGCATGACCGAACCGCAACGTCCTGGATCCAACCCAACCTGGATGGACACATTAGCTGTTAGAGATGGGGATGATTATGTTATTAATGGAAACAAGTGGTTCACCAGCGCAGCGGATGGGGCCAGTATTTGTGTTGTGATGGCGGTAACTGATCCCGAAGCGGAAAATAAATATGAGCGGGCAAGTATGTTTGTTGTACCAGTAGATAATCCTGGATTTGAAGTTGTACGCAACATACCGGTAATGGGCGATGTAGGTGAAGATTATATGAGCCACGGAGAGACTAGACTGACAGATTGCCGAATTCCAACTACGAATATTATTGGAAAAGAGGGAGAAGGGTTTATTTTGGCTCAGGAAAGATTGGGTCCCGGAAGAATTCATCATTGTATGCGCTGGATTGGCATTTGTGAGCGGGCTTTGGCGTTAATGTGTGCACGGGCTTCCAGTCGAGAACTCAGCCCTAATAAATTTCTGGCGGAAGAACAGACAATTCAAAACTGGATTTCTGAATCTGCTGCTGAAATATATGGTGCCAGGTTAATGGTACTAGATTGTGCAAAAAAAATTGAAGCACACCAGACCAAGGGTGCACGTAAAGAGATATCCATGATCAAGTTCCATGTTGCTGATGTACTAATGAAGGTACTGGATAGAGCAATACAAGCCCATGGTGCACTTGGCATGACAGAACATACCCCACTATCATTCTGGTACCGCCATGAACGTGGTTCACGGATCTACGATGGTGCGGATGAGGTGCATAAAAGTTTCGTAGCTAGAAGCATCCTCAAAGATCACCTTGACTAATTCTGATACTATTCCTGTAAGGCCTGACGAAGCCTTCGATGAATCCCGCCTCGAAGCATACTTAAAAGGGCAACTGGAGGGTAGTGATAATTCCCTTGCTGTCCGGCAATTTGGCTGTGGCAAAGCAAATTTGACCTATCTCCTAGATTATGGTGAACGCGAATACGTTTTACGCAGACCTCCCTTGGGACCAGTGGCACCAACAGCACATGATATGGCCAGGGAATACAAAGTCCTTTCAGTATTGTATAAAAATTTTCCCTATGCGCCCCAAGCGCTGCATTTTTGCGATGACCAGGGAATTATTGGCGCGCCATTTTTTATCATGGATCGCAAAGTAGGGATTGTAATTCGCACAACATTACCGGATAATTTTGAAAAAATGGCAAATGGACCAGAATTGATCAGTGCACAATTGATCAATGTTCTGGCTGAATTTCATCAACTTGATTATGGTAAACTTGGACTTGGAAATTTAGGCAAACCAGAAGGGTTTGTGCAGCGCCAGGTAGAGGGTTGGAAAAAACGCTGGGATAAGGCAAAACATGAAAATCTGCCTGCAGTAGAACAGATTTATAATTGGCTGAGTGACAATATTCCTGAGACAACATTCTATAGCATCATTCACAATGATTATAAGCTGGACAATGTAATGTACAATGCAAATGATCCGGGCAAACTGATCGCAGTATTTGATTGGGATATGTGCACCTTAGGTGACCCACTATGTGACTTGGGATCTTTACTTAGCTATTGGTGTATTACTTCCGATCCAGTATTTTTCCAAAAAGCCGCATCCATGCCAATTGATGATCGTTTTTATTCGAGGGACCAGTTAGTCCAGCAATACGCTGAAATGACAGGCTTTGATGTTTCAAATATCCGCTTTTATCACGTCCTGGGTCTTTACCGACTGATCGGTATCGCTGCCCAGATCTATATCCGATTTATCCAGGGACAAACTCAGGATAAGCGATTTGCCATTTTTGGTGATTTGATAAATCTTGTTTCCCAGTATGGCGTGGAACTTATTGCGGACGCTTAATCCTGGCTAGGCCAGGATAGATCAAGCTGCCAAGATATAATACACCGTTTTCTTCCTCAACGCTGGTTATAGGGGAATATGATTCAAGATCTGGATCCTGCAGGTTATGGATCACATTACCATTTCCATCGATACCAAGTACAAATCCATGCCTGACCGGTGCGGGTTGCATGAATAAAGGTAGTCGGAAAACTATTTTCCGTAAAAATGGTTTCGGCGCCAGTGCATCGGCATCAGCATTCCGCGGGGTGTACATCGCTATCCAGAATATGCCCTTACTGCCTGTTGATATACCATCTGGGAAGCCAGGCATATTTGTAAATATTTTTTCTCTTGAACCAGTCTTAGGACCCTGTAGCCAGTATTTGCTTACTGAATAATCATATGTTTCATTGAACAGCAGAAACTGACCATTGGGATCAACGGCAACACCGTTGGCGAAGTAAAGCCCATCCAATAGAAGTGTTAATTTTTCTGAAACCGGATCGTAACTGAGAATTTTTCCATGGGGGCGGTGTTCAAACAAATCTGCCCTGTAATCATGAATGCCAAATTTCTCTGATGCGTCCGAGAAATAGATCATACCATCAGGGCCGATATCAACGTCATCAGTAAATCCAAAGGGTATTCCATCAATCTCAGTTGCTAATGTGCGGATTAATCCATCTTTATTAACAGATAGCAATCCCCTAACTGCATCTGCTATGATCAAATTTCCGGCACTATCGAAATCTAAACCTAGTGGACGACCCTTGGTATCGGCAAATACACCTAGATTTTCACCACTGGCCGAATACCGGATGATTCTACCGTCTTCATAAGCACCATATATACGACCCTCATCGTCGACATCTACATCCTCGGGTCCAATACCATCATCCTTCCCGATAATCTCCACCGCAGCTAAATAATCATTTACCGCATATTGTCCTTCCAGCGTCGGGGCTGGGGGAGGTTGCCAGGTAACTGGATCAATCGGCACTGGCCAAGCTATAAGATACAAGACCATTAAGAAAATCAAACCAACGCCATAACGAATAATCATCATGATGTCACCCTTTCTAATTATCCGAATATTCAATTCCGGAAAATCCTGGGAGTGATTCTACAATATTTGGGCCCAAAAGTATTGATGGTGTATAGTAACCACCTGCGAATTCTTTTTCTAATATATTTTTTGCAAAAGTCATGGCTCCAAAACCCGTGACGTCGTACCCATTTGCTACTTGGAACTTCCCGGAGCATATCTGTCCGGAATCATTTTTGACCTCAGCCCAGACCCACATTCTGGATTGGGCTCTTTTTTCATCACTGTCACCGCCATTAACAATTTTCTTCTGCAGTTTATTCTTAATAAAATTTTGCACGATTCCGAGTTTCATAATAAACAGCCATTTCCGTTGTTTTTTAATCTTATCAATGCCCTTTTTCGGGCGGGGTGTGTACACCGTGATGTTTGGAATGCCAGTTGAATAATAGGCTGTTGCTACATCGCCCCAGGGAATACTCATTGCCATTTTCGGTCCCTGTCCATAATCGATTTTTTTTACAGCATGGGCCAAAGGAACATGCTCAATAATACCATTACTTCTTATTCTTCCACCATTAGCCAATCCTTCGATGGATGTCTTGGCTGTGCCAATGCTTGGCCGGCCATTTTCACTAAAAAAGCAGATATTCAGTTCGGTAGCATCGGGTAGTTTTTCTTTTAGCAGATATGATAAACAGTCCGTCGGTATAACGTCGAATCCAGTGCCGGGACAAAGAATTATCCCTGCTTTTTCAGCAAACCTATTTTTGCTTTCCGCATACACGAATACATCAATTTCACCAGTTATATCAATATAATGGGTCTTGGATCTGAGACAGCTGTCAATAAATGGTTTTGCAGTCTGAGAATACGGGCCTGCAGCGTTTATCAAGACGGATACATTAGCTAATTTTTCATCAATTACATTTGGATCATCGAGTGCAAAGATGGAATAGTCAAATCCGTGTTTATCAGCTAGCGTACTAATTTTTACCTGGTTTCTTCCAGCCAGGACAGGTCTAATCCCGGCACCGATTAGCTCTTTGATTATAAGCCGCGCTGTATAACCATTGGCACCATAAAGCATTAATTTGTCAGGCATTATTTCCCTTGGTGTTTTTATTTTGGAATCCCGTAATTTAATATCCACTAAAATGTAATGTGACTTTATTATATTCTGTTTTCGGAAATAATAATATTTTATCGCCATGACCATCAAAAAGTGAACCCATAAATATTATTTATCTGATAGTAAAAACAGTGGTAGAAGTAAATTTCCTGATCAATTATAGAACTATAATTTTTATCTCAAATAACTTCAATGAAAAATAAGACTATATTAATTTTTCTATTACTTCTAGTTGGGTCGATTACCCAAGCACAGGATGTCCTAATAAAGGAGCTGAACAATCCATTGTATACCCTGCCGGATAATATGCCCCTACAGACAAAACTTCTCTGGGCAGAAAATGGTTTACTAAGAAAAACAAATTTGTTCCAGGTGGATCGGCCCCGGGAACTCGAACTGCGCACAAAAATGCTGCAGCTGCACCAGAAGCTAGCCCTGGGTACCTTAGGATTGATGTTTGCCCAGGGATATCTGGGTTTCCAGTTACAGGATGCCACAACAAATTACATGGAATTAAGTGATCGCCATGCTGCTCTGGGTAAGGTTGCTTTTGGATCCTACCTCACTTCAGCGATGTTGAGTTATACAGCACCTCCAGCATTGCGCTATAATCGTAAAATTGATTCTATAAGAATCCATAGGTGGCTTTCTATCATTCATTTTACAGGTATGCTTGCTCTTCCTTATCTTGGTGAAAAGGTTTCCGGACCTCATGATTCAATCAAATCTAGAGATAGGGCATTATATATTCACCGCGGGATTGCAGTTACTACAATAAGTACAATGGCTTTATCTGCATTAATAACATTCTTACCATTTTGATATGACTGTTAGATTTACTTTTCTTTATCTATTGCCATACCTGCTATTCGGACAGACCTTTGAAGTGAGTAAGGCCAGTAAAATTACCTATTACGGTTCACATTATGCCCATGACTGGCAGGGGCATTCTTCAGTCATCAGCGGCAGAATTTTATATGATGCAGATGACCAAACAGCAAACAGTTGTTCCCTGCGTGTCGATCTGGTAACCTTTAATAGCGGAGTTTCAAACCGAGATTCAAATATGCTTACCAACCTGGACGCTTTTCAATACCCAGATGTAATGTTTGTTTCAAATGAGATTTCCGTGGAGGGGATGAAGGCATCCATCAAGGGACAACTTACATTTCATGGAATTACAAAAGATATAAACCTCACAGCAGATATATCAGTCACTGATGGATTTAAAGCGGAAGGATCATTTACTATTTTGCTATCTGATTATGAGGTTGAAAGACCCGCATTACTTTTTAAAAAGATCGGAGACGAAATGAAATTAAAATTTCATATTGTTGCAAAATGAATTTTGCCTCAATAGCTGAAATTTAATTCAATAGAATAAAATTTAACTGGTTCGATCTGCATCGCTGCACAGTGTAGTTGAACATGTCCTTGCCATTGGCCATATACCTTTTCTTTTTGATTAATTGAAAATACGATCAGTGAATTAAAAGAAAATTTTATAATACAACGGTGTGGGAAGCCATCGTGTCGCATATAGGATCATTTTTACCTGCCAGGGTAGTATATATGTTTTTTTACCATTATCTATTGCTTTTACCATTTTCCTGGCAGCATCTTCAGTTTCCAGTAAAAAGGGCATTGGGAATTTATTCTCGTCTGTCATTTCACTCACAATAAATCCAGGGCAAATTGCAGTGAGTTGAATTTTGTATTTCTTGAGCGCCATCCGCCAGCTATCGGCCAACATGCGTACAGCAGATTTGGAGGCCGAGTAGCCGCCATGAAAAGCAATGGGCCTGAAACTTGCAATAGAACTGATGATCACAATTTTCCCAGATGAATTTTCCTTCATTGTTGGCACAAAGGGAATAATTGAATTGGTAACGCCCAGGACATTAGTTGAAAAAACCTGGTTGATTTGGGTGGCTTCACCGGAACTTATTTTGTCAGAATAGGCCACCCCCGCGTTTGCAATGATAATATCAATACCATTGGCAGCAGCTATGAATTCTTTTGCCGTGTCTGCAGAACTATCCTGATCAGTAACATCCAGTGTATATGTAAACACATCTGCTGCGCCCGATTCCTTACATTGCTGGGCAATACCCGTCAGCTTTTCAGATCTGCGGGCTGATATGCCAAGGGTTGCACCGCGTTTAGCATATTCTATTGCCAGCGCTGCGCCAATTCCACTACTGGCGCCAGTTATAAATACTTTTTCACTCATAAGTTTTCCACATATTTACGGTTGGTTGATCTGCGAAATTCATCTAGGACTGAATATTCGCTGAAATTTTTCATGGTCAGGCGAAATAAAATTAATCCTTTGTTTGAAGATGCGTAAGCAACGGGTAGTTTAGTTTTTAAATTACGATCTCTGGTTACCAAGAATTCAAAGCGATCGCCATCAATTTCTGTATTGGTGATCTTATAGAAAGCATCTGTATTGCGGTTGTGGGCATGGATCGACCAGTACCGATCATCGGAAGGTACAGGAGCGCTTACGTGTAGATTGCCCTCTTTGAGATCATAAGGTATTAGTGTATATATGAAATCTGGATTTGGTTTTCGGGAGGAGGCTACATCACTAAGACAGGCGGGGTTGGAATAAACAATGCCTTCTACCCAGCGTTCACCGCATTCTGGCCGGTATTCTGTTCGCGCTCTTTTCAGGTCTTTATCCAGTTTAGACATGACAATATGGGGCCCTACCCATAAGAAGAAGGCATGTGCTAAAACCGCGGCAGCGAAGAATTTAATTATCCAATTCAGCAGCATATTAATTCAATGGTAAAATTGACCCTACAGGGACAGAATGCTTGTTTTTATAATAGGATTCTTTTGGACCATAGATGCGCATGACAATATTAAAATCATTACCGGCGTGACTAATTGCCTGTTGATCAGGGTATTTGGTTAGATCATCTGTAATAATGATTTCGTATTGTTCGTTTTCATTTAATTTAATCCTGTGAAAACTGGCAATCGTTTCCTCATATGGTTCAATACGGCGATTGTTAAAATCATATACGACAAAACTCCAGTAGCGACAATCTGGAGGCGTACCCTGTAAAATGTAATCCTGGTTGCCTAGAAGGGGTGTCTGATTATCATCGTACATGGCTTCCAGGTAAATAATTTCTGGCCGAATACTGCCGACTAGCCCTGTAAACGCAATGTAATTTCGCAACCATGGGTTTTGGCCTTCCATGGATTGGTCAAAATGTGAAATCCATTGATTACGATGTACATCACCTAGCATCATCTGAGCAAGGGGTGTTGTATGAGTAAATTGATAAAAAACCATAAAACTCAACAGGATTCCTGCAAAGATTGGTAATACAGTATCTTTCAATAGGTCCTGATTCTGCATCATTTAAAAGACCCCAGGCGTAGTGCATAGCTACCCCACAGCAGGAAGAACAACAGAAATATACCTGCAAAAACCCAACCCCAAATATGTTCAACGGTAGTCGCGGCCCACAATAGTCCTACGGTGGCAGAACCAGCCCAGACAACAGCCCAGCGCAGCTTAGTACGCATAGCTTCCAGATCAAATTTTGATGCGAGGAGGGAACTGTAACCAATACCAAATAGCGCCGCAGCCACGATCCGTGCTGCCAGTGGGTCTAAAGGAACATAGCCTAAAATTTCCGCAGTTGTTTCCGGAAAAAAGAAGAATGGAATAGCGAATGCATAATCAACGTAAAAATGAAATACCAGCCAATTTCGTAATGAGTTGGGAACTCCCTGTTTGCTTGTGTCCATTAGTAATTCAATTTAAGTTCTTAAAATATTCCGTCTTTATTCTAAGGAAAATTATGCTAGGAGGCAACTGATCGCAATGAAAGGCGAAAACAGAGTTTTAGATCGCCTAGAGAATGTTGAGTTATTGCTAGCCTGGGTTATCCCTGGCGCAGGATTAGTCTTGGGGATCTATAAGTGGGTGATTCAAGAGCACGCACCTTATTTCTTCTTTTTCACATTAATACCGCCGATCATTTTTGGCTATACTGTTGTATACTTGGCGAGCCGTCACTGGAAACTCTGGGTATGGCGTACCAACCTCAGTCGGGATGGCTTTCAACCTACCATTGGTTTGATCTGGGGTGGTATTACCCAAATGCTGTTATTTTGTGTGGGCAATGCATTGGCCTTTACCAGCACATTTTCCGGAAAGCTGGAATGGATAATTATTATAATGTTTGTGAGTACGGTTTTTGGTTTATTAAACGATATTTTTTCAATGGAAGATGGTTTTATTGCTGTTTTCAACCGTGCTCATTATAAAAAGGAAGGATCCGTGCGATCCGTTCTTAGCTATGGTGTGATGCTCTATGGCCTATATTCATTTATCTTTTCACTCATTTGCATGGTGGGTCATTCGTTCCTGATGGGGCCGGTACCGTTCTCGTTTTTCGCCTGGCTGACTGGCATGGCGTCATTTCTACTGGCCACTCCCTTTTTATTGATCAACTATCGCAATTACCAGTTATTGGAGCAATACAAGACTAGCAAGGAGGGTAGGGTTGGAAAAACTGTCTCCGTTTCGTTACTGATTAAATACAGAAAACGAATTTTTCAAGCTGTGCTAGCTCTGATTGGCGCGGGCCTAGTGTTTTTCGTTGCCCGGGTGGTGGAAATGTCGGAGCGTGATATTCCTGATTTTATATCGCCTGATATCCATTTACCATACGCTCAGATCACGGCGCCAGGAGACACAAGTCTTCTAGTAGATCTTATTCCAGGAAAAAAAGGGCCATTTACCCTTTGTCCAGATTTTGATGCCCGGATTCGTCGCTATTCCTGGGTCCCGCAAAATCAAGAGGATTTACTGACACTGGTACCTAACTATCATGAAACGGTAAATGCAGTATCGCTGAACGATCAGGTTATCTCATTGGCCGGTCCGATAAAAATACCTGGAGACCAGGCCGGTAAGGAATACAGAATTGGTGTTAGAGGCACTGAGGATGATCAGATCGCGGAATATGTTATTCTTGTCTTGCCAACTAGTTTCTTGCCATTACAGGTCAAGATCCATGATTATAATAAGGTCGGTGATGGTTTAATTTTCTCTGGGAATTTTGTGGTACAGAAGTTCAGGGATTGGTCCATGATATTTCGTGACATTTATGAAGAATGGGGTACTGAAGGTATCTGGGGAGCACTCTTTAACACGATTTATACTCGTTTTACTATTCCGAAAAAAGTAACCGAGCAAACTGATGCACCTATTCCAGAGCCAGACCGGCCCTATTTACCCTACACTTATGTACTGGATAAATATGGGACGCCTTTATTCTACAAGATGGCTGGAATGGGCTTTTCCGCTTTCCGTCCTTATAAATATGGTTTTCATTTTGGGATGGTTCATCAATATACCCAATACGCTATCGGACTGGGTCGCACCAACCTGCTGGATGAGAATTTCAAACCAGATGGTTTTCAGATCATTCCATTGGCGGACGTAAAAACTGAACTGCATGATTTTCGCTGGCTGGATGATGGTCGAATTATACAACTTGGCGCGAAAGAGCATCCCTGGCCAGATGGTCGATTAGAGAAAATTGAAAGTGGCTATATCTACATTACTGATGAAGAAGGGAATGTGCTACTGGAATGGGATTCCTTTGACCATGTACCCATTGATTTAAGTGTAGCGCCGGTGGAAGACTGGTCCATGCGGACCTACGATTACTTTCACATGAATAACGTCACACCGCTACGTGATGGAAACTACCTGGTCTCAGCTAGACATACACAGACAATCATGAAAATTGACGGCACCACAGGGGACGTGCTCTGGCATATGGGTAAGGGTCGCGCAAATGAATTTACTTTCATAGATGATCCTTATAATGGTTTTTCGCACCAACATGCCTCCTATGAACTGGAAAATGGTAATATCCTGCTGTTAGATAATGGCTTGGATCATACACAAAAACTATCCAGAGTTCTAGAATATAAGGTTGATGAGGTAGCCAAAACCGCAACATTGGTTTTCAGTAAGGAATTTCCAACATACCAGGCTTATGTGGCAGGTAATGCCTATCGTCAAGATAATGGCAATACAATCGCCGCCTTTGGTTCTCAGGGTTACGTTGAGGAATTTGATGATCAGGGATGGCCAGTCCTTTCGTACAGACAAGGGGGCTTGATTTACCAGGCCATAAAATCTAAACTGCCCTGGAAAAATGAATAATTAACAAGGAGTGGGTTATATGACTAAAGATAACCAGTCTTTTGAAACAAAACTGATTCATGCCGGTGAACCTAAGCCCCGCATAGATGGCGCAATAAATGTTCCCATATTTCAAAGTTCGACTTATGAATATGCCGGAGAGGGCAGTTATCACGATGTACGCTATCTACGGTTAAGTAATACGCCAAATCACCTGGCTCTGCACAAAAAGCTCGCCGCCTTGGAAGGAGCAGAAGCAGCATTGGTTACATCAAGCGGAATGAGTGCTATCACCACTGCCTTACTCACATTTTTGAAGGCCGGTGATCACCTATTAGCTCATAATACATTATATGGTGGAACTGCAAACTTTGTGAATAATGAATTACCTAGATATGGTATTGAACGTGACCTGATCGATGCCACAAACCCCAGTGATTGGGAGTCCAAATTAAAGCCGAACACCAAGGTGATCTATGTAGAAACAATCACAAATCCAATCATGGATGTACCGGAACTAGGAAAAATTGTAGAATTTGCCAAAACGCATGAACTCATTTCCATGATTGACAACACTTTCGCCAGTCCTGTACTGTATTGCCCTGTGGTACAGGGATTTGATCTTTCACTGCATTCCTGTACAAAATATATCAATGGCCATTCCGATATCGTCGCCGGTGCTGTCATCGGTAGCGCAGATTATCTTGGTCAGGTAACAAAAAAATTAAACCATCTGGGTGGATCTCTGGATTCGAATGCCTGTTTTCTGCTGCATCGCGGTGTAAAGACACTGGCCTTGCGTATGAATAAACAATGTGAAAATGCTATGCTTATCGCCCCTTTTCTTGAAAATCATCCCCAGCTGAAAAAGGTGAACTACCCGGGCCTGGAATCAAACAGTAGTTTTGAGCGGGCAAAAGAACATTTATGTGGTTTTGGGGCCATGTTAAGTTTCGAAATAGATGGTGATGTTGATCAGGCGGATCAATTTATAAACCATTTGCAGTATGCTATCAAGGCACCCAGCCTTGGCGGTGTAGAAACACTGGTAACTCGCCCGGTCACTACATCTCATGCGCTGATGGATAAAGCCGAACGAAAAGTGGCGGGCATTTCCGATACATTAATTCGTTACTCAGTGGGTATTGAAGCAGCAGATGATCTTATCGCAGATCTGCAGCAAGCGCTGGAACATATTGGTTAATATTAGAGATGTTGAGATAAAAAATATTAAGACTCAGACGTTCTCAACTAAGGGCGGGTTATTCTTGTATTTATTTTCTGGTTTTGGCCCCAGGTCCCGCTGATAATATTCAAATGTTTTTCCCGTACCCTGCCAGTTATCAACCCGGCTGATGATCTTAATATCACCGGTAAATTTTGCGGATATTGATTCCTTCACGTGTCCGGTGATGTAGCGGATGTCATCCCGTTTCTTGGCCCAGCTGAGATACACCCGCTTGAGGATCTTGGCGTAACCGTTACCTTTAAACTTGCTTATAACCACAAACGCATATGTATATAAGGTGTTGGCCTTGTCAAAATTTTCATCCGTGCGGGCCCAGGGCTCGGTACTAAGCTCTTCCAAAGGAACGCCAATAATATAGCCAATGATCTCTCCGCGATAGCGAGCGATGAAGGGCAGGGAACCCTGTTTATTAAAATATTTTTGTATGGTAGTTCTGGTCAGGACTGCCGCTTGCCCGAATTCTTTGGACAGGTGCCGGGATATTTCGATGAGCTGGGGATGATCCTCTTCACCCACGTGTTCCATCAGTTCGATCTGAAATGGTCCGGAGGAAGCGATAACCCGGGATTTCGAGGCCAGTTTCACGGTTAAATTCAATTGTTCCATATAGCAGCGAATTTAGCCACCAAATTTGAATATGAGTGAAAAAACATCGGCAATCCCTGCTTTCTGGTTGGCGGTAACGGAAGTAAATTCCCCGCCGGTGAAATCGTTTAACGCACGACTATCAGAGCATATTTCTGCCACAGGTTCCCACCTCTGCGTTGGCCTGGATATAAACCCTGAAGCGCTGCAGATGAATTATTCGACTCTGGATGATTTAAAAGCACACACCAGGAAAGTTATTGAGGCTACCGCAGGACTGGCGGCGGTATACAAGCCCAACCTGGCCTTTTTTGAGCGTTGGGGCAGTGCCGGTATAGAGTGGCTGGAAGAGACCATGGAATGGATCGGTGATTCGGCCCTAACTATTGGTGACGCTAAGCGGGGTGACATTGGTAACACCGCCCGGCAATATGCTGCCAGCTTATTTGAATACTTTGGTTTTGACGCGGTCACGGTTAATCCTTATATGGGCCGCGATGCAATAGAACCATTTACACAGGCTAGTGAAAAGGGTGTCTTTGTACTTTGCCGTACATCCAATGCATCTGCCGGTGATATCCAAGATAATGAAATCAATGGGGAACGGATTTTTGAGTCCGTTGCCAGGCTTGTGAGCAAGTTGAATAGCAATGATAATCTGGGGTTGGTGGTTGGCGGCACATCGGCCGCCGAAATTGCAGGAATTCGTGAACTGGCGCCGGGACTGCCATTCTTGATTCCAGGGATTGGGGCCCAGGGAGGCGATCTGGAAACCAGTTTCAGATCAGGGAATACGAATGGTATCGCGGTAATTAATGTTTCCCGGAGCATAATATTTGCTGGAAATCAGGGTTTCAAGGATATCCGTGCTGAAGCACAGCGCTACGTAGAAATAATGCAGGATTTAAAATGAGCATTTCTGATCAGGTTTTGGATATTTTTCGTGAAACAGGCGCTTTGTTGCAAGGTCATTTTATTCTCACGTCTGGCCGACACAGCGCCTCCTATTTTCAGTGCGCCAAAGTATTGCAGCACCCGGAACACTTACAGCTTTTTGCTAATGAGATCGTCGACCATTTCCGGGATCTGGCCGTTGACCTGGTCATTTCCCCGGCAGTGGGAGGCATTGTTCTGGGGTCAGAAGTAGGGCGTCAACTGAACATTCAAACAATTTTTACCGAACGCGAGAGTGGGGTCATGACCCTGCGTCGCGGTTTTGAGATCCTAGCCGGGAATAATGTCTTGGTAGTCGAGGATGTGGTTACTACCGGTGGCTCAGTCCAGGAAGTGATGAATGTTGTTATCAAAGCCGGCGCTAACATTGTTGGGGTTGGTGTACTAGTTGATCGGTCCGGGGGCGCGGTAAAATTGCATGATAATCAATTTTGTGTTACAGAACTGGAAGCGATAAGTTACGAGGCTGATGAAGTGCCGGAAGAATTAGCTAGTATTCCCGTTTTGAAACCAGGAAGCAGGAGTTTGAAATGAACCGAATAATAACATTAATAATGATTGGATCAATAATAATGACTAGTTGCGGAAAACAGCTGGATGTAGCGGTGATATCTACAAAATATGGTGATATAGTTTTGGAATTTTATCCTAAAGGGGCAGAAAAGCACGTGGACAGCTTTATTACCCACGCGAAAAACGGATACTTTGATGGCACTACCTTTCATCGGGTGCTCCCTGGATTTGTGATTCAGGGCGGTGATCTTAATTCGAAAGACGATGACCGTTCCAATGATGGCCTGGGCGGACACGCTGCGAATTTCTATGGTGAAGGTGAAGAAGAAAATCCCGAGACTTGGATGTTGCCAGCAGAATTCAATGATCGGCCTCACATTACTGGCACGCTTTCTATGGCCCGTTCCCCGGGGAGACCAAACAGCGCTGGAAGTCAGTTCTTTATTTGTGCAGGACCGACGCCGCAGCTGGATAATAAATACACGGTTTTTGGTCAGGTGGTCGAAGGACTAGATGTAATCCAGAAAATCGTGAATACGCCCCGTGATCGACGTGACAATCCCAAGGAAAAGGTGGAAATGACCGTTAAAATCATACCCCGCGGTGAAGCATTAGATAGCTAAGATGGGCGACCAGACCATTGGGTTGGCTCTCGGCGGCGGTGGTGCCCGTGGCGGGGCGCACATTGGGGCGCTCCAGGTACTGCATAACAATAATATTTGTCCAACCATGATTGCCGGATCCAGCGCAGGTTCAACTATTGGGGCCATGTATGCGGCCTCTCTGGATCCGGAATGGATGGAAAACCGGTTTAATGACCTCATCAGTGGTGGAAAGCTTGCAGCGTTAGGCGATATGCAGGTCGCTGGTGAACGGGAATCAAGTTCCATCTGGGGGCAACTAGCGCAATTCTTCAAGGACCGTGTTGAAATTATTTTGGCTATGAACAAACTGGCGTTGATGGATAGTAAAAATATAAGGGAAATCATAGAATTCCTGTTGCCGGTAAAAACATTTGCGGAGTTACAGATCCCCATGATCATAACCACTACAGATGTGCAGACAGGTCAGGCAGTGCTGCACGATTCAGGTGATCTGGTAGAGGCCGTGGTCCAAAGCAGCACCGTTCCGGGTATTTTCACACCCGCAAAAAAGGATGATATGTATCTCGTAGACGGCGGCGCAGCCATGCCTTTACCCGTTCCAGCATTACAGGGCAAAGTGGATTATATCCTGGCCCTTGATATTTCCAAAACGGGGCTCAATAAACTGGATCGCTATAATATGTATTCTATCATAACTCGTGCAGAGACTATTCGCGGCATGCATTATACACGTATCCTGGCGGATCAGGCAGATTTTGTAATTCATCCGGATGTAGGTGATACACATTGGTCCCGATTTGATCTGTTTGATCAATTGATCAAGACCGGCCGGCAGGCTGCTGAGCAGCAGATTGACCTCTTGAAAGCTGATCTGACCCGGCGCAAAGGCTGGACATACAAGTTCAAACAATGGGTTGGTCAAACGGGTTAGTTACAGTATTTTCCACGCTTGCAGAAAAAAATGGAACATTTCACTTAAATTCCGATCTAACAAAAGTAGACTTGTTCTACCCTTATATAAAATGAGACAATATATTACTAAAAGTATTTTATTCTACCATTTGCTGCTGGGGATAACCTACGGGCAATTTAAGACTCCGGTTACAGTGACGGCGGAAATAGCAGGTGCAGTCCGGGCCGGCGAGGTGGCCATAGTTACTATACAGGCGGCTATGGATGATGAGTGGCACATTTATGCCTTAAAGAATGCTGGAAAGGGTCCCATTGCAACGCGGGTCAATGTTAGCGGTGACCTAGTGGCTGAACAGGGACAGGTCGAACACCGCGAGCCAATTGAAAAGTTTGACGAAGGTTTTGGTGTCAAGACCAGGTTTTTCCAGGGGACCACTGCTTTCAGTGTCCCCATACTGCTAAAAGATGATGTTTCTGCTGGGCAGGGCATAGTAAATGCGTATATACTGTATCAGGTTTGCAATGAATCACTATGTTATCCACCGGCTGAGATTAATATTGCCGTACCATTGGTAATTGAGAGTGGACCCGCGAGGGAAGATTATACAAACTTTGTTGCTGCTGCAGTGGCGGTCAGCAATTACGGGGAAATCAACCTGGACCAGGCCATAGCTGCCGGGTTCTGGTCGTTTGTGGCCTTGGCAATTTCCATGGCCTTCCTAGCCTTGCTAACGCCCTGTGTATTTCCCATGATCCCCATTACCGTATCCTTTTTCACTCATCAGGGTGAACTGGAGAATCGCAAACCCATTAACCAGGCTCTGGTTTATACGCTGGGTATTGTAGCAACATTCAGCATTCTGGGCATGATCTTGGCGGTTACATTGGGAGCCTCCGGTGCCAACCAGCTGGCTGCCAATCCCTGGGTGAACCTGTTTATCGGTGCACTATTCGTTTATTTTGCATTGTCTCTTTTTGGCGCTTATGAGATCCAGTTACCAAAAGGTTTGCGGCAGTTTTCTCTTGAACAGGAAAAGCGTGGCGGTTATGTGGGTACGTTATTCATGGCGGTCACATTTACCCTAACGTCATTTACCTGCACCGTGCAGTTTGTGGGCCTGTTGCTGGTTGCAGCGGCACAGGGGCAATGGTTCTGGCCCTTACTGGGTATGATTGTTTTCAGTGCTGCGTTTGCCTTCCCGTTTTTCTTCCTGGCCCTGTTTCCTCAATACCTGGCAAAGATGCCCAAATCAGGGGGCTGGCTCAACGCTGTAAAAGTTGTGATGGGCTTCCTGGAAATGGCCGCCGCTTTCAAGTTTTTCAGCAACACCGATCTGGTCTGGGGCTGGGGTGTTTTCACCTTTAATTCTGTTCTTGCTATTTGGACAATGATCATGTTTTTCACGGGCATGTACTTACTGGGCAAGATTCAGCTGCCCCATGATTCCAAATTTGAAACATTGGGTGTGCCGCGGATGGTCCTCAGTTTATTTTTCCTGACCTTTGCCCTTTACATGGGTACTGGTCTTTTCGGTCGGCCGATTCATGGGTTGATATATTCCTATCTACCTCCACAGCTTGGACAGGAAATGGGTGCGACACAAGGTGAAGCTGAAACTGCAAAATTTGTCTGGTATTCTGATCTCGAGGTAGCGCTTGCTGAAGCCAGAATTATTCAGAAACCTGTTTTTATAGATTTTACCGGCTATACCTGTACCAATTGCCGCTGGATGGAAACCAATGTTTTTACCCTAAACGAGGTCCAGCTCAGGTTTAACGAATTTATCCTGGTCCATTTATATACTGATGGTGGCGAAAATTTTAGGGAGCATCAGCGCTATGAGATTGAACGCTTTGGTACGGCTGCATTACCCTATTATGTTATACTAAGTCCGGAAGATGATGTGCTGGCCACATTTCCTGGCATGACCAGAAATGTAGATGAATTTCTGGACTTTCTTGATAAAGGACTAGCCGGTTAGTTGGATTACTTAATGAGAACTTTTCAAATTTTTATAATTGTATCCTGCCTGATACTATCAATAGGCTGTGGGCAAAAACATGAAAATAAAAGTGCTGCCGCTGAACAGAGCAAACCTGTATCAGAAAAGGTAGCTAAGAAAAACACTCCGCAGAAACCGGCGTCCAGCCCAAACCGTCCACCTGGATCAACTCTGGCTCCTGATTTTACGCTGGCCACAACCACTGGTGAACTGGTATCCATGAGCGACTTGAGGGGTAAGGTAATATTATTGAATTTCTGGGGCACGTGGTGCGGACCTTGCCGTATGGAATTACCAGATTTTATCAAACTGCATAACAAGTATAATAAGGATGGCCTGGAGATTGTGGGTATTACCATTAGGCGCGGTGAATCCATTAAGGATGTGGCCAAATTCCAGAAACAATGGGGGTTAAACTATTTGCTGTTGAATGATATCAACGGCAATGAGATTTCAGAAGTTACCATGGCATATAGTGAGGCTATAGGACAGATGATTAACGGTATTCCCACAACACTAGTGATTGATCGGGAAGGTTTTATTGTAAACGGTTTTGTCGGTCCCCGTAGAGAACAGGTTTTCTACAACGCAATCAAACCTTACCTCTGATAACAATTAACCGGTCCATCCGATATTCGCCGGCTAATTTATTAGCTGGATTATTATTTTTTAATTTTCTTTTTAGTTATTTGTACGCTGAAGAATACTGGCAGCAGTATGTCCATTATAATATGGATGTGCAGTTGGATGTAGTTGAAAAAACTGTCGGCGGCACTTCGATAATTGAGTACACTAATAATTCTCCCGATGTCTTGAATCATATTCATCTGCACTTGTACCCAAACGCTTTTCAAAAAGGGTCTGTAAAATATCGCGAGTTCAAGCAGAATTACGGCCGCCGATCTCGTGCAGAAAAATTTATTAAGGGTTTTGAAGATTCTTTCAGCAGGGTGGATGTCCATAGGTTTAGAATTACCAGCAATGAAATTGTTCTGGCTGATACATTCATAGTTGATGATACAATTTTGTCAGCGCGATTGAATGAGGATTTACAGCCCGGTCAATCGCTCATGATCGAATTGAACTGGACTCACCATGTAGGTGATCAGGTTGAACGAGCCGGTCGGGTTGATGACCAGTATAACATGGCCCAGTGGTATCCGAAACTGGTCGTCTATGATGAACACGGTTGGCATAACATCCCCTTTCATTCGTCGGGTGAATTCTATGGTGAGTTCGGTACCTATGATGTGACCATCGAACTTCCTGCTTGGTATGTATTAGGTGCCACTGGTGAGGTCACAGATGGTGACCCTGGGTGGGAAGCCGTTAGAGTGGACACTTCCAGGGATTTTGAAAAATGGCTGGAAGAATACCAGGAAAACAAATCAGAGGTAGATTCAACCCTTCGCCGAAAGGTATCATTTCACGCAGAAAAGGTCCATGATTTTGCCTGGATCGCGTCACCTACATTTCTGTATGAGTCCGGATCCTGGAATGATATTGATGTCCATGTATTGTTCAACGAGGATAATGGTGAAAGTTGGACAAAAGAAGTGGTAGCCCGGTCTGAACGAGCCCTAGAATGGCTTAGCACGAAATTCGGTATGTACCCCTATCCGCAGGTAACAACAACCGATCGCATTCGTGGAGGAGGTATGGAATACCCAATGCTGGTGATGAATGGTAGCGCAAGTGAAGGTCTAATACTCCATGAGATTGGACATATTTGGTTTTATGGTATCCTGGGAAATAATGAGGTGACAGAAGCTTGGCTAGACGAAGGGTTTACAACTTTTCAGACCCGTTGGTATTTGATGAATCGTTATGGTGATCATGGATTTGATTTAGAGAATACAGAAAGGTATAAACGATTTCAGAAAAAGTATTGGCATTTCACCAATAGTCTTGGAAACAGTCAGTGGTCGGTAATCAATTTTCAGTTTAGCGGACGTGACGAGCCAATCAGTAAAAAATCTTACCTTTTCAAAGGTAACAGTTCCTATAGGTATAACGCCTACACCAAACCGGGTGTTATGCTTGATGAATTGAAATATGTACTTGGTGATTCATTATTTATTGCCGCTATGCAGGAATATTATGACCGTTGGAACCTTAAACATCCCAACGAAACCCGGTTTAAGGCAGCGATGGAAGAGACTAGCGGTGAAGAATTAGACTGGTTCTTCGATCCCTGGTTGCATGATACCCAGGTATTGGATTATGGTATTAAAGATTGGAAAAGGTCGCAAAAATCCAACGGCAAATGGGCCGTAGATGTAGAGTTGGTAAAACACGGTACTCGGGAAATGCCCCAGTTACTAGAGGTGAATTTAGCAGATGGCAACAAGGAAAGGATTTGGTGGAAAAATCATCATTGGCGAAAAAAGGACACTTTTTCTTTTCAATTATCCAAAAAGCCTGTGGCAATTGTCCTGGACCCGGATGTGAAAACAGTGGATGTTGATCGCCGTAATAATCATTCAAATGGTCTACCCCGTAAATGGATGTTTCGTTGGCCTGGTATGAATTGGAATCATCGTGATGCCTACTTGCAGCAATGGTCCCCATCACTTAATTACCATGAGCTTGATGGGTATATGCCGGGATTATGGCTGAGCAAGTCCTACGGATCCTGGCAACGCGCCGATCTGCGTATCAATTATGGAATCGAATCGGAAGAGATATATTGGGATTTGCGTTCTACGCGCACACCAGTACATCGCGGCACAGGGTTGCGCTATAATTTTCATGCTTTTGCCCAGGGCGGACTTTCCGGTATTAGCTGGAACATGGATAAGTCCTGGAGTCATTGGAATTCCAGCGTGCCCAATCATTATTCCTCATTGGGTTTTTACAGCACCACTGCTACGGATACGAGCCGAACAAATTTGTTTGAGATTGGCCGTGTTACCATGGTATTTGGCAAATGGACTATTTCCAGTAATGATCGGTCACTGGCCCTGGAACTGGCCACAGCACCAGGCAGTTTCTCAGACTGGAATTTCAACCGCTTGACACTGATCGGGAAAGCATCCAGAACTATAAAGGGAATCAAGCTGCGCAGTCGATTTATTTATGGCCGCATGAATCACAGTACCAGCAGCTCCGTACCGGGCCAGGAGTTATACACGATCAATGGTGCAGGCGCATTTGACACATTTTTACGACCTTATTTACGAGATGAATCCAGTTTTTACGGGAACACTACTTTGCGCCAGCATTACCACCTCACCGGCGATGCAAATCTACGAGGCTTTTTTGATACGGATCTTGCCGGGGCTCAATCCTTGCTGGGCTGTACGGTGGAAGTAATTTTCAATGTGCCCGTTACTTTTATTAATCTTGAAGCGGCCTTATTCACTGATATGGCATATTTCCCCAGGTCGGATAATTTAAATGAAATCAAGGGTCAACGCCTTTCCGATGCAGGTATTGGATTGCGTACTGAAAAAAATATGTTTGGTAAGGAATTATACCTCAGGTTAGATTTTCCGTTGGTAACGAATGATTCACGTTCGGGCAGAAAACAAGAGTTCCAATGGGTCTTTAGCTTCGAAAGAAGTATTTAGATATAATCGGGGATATTTCCGTATAGGGACCCCGCCCCCTGCTAAAGCAATACATTTAATATATCTTTTTTTATTTTTATCTAGCAGCTGTGTCGACCTCAGTGATGATGTTAAAACAACACCTGGTACACTACCTATTCAGACCTCATTCAAGGTAGAGGATTTTGCATCGGCTGAGGTATGTGCTGCGTGCCATCCCCAGCATTATGCAGAATGGTCCAGTTCAATGCACGCCTACAGTATTATGGATCCAGTCTGGATCAGCCTACAAAATAAACAACAGGTTCATAATTTGGCCAATGGTGTAGAAATAGGTGATTTTTGCGTCCAATGCCATAGTCCTGTGGCTGCATTGACTGACCTAGTGGAGAATCATACCGAATTGTCAGCAGAAGTGATTAATACGTTTCCGCCCCAGGTAAAAGAAGGTGTTACCTGTGATGCCTGCCATCTGACGACCCATTTACCCGACCCAACAAATATTTCGATCGTTAACCATGACTATGAAACAGTGGATTTTAAATTGTATTCTGGTGACACCCGTTATGGTATTTTGGATGATCCCATAGATAATGATTTTCATAATTCGGTTTATCATCCCGGATATGACAAATCAGAATTTTGTCAAAACTGTCATAACCTGACGGTAGATGAGCGAAACGCTGAAATTACCCAATTCGAATGGGAGGGTACCGCTTTTCAAGCCATGGGTATGGAATGTCAAAGTTGTCATATGCCGACCTACGCTGGGCAGGCAACGGTGGATGGTCCCGAACGGGATAATCTGCACCGGCATTTTTTCCCAGGGATAGATGAAGCGCTAATTGATTTTCCCGGTAAAACTGAGCAGCGACAGGCGATTGAAGATCTATTGCAATCGGCTGCAGAGATTAATTTTTTTGATACACCACCAGATACAATTACTGCAGGGATAGTCTGGAATGCGAAACTAATCGTATCCAATAATACGGGTCATAATTTTCCTTCCGGGACCACCTTCCCTAGACAATTATGGATTGAATTGATCGCCACTATTGGTAATGATACACTGCTGGCTTCCGGACGGCTGAATGCAGATGGTAACCTACTTGATTTCTATACTGATCCCGGCAACGAACTGGATCCGCAATTGCACATGTTCAACACCATCTTGTTTAATGCTGAGGGTGATTCAGGCCTACTAGTAGTATCAATAGAAAATATGGTGGCAATGACGGATCGTACACTGCCCGTGAGCGGATCTCGAACCGTAAATTACTCTATCAATATTCCGGCAGGTATTGCAGGTGAATTACTCGTCAGCGCCAGACTGCGTTTCCGATCCTTCCCGCCATTTTATTTACGCCACCTCAATCTGGAAAGCCTGATCGGGAATGTGAATATATTTGATGTTGATATATTAACTGAGATGATCTATGTCTCTTCCAGTTAAAATAGTTTCCAGATCAATTATTATTATGTGTTGTGTTGTGATTTTCTTAGAGGGCGGCAGTTACAGTCGTATACTGGATCCACCGATGAGTATCCGTATCGATGACCAAATTATAATGATGCCCTTTACCGGTGGCTTGAACCAACCTGATCCGCAATTTCTGGACTGGAACGGGGATGGTATACTGGACTGTTTTATCAATGATCGTGATGGTCGTCTGCAATATTGGGAAGGGCTGGCAGACTGGCAATTTGGTGATCGCCCCCTTTTCATGTTGGTAACAAAATCTTTTCAGGATCTGAAAGTAGGGGCATGGTTCATTTTTAACGATTTTGATAATGATGGAGACCTTGATTTATTGTCCCATACCCGAGGAACGGATGATGTGAGTTACTATGGCAATATGAACGGCATATTGCAACTGGTGAATTCCCAACTGCAAACCCCGTCCGGTTTTCCAGTTTATGGTGGTCAGTTCGTTATCCCTAATGTGACTGATATTGACGCGGACGGGTACCTTGATTATTTCATCGGTGACATAACAGGAAGACTTACATATTACGCAGGACAGGAATATTCAGATACGGGGCCGCAATTTGAATTTGTATCCGATCATTTTGAAAATATTCAGATAGTTTGGACACCAGGGCGCCACGGTGCGAACAGCATTTTTTTTAATGATCTTGATAATGATTCTGACCTGGATCTGATCTGGGGTGATTTTTATCAACCGGGGTTGTTTTACCTGGAAAATTTCGGAAATAATACTGATCCCCATTTCGTTGACTCACTGATGGTCGATGATTTTCCCGGGCTGGGACTTCTAGAAACAGCTGGTTTCAATATTCCGCGGATCATTGATTTCGAACCGGATGGCACAGGTGACCTTGTAGTTGGTGTTCTTTCCGGCGCTTATGGAACTGATTATATCCATAACCTGGCCTATTTCAAGAATAATGGTGCCGGTGCAGAATATGACTTCCAGCTGGTTACCATGGACCTGTTGCCGGGACTGGATCTTATTAGCGGCAGTAGGCCCGTTTTGGCAGATTTGGACGGTGATAATGACCACGACCTTGTGGTGGGAACGGAATTTAATCCAGACAACAGTTCCTGGGGCGGCCAGATCTATTTCTTTGAGAATACCACCAATAATGACGATCCAGAGTATGTGTTAACTGATTCTTCATTTATCGATGATTTTACAACAACAAACTTGGCGCCATCATTCTATGATCTGGATAGTGATGGCGATCTGGATGCGATCATTGGCGAATTCAACGGGTATTTACTTCATTATACGAATACAGACACTGGGTGGACCTATAGCGGACATTATCTGGGGTTAGATCTGATTGGGAAAACCGTACCTGTTTGGGGAGATGTGGATCAGGACGGCGATGATGATCTGGTATTAGGTACTAAAGACGGTATGGTTGCAATATATATTAATAATGGTGACATAAATACTCTACAACTAGCAGCTCAACTGGATATTGGTGATGATGCTTCCCCGGCAATATTAGCTGATGGATCCATAATTGCAGGTAATAAGACCGGTGAATTAGTCCAGCTGCGCTTTAATGGTATGGATAGCCTTATCATGCAGACCACACTAGAATATCCCTATTCCGGCCAAAACCTGGCACCATGGCCAATTCCATTCTCTGGTTCAGAACAGGAAGATCTGTTAATCGGTTCCAAGGCCGGCGGCCTACAATATCTGGAATACAGTGCACTAGCGATACGGGATGAGAGAAAAAATCATCCTGCAGATTTCAGTATAAAAGCCATCTACCCGAATCCCAATAATGGTTATTGCAAAATTGATCTGGATATTTCTAAAGCAGAGTTTTACGAAATATCGATTTATGATTTGCAAGGTAGATTGGTCAGAATTATCCATCATGGATCCTTAAATAGTGGTCGCTATACTTTTACTTTACGTACGAATATTCCCTCAGGTATATACTTTATTCAGGCTGAGACTGATGAGTTTTCTGTTGTCAAAAAAATGGTTCGGCTAAAATAATAAGTGATCTAAGGCACACTCGTTAGCGGTGCTAGCAAATATCGTTGATTATCATAGGTGTTACATTAAATTCCGGGACATTATTTTTCGTCCATTGTTGAGACTTGGATTAAAATACATTTATCCGCCTTTATGGAGTTCTTAATGCCAATCGGAAAACTGATTAGAACACTGATACTAACCTTGATACTGGTTACTTTTGTGATCGGTCAGGATCCTCGGGATGAAACGATCCAAATCACCTATCCCACAACTGGGACAGTGATTGATACCAATTTTGTTGATGCTACATTCACCATAGCTGATTATTTCGACCTGGGTGCACCTGGTTGTGCGTCCTGCGATGGCTTTATTGAAGTTTTCGTTGATGGTGTATCGGTCGATTCTATTTATAGTTCTGACGCCATTATCCCGCTAACGGGTCTATCAGAAGGTGATCACACACTAATTGTTGAGGCGGTGGATCCCTCAGGAAACAGTTATTCAATTCCGGCCACAGATACATCTTACTTTACGGTCAATATGGTTTCTGTGGATGATCTCTGTCCGCCCTGGCACTTTTCCGTTGCCGCTGGAGATGAACGCAATTATCTAAGTTGGAGTTACCCCAGCGCTGAACCTCCAGCAGAGTGGTATTATGCTCATGATGGTACTTTTGAAAATGCCTACGGATCTTTTGGAGGTGGGGAGGGTCTAGGTCAGTTGTTCATACCCACAGGCTACCCAGCAACTATTCAATCTGTCCGTTTTCACGTATCTTCTGATGGCAGTTATACCCAGGATATTGAAGTAAATGTTTTTGCTGATGACGGCACCACGCTTCTAGCCGGACCATATACTGTTGGCGGTGATTCCGGTTGGGTCGAGGTGGATATCGATGATGTTGTTATCGAATCAGGCGGCTTTCTTGTAGGTACTTATAATGTCTTAACTGGTGGTCCCTATATATCAGTAGA
>Ga0207966_1000137_pt1 | contig 40450 bp, 38 predicted proteins | sample Knorr_S23_td_NAD_FD_185611 | JGI IMG/M metagenome (GOLD analysis project Ga0207966, IMG submission 185611) | Marine microbial communities from Southern Atlantic Ocean transect - Knorr_S23_td_NADW_ad_2500m_LV_B (SPAdes) (version 2) | ecosystem: Environmental > Aquatic > Marine > Oceanic | place...
CGCACGGTTCAGATGCCGATGTTTCAAGCCACCGGCATACGGTCGCTTTTTTCTTTGACAGGCAAATTGAGCTTTATCTAGAATCAGTTGTTCGATTCACCCAAACCGCCAGATTGGCGACCAGTTCGGAGAAAAATGAGTCCGGGTCCTTCAGCAACGGTGCCGCAAACGGCTGACGAACTGCGAGAAGCGTTTCTGGCGTATTTCGAGGAACGCGACCACCTGCGCATGCCGTCTTCCTCGCTGATTCCAGCTGCCGATCCCACGCTGCTGCTCATCGGTGCAGGGATGGCGCAGTTCAAGGCCTACTTCTCGGGAGAGAAAGAGCCGCCGCACCCGCGCGTAGCAACCTCGCAAAAGTGCTTCCGGACCACCGATATCGAAGAGGTAGGCGACGATACCCACCTCACCATGTTCGAGATGCTGGGCAACTTCAGTTTCGGGAACTATTTCAAAAAAGAAGCCTGTGAATGGGCGCTCGATCTGATGACGAATCGCTTCGGTCTCGATCCTGAACGCCTGTACTACACCATCTACACCACCGATGACGAGGCCGAACAGATCTGGCTCGACCTGGGAATTCCGCCGGAGCGTATCTACAGGTTTGGCGACGAGGACAACTGGTGGGGTCCGGCCGGCGACGAGGGCGTATGTGGGCCCAGTTCCGAAATTAGCTACTACAGCGGCTCGCTCGACGACGTTCCGGCAGTAGACGACCCGGTGCGCAACGGGGTGTGGGGCCCGAACTACCACGACGATTTCGTCGAGCTGTACAACCTCGTATTCACCCAGTACTACCGCGACCTCGACGGCAACGATACCGTCCTGCCCGCCAAAAACATCGATACAGGGATGGGCTTCGAGCGGATGCTGGCAGTCCTGCAGGGCACTCCGAACGTCTATGAAACTGACGTCTTTCAACCCATCATCGCCAGGGTCGAGCAACTGTCTGGTAAGGAATGGGGACAGGACGAAGCCACCGATCGTGCGATACGGGTCGTCGCCGAACACGCAAGGTCGGCGTCGTTCCTTATCGGCGACGGCGTTATTCCCGGCAACTCGGGGCGGGGCTACGTCCTCAGGCGTTTGATCCGGCGCGGGATGTTGTTTGGCCGGGAATTGGGCATGGAAACCCCGATGCTTTCGGCGGTTGCCAGCACCGTGGCCGACCACATGGGGCATGTTTATCCAGAACTCACCGACAACCACGAGTTCATTAAGGATGTCCTTGAACAGGAAGAAAACAGCTTCTCAAGAACGCTCGAATTCGGTGCGTCCGTGTTGGCGGGGATGATCGAATATCGAGAATCAGAAGCCGATGCAATGGAGCAGATCGAATCCGGAAAGTTGCTCAAAGCGCCATCAGGTGACGATGCTCACTCTGTGGGCGTACGTCTGGCAATCATCGAGATCGAGCGCCTCGCGAAATCAGGGGATGCTGGGGCAACTAAGGCGTGGAAAAACCGCATCTCTGGAGCCGAGTCGTTCGTCCTCTACGATACGTACGGATATCCAATCGAGGTGACCGAAGAGGTGGCGAGCGCCGCTGAACTGTCGGTTGACCATGACGGGTTCGCCTCCGAAATGGAAGCCCAGCGCGAACGCGGACGGGCTGCCGGCGGGTTCGGCGGCGACCGGGACTCGACCCGTGTTTACGAACAGCTTGGCCTGGATGACACGCCTTTTGTCGGCTACGAGACCCTCACATCGAACACAGTGATAGCAGCAATCGTGGTTGACGGTGAATCTGTCGAATCGGCCAGCGATGACGATAAAGTTGCACTGGTGCTCAGCGAAACGCCGTTCTACGCGGCACGGGGAGGACAGGTCGGCGACACCGGGGTGATTTCGGGCGATGGCTTCGAGATTGAAGTAACCGACACAAAATCACCGTACGGTCATATAAACGTCCACTTCGGCAGGGTAACCACCGGCAGTGTGGCCCGGGGTGCAGCCGTGACCGCCACTGTCGACGGAGACCGGCGAGAGCGTATTCGTCGCAATCACACGGCCACCCACCTCGTACACGCCGCCCTGCGTGAGATCGTCGGCACCCATGTGCGACAGGCGGGTTCCGTTGTCGATGCCGACAGACTACGGTTCGATTTCACCAATATGCAGGCCCTTACGAAAGAGCAGATCAGGGCGATACAGGACCGGGTCAACGAAAAAATCAGGCTCAACCGGCCGGTCACCGTGCACTGGACAACCTATGGCGAAGCGGTCGAGGAGGGCGCACTTGCATTCTTCGGCGATACCTATGACAACGAGGTCCGCACCATCCAGATCGATTCCCCGTGGAGCTACGAACTCTGCGGCGGGACCCACATGGACTACACGGGGGGTATCGGAACATTCGTGATCGTGTCTGAAACAGGTATCGGTTCGGGAATGCGGCGCATGGAAGCTATAACAGGACTCGCATCCGAGCAGGCAATTTTCGAGCGGTTCGGCGCCCTTGAAGAGGTTGCCGCCCGCTTCCGGGTCCCGGTGTCAGATGTCACCAGCCGGGTAGATGCACTCGCGAGCGACCTCGGCCAGTCACGCAAGCAGGTAGCGCAACTGGAAGAACAGTTGCTGCAGGCCAGCGTGGGCGTGGGTTCACAGAACTCTGGCAACTCAAACCAGGGTTTCGATATCGAAGCGAACGGCACGACCGTCCACGTCGAAGTCAGCGAGGTTCCGGCATCAAACGTTGGCGCACTCAGGAAGACCGGCGATCATTTGAAGAAGCAGATCGGCAAGGGTGTGGTCGTGCTTGGCGCCGTGATAGACGGCCGCCCGATGGTGGTTGTAATGGCGACCGACGATATTGTCGAAGCAGGAATTCACGCCGGAAATATCGCCAAGGCGCTGGCTGGAAAGATGGGCGGCGGCGGCGGCGGGAGCGCGTCAGTTGCACAGGCCGGCGGCAAGAACGCCGATCAACTACTAACCGCACTCGATTCAACTGAAGAAATTATCCGTGCCTCGCTCGAGAACGGATCAGACGGCTAGCGATAGGTTCATCGGGAAGAAGTTGTCGGAAAAAATGCTGAGGGGCCGGATGCTCGGGATCGACTACGGGGAGGTCAGGATAGGTCTTGCCATCAGCGACCCGACCGGGACGATTGCGAGCCCCATCGCGGCGATCGAAGCCACCGGAACTGGCGATCCCGAAACAATTGTCGACATCGCCGCCGAACGGGAAGTATTGACAATCGTCGTGGGGCTCCCGCTTTCACTCGACGGCTCCCACGGCCCGGCGGCCCGCAAGGTAACTGCCTTCTGTGCACGTCTCCGGAAAATCACCACTCTGCCTGTTATCGCATGGGACGAGCGTATGACGACAGTTGAGGCGCAATCGTTGCTGCGAGCGGCGGGCCATTCGCCGACAAAAGTCCGAGGGGCAGAGAGGGGCCGGGTGGACTCAGCTTCCGCAGCGATCATCCTTACTGCCTATATGCAATCTCTAACCGACGTCGAATAGCCAGCCCGATATCTCGTGGGTGAGTGATAATTGATCACGGACATTTTTTTGCGCTGTCGGGAAATCTGTGGTCGGGCGTCATCCAGGCCACTCCATTTCCGAACAGGAGTCAACGGAGAATTATGAGCAGCAACATCGGCGTAATGGGGCACCCAATCGGACACACAAAATCACCTGTGTTTCAACAGGCCGGGCTCGATGAGCTGGGAATAGCCGAGACATTCGAGGCATGGGACGTAGCGCCTGACGAACTCGAAGAAAAAGTCACAACTTTCCGGGCCACAGGCTTTCTCGCGGCCTGTGTGACCCTGCCGCATAAACAGGCGGTGATCCCACTGGTCGATGAACTGACCGAGGCAGCCGAATCCGTCGGCGCGGTCAACTGGATATTCAATCGGGACGGTAAGCTCGTCGGGCACAACACCGACGGAACCGGTTTCTTGCGCGCACTCAAAGAAAAAACCGGGTTCGACCCGGCGGGCGTCGATGCGGTTGTATTCGGTGCCGGAGGAGCAGCCCGCGCCATCGTCTACGCACTGAAACTCGCCGGGGTAGCCCGCCTGACAATTGCCAACAGGACAGTCGGCAAGGCCCAGGCTCTGGCATCGGAATTCTCGGAAGGCAGGTTCAAGCCCGACGCGATCGGTCTGAGCCGCGATGAGCTGGCGAACTGTGCCCCCTACGCCCAACTGCTTGTGAACACGACGTCACTTGGAATGGCCGGCGGGCCGGCCGAGATGGCGACCCCGATTCTGGCGGATATGATTTCAGCGGATGCCTTGGGATACGACGCCGTCTATGCACCCCCCATGACGAAATTTCTGCGCGAAGTGGAAAATGCCGGAGCCACGAGTGCCGGGGGAATGACGATGCTCGTCTACCAGGGAATCGAAGGATTTGAGATGGCGACCGGGCAAAAAGCGCCGGTCGATACCATGTTCGCAGCAATCGAAAAGGCGTTCAAATCAGGTTAAGTACCCTTCCGCCCCTGACGGCCAGTTCCCGGCAACTGCCTATAATCGAAGCCCGGTTTCACACGTTGAACCGGTCGTCCGCCGCCATGATCGCCAATTAATACAGTTTGCAATGGCCTCGAAAAACACGTGAGAGACGAAAAGCAAGACGAATGACAACATTTCGCTACCTGACGGCGGGAGAGTCGCACGGCCCCGGCCTCACCGTGATCGTCGAGGGCATACCGGCCGGACTCGAATTGACCGAGGAGTACATCGAAAAACAGATGGCCCGGCGTCAAAAGGGTTACGGTTCCGGCGGTCGCATGAAGATCGAGAAAGACCGCGCCGACCTCCGCTCCGGGGTAAGGCACGGAATTACGCTTGGGTCGCCGATCGCGATGTGGATCGAGAACCTCGACTTTGTCAACTGGACTGAAGCCATGTCGGTCGCTCCCGTGGGTGAGGAAGTGGACAAAAAAGTCCATACCAGGGTAGTTCCGGGGCATGCCGATTTCCCCGGCGCGCTCAAGTACGTTCAGCACGATTTGCGAAACGTACTCGAACGATCAAGTGCCAGGGAGACCGCGGCCCGCGTCGCCGTAGCATCGGTCGCCCGGAGACTGCTTGAGGAGTTTGGCATATCGATCCACTCTCGAGCTGTCGCCACCGGTGACGAAGATGGACGTGAGGTCGGTACCGAAGATGTGGACTGGGGCAAAGTAGAGGCCTCGGAGGTACGGGCTTCAGACCCCGACGCTGACGCCCGATTCAAAGCTGCCATCGACAAGGCGAAGGACGACCGTACGACCATCGGTGGCGTGTTCGAGGTCGTGGCTTTCGGTGCCCCGGTGGGTCTCGGCAGCCACGTTCAGTGGGATCGAAAGCTGGACGGCCGCCTCGCAAGGGCCATGATGAGCATTAACGCTGTGAAGGGCGTTGAGATCGGCTCCGGGTTTGCAAACACGCGTCGACCGGGCAGGGAAGTGCAGGATGTGATCGTTCCCGATCCCTCCGACCCGCGGCGATTTCGGCAGACGTCGAACCATGCAGGCGGGATCGAAGGTGGGATGTCGAACGGCCAGCCGATCATCACCAATGTCGCGATCAAGCCGATCGCCACAATGACAAAGCCCCTGCCATCGGTCGACATAAACACCGGTGAAGTCGTTGAGGCGGCCTACAACCGCAGCGATATTTGCCAGGTGGCGCGGGCATGCCCGGTAGGCGAAGCGATGATGGCGCTGGTGCTCGTCGAAGCGATGCTCGAAAAGTTCGGTGGCGACTCGCTCGGCGAGATGAGTCGCAACTACACCGGGTACATTGAATCTCACCAGGAGTTCGGCAGGGGTTGAGACCGGGCTTCCTGAACACTCCACACCTCAGGGCGGAACGAACACTATGGGTTCAAAGCCGAATATCTACCTGATCGGCCTTTCCGGCACCGGAAAAACGCGCTCAGGCAGACGCCTGGCAGAGATTCTCAAATGGCCTTTCGTTGAAATGGACGGCATCATTGAGGACCGCGCAGGAAAATCGATTCCTCGAATATTCGATGAAAATGGCGAAGAGTACTTCCGCGACCTCGAATCGAAAATACTGGTCGAGGTCGCAGAGCGCGGTGGCCGCGTCGTTTCGACGGGCGGGGGAGTTCCAGTGCGGGCTGACAACCGAACCACGATGAAACGGTCGGGGATGGTGGTGCGCTTGAGGGCAAGCCCCGAAGAGATTCACCGGCGATTGGCCAGCTCGGTAGCCCAGAGAGGTCGAGCTGTAAGGCCCTTACTCGGCACCGACACTACTATCGAGACGCTCGAAACGATGCTGAACGAGCGCGAACAGATGTACGCGACAGCTGATGTGACGATCGACACAGAGGAAAAATCCCACGATCAGGTAGCGGGTTTGATCGTGAAGGCGTGGCAGGCTAACGAGGCGGCGACGACAGGTGACTGACCAGAAGCAAGATCCGAATCTCGCCACTATCGTTCACACGAGCCAGGGCAACTACCCGGTGATCGTGGGTCGTGATGTGATCGACGATCTTGGCCTTGAACTCCAGAAGACCGGTCAACAGGGCAGGGCATTTATCGTGGCCGACGAGGTGATGTTCTCCAACCCCGTACGCAGGGCACAGGAAGCGCTTGAACGGGGTGGGTACGAAACGCACGTCCTGGCCATGGAGATCGGCGAGTCAAGTAAGAACATTGCGACCCTGGAGGTTGTTTACTCATGGCTGGCCGATCGGCGTGCTGAACGCGGCGACGTGGTCGTCGCGATGGGCGGCGGGGTGATCGGCGATCTCGTCGGCTTTGTCGCTGCAACCTGGCTGAGGGGGGTCAGTGTCGTGCAGGTGCCGACAAGTCTGACCGCAATGGTGGATTCATCGATTGGCGGCAAGACCGGAGTGAACCTTCCGCAGGGCAAGAACCTTCTCGGCGCGTTTCACCAGCCGAAGCTGGTGGTGCAGGATATCGTCCATCTCGAGACGCTCCCCCCGAGAGAGATGGCAGCGGGCTGGGCCGAGGCGGTGAAGCACGGCCTCATTCTCGATGCCGACTTACTCGATACATTCGAACGACTCGCCCCACAAATGGTGGCACTGGAAGGCGATTCACCCGTTGAGGCGATACGACGCAGTGTGGCGATCAAGGGCGACATTGTTTCGGCCGATGAGTTTGAGACTGGAGATCGACGCGTCCTGCTGAACTACGGACACACAATTGGCCATGCCATCGAGGCTGTTTCCGGTTACGGGCAGTATCTGCACGGTGAAGCTGTCGCAATTGGGATGATGGCCGCGGCCGGCATCGCGTCCCGATTGGGCATGATCGACGCTGAACTCGTCGAGCGGCAACTTCGGCTCCTCGAAAGCTACAACCTGCCGACAAAGGCTGAAAATTTGGACTCCGCGGCAATTATCGATGCAACGAAAAGCGACAAGAAATCACGTGGTGGGACAATCCGGTGGGTGCTGCTCGAAGGCCCGGGGCAGGCGACAACACGCCGTGACGTCCCAGAGGATGTGGTTATTGAGGCCCTTCAGGACGTGCTCGACTAGTCGAGCTCCCCTCTCCCTTGGAGGGAGACCAACCCACTGGCTCGTGGCAGCTAGTCCAGGCCACCAGCCACGGCCGGAACGATGCTCAATTCGTCTCTTTCCCCGACCTTGCTGTTCAAGCCGTCGATGTAGCGGACATCTTCGCCATTGAGGTAAATATTCACAAAATGCCGCAGGTCGCCAGTCTCATCAATCAATCTCTCACGCATCCCGGGATAAGACGATTCCAGCGAATCGACGATCGCACCGACCGTCGCGCCGTCTGCATTGACACTCGTTTCACCGTTCGTCAGTTTCCTGAGGGGTGTTGGGATTTTTACTGTGGCTGACATCAGGCTTCCTGTTTCTAGTTTTGACCGTTACTGGGTCCGTAAGCCGGTCATCAAGCCCGGCAATAAGTTTCTACAAATATGTTAGACGCAATTCGGGCTGTTGCGGTGCCCATGATTCCCTGCGAAAACACCCTGCTATCCGACGAGAATATCGCCATCGAGAGGGTTTATATCAACCCCCAGTTCGGCCACCCAGGCCAGTCCGCGATCTATCTCATCCAACGATCCTTCAAGTTCAAGAATCACCCACCCGGTGTCTTGCCCAACTTCAGCACGGCGAACGTTCGTGACGATATCGAACTTTTTCCCGAGCTCGTAGATCACAGGTCGTTGAATCAGATCGGTTTTGAATGTGAACGTGACTCTTCTGAGTGGCATCAGTTGACCTCTGCCCCGGTCACGATTTCGTCAAATGATCGCACATTCGGATCGATCGTCTTTGTCTCCACCGTATCGGCGATGGCTTCAAGGGTCTTCAAACCGGTACCTGTAATCAACGCCACCGTCTCTTCATCCGGTCCGATAACGCCCGCGCGAACCATGCTTCGAAGGGCCGAAATCACAACGCCACCGGCAGTTTCCGTGAAGATTCCCTCGGTCTCTGCCAGCAACTGCATGCCCTCTGCGACCTCCGATTCGGGGACAATTGTCGCGGAACCTCCGGTCTTGTTTGCAATGCCCACAGAGTAGAAACCATCGGCCGGGCTGCCAATCGCCAGCGATTTGGCAATCGTGTCTGGAATCACCGGCTTCGGGTGCGTCTGGCCATCGACGAACGCCGAGGCCACTGGCGAACAACCAAACGGCTGTGCGATGTGCATTTTCGTCTCGGCGCCATCGATTATCCCCAGTCTGGCGAACTCGTTGAGTCCCTTGTGCACTTTCGTAAACAACGAACCTGAAGCGACTGGGACGATGATGTGTTTGGGAGCACGCCACCCCAGCTGCTCTGCGATTTCGAAACTCAGCGATTTGCTGCCTTCCGAGTAGTACGGACGCATGTTGATATTCACGAATGCCCAGCGTCGGTCGTCGCCGAGCTCCGAGCACAACCGGTTCAGTTCATCGTAATTGCCATTCACAAGTACGACCGAACCGAAAACGGCCGCGCCCAGAATTTTGCCGCGTTCAACGTCCGCGGGCAGGAAAACTATCGTCTTCAAGCCAGCCTTCGCACCGTGGGCCGCAGTCGCACCCGCAAGGTTTCCGGTGGAAGCGCACGCGATGGTGTCAAATTCGAATTCAAGCGCCTTGGTCGCAGCGACCGACACTACGCGGTCTTTGAACGAATGGGTCGGATTGGCCGCATCGTTCTTTATCCACAGATTGTTCAGGCCCAACTCCTTGCCCAGGTTTTCGGCCTTCAGCAACGGAGTCATGCCAGCACCGATGTCAACCGCATTCTCGCGGCTGGCCGGCAGCAGCTGGTCATACCGCCAGATGGTCGGCGGACCGTCCTGTATCGATTCTCGGCTCATGTTTTTTGCCGCGGTGTCGTAGTCGTACGCTACTTCGAGCGGACCGAAGCAAAAATCGCAAACATAGATCGGGTCAAGGGGATAGTCGCGACCGCACTCTTTACAGCGCAGGGACTGAACGTTTGGCAATGTCTTGGCTGGACCTCTCATCGGAAGGAGTTGCAAACATCACTTCCGGCAGTCCAGCCGGGAGTGACAGCAGCAGCTCATGATCCGAAGCTCGCTGATTCACCGACTACCTGTGATCCCTAATCGGACTTGGAATCTGGGAGACCACAGGAAGTAGAACCGTTTCTAATAGTAGGGATGAGATTCGGCAGAGTCAATTCGCCCGGCACGTCTGACCCACAATCCACGTAAAGTCACGACATGGCTTAATCACTTCAAAGGAGCGCCGATGAGCGTGCCAGGGTGAAGGGCGGAAATTGCAGGACATCCTCGGTTTTTAGAAGTTGCTTCCCCCACTACGGCGCGATCGCGACCAGTATCGCTCCCGAGCCGATTGCTGCCGCGCCGATCGCGCGGTTCAACGTTACGGATTCCTTCAGGATGAGCCACGCCATGACGACGCCAAAAACGATGCCAAGCTCCCTGAACGGTCCAACGTAACTGACTGGCGAAAGCCTGAACGCGCTGAGCACCAGTGTGTACGCGGTGAATTGCAGCGCTCCGCCGGCAAGCCCGACCTTCCAGTGATTTCGAATTTCACCCGCAAAATCATGCCGCGTGTAATTTCGGCCAATCAACGGCAGTATGCCCAGTGAACCGCCGACGGTCATCATGAACATGTAAACGATCGGCTCGACATGGTCGACACCGCGTTTATCGAACGCCGAGTAGGTGGCAATCAATATGCCCGTCAGAACCGCAAACACTACGCCCCTGTCCGCCAGCAACGACCGCGGTTGCCGCCAGATGCCCCTCCCACCCCCGGTTGGCACCTCTCCGCCCGACGACCCACGGGTCGAGGAACCAACTACCACGACTCCGACGAAAATCACCGCGATACCAAGCCCACCGGATACCGACACCGATTCCGCCAGGACAAAAACGCCAGCAATCGGTATCAACGCAAGGCCCAAACCACGAGCTATCGGGTAAACCAGCGACAGGTCGCCGTATCGGTACGCACGACCAAGCGTAAAGAAATAGCCGATGTGCAGGGCGGTGGTGCCGGCGATGAATAGCCAGCCGGTAAGGTCGGGTGGGTCGGCGAGCAGCACGAAAATTGCAATTGGGGATGCAAGTAGTGCCCCCGAGCTCAACATCAGCCAGTTTGTGAGTTCAGGCCGGTCTGATCGCCTGACTATCAGGTTCCAGCTTGCGTGAGCGAGTGCAGAAACAAGAACGAGGACGACCGCAAGACCGGTCATATGTTAATAATCCCGGTGAATTAGCGGTTTTTCTGCTCTTGGTCCGCCGCCAGAGCCCAGTCGACGCGAAGCTCGACGTCGCCGTCGGCCCATGGCTTTGTGATGTATTCAACGGCACCAAGCGAACGCGCCATCGCCATATCTTCTGGGCGACCTTTCGCGGTAACCATAATTACCGGAATCGGGTTCGTACGAGTATCGGCCTTAAGCGTGGCCAGGGCATCGAACCCGTTTACGCGGGGCATCATCACATCGAGCAGCACAAGATCGGGGTTCTGTGCGACGGCAAGGTCGAAAACCTGATCACCATCTTCGGCTTCGACAATTTCGTGGCCGGTGTCTTCGAGGATGGTTGCCAGCGCAAGTCGTACATCAGGGCTGTCGTCAACGATCAGTATTCGGGCCAATTACCTCACTACCTCCACAGAACTTCACCAGAAGATTCAGAGCCACATGCGGCTAATATCATGGCGCATGACATATATTTCCACAAGTCGATTTGGCTTGTATGACGGCAATATGTTAAACCGGGACAGTCTGGCTTACTAAAATGTGCTGGTTCCCGGCAACTTAATGCTTGCGCTATTCCACAGTTCAAACGGAGGGTTTCATTGCATTACCAGGATGAGCGTGTTAATGGCTGCAGAATCTCCGACTCCTGGACCTACCGCGGACTGAAGACAGTCGTTCTGGAAAACGAACTGCTGCGCGTCTCCCTGATCGCAGACAAGGGTGCCGACGTTTTCGAGTTGTCGCACAAGAAGACCGACACGGAATTTATGTGGCGAACACCCTGGTCAGTCAGGAACGTCGGGCTCTGGACACCATCGACGGGCGATGGCGATAACACCTGGCACGATGCCTATATCGGCGGCTGGCAAACTATCGCAACGACCGGCGGCCCACCGCAGAAATACGCCAACGCCGACATAGGACAGCATACCGAGGCAACGCTGATGCCGTGGGACACCGTCATCGTCGCGGACACGCCGGAGCGGGTAAGCGCAAAGTTCAGCGTCAGGACGGTCAGGACACCGTTCTGGATCGAAAAGGTCGTGACGCTCGAGGCCAACAGTCCTGTGCTCACGATTACCGACACCCTCACAAACGAGGCCGAAGAACAATCGGAAGCCCAGTGGGGCCAGCACGTTGCTCTTGGAGACCCGTTCCTTACCCCGAACTGCCGCCTCGACATGGCCGAGGCAGATTTCTTCGTTCCGGGTGGCGGTGATTCAACCCGCCTGCAGGACAATCAGTCTGGTTCGTGGCCTGATGCCGTGGGGAATGACGGTGGCGAAGTCGACCTATCCTCGTTCCCGCCAAAATCCGATCGTGTGGAGGATTTCGCTGTGTTCAAGAATCAGAAAGAGGGGTGGTACGCAGTTACAAACCCCGATCGTGGCGTGGGAATCGGCCTCACTTATCCGGTAGATACGTTCAGATATCTGTGGTACTGGCAGGTGTTCGGCGGAGGGATGGGATACCCCTGGTACGGCAGGACCTACAACGTCGGGTTGGAGCCGTTCACAAGCCTCCCTGCAGGCATGCCGGAGCCCGGTTACGATCAGGGTACATCGATGATATTCGCACCCGGTGAAACAAAGTCAGCCACCGTGCGCGCCGTCGTGTACGAGAGCGCGACAGGCGTCTCATACATCACCCCCGAAGGCAACGTAACGGAGCGATAGGCGCTGTCCCCTCTCGCTACGGGGGAGAGGGTTAGGGTCTGGGTAATTCCGCTAGCTGAGTCAACCCGCGGCGTCGCACCGCGCCCGATCTACGCCTCAGCCAGCACGCCCTCATCCACCTGGTGCGCCCGAATCCAGTCCCAGTCGAGCGGAACTCCGATTCCCGGCCCGTCGGGTGCGTACACGTTACCCTCGCTGTCGATTCCATCGAGGTCGTCGTTGTAGCCCAGGTACACTGGCGGTTTCGTCGTCTTGACCTTCGGATGCACGAGGCCCAGCTCGAAGAAGTTTGTGTTGCGGATTGAAGACATGATGTGCCGGTGGACAGGGCCCGGACCGTGCAGTTCAACATCGAGCCCGAACCCCTCGGAAGCGTGAGCAATCTTCAGTGCCCCGGTCACGCCCCCGTCCTCGTGTGCTCCCGCCCGTACGTAGTCGGTACCATCGGCAACAATAAAGTCGACGTGCTGCTCAAGAAGTCGAATGTGCTCCGTCTGTAGCATCGGCGTTTTGACCATCTGCCGCAGCTTGCGGTGTGCGAACTGCGAAACGCCGCCGTCCTGGTAGGGGTCCTCCCACCAGAAGAATCCGGCCTCATCGCACGCCCGGCCAAGTTTCAGCGCATCGCCGAAGTTCTTCACCTCGCAGGCAGGGTCGATCAGTAGGTCCATTCGACCCTCGAACTGCCTGCCGAGCAGCAGGACGTTGTCGACCTCACGCCGGATGTTGCTTCGGGCGAGTCCCCAACCGTGGACTTTGAACGACCGGTAGCCCATTTCGTAGCACTGTTCGGCAAAATCAGCAAAATCCTGTGGCGTGTTCAGTCCGCCGTTTTCATCGCCATGCAATGTCGACGCGTACGCGGGAAGTGGCTTTTTCTCACCGCCGAGCAGCCTGTAAAGCGGTTCATCGTACAGCTTGCCGGCGATGTCCCACAGGCAGATGTCGACAAGGCCAACGCCGAGCATCGCCCCGTGCCGGAGTCCGCGTTTCGTGTCGTTGTATATCGATTCCCGGGCGAGTGCGTCCTTGCCGATCAGGTAGTCGGCAACCTGCTGGACATCCAGGAGACCCGAGCCGTTGGCAGGATATTCACCAACGATGCCCTGGTCGGTGTGAATCTGCAGGATCGCCCCGCCCTGTTTCAACTTCGACCCGGACTCGTAGACCATGTTGAAAGTGTTGTAGTCCTTGCCAACGTTTTCTAACTCATGCTCGAACCTTGTAACCGAAATTTTCGTGATCTTTGGACTGGCTTGCATTTCCGGCTCCTTGGGGCCCACCTGGTGAAATGGTCGAGTTGGATAGATTTTCGAATCGACCACACAACCGTGCAGGGTTGATTCGAATTGGTTTCGCGGCGGGATGTTAGCACTTATGATCAGCGTAGTACCTCATCCGCGCTACGATCGCGAGCTGTTGCACCGCGTGTAGAATTCCGTCGAAAATCACCACGGCACGAGTTCACATGTAATTTCCATATGCAGGCAATCGTTTACCACGACAATAAAGACATCCGGCTCGAAGAGGTCCCGGAGCCAGTTCCGGGTCCCGGTGAAGTAAAGCTGCGAATCACGGGTACATCCATCTGTGCCACCGACATCGAAGAGTGGCAGTTCGGTCCGCTCTGGGTGCAACACGGCTCTCCAAACGCCCTGACGGGTAAACAGACACCGCTGGTGATCGGGCACGAGATGGCAGGTCGCGTCGCCGAGTTGGGAGAGGGCGTCGAAAACATGTCGGTCGGCGATCGCGTCGCAATCAACACAATCCTCACCTGCGGGACCTGCTTCTGGTGCATGAGGGGCCAACAGGCTGTCTGTCCGAATATGGCCGTCGCCGGATTCATGGCGGACGGCGGACTCGCTGAATTCATGGTCTGGCCCGCCGATCACCTGGTCCCGATGCCGGACAGCATTTCAGACGTCGAGGCCCCGCTTCTGGAGCCTGCGACCGTCGCAGTCCACGGCGTCCGGCGATCGGGAGTGAAGCCGGGCGACACCGTGGCCGTGATTGGTTGCGGGACCGTCGGACTTCTCACACTCCAGGCCTTCAAGGCAGCGGGCGTACGCGTCATCGCCATAGATGTACGGGAACTGAGCCTTGAGCTCGCAATCCAACTCGGGGCCGACGAAGTGGTAAATTCTCGCGACGAACAGGCCGCCGCCAGCCGCATACTTGAATTGACCAACGGCATTGGACCGGACATCGTCATCGAAACCGCGGGCGCAAAAGAAACCCCCCGAATGGCAATCGAGTGGACGCGTCGAGGGGGGACCGTTCTCCTGATCGGGATTTACTCGACGAAGCCCGAGATTGATTTCAACAGCATCGTCGGTACGGAGAAAACGGTGATCGGGTCGGTTGCGACCTCTCCGGGCGACCTGGAGGCCGCGGTTGAACTGGTTGCCGGGGGCAAGATCAACGTGAAGCCGCTAATCTCAGAGGTAGTGCCGCTGAGCCGCGCTATCGAAGACGGCTTCAACCGGATGCTCGATCCCAACAAAAAAGTGTTCCGAATCGTGATCCAGCCCGGCTTGTAAGTACACCAGAACGGAAAACAACAAGAAATGCACTACCAGGACGAAAGAACCAGCGGCTGCCGCGTTTCCGACGCGTGGACCTATCGCGGCCTGAAAACGGTGATCCTCGAAAACGAGCTTGTTCGCGTAACGGTCCTTGCCGATAAGGGCGCCGATATTTCCAGCTTCGTTTATAAACCAACCGATACCGAATTTCTGTGGCGAACTCCCTGGGGAGTCCGAGACCCCCGCCTAACAGTTCCATCGACCGGCGATTCGACCTCGATTTGGATGGACTACTACGAGGGCGGTTGGCAAACCGTCGTACCGCACGGCGGCTACTCGGACAGCGTTTACGGTGCCGATTTCGGCATTCATGGCGATATGAACACGATTCCGTGGGATGCCGTAATCGTTGAAGACACCCCCGGACGCGTCAGCGTCAGGTTCACGGCAAAGAGCGTGCGCATGCCGATGACTGTTTCGAAAGCACTCTCACTGGTTTCTGGATCGGCAATGCTGAAAGTCGAAGAAACGGTAACCAACGAAGGTGAGGAAGACCTCGACATCGTCTGGCTAGAGCACATCGCCCTCGGGCCACCGGTGCTTTCCCACAAGGCAAGGTTGTACGTGCCTGAATGCCGGGTGTTGAGCCACCCCGAAAGTATCGACCCAAACTCGATACTTGAACCCGGATACGAGGGCGACTGGCCTAATGTAAACGCCAAAGACGGGTCGGTCATCGACTTCACCCGCATCCCTCCCAAGGAAGACCGCTCGCTCGATATGGCCTACATGACGGGGATGTCGGAAGGCTGGTATGCGCTGCTTAACGAACAGTCAAACCTCGGCTGGGCGGTAAGCTATCCTGCCGATGTTTTCAAATATCTCTGGTACTGGCGCAACTACGGCGGCGGCTACGGTTATCCGTGGTACGGCCGGTGCTACAACGCGGGGCTCGAACCGTGCACCAGTTTCGGAAACGGCGGAATTGTGCAGGCGCAGGAGAACGGTACCGCTTTCAACATAAAGGCCGGAAATTCGGTGTCGGTAGCCATCAATGCCGGTCCGTTTACCGGGTCGGGAACGGTTACCCATGTCGATGGCGAAGGTAGAGTCACCGTCGAATAATCTTGTGATCGAACAGCAAAAACAACTAATCGCGGTCGTCACATCAATTACCAGGGACAAAAAAATGCGAAAACGAATGTTTGGGAACTCAGGGCTTGAAACTTCCGTAATCGGTTACGGCGGCTGGCCAATGGGCCGGGGTATGTACGGCGATTTCGACGACGACGAGGCGATTGCCGCGGCGCGGACATCGTTTGACAACGGTATAACGCTGTTCGACACCGCGGCCGTCTACGGTTGGGGCTACGGCGAAACGCTGATGGGAAAGGCGCTTAAGGGCATACGGGAAGACGTCATTCTTGTTACCAAGGGCGCGCGCGAATGGGTGCGTGATAATCCCGACCGCAGTTCGGCCACAGTTTCCGACTCGAATCCCGTACGCCTGCGGGCCACGATCGACGAGAGCCTGCAGCGACTTCAGACCGATTATATCGACCTGTTCCTGATCCACTGGCCCGACAAGGACCGTCCTTTCTCGGAGCCGATGGAGGTGCTTGAAGAGGCCAAAAAGGCCGGCAAAATCCGCTATTCAGGCGTCTCGAACTTCTCGGTCGACATGATGGCCGAGTGCCGCGAGTCCAGCCCGATCGTCACGAACCAGATCGGCTACCACATTTTCGACCGCAGACCCGAAGCCGAGGTCATGCCGTTCGTCAGGGAAAACGGCATGGGCATCATGGCCTATGGATCGTTGTCTCACGGCCTCCTGACTGGTACATGGGGGGCCGACAAGACGTTTGGCGAGGACGACTGGCGCAGGGGTGGTGCCAACTTCGGCATCAGTTCGTGGGGACCGGAAAACCTGGCTGCCAACGTGGCAGTAGTTGAAAAACTCAAAATCATTGCTGCCGATCACGGCAAAACCATCCCGCAACTGGCGATCGCCTGGGTGCTGGCAAACGATAGCATCAGCGTTGCGCTCGCCGGCTCTGTCACCCCCGCCGAGGCAACCGACAATCTTGGTGGCGATTGGGAGATGTCGGACGAAATTAAAAAAGAAATCGACGATCTCGTGTTGAGCGAAGGGTCGGGCGTGGGCACCACCGGGATGGCAATCGCCACCTAGTCCGCACCCGAAATTCCACGTTCGAAGCCCCGACGAAACCCGAGTACATACATGATTATCGATACCCACTGTCACGCAGGCCGCAACTGGTTTCAGCCAATCGAAACTCTGGAGTTCGAAATGGACGAGGCAGGCGTCGATGCCGCAGTGCTCATCCAGCACGGGGGAACTTACGACAACGATTACCTGTTCGCAGAGGCGGCAAAACGCGCCGGCCGCTTCAAGGTCGTCGTGATGATTGATCCGGAAGACCCCGACCCGCTCGGTAGACTCGAGCAGCTTGCAGGGCAGGGTGCCGCGGGTGTGCGGATTGCGCCCGACGGGGAGTTCACGGCGTTATCCGATGTCACAGATATCTGGCGGAAGGCCGGCGAACTGGGGCTCGTTGTGAGTTCACTTGGTGACGATAAGCGCTTTTCGAGCGCCAGCTTCAAGAAAATCATCGACGACTGCCCCGATACTCAAATCGTGATCGAACACCTGGCCGGTGTGGGGATTGCCGAACCTCCATACACTGACTACGAATCGGCACTCGAATGTGCCACGCGCCCGAATACAACGGTAAAGGTTCCGGGCCTCGGAGAGATCACCCGCCGACCGCCGGTCCTGCTTCCTGACTTCCGATTCGAGAACATCCCGCCGCTTTTCGAGATGGCCCACGAGGCATTCGGGGTCGATCGAATGATGTGGGGCAGCGATTTTCCTCCCAGTGCCGGTAGGGAGGGTTACGGGAATACCCTGGAGGGCGTGCGAAGTCACCCGGCGTTCGCAAACGGCGACGATATCGACTGGGTGCTCGGCAAGACCGCGGCGTGTGTGTGGGGTTTCGATTAAACTCCCGGCCCGCCTCAGTCTATTCGGCCCACCACGACGCACCGACCAGCCCCGGTCCGGTATGGGCACCCATGAACGGGTGAAACTGGGTGATGAACAGTTCGTCGCAATCGAGGTTCTCCAACGCCCACCGAAAGAGTTCCTCGGCCCGCTCGGAAGCACCCGCATACATTACGTTCACATGCGCAGTCTTGCCAGCAAGATCGCCAAGCATCTCCTTCTGGATCCGTTCGAGAGCCCGGCGGGTCGACCGTGGCCGCGCTATCGCCCCGATTTTCCCGAGAGAATATTCCATGACGGGTTTGATATTCAGTGCTTTCGTCGTCCACATCGCAATCCTGGGTACCCGGCCGTTCCGGTGGATGTAATAGAGCGTGTCGAGGACTGCCACCAGTCTGACTTTCCCTGCGACGACGCGGGTGATTCTTTCAACCTCTTCAACCGGCTCACCGGCAGCTGCGGCGCGGGCGGCTGCCAGCACGATGAGTGCTTCCGATCCGGCAGCAGTTTCGGAATCGAACACCCTCACCGTGGTACTTGGTCGCTCATTTACGATTTCCTTCGCGGCCACGAGCGCAGAATCATAGGCCGCGCTCAACTTCGCCGACACACTCACGCAGAAAATAGAATCGGAATGTTCAGAAGCTGCTCGGAACTGCTCAAGGTACTCGGACGGCGTTGTTGCCGAGGTCGTTGGCGCTTCCGACGAACGAGCCAGTTGCAAGTAGAAATCGTCAAGCTCACCGCTTGCGCCGTCAATGAACGTTTTCCCGTTTATCGTGATCTCCATGCGTGCCACATGCAGATCGTGCTCGGCAATCAGACCGGGCGGCAGGGCAGCCGCCGAATCGGTGACGACCGCAACTCTGGAATTTCGATCACTCGCAGGGATTCCCATGTATTCGATCATGTCAGGCGATTGTCGCGGTGCGGACCAACCGGTCGCGGGTTGAAAAGATTACACGGTTCCAGCACTGGGGCATTCTTCTAAATCTCTATTAGAATTAAGTGCCCGGGCTGACTCTGAAGCTGCGCCTGCGTGGGCGTCTTTCAAAGACTCAACCTTATTACTCGGAATCGACATAATCACGATGACCTCGCAATACGAGCCCGTTCAGAGGCTCCCGAACATGCAGGACGCCGGACCTGGCGAGCTCGCTGCGCGCGACAAGGCGATTTCGACGCTGCGGGGAATTTTCGGGCTGCGGGGATACGACCGGGCCGAAACCCCGGTACTCGAACAGACGGAACTGTATCTACGCAAGTCGGGCGGCGGACTATCGTCGCGTCTGTACGACTTTTCCGAGCCAGGCGGTTACGAAGTAAGCCTGCGTCCCGAGTTCACCTCAGCGATCCTTAGACTCGCAGCTGACCGCGGCGTTGACAACGGCACCCTGCGACTCATGTACGACGGGCCGGTCTTCAGATACGCCAACCAGGACGACGAAGACGGCAGCAAGACCCGGCAGTTCACCCAGCTCGGTGCAGAGTTGATCGGTCCACGACCGCCTTCAGCCGATGGCGAAATAATCGCCATGGCAATGGAGGGCCTGCTGGGCCTCGGCATCAGTGGAGCGAGGGTGGTTGTCGGCCACGTCGGGGTCGTAGTCGCTGCACTTTCCGAGTTCAATCTTTCAGAACGCGCACGCCTTTTCCTGGTCAGCAATATCGGGGAACTTAAACTCGGGCAGGTCGAATCCGTCACAGACAAAGCGGCCACTCTCGGTTTCATCACCGACATTGTGATCGACGATGCACAGGTTGCAGCAGACCGAGACCGTCTTGCCGTAACCATCGAACGGGTAATGGCCGAAGGGATAGGCGTTTCCCTCGGGCAAAACACCGGTTCTCGCAGCCCCGAGGAGATCGTCGCGCGACTCGTACGGAAAATGTCGGAGGCCGATAATCCGGAGGATTTCAAGCGGGCGCTCGGGATGCTTTCCCGGTTATCCCAGGTCCGCGGCCAAGTCGATGATGCCCTGGAGACGGCGGGCAAAATCCTCGCCTCGGCTGGAATTTCTTCCGAACCGGTCTCGGACTTTCGCGAACTACTTGCCGCTGCCGAAGCCGAGGGGGTGTCCGGCGATCGGATCACGGTCGATTTCGGCATCGTCCGTGGACTCGCTTACTACACCGGGATGCTGTTCGACATCTACGCCGGCGATTCCAACGGCGATACGCTCGGCGATACGCTCGGCGGAGGTGGACGGTATGACGGTCTCACCAGGGTGCTTGGTTACGACCGCGACGTCCCGGCCCTCGGCTTTGCCTACAACCTCGACGCCATCGTTGAATCTCGCAGCCGCGAGCTCGACCCGAGTCCAGACTTGACTGTAGTTTCTCCCGTTGAAACAGGCTCGGTCGACTCGGCGATACAACAGGCGCGCCAGCTCCGTGCCTCGGGCAAACGCGCCGCGATAGATTTCGAAAGTCCGAGCTCGCAAGGTGAAGGGCAGGGGGAGCGATGAGCAATCTGCGGTTCGCCCTGCCGTCGACCGGTGCGCTGTACGACGGGACCGCCGAGTTACTGGCCGGCTGCGGTCTGGCTGTCCGTCGGGCCAACTCCCGACGATACACGGCCGACATTCCAGCCCTTCCGGGTGTGGATGTCCTGTTCCAGCGCCAGTCCGACATTACGACCGAAGTCGATGGCGGCAGCGCTGATATCGGAGTCGTCGGACTCGATCGGTACTCCGAGTCGCGACTTGAACGCGGCGATACGGTGCTGGTCCACGATGGCCTGAGATTTGGCACTTCCAGCCTCGTGATCGCGGTCCCCGACTCATGGCTCGACGTGACGAGCATGGCCGACCTCGCCGATATAGCGCTCGAGTTCCGGGCCAAAGGTCGCGACCTTCGTATCGCTTCAAAGTACCAGCGACTGGTCAAGCGGTTCCTGAATATGAACGGCGTGAACTATGTATCGATGGTCTCAGTGTCGGGGGGCCTTGAAGCCGCACCGGTTATGGGTTACGCCGATATCATCGCCGACATTACTGCAACCGGCACAACGCTGCGGGAAAACGGACTGCGCATACTGGTCGATGGCACAATCATCGATTCCCAGGCGGTAATCGTCGGCAACGGACGGGCCCTGGCAAACGATCCTGAAAAACTGGCCCTCACCCGAAAGCTACTTGAGAAAATCGAGGCGAGCCTTCGAGCGAACAGGTACCAGCGGGTGACCGGTGATATCCAGGGCGATTCCGAGGATGAAGTTGTCAGGCAGGTGATGAAACGTCGCGAGCTGGCAGGTGTAGACGGCCCAACGATATCTGCCGTCCACACCGGTAACAACAGTTCGTGGTTCACCGTGCAGGTACTGGTACAGAAAACCGACCTGACCGAGGTCGTGAATCACTTTCGCGATCTCGGTGGCATCGGCATCGCGGCGACCGACGTCCAGTACGCCTACCGAGAGCGATGCGATTCGTACGATCAACTCGTTGAAAACCTGGCGCGGTTCAGGGAAACGGGCAATTAGTCTTGAAACGAGTAATCGGCGCAGCCGCGGGTATCAAATACTTTCGCCGTGAGCGCAATCTACCTGCCGAAGCAGTCCTTTCCGATGGAAATGGCCTGTTTCCCGATCGAGTATCTCCCGACGAGTTTGCCGCCAGGGTGATTCAGATCGTCCGAAGTGAAGGCGACGAAGGTCTCAGAAGGATCAACACGGCCCTCGACGGTGGTTCGCCAGACATCTTAGAAGTAACACAATCCGAGATCGACTCGGCATTCGACGAACTCGACCCGGCAGCAGTTTCGGCCCTGGAGCTCGCGGCAGACCGCGTGCGAAAATTTCAGGGCAGGGGACTACCGAAAAGCTGGAGTGACGGAACCGGAAAATTCGGCGAGAAAGTTACGCCGCTCGAAACGATAGCGGCTTACGTCCCCGGTGGAACTGCCCCACTTGCATCAACGGTGATAATGACTGTTGTACCGGCAAAGGTTGCTGGCGTTGACGAAATAATCATCGCCACACCCACTCCCGGCAATGCATTGCCACACCCGGCGATTCTGGCTGCGGCGAAGATTGCCGGGGCCGACCGTGTGTTCAAACTGGGTGGCGCACAGGCGATAGCGGCTCTGGCGTACGGCACCGAATCAGTTCCGGCGGTCGATCTGATATGCGGTCCGGGTAGCGGATGGGTGACGGCGGCCAAGAAACTGGTCTTCGGAGACGTTGGGATCGACGGGTTGTACGGCCCGACGGAAACGCTGGTCATCGCCGATGAGTCGGCAAACCCCCGTTTCACCGCGTCCGACCTGATTGCCCAGGCCGAGCACGACACCGTGGCAATGCCGATCCTCGTTGCACTGTCCGAAGCGATTGTCGAGCGAACTGAGGCTGAGATCGAACGCCAGCTGAAAGATCTTCCCCGCAGCGATACCGCCCGGGCGGCCTTCACAAATCGCGGCGTGGCCATTGTGGTGAACAGCACCGACGAGGCGATCCAGGTCGCCAACGCGGCGGCACCCGAACACCTCTGCATTCTTACCGAAGACGCAGGCAAACTTGCAGAAAATGTTCGCAACGCAGGCGGGCTTTTTATCGGAGAGTGGTCGGCGGAAGTCATGGCCGACTATGTTGCCGGGCCTTCCCACGTCATGCCGACCGCTGGGACAGCCCGTTTTTCGTCGGCACTCTCGGTGAGAAACTTCGTTCGGGTCACGCCTGTCCTGACATTCGACGACGACACGTTTCTCGAACTCTCGAAAGACGCAGAAGTCCTTGCGAAGCTTGAAGGCCTGCACGGCCACGCCGCAGCTTCTGAGTACCGGCGTCGAAACATCGTTGGCGAATAGTCGCCACACAGTCCACACTTGCCCAATATGTCTCAAATCGAAAAACTCATGCGTTCGCACATGGTCAACTTCGCGACCTATCACGGGGTCGATCCATCTGAGGAGCTCGCTCGCAAGGCCGGGATCAAGCCCGAGGATGTCATTCGCCTGAACGCGAACGAAAACCCGTACGGACCACTCGATAAAGTATCGGCCGCCCTTTCGGGCCTGCCACTTCACCTGTATCCAGACCCGAACCAGCGAAAATTACGGGCTGCGCTTGGCGAATACACCGGGCAGCCGGTCGAGCGAATTATGGCTGGAGCAGGTGGCGACGAGATTATCGACCTGCTGATGCGCCTGTTCATCGCGCCGGGCCAGAAAGTCCTCGATTGTGAACCGACCTTCGGCATGTACTCATTTTCGGCCCGGCTTGCCGAAGCAGAAATCGTCTCGGTCCCACGAAACAGCACATGGGACATCGATATTCCGGCAATGCTTGAAGCAATCGATGATTCGGCGCGGATCGTGTTCCTGGCTTCACCGAACAACCCGACCGGTAACCTGTTGACCGAGCGCGACGCACGGGCGCTACTCAAGACCGGAGTCATCGTCTGTGTCGATGAGACCTACTACGAGTTCTCTGGAAGCACCCTGTGTCCGTTGCTCGACGAGTACGAAAACCTAGTGATACTCCGTTCGTTCAGTAAATGGGCGGGCATTGCAGGGCTTCGAGTCGGTTACGCGATCGCTTCGAGCGAACTGATAGGCCACCTGATGGACATCAAGCAGCCGTACAACATCAACATCGCAGGCGAAGCCGCCGTTCTGGCAGCGCTGGAACACCGTGGCGAGTTGCTTGAGCGTGCGGCCACGCTAATTGAGCAACGAAAGCGCCTCGAAGCGGTCGTGGATGAGTTTCCCGGTATCTCGTACTACCCGTCCGAGGCCAACTTCCTCCTCTGCCGGTTCGAGCGGCGAACTGCCGAAGAAGCCTATGTCGGGCTGGCACAGCGCGGAATTTTCGTGCGCAGGTTCCCGCAGACCGTCCTCGATAGTTCTCTCCGGATCAGCACCGGTACCCCTGAACAGACAGACTTGCTGATCGACGCTCTCAGAAGGGTTGTTTAGCAAACGCCCACACGGTTAGCATCGAATCAAGCGCTCGGACCATTTGTGAGATCGAAGGCACCAGAATGTCAGAAAACAACCCTCGCGTAGCGACCATGGTTCGTGAGACAGGTGAAAGCAAAATTGCGGTGACCGTCAATCTCGATGGCACCGGCAAGGCAGATATCGACACTCCTGTCGGCTTTCTCAAGCACATGCTGAGCCAGATCGCCCGCCACGGCCTGATCGATCTCAAAGTGGAGGCTTATGGCGACCTTGAAACCGGGTCACACCACACCGTCGAAGACACGGCTATCGTGCTTGGCAGGGCCATCGACGAAGCACTGGGCGACCGGAAGGGCATCGTGAGGATGGCCGACCGCACATGCCCGCTCGATGAGGCCCTTACTCACGCCGTGCTCGATCTGTCGGGCCGCGGCTACGCAGTGGTCAACATGGGCATCGACAACAATGTCGGTGAGTTCCCGGCCGACCTTGCGCGTCACTTCTTCGAGGCGATGGCTGTCGAAGGTCGATTCTGTTTGCACATCCGGGTGCTGGCGGGGCAAAACGAACACCACGTGATCGAGTCGGCGTTCAAGGCGTTCGCAAGATCGCTGAGAGACGCTTCACGCATCGACGAGCGGAACCCGGATGCAGTGCCGAGCACAAAAGACACCCTCACCGGCTGAGACCGACCGAGGTACTCTCCTCTTCCCGAGCCCTGCGGAGGGATTCCCCTGACTCAGCAAATTGGCTGCAACTCCGGCAAATCGGAGTGTCGAAACAACCGGGGTCGGTATGCGTATACATCGGGAACTGGCAGTGTCATCTATCGGCTGAAGCGTTGACTCTACCCGCTTTGACCTTTGATCCCTCCGATAAGGTCGGGATGAGGACGAGCAGCGCCGCGACTGAGGCTGCGCCGCGATTTGGGGGCTACGCCGTTTCCAAATCGTAGGTGAATGTTTCGATTACGGGATTGGCGAGCAGTTTCTCGCACATCGATTTCACGTCGGCTTCCGCAGTCGCGAGATCGTCACCTTCGATCTTCACCTCGAAGTACTTGCCCGCACGGAGCGATTCGACCGAGTCGAACCCCAGTCGGCCCAGTGCGCGGGCTATCGTCAGTCCCTGGGGATCGTTGACGGTAGGTTTGAGAGTGACGTGGACTTTTGCCAGGAACATCAGGGGCAGTCTAGTACGGGTTTTCGGGCACGCTTTCGGGTGCACGGTCCTGGTACTCATCGATGAACTGTCGGATCAGGTCCTCGTCCACCTCGTCCAGGTAAAGGTGGTGTCGCCACGCCGTAATTGCGATCTTGCTTGGCATGTTCACGTATGGCGACAATATGAACTGCGAGTTATTTCGGGGAATAATGTCATCCAGTGCCTGCACGATCTCAGCGCACCCGCCTTCGCAGTCGTAATGAATGCCGATCCCACCGTGTTCCAGATTGTGGACCAAGACCTCATTGGGGAGTATCTGCTCGTACGTACCCCACCTGGCTGGAGCTGAAACGCCGACAGCGGTTGTAGCTGCGGCCCAGTGCGGGCCCGAAGTCGCCGGTACAACTGTGTAGGCGTCGGTATTCGGCGCATCCCCTGGTATGTGATCACGGCCCTGGTCCACGTCAATCTCGATAAAGCCACCGGTGTTCACGCCTCGGAGACCACCAGAAGTCTGCGGGCTCAGGTTCGGTGAAAGCACGAGCGCCGAGATAAAGACCAGAGCGAACAAGATTCCACCAAACATCAAGAGTGAGCGCTTGCGGCGAGCCCGCGCACGGCTCCTCGACCTACGCTCTTCCCGGATCTGGCCCTTGCTCATCCCGCGGCGGCTTTCCGGGCGGGTAGTTGCTATTCGCTTTGAATCTGCCATGCGTTCCCAAACGTCACACCAACCGGTGCACCAGTTATATTCAAGACTATCTACAGTACCAGTGACTTGCCGGCCAGTCGCCGGTAAGACTCTAGATATCGCTCCCTCGTTTGCTCAATTACGGCGTCGGGTAATGTCGGCGGGTGTGGTTCACGCTTCCAGTCGGTATCCAGCAGCCACGCACGCAAATACTGCTTGTCAAAGGCCGGTGGGAATTTCCCCGGAACCCAGTCATCGACATCCCAGTACCGGCTCGAATCGGGTGTAAGCACTTCGTCGATTATCGTCAGTTCACCATCAACGAAGCCGAACTCGAACTTCGTGTCGACCAGGATCATCCCCTGCCCGGCGGCGTAGTCGTGGGCCACCTGGAATATTTCGATGCTTTTTTCTTCGAGTTGAGCATGTAGTTCGCCGCCAACGAGGTCTCGCGCTTCGCTCGGCGTCAGGGGCATGTCGTGACCCGATTCGGCCTTGGTGGAAGGAGTGAATACCGGCTCAGAAAATCGATCAGCGGCCTTCATGCCCGTTGGCAGGGGAGTGCCGTTCATTGTTCCCGATTCTTCGTACTCGGCCCATGCGGAACCCGCGATGTAGTTCCTGACAACGCACTCGATGTCGATCCGTTCCGCCTTCTTGATCACCATCGATCTGCGTGCCAGGTCGGGAGTCAATTCCGACAGTGCGCCGCTGATTTCGATTGCGGCCATCGCGGTTTCGTCATCGGCAGTAGCGATCAGGTGGTTTGGCATCACATAGTCGATGACGCCGAACCAGAACGCAGACATTTGCGTGAGGATTATCCCCTTGCCGGGAATCGGCTGGTCCATCACCACGTCGAATGCCGAAATTCGGTCGGATGCAACCATCAGGAGGCGGTCATCGCCCAGGTCGTACGTATCCCGGACTTTCCCCCGGTGGATCAGACCGGAGAGATTCGTCTCGAACACAGCTTCAGACAACTTCGGTCTCCGAAATCCCAGCACGTTCGAAAATGCGGTCTACGTGGCCGAGATAGAAACCGTAATCGAACAGGTCGTTGAGATCTTGCGGACTTACCTTCGACGCCACCGCCGGGTCTGTCTTGATCAACTCGCGGAAATCAAGCTCTTCATCCCACGATCGCATTGAACACCTCTGCACGGCGTCGTAAGCGTTGGTTCGCTCAACGCCCTTCTCCACCAGCAGCAGCATCACCCGCGGCGAGAACACCAACCCCCGGGTCGACTCGAGGTTTCGCATCATCTGGTCCGGATGAACGACCATGTCAGAGATGATCCCTGTCATCAGGCTCATGATGTAATCCAGCGCGAGCGACGCATCGGGCAGGATCATTCGCTCGGCCGATGAATGTGAGATATCGCGCTCGTGCCACAGTGCGACGTTTTCGAGCGCCGTTACAGAATGCCCACGCACGAGCCGGGCAAGGCCGCATATACGTTCTGTAAGCTCGGGATTGCGCTTGTGAGGCATGGAAGAAGAGCCCTTTGTTACGTAACCGGGTTTGCCGAACGGCTCTTCTACTTCTCGGATTTCGGTTCGTTGCAGGCTTCTGATTTCGGTCGCAATTTTTTCGAGCGTGGCCGCAACAAGGGCGAGCACCTGTACATATTCGGCGTGCCTATCGCGCTGGATCACCTGGTTCGACACTTCTGCAGGTGCCAGACCGAGTTGCTCGCATACCGATTCTTCGATCACCGGCGGTATCGAGGCAAACGTCCCGACCGGACCCGAAAGCATTCCAACGGCAACTCTTGTGCGGGCAGCTGCGAGCCTTGCCCGGTTCCGCTTCATTTCGACAAACCAGAGCGCCAGCTTCATGCCGAAGCTCATCGGCTCGGCGTGGATACCGTGCGACCGACCTATGCATGGCGTGTGTTTGAATTCGATGGCGCGAATGCGCAGCGCATTGAGGAGATCGACGATGACTCGGTCCAGCAGATCGCACGACTGCGCCAACTGCATACTGAGGGCGGTGTCTTTTACATCATTCGACGTTAGGCCGTGGTGAACCCATCGACGTTCCGGGCCAAGACTTTCACCCACGGCCTGAGTGAACGAAACGAGATCGTGTTTTGTCTCTTCAAACAACCGGTCGTAAGCTGCTCGATCAAATTTGGCGTTGCGAATCTTTGCCATATCCGACTTCGGTACCACGCCCTGATCGGTCCATGCCTGTGAGGCGGCGATTTCGACTTTTAGCCAGAGATCGAATGAGTTGTCTTCCGACCAGATTCCACTCATCTCAGGCCGTGAATATCGTGCGATCACTGGCTTATCGATCTCCGCTTTCGAATGTTTTGTCCATCACATGCTCAGCTACCGGCCCGCACTCCTGCCAACCCGACCCGAAAATCGTCCCCGTTGCTTCCGCCATGCAAGTTATCGGCCATGAAATCGGCAGAAGATTAATCGTATCGAAACACGAGCGAGCGTGCGGGGCCGGAGACGGTCTCAATCTTCGCGAAGTTCACTGTTTGCGCTCACTTTGCGGAGTCCCTCAGCAGCGCGGGCAGCGCGTACATTTCAGCCATCCATGCTCCGCCGTCTTCACTCCTGCCGCCAAACAGATTTCGCGCTTCGGATGGTTTAATCAGTCTTACCTCAACAACTTTTTCGCCATCTGGCGGGTTTGTGGGTTTGTGAGTCAGGTCTACCTCGGCGTACCCGATCAAATGGATGAAATCGGGGTGGGGAAGGTGCGGACGGTATGCTTCAGTCCGGTGAGAATGGCAAATGAACACACCGAAAGGCGTAAACGAGCGCAACTCGGCCCGGTTTCCTCGCTCAGTTCACGACGAACGGCGTCCAAGTACAACTCTCCGGGCTCAAGTGTGCCACCCGGGTGATCCCAGTCGCCGTTATCGAACCGTATTACAAAGCTCATTTCACCCACGAACGGGACAACTCGGACATTGGCGATCAGCGATTCATCAAGATCGCCCGGTAACAACTCGAACTGCACGTCGATCGGGCCCCACGGCCAGTGAAACGGTTTGGTCAGGTTCGGAAAATCGGTCAGGTTAATCGCTGGGATTTTCACGAGGCGCCGTTCATTCCACGATGGCGCGCCGGGCGATGTCATCCCTGTATCCGGCACCCTCGAATGCAATCTGCCTGACACCGGCATAGGCCGCATCGCGGGCGTGTTTTACCGACTCGCCCGATCCCGCTACACCCAGCACACGTCCACCCGATGTCACAAGTGCTCCCAGTTCATTTCTGGCGGTACCGGCGTGAATCACGAGGCCGTGCCCAGCCGCAACGTCGACGCCGGTTATCGCCATACCCGTTTTATAGCTACCGGGATAGCCGTCCGAGGTCATCACCACGAACGCATGCGCTGAGTCCGACCAACTGACCTCCTGTTCGGCCAGGCGACCCTCAGCAACTGCCATGCAAATGTCGAAAAGATCGGTTTCGAGTTTCGGCATCAGTATCTGCGTTTCGGGATCCCCGAATCGGCAGTTGAACTCGATGACCCGCGGGCCGTTATCGGTAATCATCAGCCCTGCGTAAAGAATGCCCGAATATGAGCTGTCCTCGGCAACGAGCGCCTTCGCAATCGGTTCAAGGATTTCAGTACGCACCTGTTCTGCGAGTTCAGGAGTCCAGAACTCGGGAGGTGTATACGAACCGACTCCCCCCGTGTTCGGGCCGGTATCTCCCTCGCCAATACGCTTGTAGTCGCACGCGGCGACCTCGGCTGAAACGATCTCGCCCTGCAAGAACACAAAAACGCTGACCTCAGGCCCCGACATGCGCTCGGCAAGGAGAAGCTTCGATGATGAATCGCCGAACAGGGCATCGTCGATCATTTCCGTGATCGCGGAGTCCAGTTCCTCGTAGGAGTCGGGCAGGATGACGCCTTTCCCGGCTGCAAGGCCGTCCGCTTTTACAACCAGCGACCCTTCCGGTTTCGACCTCCCGTAAGCAATCGCCGAGGCCGAGTCATCGAACGCCCTCGACTCTGCTGTCGGGATGCCGTACCGGGTCATCACGTCGTCGGACCAGATCTTCGAGCCTTCCACACGGGCCGCGGCGGCTGAGGGTCCGAATACTGCGAGACCGGCCGATTTGAACCGATCCGCTATTCCGTCGATCAGGGGTTGTTCAGGACCGACAAAAGTCAGGTCTGCGAATCGTGAGCGCGCCAGTTGCAGCAGTCCGTCGATGTCCTCAGCCTTCACCTCCACGTTTTCACCGAGATCTGCTGTACCGGCATTACCCGGCGCGATGATCAACTCGGTCACTTTTGGGCTCTGCGCCAGTTTCCAGGTGATTGCGTGCTCGCGCCCACCCGAACCGATTACAAGGACTTTCAACTGAACCCCGCTTTACATTCGATCATCGCCCCCAAGCAGCGATCGATCTCCGCACCGCTCGAACAGCCTCACTCGTCACTCAAACGCCACGTTGTGGCTATTCCCACTCGATTGTGCCCGGTGGCTTGCTGGTGATATCGAGAACCACCCGGTTCACCTCGGACACTTCGTTCACAATTCGGTTCGAAATTCTTGCCAGAGTGTCGTATGGCAACCGCGCCCAGTCGGCAGTCATGGCATCGTCGCTGGTAACGGCACGAATCGCCACGACGTACCGGTATGTGCGTTGATCGCCCATAACACCGACCGTCCTGGTGTTGGTCAGCACTGCAAACGACTGCCACAGGCGTTCGTAAAGCCCGTCGGCCTTAACCTCGTCGATCACGATCCAATCGACGGCCCGCAGTATTTCGAGCTTCTCGTAAGTCACCTCACCCATAATGCGAATCGCCAGGCCGGGCCCCGGGAACGGCTGACGATTGACACTTTGCGAAGTCAACCCGAGCTCGATCCCGGCCTTACGCACCTCGTCCTTGAACATGTACCGAAGCGGCTCGACCAGCTTCAGGTTCATTCGCTCCGGGAGGCCGCCGACGTTGTGATGGGTCTTGATCGTATGCGAGGCGCTTGAATCTGCGCTGATACTCTCGATCACGTCGGGGTACAGCGTACCCTGCGCCAGGTAATCGACCTCGCCGATATCGTTGGCGACCTCTTCGAAAACCTTGATGAACTCTTCGCCGATAGCCTTTCGTTTTACCTCGGGATCGGTAACGCCCTTGAGGGCAGCGAGAAACCGCTCGGTGCCGTCGACGAATATCAGGTTTACACCGAGCTGACTGGCAAATACGTTCTGAACGCGGTCGGCCTCGCCGCGTCGCATCAGGCCGTTATCGACAAAAATACAGGTTAGACGGTCACCGATCGCCCTTTGTATCAAGGCCGCTACAACCGTCGAGTCGACGCCGCCCGAGAGGGCGCAGATAACCTTTCCGTCCCCGACCTGTTCCCTGATCTGGTCCACAGCATCTGACACGAAGTTAACCGGCGTCCAATCGCCAGCCCCATGGCAAACTCCGAACACGAAGTTGCGCAGGATTTCGCTTCCCTGCGGGGTGTGGACCACTTCCGGGTGGAACTGAATTCCGAAATAGGTCCCTTCCTCGTTGCCCATAACGGCAATCGGGGAGTTCTCAGAATAGGCGAGTGACCGGAACCCCGGGGGCAGCTCCTCGATACGGTCGCCGTGGCTCATCCAGACGGGGATTTCGCTGTCCAGTCCTTCAAACAGGACGTTGCCCTGACCGTCCTTGTGAATCACAGCGTGCCCGTACTCACGTTCGGTGACCGACTCGACCTTGCCGCCAAGCTGGTGGGCGATCAGCTGCATGCCGTAACAAATGCCCAGTATGGGAACACCAGCGTCGAACACCCACGCCGGGGCCATCGGCGCGCCGTCTTCATAGACGCTGTTCGGACCGCCGGAAAGAATCACGCCGATAACGTCCTGCTCGTTAAGGATTTCGCTACCAGCGTCGTACGGAATAATCTCGCAGTAGGTGTTGGACTCTCGAACTCTCCGTGCGATCAGTCGCGAGTACTGGGCACCGAAATCGATGATGATTATCGCCTTCGTCTTGATATCGACCGGCGGGTTTACTCCGGTGGTGCGGTCGGCCTGTGCTATCTCAAGATATGTCCCGACCTCGATGTCGTCCGAAGTCGATACCCTGCGAGATGTCCCGTCAGTTGGCTGTCCGGTCATGTGCTCCCCTGCATATCTAATAGGACATGGTTAACCGAGTCGACCTGCCACCTCAAACTCACCACCGCCACTGCCGCAAACGCCCGTCGATGAAAGGCACGACCGCAACCTGTATATTTGGGAGGTCTCAGGCCCATAAATTTACCTCTTCCCACCGACCCCGTCACCGGTCAATTTCGAAAGATTTTTGACCGGTCAGACCGGACCTGAGAGGCGGCCGGGACGAAATGTCGGGCCGCGCCTGGCAAACCTTGCTGAAAACACGTCAAAACAGGGGTAGCGCGCTAAGATTGTTCGATGCAGATTACCACCGGAAACTCGTTCCAGGATTCACAGCTTCAGCGCGCCGCGGATGCGATCGCAGGCGGCGGATTAGTTGCGTTCCCGACCGACACTTTTTTCGCACTCGGGGCAGATGCGTTGTCAGCAGCCGCGGTTGCGGGCGTTTTTGCTGCAAAAGGGCGAGACCCGGGAATTCCTGTGCCGGTGCTCGTATATGACATCGCCATGGCCGAGCAGGTCGTCAGTGATTTTCCGGGCCCGTTGCACGATCTCGCCAACCTCTTCTGGCCCGGAGCCCTGACCATCGTGCTTCCAGCATCGGATGTTGTTCCCGATGTGGTCACCGCGGGTACCGGAACCGTTGGATTGAGGGTACCTGACCACGATCTGGCCCGTGAACTGATCGCCGCGGTAGACACGCCCCTTACGGGGACGAGTTGCAACGTCTCAGGAAGCCAACCCACCAAAAATGCGAAAACCGTGTGTCAGCAATTCGGGGACAAAATCTTGGTACTGATCGATGCTCCCTGCGGCGAAAATACTCTTCCCAGCACCGTGGTCGGCCTGTCTGGTAATCGCATCAGGCTGTTCAGGGCTGGCGCAGTCGACATCGATTCGCTCCGGAAAATCGTCGGCGACATCGTCGTGGAATAGCCAGCCTCGGTTACTCTTAGTCCCCTCGATTCTCAAAGGCTCCCAAAATGCCTGAAAAAACCATCGGAGAACGCGATTGACCGAAACCGGAACATTTCCCGGTCTTACAAACGACGATGCGGAACACTTTGAATCCGCCTTGCAGTCGTTCATTAATTCTCGTGAACTCCCGCTGTACAAGATGATGGCCTACCACCTCGGGTGGGTGGATCAGAATGGCGAACCGGAAGCGTCGACGCCCCAGGACCGGTCCCACGGTCACCTGGTACTCACCGTTTCGAAAGCTGTGGGCGGCGACAACGCATCCGCCATGCCGTACGCCATCGCTGCCGAGCTTGTTCACAACTTCTTGCTGGTGCATGAAGACGTCCAGAACGCCAATACCGAACGAAACAGCCGTCCGACGGTGTGGTGGTCGTGGGGACCGGCCCAGGCCATAAATGCCGGGGACGGGATCCACGCGATGGCACGAATCTCGATCTTCCAGCAGCGACAATCCAGTGGTCCGGCGTCCGATCCCCGGCGTATCTCAATGGCGCTCGAGACGCTCGATAACGCCACACTTGAGGTATGCGAGGGCGAGTATCTCGACATCTCGTTCCAAGAGCGAGCGGCAGTCGGCGTTGAAGATATATTGAACGTTGCACGCAAGCACGGTGCACTCTTTGGGGCCAGCGCGCGCCTCGGTGGGATCGCTGCTGGCGCCGAAAGCGAGATTCTGGATGCTCTGACCGCCTTTGGCACGGCGGCCGGGACCGCGAGAAGTCTGAATACAGACCTCAAGGCGCTCTGGCCGGATCCCGATTCAGAGCGGGACGACGTCCAACGCGGCCGGCTCCAATCGAAGAAGAAATCGCTTGCCACGGCACACGCCATTGAAACCGGGACACCTGCGATTCGTCGTCGCCTGGGTGAAATTTTTATGAAACGAGTACTCGACCCCGCCGATTTCGATGTGATTACCTCGATACTGGAGGAGACCGGCAGCAGGTCGTTCTCAGAAAATCGTGTCGAAACGTTGACCGGGGAAGCGATTTCAGCCCTGGAATCGGGAGGGTTCTCTGGTCAGCACAGGGCCACCCTCGCCGATGCAGTCAGGCTGATAGTCGGCTCGGCCTGAACGCGCTGCCAACCCGGGAATCACACAGGTCATCAGTTTGAAAAAACGGTCCATAAGGGAAACCGACGTAACGGGAATGACCGTTCTGGTGAGGGTCGATTTCAACGTTCCAATGCGCAACGGCACGATATCGGACGATTCCCGTATCCGGGCCGCACTCCCCACTTTGCAGATGCTGGGAGGCATCGGCGCGAAGGTTGTCATCTGCTCTCACTTTGGGAGGCCCGGAGGTCAGGTGATCGAGGAGATGCGGCTCACGATGGTCCGGACCCGCCTATCCGAACTACTCGGGGCACCGGTCAGGGATGCTGGCGGTCCGTCGGGAGAGACGCCGGTTCAAGTTGCTTCCGCGCTGTCGGCGGGCGAATTCGCGCTCCTCGAAAACCTCAGGTTCGAACCCGGTGAAGAAGCGAACGACGCCGAATTTTCCAATCACCTTGCCAGCCTGGCCGACATCTATGTGAATGATGCGTTTGGCGCTGCCCACCGCGCGCACGCCTCTACTGTGGGGGTGGCCGAACATCTGCCGGCGGTGGCTGGACTGTTGATGGAACGCGAGCTGGAGATACTGGGAAAAGCGATGACCGAAGACGCTTCTACAAGCCCGGTCGTCGCGATCGTTGGAGGTGCCAAGGTCGCCGATAAAATTCAGGTCCTTTGGCATCTCTCAGAAAAAGTCGACACGATCCTCATTGGCGGCGGGATGGTGGCGGCGTTCTTCGTGGCGAAAGGGCACTCGGGCGGTGCGGCGCTGGTCACCGATGAAGACGCCGCGGCCGCAAACGGTTTACTCGAATCGGGTCGTGCCGATGCAATAATTCCCGTCGATGTGATTACAGCCCCGGATTTCAGCGAACGGTCGCCCGCCACGACCTGCGAACAGTCCAGCGTCCCGAACAACCAACTGATCCTTGATATTGGTCCGGCCACGGCGAAAAAATACTCTGAGGTTATTTCGGCGGCGAAAACCCTGATCTGGAATGGACCGATGGGCGTTTTCGAATGGCAGGCCTTCGCCGCCGGGTCCGAGGCAGTAGCAAGGGCGGTCGCAGCCAACAAACTGGCAACTTCTGTGATCGGTGGCGGCTCTACCGCCGAGATTGTCGGCTCACTCGGACTTGTCGACCAGATAACCCATGTTTCGACCGGTGGCGGGGCTTCGCTTGAGTTTCTCGAAGGTAAAATGTTGCCTGGAGTGGCGGCGCTGGACGATGCCCCGTAATGCCGGAAATCCAGTCAGGCTTGCGAACACAAACGAGCTCAACCTACTATTTTAGGAGCTACCCGGTATGGCACTCAGAACTCCGGTAATCGCCGGAAACTGGAAGATGAACACTGATATCGAGTCGGATCTGGAGCTCGCACGCGGGATTCTTGAGCAGAGCGACGCGGTAATCGGTGTCGAAAAGATCGTCTGCCCGCCGTTTGTTGCGCTGGCCTCTGTTTCCGAACTGCTCCGTGGCTCGTCGATTCATGTTGGTGCGCAAAACGTCAGCGCGAACGAAAACGGCGCATACACAGGCGAAATATCGGCCGCGATGCTCAAAGGTCTGACAAGTCATGTGATCGTCGGCCACTCCGAACGACGGGCCCTGTACGGCGAAACGTCGGGCGATGTTACAGCGAAGGCGGCAGCTGCCGCTTCATCGGGTCTCAGGCCGATTCTCTGCGTGGGCGAGGCGCTCGAAGTGCGACAGACGGGTAACGCAGAGTCGTTTGTGGCCGACCAGCTGGAATCGAGTCTGGCCGGCTACTCAGACTGGGATGCGTTGATTGTGGCCTATGAGCCGGTGTGGGCCATCGGGACCGGCGAGGCCGCAACTTCAGATCAGGCCCAGGAGATGACCGCGGTGTGCCGCGGCGTAATACAAAACCTGGCCGCCGGTGCAGCAGATTCTGTGCGTGTGCTTTACGGCGGCAGTGTCAATTCTGGGAACATTGCCGAACTCCTTGAGCAGTCCGATATCGACGGCGCGCTCGTGGGTGAGGCGAGCCTGAAAGCCGATGAGTTTTCCAGGCTGATCGCCGCCGCGGGAACGGTTTGAACGGACCGATGAAGTGAACCCTTCATCAGCGCCCAGACTGATCGCCGTCATCGGTGCAACCGCTACCGGCAAGACCCCTGTAGGTGTCGAGATCGCACTTGCGCGGGGCGGCGAAGTGGTCAACTGCGATTCGCGCCTGTTCTATCGCGGGATGGACATCGCGACGGCAAAGCCATCGGAAAGCGAGATGCGAGGCGTACCGCACCACCTCATCGACATCCTCAAGCCCGACGAACATTTCAGCCTCGGCGAGTATCTGAAACTTGCCCGTGCCACGATCGCCGACATCGTCGGCCGCGGGAAATTACCGGTTCTTGTGGGTGGATCGGGACAGTATGTCTGGGCCCTGATCGAAGGCTGGGAGGTCCCCGAAATCGAACCCGACCCGACACTGCGCGCCGATCTGGAACAACGCCTCGAAACCGATGGCGTGGAGGTGCTCGCACGCGAGTTGGTCGCGATCGCGCCCGAAATTGCATCAGACACAGACCTGCTCAATCCGAGGCGGGTTGTCCGTGCGATCGAACGCGTTCAGTCGAACTCGTCAACATCCCACGGCTCCGGTAAAAAAAAAGCCGATGATCCACCATTTGAAGCCATAATGATCGGGCTGACGGTGGAACGCTCTGTGCTCCACCAGCGGGTCCTGGACAGACTCGACTCGATGCTTGAAGACGGCTGGCAGGGCGAGGTCGAAACCCTTCTTGCGACCGGGTACTCGGCCCGGGATAGGGCGATGAGTGGTATCGGATATCGCCAGATGATCAGTCATATCGCGGATGAGGCCGATCTCGCCGAAACTATTCGGCTCACTGCCGTCGCAACGAATCGCTTAATCCGCCACCAGAACAACTGGTTCAAGCAGGGCGACCCCAGGATTCAATGGTTCGACATGACTGAAAACCCTGGCGATCAAGTGAAATCTATACTCAAGTCAACGGCCAACTGGATATCCGGCCCGGATGAATTCCTTCTCCCCGCGGGAGAAGGCTAGGTTGAGGGGGAATGGCCGCGTCCGAATCGTGTAAACAGCCGAGAAAATGCTTCTTGTCACGAACGCTATCTGCCTAAATATTTTCTCTCGAACCAGAACGAAGCAGACAATACACAACGCCAAAATAGCTGCTCGACCAAACATTCGCAGTTTGCCGGGTTCATCCATAGAATCATTTATACGTCTGATCGAATTTCCAGAACAATTCCCCGGAAGAATAAGGAACCAATGGCCTTAGAGTTCGCAAAACTGCACGGCACAGGTAATGACTACATAGCCATTGACGGACGGGGCATCGACCGCGACTGGGGTGCGTTATCAGTAGAAATGAGCCGCCTGGCGTTCGGCGTCGGTTCTGACGGTATCGTTCTGGTCCAGGACTCTGAAACGGCCCAAATCCGTATGCGGGTCTACAACCCTGACGGGTCGGAGGCCGAGATGAGCGGCAACGGGATAAGGCTCTTCTCCAAGTTCGTCATCGACCGAAAAATCGCGCTGCCTGAAGGAAATGCTCTGAGCGTCGAGACAGGCGGCGGCATCCGCACCGTCTGGCCAACTATGGAAGGAGAAAGTATGGTCGCCGCAAAAGTCGCCATGGGCATCCCTACATTCGTACCTGCCGAGATCCCCGTTGATACGACGCAAGCAGGTGAGCTCAGCATCGTCAAAAACTACGCGATTCAGGTCGGCGGACGCGAACTCAATGTCACTTGCCTGGCGGTCGGTAATCCGCACGCGGTCGTAATCATGGACGACCCGGTAGAAGACTTTCCGCTTGTCGAGATCGGCCCCCACGTCCAAAGCCACAAACTGTTCCCGAACCGGATCAACTTCGAGATCGTGAACGTCCTCGATCGGTCAAGGATTCGTGCGCGCATATTCGAACGTGGCGCGGGCGAAACGCTGTCGTCGGGAACGGGGAGCACCGCAGCGGCGACCGCGGCGCGGAGTCATGGTCTGGTCGACGATGTGGTAGATGTGGTCGTCGACGGCGGAGTGCTGAGAATCTCCTGGGACGAATCGGGGGAGGCGTTCCTCGAAGGGCCCGCAGTTGAGGTTTTCACTGGAGTTTGGCCCCACTAAGGCCTCAACGGCTCGTCTGCGAGACTAACCCATGGTCGAAAGTCGATTACGATTGATTTTCCCTGACATCTGTCGAACACCAGAACCACAAGCAATACGGACAAACAAATGAAATTTGCTGAACGTGTCGAAAGCCTTCCTCCGTATCTGTTTGTTGGCATTTCACGGGCCATCGCTGCGAAGAAGGAGCAGGGCATCGATGTTATTTCGTTCGGAATCGGTGATCCCGATATGCAGACGCCCGAGCCGGTGTTGGATGCACTGACCGAAGGCGCGCGGAAACCCGCGAATCACCGATATCCTGAGAGCGAAGGACTACCCGAGTTTCGTTCAGCTGTTGCCGATTTTTACGCCCGGCGTTTCGGTGTAAGCCTGGACCCTGCGACCGAAGTTATAAACCTGATCGGAGCGAAAGAGGGCATTGCGCATGCTGCCCTGTGTTTCATCGATCCCGGCGATATTTCGATTAGCCCGACTCCTGCCTACCCCGTGTACGAAATCGGCACGATGTTTGCCGGGGGAACTACTCACTTAGTGACGTTGAAAGAGGAAAACGGCTACCTCGTCGATTTCTCCGACATTCCTACGGATGTCGCGAAAAAGGCCAAAACACTCTGGATCAACTATCCAAACAACCCGACCGGTGGAATCGCGTCAGTAAGTTTCTTCGACGAGGCCGTCCGCTTCTGCAAAGGGTTCGACATAGTGTTGCTCCATGACGCGGCATACACAGAAGTGACCTACGACGGCCATGTTGCCCCGAGCGTGCTGCAGGCCGATGGCGCAATGGACATCGCGATGGAATTTCACTCACTGTCGAAAACTGCGAACATGACAGGCTGGCGGGTGGGAATGGCAGTCGGCAACTCAGAAATGGTCAACGCACTGATGCGGGTAAAGTCGAATATCGATTCAGGCCTTACGCAGGCGAACCAGGAAATGGGCATCGCCGCAATGGACCTGCCCGCAGAATGGCTCGATAACAACAACGAGGTATATCGTAAGCGCCGGGACAAGGTAGTCTCAGTGTTGAACGAGATCGGTGTTCCCACTGTGGCCCCAAAGGGCGGCCTCTACATTTGGACTCCCGTTCCGGTTGGATACACATCCGCAGAGTTCGCGCAGAAGCTACTTGATGAGGCAGACGTGGTCGTGACACCCGGCAACGGCTATGGACCGGGAGGAGAGGGATATATTCGGCTCTCGCTAACAATCCCCGACGATCAGATCGACGAGGGTTTGCGGAGGTTGTCCAGTCTGAGCATCGAATCCCAGCTGGCGTAACGAGAAGTTCAGAGTTTCCGATCCCCCAAATAATGCCCAAGAAAAGCACATATTCAACCGGACCTTTCCGCGAACGGGCAGTGCTTGTTGGCGTGAAAGTGCGATCGCAGGCAGATTACTGGAGGCTCGAAGATTCACTAGCCGAGCTCGCCGAGTTGGCGCGTGCTGCCGGAGCGAACCCGGTCGCACTGCTCACACAGTCGATGAACACGCCGTCGCCAACGTATGTTGGAAAAGGCAAGATGGACGAGCTTCAACTGGTCATCAAGCGGGAGCACGTCGATACCGCAATCTTCGACGACGAACTCACCCCGAGTCAGCAGAAAACCCTCGAGGACAAACTCGAAATCAAGGTCATCGACCGGACTGCACTGATTCTCGACGTGTTCGCTCAGCGTGCCAGGTCTCGCGAAGGTCGCCTGCAGATCGAACTCGCACAGACCGAGTACCTGTTGCCACGCCTTGCCGGCCAGTGGTCTCACCTCGAACGGCTCGGCGGTGGAGTGGGCACAAGAGGACCGGGTGAAACACAGATCGAAACCGACCGTCGACTGGTCCGCCGGAAGCTATCTCAGGTGAAAAAAGAGCTTGGGCAGGTCCGCTCGCAACGCGGTCAGCAACGGCAGCAGCGGACCGGGGGCGAGACCACGATCATCTCACTGGTCGGGTACACGAATGCTGGCAAATCGGCGGTATTTAACAAGATAACTTCGTCCAAGGTCATCGAGCGAAACCAGCTGTTTTCAACACTCGACACGACTACACGGCGCCTTTACCTGCCTTCCGGGACCGGAGCAACGATCAGCGATACCGTGGGATTTGTTCACAAGTTGCCGCCGGTTCTTGTCCAGGCCTTCACGGCGACGCTGGAAGAGGCCCTGGAAGCTGATCTTCTCGTGCAGATCATCGACATTTCGAGTCCTTACGCAGTGGAACAGGCCCAGGTCGTGTCCGATCAGCTTTCAGATATGGGGATCGGCGATACGCCCAGGATTCTTGTATTGAACAAACTCGACCTCGTGGTCGAAGGCCCCGAGGAACCACTGACGCTTGATGTGCTGGGCCAGATCGACATCTCGGGCTACCGGCGGGTGGTCACCACCTCCGCGACGAAAAACTGGGGCATCGTCGATCTGCGTAACGCCATCGACGTCGTGATTTCTCCGGTCGATCAGCTTGTGGAAAATGATGACCAGGAAGCAGCGGTCAACGCC
>Ga0207966_1000141_pt1 | contig 39994 bp, 40 predicted proteins | sample Knorr_S23_td_NAD_FD_185611 | JGI IMG/M metagenome (GOLD analysis project Ga0207966, IMG submission 185611) | Marine microbial communities from Southern Atlantic Ocean transect - Knorr_S23_td_NADW_ad_2500m_LV_B (SPAdes) (version 2) | ecosystem: Environmental > Aquatic > Marine > Oceanic | place...
AAGGAACTCCTCCCTCATCTAGGATCCTCTGTGGAGCACCGTGAGAAGAAAGCAATCTTCCTGGGACGCATCGTGCGACAGGTGCTCGAGATGGCCATCACCAGCCGAGACCCGAACGACAAGGACCACTACGCCAACAAGCGCGTCCGTCTGGCTGGCGACCTCATGGAGGATCTGTTCCGAGTCAGCATGCAGCAACTCGCTCGAGATCTCAAATACCAGCTCGAGCGACACCACAACCGAAAGCGCGAACTGAAAATTAACTCATGCCTGCGCCCGGATGTCCTGACTTCCAAGATCATGCACGCACTCGCGACAGGAAACTGGGTAGGCGGGCGTTCCGGAGTAAGCCAACTGCTGGACCGAACTACCTACATCGCAGCTCTTTCACACATGCGCAGGGTCACAAGCCCCTTGGTTCGCAGCCAGCCCCACTTCGAGGCGCGTGACCTGCACCCTACCCACTGGGGCAGACTGTGCCCCAACGAGACCCCCGAGGGTCAGAACTGCGGCCTCGTGAAGAACGCGGCCCAGATGATTGACGTCTCCGAGGAAGTGCCCGAGGATGACGTCAAAGAACTCCTGATGGAGGCGGGTGTGGACTCATCTCCAGAACAGTGGGCCGACGGCTCTAGGATACACGTCAATGGGGATATCTTCGGCCTTCACAAGAGGCCAACCAAACTCGTCCAGCGTATCAAGCGAAGCAGACGCTCTGGCAGGCTTCGTCCAGAGGTCAGCATCCGGCACGATTCGGCTAATCGTGATGTCTACATCAACACCGATAGAGGCAGGATGCTGCGTCCGCTACTGGTCATCGAGCATGGTAGTCTGAAACTCTCCAAGTTTCACCTAGATAGCTTGCGAACGGGCGATTTGACCTTCTCAGATCTAGTCTCAACAGGAGTCGTCGAGTGGGTTGACGCCGAGGAGGAGGAGGACTTGCTGATAGCCCCTCGTCCATTCGACCTGCCGTCCACCTCTCCAAAACACGGTAGGCCAATCAATCCCGAGAAAGTTGAGTGGTTGAACCTAGGTGAGGAAGAGATATCGGAAGCCAAACTGAGGGTCGAGGTCCAACTCTCCAACGGCGATTCCGTCTATGAGGAGTTCAGCCGGCCTCTCAACTACTACCAAGAGAACATGGATGCACTCAGGAGGAAACAGAACAAGGACAACTCCGTCCTCGTCTACACTCACGTCGAGATCGACCCACAACTCATTCTTGGTGTGTGTGCTTCCCTTGTCCCCTACCCTGAGCACAACTCAACTCCCCGCGTCACTGGCGGGACGGCAATGGTCAAGCAGAGTCTAGGATTGCCCAGTGCCAACTTCCGTCTCCGCCCCGACACCCGCGCTCACATAATGCACTATCCTCAACAGTCGATAGTTGGAACGCGAGCTATGGAGTCGACCAAGTTTAACAACCGTCCGGGCGGCCAGAATTTCGTCGTAGCCATCATGAGCCAGCACGGTTACAACATGCAAGACGCGGTCATCATGAATCGCGCATCTGTCGAACGCGCTCTCGCGCGTTCATCCTTCATACGCACTTACAACGCCGAGAACAAGCGCTTCCCTGGTGGGCAGGAGGAGCGAATAGAGGTGCCAGGCACCGGCCTCGACGAAGTCAAGGGGCTGAAGCAATGGGACAGCTACTCCCATCTCGAGAGGGATGGCTTACCGGTTCCCGAGGAGTGGGTATCCACCCTAGACAAGTCCCAAAAGACAGTTCTGGTCGGCAAGACCAGCCCACCTCGTTTCCTCGAGGAGGCTCACGGCGCCTTCCTGCAAGCCCAAGAGAGGAGGGAGTCGTCGATGCTGGTGCGTCACGGCGAGGAAGGCTGGGTCGACAACGTGTTCGTAACAGAGTCACTTGACTCGGGTCGTCTGGTGAGGATTACACTCAGGACTAACAAGATTCCCGAACTCGGTGACAAGTTCGCTAGCCGTCACGGGCAGAAGGGTGTGATTGGCCGACTCGTCAACGAGGAGGACATGCCTTTCACAGTCGATGGCGTCATCCCCGACCTCCTGATCAACCCTCACGCAATCCCTTCGCGAATGACAGTCGCCCACGTGCTAGAGATGATCGGTGGCAAAGTTGGTTCTATGGAGGGTCGCAAAATTGACGGTACTGCCTTCACAGGAGAGAAGGAAGACTCCCTGCGAGCAGGACTCCTGCGAAACGGATTCAATCACACCGGTCGCGAGACCATGGTCAACGGCGAGACCGGTGAAGACTACACTGCCGACGTGTTCGCCGGTGTCATCTACTACCAGAGGCTGCACCATCTGGTCAGCGCCAAGCTGCACGCCCGTAGCCGTGGGCGCGTCCAGATATTGACTCGCCAACCGACTGAGGGTCGCGCCCGGCAGGGTGGACTGAGGTTCGGCGAGATGGAGCGCGACTGCCTGATATCCCACGGTGCGTCCATGGTCATCAAGGACAGGCTGTTGGACGAATCTGACGGCTGGAACCTGATGGTCTGTAACACATCAGGCTGCGGGCATGTCGCCTACTACGACTGGAAGAGGAGGACCACGGTCTGCCCATATTGCGGGGACCGCTCAGACGTCCACACCGTTCAGACTTCTTACGCATTCAAGTTGCTGCTCGACGAGATGAAGAGTCTCGGTGTGGCTATGAGGCTGGAGCTGGGGGACCGAAGATGAGCGCGCGCGATGCAGCCAAGATCCCGAAGAGGATCGAGTCGATTAAGTTCGGTTTGTTGGACCCCAACGAGATTCGTAAGATGTCCGCTGTCGAAATCAAGACCGCTGACACCTACAAGGACGACGGGCACGCGTACAAGCAGGGGCTGATGGACCCCAAGATGGGAGTTATCGACCCCGGGATTCGCTGTGAGACCTGCGGCAACAAACACGAGGAGTGCCCAAGTCACTTCGGACACATCGCGCTGGAACTACCGGTAATCCACATCGGCTTCACTAACCTCCTGAGGACATCGTTGAAATCAACCTGCAACACCTGTAGCAAGGTGCTTCTGCACAGTTCCGCTGAGACCCACCCCCTCGATCCTGAGAAGTCCGAGCAGGACTACTACAGGGACCGCGTCCATGACATCATGGTCAAGCACGGAGTCGGCTCCCGCGAGTTCAAGACCATCATCAAAGACATTGAGAAGGAGTGCGCCCACAAGAGGAGGGCCATCTGCATGCACTGTGGTGCTGAGCAAGGCAAGATAGTCCTGGACAAGCCTTCCACATTCAAGGAGAAGAAGGCCGACAAGGGGGAGCACAAACTCAACGCTAGGGATATCCGCGAGTGGCTAGAGAGGATTCCCGACGAGCACCTAATATTCCTCGGGATGGACAAGGACTCCAGCCGTCCCGAGTGGGTAATCATGAAGGTTCTTCCAGTACCTCCAATCACGGTCCGTCCCTCGATTACTCTCGACAGCGGTGACCGCTCCGAGGATGACCTAACTCACAAGTTAGTAGACGTCCTCAGAATCAACCAGCGTCTGCGTGAGAACCGCGACGCTGGCGCTCCTCAACTCATCGTCGAGGACCTCTGGGAACTGCTGCAGTACCACTGCACCACCTACTTCGACAACCAGACCAGCGGAATCCCTCCTGCTAGGCACCGCTCTGGACGACCCCTCAAAACCCTCGCCCAGCGACTGAAAGGCAAGGAGGGCCGGTTCCGGAGCAACCTCTCCGGCAAGCGTGTCAACTTCTGCGCGCGCACAGTGATTAGCCCCGACCCCAACCTTGGCATCAACGAGGTCGGCGTGCCGACAAAGACGGCTAAGGAACTCACCGTGCCAATTAGGGTGACCAGCCGCAACCGCGAGCAGTTGCGACAGATGGTCATGCGTGGTCCCGATGTGCACCCCGGCGTCAACTACATCGTGCGCGGGGACACCTTCCGAGTGCGAATCACTGATAAAACCAAGTTCATCTGGTCCGGCTTCCGATGCCTTAACCCAGATTGCAACGCCGGCAGTGAGGACGAGCCTTATACCGGCTACCGGCCTGATCTCAACGAGGTTCTGCCTGCCCCGAACTTCCTACCCGGTCTTGAACTCAAGCGCCAGATGCGCCGGAACTCTATCGGCGAACTCGAGGAGGAGTGGGGCGTTGACTTGGAGGGGACAATCACCAATCTCAAGGGCGAGGACGACCGTGGCCGACCCCTGCCCGAGACCGACCCCAAGGCGGTAATCCACAACAGATGGAAGTGGGAACACTCCAACCCAGAAGACTACTTCCCCGATCATCTAGAAGTGACTTGCCCGCACTGTGGCAGTCCCGAGATCGAGGATGAGTACGGCAACACATACTCGACCGAGATCGAGGACAGGCTGAGCACAGTTGATAGGGACAACAACCCGAAGCCCGGCGTTATCGTCGAAAGGCATCTGATTGACGGTGATGTGGCGATATTCAACCGTCAACCCTCGCTTCACAGGATGTCCATGATGGTTCACGAAATTCGCGTCATGTCCGGCAAGACCTTCCGATTCAATCTGGCTGACTGCACACCGTACAACGCTGACTTCGATGGCGACGAGATGAACCTACATGTCATCCAGAGCGAGGAAGCGCGCGCAGAGGCCAAGATACTCATGCGCGTGCAGGAGCACATAATCACTCCTCGCTATGGAGGCAGTGTCATCGGAGGGATCCACGACCACATCTCCGGAGCCTATCTACTGACTCACGGCGACCGGATCCTACCCAAGAACCTGGTTCTGGAGATTCTCGGTGCCATCGGCTGGGACGGCGACCTCCCTGAAGAAGTCCAGAAGAACGGCACTGTGGGATACCGCGGGACCGACGTGTTGAGCCTCATTGTACCAGCCGGATTCAAGCTGCAGTACACCAGCCGCTCCGGTGACGAGGTCAATGTCTCCAATGGTAACATCATCAGCGGCACCATAGACAAGCGCGGCATTGGCGCCGAGGACGGACGCCTCCTCGACGCGGTGGTCCAGACCCACGGCTCCGACGCCGGCGCTGAGTTCCTGAACAGGATGACCAAGATGACAATCGCGATATGCACCGCTATGGGATTCACCACTGGCATCGACGATGAGGACCTGCCACCAGAGGCAATCGCCGAGATCGCTGATATCAACCGTAGGGCCAGTGACGATGTTGACGCTGAGTTGGCGAAGTTCGGCAAGTCCGGCCGCGGTTACGAGGCTCGCCCAGGGAGGACCCCTCTGGAGACGCTCGAGGAGAATATCCTCCAAATCCTCGACCAAGGCAAGGCCGAGTCCGGAGAGGTGGCCAAGAACAACCTTGGCGACGATAACCCGGCCGTTATGATGGCTGTCTCCGGAGCCCGTGGCTCGATGGACAACCTCGCGATGATGGCCGGCTCCATCGGCCAGCCCAAGGTTCGCGGCAAACGCCTTGAGCGTGGTTATCAGGATCGCGTCCTAGCTCACTTCCCCCGCGGAGTGAAGGGCGCTCAGGAGAAGGGCTTCGTTTCTTCTTCGTTCAAGCGCGGACTGGAGCCGACCGAGTTCTTCATGCTCTCCGTGTCCGGCCGTGAGTCTCTCGTCGACACCGCTGTCAGAACCAGCAAGTCCGGTTACATGCAGCGCCGCCTCATCAACGCTATGGATGACCTGAAGGTCTCCGATGACGGGATGAACTCGGTGCGTAACACGGCGAACCGCATCATCCAGTTCGAGTACGGTGAGGACGGCATAGACCCCACTCGTAGTCGTAAGGGCTCCCCATTCGACGTCGTTCAGGTGCTCGATGACGCTCTCGGGGGTGAGGGCTGATGGTAGTCAAGAGCGCCACAAAGAAGAAGCTCATGGATCTCGGCATAGCCGAGGAATTCTCCCACAAGCTTGCCGATGACCGCAAGTGGGATGACGTGAAGGTTCTCACTTCCGGGCAGATTGCGCAGGTTTGTGGAATCGACTCGGGAACGGCCCAAGAGATATACACTGTGATGGAGGCCTCCGCCAAGCCGTCTAGAGCCGCTGCGACTGAGAAGACCATTGTGCGGCGCAGAGCGGTCTCTAGGCGCCGCAAGAAGAAGGCTCTGCCCATGCAGGAATACGATTCGGAAGCCAAGATGAGGCAGATTCTTCGCAACTTGGACATCGATGACGAGATTTACCAGCAGCTGCAGGAACTCTCGATTGAGATGAATATCAACCTGACTCCGCGCGTCCTCAACGACTTGACCGAAGGCGTCCGAGCTCGTGGCAGCAACAGTCTCAGCCGCGCTGATGCCGAGAAGGTGCTGATGACCGCAAGTACGTTCCTAGCCAAGGCCAGGGCCGACCCGTATGAGGCCGTTGGCATTACCACTGCCCAATCCATAGGGGAGCCGGGCACGCAGATGACGATGCGTACCTTCCACTACGCCGGAGTGGCCACCGTGAACGTGACTCAGGGTTTGCCCAGGGTCATCGAGATCGTGGATGCCCGCAAGGTCCCTAAGACCCCGACCATGCTGATATATCTTGAAGAACTGAATTTGAAGGGTAAGCCGTTGAACACCAACGAGAAGGCGGTTCGCAAGCTCGCCGCCGGGATCGAGATGACCACCACTGGCGACATCGCAGCTATCGATGTCGACATCACGCAGCGCCACATCAACCTGCAGCTCATCGCTTCCAACCTCAGACTCAAGGGCATGAATGGGGCCGAGGTCAGGGACAAGCTGTCCCGGGCTCTCCGGCTCTACATTCAGGCCGACAACGAGGACCGCCCGAAGGTGTTGACGATGATTCCGGGTATCTCTAAGGAGGAGGATCTCGCTACCTTGGCTAGCGACCCCCCTACATACACCGCGCTCCTAGCACTTGAAGACAAGATCAAGAAACTGCGTCTGAAGGGCCTGCCCGATGTGATTCGCGCCAATGTTCAGGGCCCCAGCAGAGAGACTGGCGAGTACTACATCTCCACCATTGGCTCCAATCTGGCTAGGGTCAGTGAGTTTGCCGGAGTGGACAGAGGGAGGACCTACACCAACAATATCACCGAGATACACGCATATCTCGGAATCGAGGCTGCCAGGCAGGCTATAATCAACGAGATGTCCGACACGCTCGAGGGAGCCGGACTCGAGGTTGACATCCGCCATCTTCTGACTGTCTCGGACGTGATGACCAGCGAAGGAGCGGTCCGAGCGATAGGCAGGCACGGAGTCAGCGGCAGCAAGCACAGCATCCTCGCTCGCTCCGCCTTCGAGGTAACCGTAACCCACTTGCTTCAGGCCGGGGTCATCGGAGAGAGGGACGAGCTCAGAGGAGTCACCGAGAACATCATCGTAGGTCAACCCGTTGCACTCGGCACTGGAAGCGTCGACCTGTACTACATCCCTGAGAATGTTTGAATGAGGGCTGAAAATGGATTTGGCACGGCAACTCAAGCAGGGGCAGAACTCAGGCAGCATCCTTCTCGGTCAGAGACAGACGATGAGTGCATGCTCCAAGGGAGACGCTAAGTTGGTGTTGGTCGCCGCCAACTGCCCCGAGACCTACATCTCGGACCTTGCCGAGCGTCACCCCGATGTTCCTGTTCACAGGGTCGAGATGGTCAACCGCCAGCTGGGAGCGGCATGCGCCAAGCCATTCCCGGTGAGCGCACTGTGCATCCTCGACCCCGGACAGAGTGACCTACTAACTCTGACACACAATGTTTGATGAGGCCGCAGTTTCCGGCTAATCTGTCTCCTAATCGCTCCTGATGCGTTCGCTTCAAGTCCTATCTGCCACCGCTCGCAACGTGGATGGGGCAGTGCGCGACCTACTTGCCCTACGGGCCGTGCAGTTGCACCCCGCGAATAACATTCCAAAGGTCCATGGATTCAGGTGTATTGGCCTCGCTGAGAGAGTACCGGAACTAGACGAGGGGCCAGGCTCATCGGTACATGTGTGGCATGTACATTCAGACCTCCTTCCGATTTCGCCGACTGAGATTGAGAGGTGGAGCGTCGACGCCCCTGGGGGCAGGCATTGGATCCTCAGCGAACGCTCCTTTCCTGAAGACATACTGGACTCTGTCGATTCATCAGTGGACGTGGTCATATGGGGGCCTGAACGTATGGCCCGATGGATTGGAGAGGCCGTGCTTTCCGGAGACCTCGTTGCACATTCTCCGGACATAGAGTCCGAGACGGACACTGAGGTATCTACCTCTGGTGCTACAGAGCCGATCGGCCTGCGCAGGACCCTAAGGCCGCTCGTGGACCTCGACTCATGGCTGGTCCAACGCGGGTGGGAAGAGGTCAACACCACACCCGTCCTTATGTCAGCAAAACACTGGATTATCTCAGGCTCGCTCGTAGGCCCGGAAGACGAGAGGGAAAGCGCAGTCTGGCAGGTACTGGAGGACCCTTGGACTTCCAGCCTCTCAATCTACGATCCGGATGAGGAGCTCGACTATCCACCCAGACTCAGGGTGGTGAACCCCCAGGAAATGAGTTGGATGGATATACGGGAATTGCCACCGGAACTTCTCAGACTCCTGGATTCCCGCAAGCAAGGTGAGCCAGATTCCAATGATGGTCCGGTGAGGAGCATGATGCTGGAGTGGTGGAGGTTTAATTCGGAAACAGCAGAGCTCACTGAGTCGCCTGTGACTATACCGGGCTGGGTCATCGAAGTCGAGGGCGCGCCAACACAGGTACTGCATGCCCGTAATGGGAGGCGCTACGAATATGTATGAGTTAGTTTCGCCTGAGAGCCATCAACTCCTCGGTTGACAGAGTCCCCCCTGCCATCAACTTGGACATGAGGTCTGCCACCTCCAATTTCCCGACGCCTCCCATGTCCTCTTCTCTCTTCTCTCGCGAATCCATCGCCTTCATCATGTCTTGAATTGAGTGTACACAACGCAGTGAGACGATGTACTGGCTGTGCAGGGCGTCCGCCTCGCGCTTCGAATTGGTCAACCCCAGGTGTGCGGAATTGGCCTTCCCTCTGAGACGGTCAACCTCTTCGGACAACTCTACCATCAGGTCATGGGCCTCCTGAGCCTTCTTCACCGCTTTCTCAACGGTCTTGTGAGCATCCTCTTGGAGGCGCTCGGCATCCCTGACCGCGTCCTTGAGATAGCGTATATTTCCCTCGCCTTCGCCCTCACTCTTGGAAGCCTCCTTGAGGGCAATTGAGAGATATTTCATCTTCTTGTGATAATCTCTCTCCTTGTTACCTGGAAACCCTCCTGTCTCGTACTTCTTCTCAAGCCTCTCCATGTCTCCCTTGATTCTACTAGCGGAAGGGCGTTTGTCCCGCTTCCGCTGCTGAGGGACATCTTGCTGTTTTTGCTCTTCCAGTTTCGCTCGAAGTTTTTCCCTGATATCCTTCAGGCGATCCGAATGCTCGGCCCTGACGTCCTTGAGGTCCCTGACCATGAGGTTGACCTCATCGCGAACAGCCTTCTGGGTCTGGACTTCGGCGATGAGCTCCTTTACTCGGCTATTCAACTCGTTCCTCTGATCGAGGTACTTCCTGACTTTGGAATTCCACTCATCGCGACCGTCGCGGCGCATGGATGATTTCCCATCAAGCGATACGCATAGAGGCTGTAAGATATCACGAACTTCGCTGTATTCGATCCCCATTGAAAGCCCTCTGCGGATTTTCCCGAACTTGAGTCCTCATTTAGGAATGGCGGATGCGAGCGAATCAGCTCAACTGTCATTCTCCCTGCGGGCAGCCATGGTCCCTTTCCTAGGGCCACCTCTAGTTACACCGAGCCTCATTCTCTTCTTCTTACCGCTTTGCTGGACCTTTGGATCGGTCTCTTTGGCATCGGACTTGGAACTGGTCAACTCAGAAAGTGTACCTGTATTGAGCAGGACTTCGAGTTCACTCGCATCGAGTGCGCCGCCGCTCTGTGCTCTGTCCTTGACATCTGACAGTCGAATGGGCTGGCCACGTCGCATAGTGATCTTCTGGTAGGCCTTAATCCGCCCCAGTCTTTTGCGAAGTGACTTGCTCTCGGAGCTGAGCGCATCGAGCTTCTTGTCTATCTTGTCGATTCTTCGACTGGTCTTGCGAACCTCCGAGCGAGAAATTTTCTCGGGCTCTATGTCTGACTGGCTCGACGCGTTATCAGTGCTACTCTTCTTGCTCCTGCGGGTCGAATCCAGTTTGGAGGTTATCTCTCGCATCTTCTGGATGTGTTTCACATACTTGTCGTGAGCGACCTCGGACTCCCTCTTCCTGACGATGGCGGCCTGTAGCTCGAAGAAGCGGCTGAAAGTATCGAGTTCTCGGGGCAGGGTCGGAACCACCGTCAAGTCATTATCGATAGTGGTCAATCGACGATGAGTCTCTTCTAGCCACTCGGACAGAACGTCGACGGGAGGTGGGATGCAGCTGTTGACGGAGTCCCGTTGCCCACGGGACTCTTCGGCGGACTTCCTAGTGGAGTGGAACTGTTTGAGCAGACTCTTCCTCTCTCCATCCGCCGACTCGATCTCCCCTACGGCAACTCTCAGAGAGCGGACGATGTCAATTTGGTTCCCCCGCTCTTCCCTCAGTTCCCGGTGCTGCTGATTGATCGATTTCAAATCTCTCTCCATGTCGCCCTTGAGTTCATCGATGTCCTTGTGGTCCATTTCCTCCAGATCCTCAAAGAGGCCAGATTCCTTGCCCTTGCTCATTTCCTCCCACCTCCTTTGGAAGCGCCTTTGGATTTAGACTTCGACTTACGAGCGAAGGAGGAGCGACCACCTTTGGAGACTATACGGTTCGTAGCCAAAAGGTCGGGAAAGCCCCCGCCCAGTTCTCCGAATCCATCGGACATCCTCCTCTCCCAGTGAGAAATCGCCGAATCAGACTGCGCTAGTAGTTCCTTGGCTCGATCCAACTGTCTGCGAATCTCACGTAGTTCGGCCCCCATTATCATCTTCTTCTCATGCATAGGCTGAGCCTTCTCGACCTTCTCCAGCATCTCTCTGTGGGCTTTGTCCGCCTCTTGGTAGAGTGAACTCATTTCACCCCGGGAGTCGATGTAATTGGTCACCTCTGGATTGGCATCGCGTCTGGACTTCAGCCACATCTCATTGGCTTCCAGTAACTTCTTTCGACGGTCCAGCATCTTTCTCTCTGCACGATGGTCGAGCGCTGAAGTCTGAATCTTCTCCTCGATATCCTGCAGTTCTTCGAACAATTTCTCCTTCTTCCAGTTGGGATCGAGATTGATCATTCCGTCGCCTTCAGCAAGGACGTCTCGGGCGTGCTTGACATCTTTCAGTAGCGCTGCGGCCCCTTTCTGAGCGACGTTGCGGCGCTCTTTGAGTTGGGCCACTTGGTCATTGGCCAGACGGTGGGATTTGGTCGTCCTCTGTACCTTCGGCTCTAATGCCTCCTCCTCGGCCTCAAGGTTGCGAATGACGTTAGGCAACTCGTCCTTCAGCACCTGCCTCCTCAGTAGCAGCGCTTGCGCCATCTCTTCTGGCGTCACTGCCAGCAGTGCCTCAGTGTCCATGGCATCCGGGGCACAAGAGAGTCCGCATTAAAGGTCACTATGTGACCTTGGAAAGGGGTTTGATTCATACGGGCACCTATTCCGAGGTATTGCTAATGGGCTTAGGCTCCGCCGTGGTAGTAACACGAAAATTCGCCGTCTTCATGCTTGCATTGACCCTCCTGTCTACCGCAGCGTTCGCCGAAGACAGCGAGAAGAGGTTCACCCCGGCGGGTGCGACAGACGTCGCAGTGGTGGGGGAACCAGTCCACGTTGGGGACGAACTCACCGCCTCTATACTGGTTCACAACCAAGGTTCAGAAATAGGCTCGGTCAGATTAGTTCTGAACGATTCAAATGGGCTATCTCTGTCTCAAGGGGAGTATGTTGCGATCAGCCCAGGATCCAGCCGTGAGGTCTCAGCTTCCTTGGTTCCCACTTCAGCTGGTACTACGAGTGTGGGTTGGGAGATTGTGAGCGACGGCGGCGGCGTCTCCTCGCAACTTCAGGGCTCTTTGGAGCTGCTTGTCTATGAAGCGCAGTCTCTGGACCTGAATTTCGGCGAGGTCGACTGGACTTTAGCAGGTGGCCTGCATTCACAAATATCGGTGGCTCTGTCCGCTGGAGATTCCAGAGACGTGAACATCTCTATCTCTTTGGGATTCCAGGGGGTCGACAATGAGGTCCAGAGATTCACTATCACACTCGATCCGGGCCTAAGAGAGATCTCTCTCGACCTAGGGGGGCCGCAAGCCGACAGCCTCTCAGTGACCATCGAGCCACGAGGGTGGATGACCTCCAACTCGGCTGCGAACCTCACTTGGCAGGTTGACTTGGCTGCCCCTTCGATATCGCCGTCCGTCGAACTCGGTCCGCTAGATCCGGAGAAACCCAATCCCGGCCAATCTGTGAGCCTGCCCTATTGGTTGAATAACTCAGGGGACGCCAAGACTCTACCGGGGGAGCTCAGAGTCGTTAGAACCTCAAATGGTATGCTGCTCGCTGAGAGGACCGTGTCCTCCGTCTCAGCAAACGGTTCCTCGTCGGGCACCGTGGAGATAGGCCTGTGGCCCGATTCCCAGATCATCGAAGTCGAAGTCATCTGGTTCATGGAAGACTCCGCAGTCTCCGAGTCGCTGTCTGTTGAATCCTCGGGTCAGGGTGGCGATGGACTTACTCTTCCCTTTGACATCATGGCAGCCTTCTACGGCGCCCTGTCTGGCTTCGCTATAGTGCTCGTCGGCATCATCGCGTGGCGAACCGTCTCAGAGAGGACTCCCAGCACCGAAGGAGGGGAGGGCAAGGTGCTCAGGGACTCTCGAATAACTCGCAGATTAGAGAATGCTCCATCGAAGAGAGAGGTTCTGTGCCCGAGTTGCGAGCAGCGACTCAATATTCCCTCTGAGCACACCGGGACGGTCCGCTGCCCGGCCTGCACGACGCAGTTCTCCACGGAAACCGATTATGATGATTCAACTGTCCAGCCTCTAACCGATCCTCTTCCGCAGAATCCAGAATCTTCCGAGACTCCACCGGATCCCGAGCCTGCTCCTTGGTGGCCAGTAGCAAGATCCACTGAGGAGATCCTATCTTGCCCGGAGTGCGACCAGAGGCTGCGGATTCCGCTTGAGCGCAGACCCGTCCACTCCAGATGCCCGGCATGCAGGACCGAATTTATGGCCGAATTGGGATGAAGGTGAAATCATGGCTAAGTTGAGTGAGTTTGAGGAGATGTACCTCAAACGTCTCTTCGAGGCCCATGTCGACAAGCCCGACGCCATTGTCAAGACCACCCAACTCGCAGAGATGATGGATGTCAGCCCCGCATCCACTACAGAGATGATTCAGCGTCTGGCAGGCCGTGACTTGGTCACCCATATCCCATACAAGGGATGCCGTTTGACACCCGAGGGGTTCCAGCGAGCTGCTAGGATAAAACGCCGAGAGGGATTGATAGAGATATTATTGACCGAGGTCATAGGCTTCACGGGTGATGTCTCCGCGGCTGCATGCAAGATGGAGCACGCCATAGACAAGGAGCTCGAAGCCGCGCTCGACAAGATGCTCGGCTATCCAGAGAGAACCCCCAGTGGTGAGAGGATACCACTGATCGAGAGAAGGGTGGAACCAATCAGGAGCGGATACCTCCTGCCGCTCTCGGCCCTTCCCACAGGCTCCTCGGCAATCGTCGAGATGCTTGTAATGGAAGCCACTGACGCGCGCACACTGGAGGTAGCAGGGCTCGGTATCGGCACTGAGATACAATCCACTGATGACGGTATAGTTTGCAACGGTTCCCTATTGGAGATGTCCAAGCCACTGTCACTGCGCATATTGGCTAGGACGAAGGATATGTGACTATGATGGATGAGCATGGAGATACCGACGATCTTGATAGCCTCGCGGAAGCCTTGGATGAATCAGTACCCCCTGCTCCTGAAATGCCCCCATCTCCAATCTCCCGGGCGACTCAGCCCAGGGGTGCAGGCGAGAGGTTGGAGAAGCTGAGGAGCCACGAGTCCATGCTGCTGGGAGTAGACAGGCTCCTGATAAGCGACGGTGCTAGACTGGTGCTGTTCCTGCCATTGCTGGTCATAGTGCTGTATGGGCTGGCACAGTCATTTACCAACTCGAACCCACAGTGGTGGGTCAAACACGTCGAGGATGCTGCAGGCGGCTTGTCGATGTCGACTGGAATCTACGTCATGTCGCTACTCATGCTGGTGGCGGACATCACCTTACTGCTCATCTTGCTGAGACTGATGGTGGTAACCAGGAAGATATTCCGGCTTGAGGCAGAGGCCCTGACGACTGCTGGCATGACCTTCAACAGCGCTCACGGCTACACTGAGATGCGAGCCACCATGGACGGTGCCACACGACAACTCGGCGTCACCACTGCTCTGATGGTTCTAGCCGCCACCCTACTTGCAACCAGCCTGTGGTTCTCCGAGGAGGTCGTTGACACGCCTATCCTCCTCGCGTTTTCCACCGGAGCGCTGCTTTCCGGGCACGGCGTTCATATGGTATCCGAACGCTCACGGTTCAACACCGCTGAGCCGTGGGGCATGCTCGAAGCATTCTACCCTCCTATCCATCCTGCCTTACTGGGACGCCCCTTCACCGATGTGATTCGTGCCCACATCGACCCACTGCTCGCTGTCAGAATTTCCGAGTACCTCCGTTCCGTAGAGTCAAAGATACACCAAGGTAGCAGCAGACGTGAGCTTCAGGAAATGTTGCTGCACCTGCTGTATCTAAGACGCTCCTCACTGATTGATGAGGAAGAGTTCAGGGTAGCACTCGAGCCGATGGTTGACCAGGCCACAGTCGTGGAGCTGTTCCGCCATCCAGAATTGGGAGAGGAGACCTGGGACAGGCTCCTCTCTCGCGCGCGAACTCAGTGCGCCCCCTTCTTCAGGCTCCACGACAGGATGCGCATGCGCAGTCAGTCTGGGCGTACTGGCGAAGGCATCTGGTTCGATGTGGGCATGGAGAACCTGATTGTGGGTCAGGCCAACTTGTTCGCCTTCGTACTGAACGAGGGGCATCAGCCGATGAATCTGATCCTGAGGGTCCAGACACCTGATTTCAGACCTCAGGAGTGCGTCTACCGCTTGATGGTTGACCCGTATTCCCCTGAGCCCGAATCTCTCATACCCATCCCGATAAGCGCGTCCTTGCCTCACGCGTTGTCCGCAACGAAGATAGTCTGGCAGAGCCTCCTGCCTTCGACCATGGGAGAGGCAACAGTCACCGTGAGGCTTGAGGATGAGGCAGGGAACCTAATCTCCGGGAGGGTGCTTACAGTCCAAGTCAGGTCGGACTTGTTCACTAGAATCAAAATGACGCTGGGGGCTCTGTTCATGGTAGGGGCTGCCATTGTCGTGCTGTCTCCCATCGTGCCCTTCGTACTCATTCTACTGGGTCTGTGACGACTCAGGTCCATTGAAAGGGGGGGCTTGTGTGGGCGTGCCGTGCCTGAAGATTCAGACAAGCCCGAGGATGACCTCAGGACACGACTCCATGCGATGGAGACCCGACTCAGGAGGATGCGGGAGCAGAGGAATGGGCACAATGAGAACAGCCGACGTGCAGCCGACTCCCGTAATTCCGTACAAGATCAAGCGCGAGAGCTGAGAGAACGGATCAAGGGGCGCCTGGAGGAGCAGAAGGAGCTGCGCAACAGGGCTAAGGTGCATCAGGGGAAGCGGGACGAGATTCAGTCGCAGATGCGCGAACTCATCAGCCAGCGGCGTGGCAAGCGGGGCGAGGACGGCCTCAAACCCGTGGTCATCCAACTGTCTGAGACCCTCGGGGAGATCGACCGCATAGAGAACCGCATCATGACTGATGGCTCACTAACGCTCGCCAAGGAGAATGCTATGCTCAAGAGACTCAAGACGCTCATCGCCAAGCGCGAGGAGCTCTTACCGATAGCAGAGGAGTTCCAGATCATAGAGATTGACCTCGGCGACATGGAGGGCTCAATCCAACTGCTGAAGGCGGAGGCCGACGCTCAGCACAAGTCCATGTTGGAGGCCAACAAGGAGGCCGATGAGATCTGGGAGGAGATCAAGCCGATGCTTGAGGAGAGGGATTTCCTCCGAGCGGAGGGAGACAGACTCCACAATGCCTTCGTTGCTTCTCGAGAGGCAGCAGACAAGGTTCACTCTGACATGAAGGCACTGCTCGATCAGGTCAATGAGATTCGAAACGAGATCAAGGCCCAGCAGGAGGAAAGAGAGCGTATCATCAAAGAGCACAACCAGTCGGTCAAAGACGCCCTGAAGACGCCTGACGAGGATGAACAACTCGCAAACTCACTGGCCGACCAGCTCCTTGAGCATGGCTCAATCACACTGGGCGGTGCTAGGAAGGGCGACGAGTCGTCCTCTCAACGAACGAGCAAGGAAAAGAAAAAACCGCGACGCCTCAGGACGACTAGGGGCAACAAGAATTAGGCTACGCGCCGCGATCTTGCATGCGAACATCGAGTTTGTCCATCTCGAGCCCGTCCATCGCCTTTCCAGCCATCATGGAACTGGCTTCTGTCACCCTCTCCGGGTCGTTGAAGTGGTGAGTTGCTAGAACTATGGCCGAGGCGGTGGTCGCTGGATGCTCGGACTTGAAAATTCCAGAACCGACGAAAACGCCATCCATCCCGTGCCTCATCAGTAGCGCAGCATCGGCCGGCGTGGCGATTCCTCCCGCTGAGAAAGTGACGACTGGGAGCCTGCTCATTTCTCGAACCTCACCCATGATCTGCACTATTGAATCATGGCATGCGTCCATGCTTCCGAACGGGGTGTTCTGAACCACCAATTCGTGCTCGGAAGACGACTCGATACGACGCCACCCATCGGAGATGGTGCGAGCGATGGTCTCGAACTCGGCATCATTGGCACTCTGCAGAAGACTGATCTCCTCAGCCACCAAACGGGCGTGTTGAACAGCGCTGACCACGTTGCCCGTCCCCGCCTCTCCCTTGGTTCGAATCATCGCCGCACCCTCCATGATGCGCCGGCACGCCTCTCCGAGGCTGATGCAGCCACAGACGAAGGGGATGGTGAAGTTGTTCTTTGCAATGTGGTAGAACGGATCAGCAGGTGTCAGGACCTCGCTCTCGTCGACCATGTCGACTCCGAGCGACTCCAGCACCCGTGCTTCCTCGTCATGCCCTATCCGTGCCTTGGCCATCACCGGGATGCTGGTCGTGTCTATGATGGCGCGTATCAGGTCAGGATGGCTCATTCTGGCCACCCCTCCGTCTGATCGGATGTCCGCAGGGACCCTCTCAAGGGCCATCACCGCAGTAGCACCGGCGTCCTCGGCTATGTGCGCCTGCTCGGGCGTGACGACATCCATGATGACGCCGCCTTCCTGCATCTTGGCGAAACCGCGCTTGAGGAGCTCTGTGCCGTGACGCATCTTCTCGAGATCGACCAGTCGTGACATGCCTTATCCTCTTGGCATGTCCTCATGAACCTATGTCCGGCCCAGATAGAGGTCTAAGAATCAGCCAGAACCGGCGAGTCGCCTTCCGCGACGGGCAGGTTTGGGGCCTCGTCCTCGTTCCTGTCGAGCCACTCCATCTCCTCATCGGGTAGGTCGGTGTCGGCGTAGATTGCGTCAACCGGGCACTCGGGCACACAGGCCGCGCAGTCGATGCACTCATCAGGGTCGATGACGAGATAATTATCGGCTTCGTGGAAGCACTCTACGGGGCAGACTGCGACGCAGTCTTGGTACTTGCATTGTACGCACGCGCTGGTGACTACATGGGTCATGCAAAACCTCGTCCCTTGCGATGCGAAACCGAGTAATAAACTTGCTCTGAAACAAGGTGCAAACGCTACTCGATACCCAATATCGAACGTATTGTGTCGCCCATCACATCAGCCGGTTCACTACCTGGATACACCTCGATCTTGAACTGTCCTTTCGCTGTTGCACCAGTGTGCCCATCGGCAGCGAGCCTGATCTCTCCCTGAACCAGCTTCGACAATTCAACTCTGACGTGCATCACCTTCTCTGCGTCTATTCGCTCGGCAATCCCTTCCTTAATCAGACTCGCCAATGCAGCCTTGCCCAGCCTCGCTAGGGACTCCCCTGCCGCCTTTTTCTTACTGACTCGGGCCTGCATGATGGTCTGCGGAGACCCGTGCCATGACTTCCCCTTATCCATAGTCAATTCACAACCGTCCCCGGCCAGCCATCTCAGACTTTCCTCAAGCAGACTGAGATCGTCCACACCACTGGCGTGGATCCTCCAGGTCACGCTGTGCAGTCCCATGCCGCCTCCATGGGTGAAGCACCCTTGAATACGACGATTGCGATATCGTCAAAGTCCCCCTCGGGGCTTTGATTCAAATACTCGAGGCAGGTCGCACGGCCCGCATACGGGGTAGCCCCCGATAGACGAGGTCGTTGTCATGGCGAAGGGAGCAGCAGCAAGGGCAGCGGCACGCAAGCAGCGGGACAAGTGGAAGTCCAAGCGCTGGTACACAATCCGCGCACCCCGCCATCCATGGGCCTTCAAGGTCATCGGCGAGACAATAGCCGAGGACGAGGCGATGCTCATAGGCAGGAACTACGAGATTCTGCAGAACGAACTTGATGGTGACTTCTCGAAGATGCACGTGAAGGTGCAGTTCCGTATCACCAGTGTAGTCGGAGGTGACGCTCTTACTGAGTACATTGGTCACGAGATGCTGAAGGATCATATCCGCCGACAGGTCCGTCGCGATAGGGGCAAGGTCGATGACACTGTCGACATCGTCACCGAGGACGGCTTCTACGTGCGCGTCAAACCGCTGCTGATATCGAGGAACCGGATCAAGGGAAGCCAGAAGCAGGAGATGCGCACGCTGGCACGCGAAGTGATACTCAAGACCGGTGCCACTACCACTTGGATAGACTTGCAGAAGTTAACTCTAGACGGTACCTTAGAGGCTAAGATTAGGGAGGCGGTATCAAAAATTCAACCAGTGCGGGGCGTGATGATCAGACGCACTCAACTGATTCAGACCGGTGTCGTCACTCAGGACGGCCTGACGCTTGAGGAAATTCGAAATCAGGAGGAGGCCGAGAAAGAGGCTGCTACTGAGTTCGAAGCCGAGGACTCGGAATCCTCTGAGGAGGGAGAGTCCTCCGAACAGGAAGAGGAGCCAGAGGCCGAAGCCGAGGAGGATGCAACCGTGCCAGAGTCTGTTGAGGAAGATGCTGCCGAGCCTGAGGCAGTCAGCGATGAGGTTGACTACTCCTCGATGACTGTAGTCCAGTTGAAGGACCTTCTCAGAGAGGCTGGCAAGACCGTATCTGGGAAGAAGGCCGAACTCATCGAGCGCCTGCAGGAGTGAGAACTGTGGCCCGCATCGCGGTGCTCTGTGGTACCGGGATGAGCGCGTTCGCATCCGAACTCGCTTCAATGCGAGGAGCGAACTCGGAAACCCTGCGGATAGACTCCGATTGGGGACAGGTTCCGGCTACGCTGGTGAGTGTCTCAGAGGGGGAGGTTCTAGTTATCGACCGCCACCACTCCGGTGATGGCAGCCGCACCCCCCCTCACATGATCGAGCATCGAGCTAACATACACGCGGCTGCCAGTTGCCAACCCGACCTAGTGGTGAGCATCAACTCGGTCGGCACAATGCGCGAGGACATGCCGCCTGGGACCATTGCAGTCGCGGGCGACGTCCTCGACCTCGCTGAGAGGCCTTGGACGTTCCATGACGATGACGCGTCACATGCTGACAGGACATCCTCCTTCGACTCAGCCGCCTCCGAAGCTTGTGGGAGAGCCATTGAGGTCAGTCAAGGATTAGCGCCGAGCGGGATAGTTGTGGCGCAGTGCATCGGTCCGCAGTTCGAGTCACCCTCGGAGATTGACGCCCTCGAGCGGCTCGGTGCGGATGTGGTCGGCATGACTCTCGGCCCTGAATCCCGATTGATGTCCGAACGGGGGATTCCTCATGTCGCACTCTCGTGTTGCTCCAACTGGGCTGCTGGAAGGACCCCCGGCTCTCCTGATGCTGCCATCGACCATGAAGCGGTCGATGTTGTGGCGGCCACCATGAGTGAGCGCGTCGGCGATTGCATGATGGCGCTTCTGGCCGAGTTGGGTGATTAGTTGGAGAGGGATCTAACTATTGGCTTCGTCCTGATTGGGTGCGCCTTGCTTATGTTCCCTCTGATGATGAATTTGATGCAGGAGCACGACGACGCGGTCAAGGAGCACGAGCGCGAGTGCGACATTGAGTACAGGCTACTGGTCCTCAATACCATTGAGTCCCCAGATCCAGTGTTGTGCGAGGAGCTGGAAGGGGAAAAAGCGCGCAAGATCACGTACTTTCTAGGGTCAATGGGACTGTTCGTGGTAACCGGAGTAGGTGGACTGGTCATGGTGCTGCCATATGAGACCAGAGACCCCAAGCAGCCGCCACCGGGTAGGGAACTACGTTGATGGGGTTCCTTGCACAGCATGATTCATGGAACGACCCGTTACCGTAGACGACTGGATTGAGATCGAGGCGCAGGACAGCCCTGACGGCTCCTGGATGACGATGATGTCCCGGGTGGCGGCGTTCCACCACAAGCACGCCTTCGCATCTGAGGAGAACCACGGCCACGACATGGGGTACCGGGTGGCGCTCACTGTCGAGGAACTTGGGGAGTTCGCCGCTGCGATAACCAAGGGCAAGCCAGACGAGGAGGCCGCCGAGGAACTGGCCGACCTACTGATCCTGATACTCGGGCACTCGTTGGCGATGAAGATCGATCTGGAGTCCGAGTTCCACCGAAAGATGGACCGCATCATGCAGAGGGAAGCCCGCAGGGGCAAGCTAGGAATCCGCGTCACAGAGTACACCGACGAGTGAACCATAGGGTAGAATATTATGAAGAAAATCAATTTGAAAGAGAAATTATCCAAGTTTTCGGACCATTGGTCTCCAAAGATTATCGCAGAGATGAATGATTATCAGTTCAAATTGGTTAAGATTAAGGGCGATTTTGTATGGCATAATCATGCGGATACCGATGAGGCCTTCATCGTAGTCGAGGGTAAGATGAAAATCGAGTTTGAGAATGAGACTGTGGAGTTGAATGAGGGTGAAATGTATGTGGTTCCAAAGGGAGTCGAGCACAAACCATGCGCTGAAACTGAGTGCAAAATAATGCTCGTCGAACCTCGTGGAGTTGTAAATACGGGTAACACTGAAGGTGACTTAACTGCCTCTAATGATGTATGGGTATAGGCTTCCCTCGCGCTTCTCGCATCGAGCGGCGAGACCATCTATCTCTGAATATCGAGGTGACTATCCTATGAATCCGGAAGAAATGGAGAAGGCCATTGTCCGGAATCTTTCGGAAAAAACCGGCCGGTCGATTGAGGAGTGGTTTGAGGTACTTAACGACACTGAACTTTCGGAAAAACAAGAATTGAGGGAGTACCTGAAGAAGGTCCACAGTGTCGGGCATTTTCAGGCACAAACCATCGTCAAATACTACCTGCTCGATTGAATTAGTGCCGAGTGGTAAAGGGGCGACTCATACGCTAAGGACTGGTTCAGGACTTGGTCCATACTGAGTACGTAGACCCGTGCTCGTTGTCACTATCTGCTTCCAGCCGCTCGATGATCTCTTCGGACCATCCACTGCGATCCCAACCGGGGAAGCCTACTTCGCCGCTGCCGGTGGTGTGCACTGTGGTCACGTGGATCTCGTCCACCCTATCGAGGAACATCTCGTAGACCTGCGCTCCACCGATGACCCAACACTCCTCGCTGCCTTCCGCGAAGGCCAACTCGATTGCGCGGCCTACGTACAGGGCGGTCTCGGCTCCCTCGGCCTGCCAGTTCGTATCGCGCGACATCACGATGTTGACGCGCTCGGGAAGAGGTCTGGATGAGTTGGGAAGCGAGTCCCAAGTCTTCCTGCCCATGATGACTGAGTTGAAGCCGTCACCTTCGGTGAGACGCTTGAAGCGGGCCATGTCGCTGGCCAACTTCCATGGAAGATTATTCCCTTTTCCTATGTATCCGTCCTCGTCCATGGCGACTATCGTTGCCATCTTCATGAGGACACCTCAGACGGAAATCTCACCCTTGATTGCATCGTGGTGGATATAATCGACTAACTCGATGCTTTCGTATGTGAAGTCGTCAATGGAAGTGATGCTGCGGTCCAGCCTTAGAGTTGGGAGCTCAAGTGGAACTCTGGTGATTTGTAGCCTAGCCTGATCTAGATGATTGAGGTAGAGGTGACAGTCCCCACCAGTCCAGATGAACTCTCCGGGCTCCAGATCGCAAAGCTGAGCTATCATACATGTGAGTAGGCTGTAAGATGAAATGTTGAATGGCACCCCTAGGAATGCATCTGCACTTCGCTGATATAGTTGGCAGGAGAGTTTGCCATCGTTCACATAGAACTGAAAAAATGCATGGCACGGCATTAATGCCATTTCATCCAACTCACCAACGTTCCATGCAGACACAATGATCCGACGACTATTGGGACTGTTGCGAATCAGGCCGATAGCATTCTCAATTTGATCGATTACTCTGCCGTCATCAGCCTCCCACTTGCGCCACTGCTTGCCGTACACGGGCCCGAGATCACCATCTTCGTCGGCCCATTCGTTCCAGATTCTGACCTTGTTGTCCTGCAGGTACCCCACGTTAGTGTCGCCCGAGAGGAACCACAGGAGCTCGTGGATGATGCCAGGCCAGTGCACCCTCTTCGTAGTCACAGCAGGGAAGCCGTCCGAGAGGTCGAAGCGCATTTGGTGGCCGAACACCGAGATGGTCCCAGTTCCTGTCCTGTCACCCTTCTCCTCCCCCTCACTGAGGATTCGACGCAGGAAATCGAGATATTGCTGCATAGGCTGTCTGACCTGCGCCTCGGTAGTCCATCAAGAATGCGGCAGCGTTTCTACTAAGGCACGCTCGGCTCTTTGCCGTGCTAACACAAGACTTGATGATGAGTTCCGGTTGCCGGCAATCGTGTGGAAAAGGCGTATCGTCGGCTTGCTGATGGTCGCATTGCTGGTCATCCCATGCACTGCTCCTGCTGTAATCGGGGGTTGGGAGGAAGACAACTGGCTGGAGAACCTCATCGGGCCCGAGAGACTGGCTCACGGTGACGAGTTCGGTTGCCATGGTTATGAGGGGCTCGACATACAGGAAGAACACTCGGTCATCGAGGACTGCCGGGATTACCTGACTGCACTTACCAACGCCTCACGCTGGGGCGTACAGCCAATCTCATTCGGGGTTCCGGGAGGGGAGCTCGACGTTTCTACTGCGGCCGCACTGATCGACGCCGGCTTCGAGATAGTCGGCGACAAGCTCACAGAGCAGCCCGAGGGGCTGGTCTCCATTGTTCGCAATGGAGGCAGCCTCGAGAAGGGCATCGCCGACCAGTCCCTGTTGGATTCGGCAGAAGAAGACAGCCTGGTCAGCATGTACTGGAGGGCTAGGATGGACGATCTCAAGCTCAGAGAGGATAAGGACATCATCGCCTGGCTTGAACAGCAGGATGTTTGGTTCACCACGTGGGGCGAGTGGCTCAAGCACTCCGAGGCCAACACCAGATTCACGACCGCTCAGGAGGGCACATTACTTTCCGTCGAACTTGGAGCCCCGGTCTCCGGTGATTGGATGGTACCAGGAAGCATCAGCATCCAGACCGACTCTGCAATCGCCTCCGTGACTCGTTACGACGACACGCCGTTCCCCGTTCTCAATTCTACCGACAAGGTGCTGCGCGAGGGCTGGCGATCGGTGGAGGGTGGGATACTGCTCACCCTGCATCCTGGTGATACCGCGAAGGTGACTTACGAATCCGAGCCTATTGAGTTGGCGATACAGCCACTGACGACTTTCAACGGCCTACACCACGCCCTCACCGTGGTCGGTCACCACACTACCAATCTGTTTCACTGGTCCTCCGACTTCGTCGATTCCCAACTCGTGTTTACATGGCTCATCGAGAGACCAGCTGAGATCGAGATGAACTGGCCCCTGCTCGTAATCGCCGCTACTGTCTTGGTGGCAGCACCGGTGACCATCAGATGGTTGGTCAATCGTGACCGGATGATGAGAGAAGAGTAGTCAGCAGCCTATCTCTGGTCCCTCTATCTGTACACGCTCTGAGCGCATGGTCTCGATGATGCGCCCGACCACCTCGGGCGCGAGCACCTCGGGTGCGTGCACGCCGGGAGGGAGCATGTCGGGATCGGCCAGCCACTCCTCTACGCAGCACGCGGTCACCATGCCGGTGGTCCGCGCCATCGACGAGCCGTCATCACCTCCGTAGTCAGCGACTCTCCATACCATCTCAGTGCCGTCGCGGCCCTCGGCTCGGACTTCCATCCAGGTGAACTCCGGTGTCTTGTGGTCGTACCACCAGTGGCGTAACAACTCCTCCTCATCGAGGGTCCCCGCATCTCTCTCGTCGATGAACATCTGTATGTGCCCGGGCCAGCGAATCGTGTACTCGGACATCTCCACAGCGGGAATCGAGTTCAGCACGCTGCGCAGGCCGTCTGTCAGGAAGGCCTCCATCTGGCCATGCTCGGGAACATCGATCATGTGACGTTCGGACAGGGCCGGAAGGGTCACCCCCTCGGAGTCCCTGATGACTCTCGCCGGTCTCGTGTACTCTGCTATGACGTCCTTGGGGGAGAACGGAGCCATGTAGTTCCAGCCCTGCGTCGGCCCGGTTGGATTGCCACCGACCCTGACTTCTGCTTTTCCCAGAGGTCCGAGTTTGCGGTAGGCCTCGGCTAGGAGCATGTTCGACAGTCCGGGCGCTATCCCGACGTCCCACAGGATACTCGCACCCCAGTCCCTGGCCTTCTCCTCCTGCCGGTCGGGGGTGTCGTCGCTGAAACTGAGGTCAACCGTCCGGTAGGGTTGCTCGTTGAGAGTGTTCATCGCGATTTTCCCTATCTCTCCTGGCAGCATGTTGACGATGATGTCGACCTTTCCGTACTCGTATAGCTCCCCGATGTGTTCGAGAACGTCATGGTGGTGGATGGTGATGCCGATGCGGCCTACAACGCTGCGATGGGGCTGCATGTCGTGCACGTGGACTTCATGCCCGTTGTCGGCCAATCTGCATGCGACATAGGAGCCTACGAGCCCGGCCCCTAAGCAGTGTACCGATGCCACGGGGCTGCGAGCCCGACTACCTTCTTCGGTCTAACGGTTGGCCACTTCGCTGTTTCAACGGGCGATGCCTTGATTGAGGGCATTGCAGGCCACGAGCCGTGGCGGGTGGCGAACGCATCGACCCTTGGTCCTCAGACCAGACGCATGACTATGAGAGGATAATCGAGCAGTTTGGACTCGGCACAGTCGACCCCTCGGCCCTCCCAAATCCCGGGATGTTACACCGTCGAGGCATCGTTTTCGCCCATCGTGACCTAGATGTCGTGCTTGGCTGCATCGAGGGGAACGAGCCTTTCGGGGTGCTGACTGGTCTGATGCCCAGCGGCAGGATGCACCTCGGCCACTCGATGGTAATCGACCAAGTCAGGTGGTTCCAGGAGCAGGGAGCGGACATCACGGTCACCGTGGCTGACTTGGAGGCACTCGCGACCAGAGGCACCTCGCTGAAGGACGGGCGCAAAACGGCCATCAACGAGTACATCCACAACTACGCCGCCCTCGGCCTCGACCCCGACAACACCAGCGTCTATTTCCAGAGTTCCAGGCCAGCGGTGCAGAGACTTGCATTCACACTCGGAAGGCGGACAAACCTCTCGGAGTTCGAGGCCATCTACGGATTCAGTGGTGAGACCAACCTCGCGCACGTGCAGGCGCCGCTGGTGCAAGTAGGTGACATCATTCACCCACAGCTCGATGAGTATGGCGGCCTCCGCCCGATAGTGGTCCCTGTCGGCATCGATCAGGATCCTCACCTGAGACTGACCAGAGGGATTGCCGGCAAGACACACTGGTTCAACGTCAAGCCGCGAACCGAGGGCGGCTTGACCGTAGCTCTCTCGGTCCAAGAGGACAATCAGGCTGCTCTAGGAGTCTCAGGGGGCAAAATCGACTCAGCTGTCAGGGATTCGGTCTTCGAGCGCATGGCACAGGCCCTCGCTCCACTGGGATTCGCTGATTTGCTAGCCAATGCCAAGCACGGCACCTTGGAAATCCCTGGCGCTACGTTGGACGACCGCGCTCGTGTGCGTATGTGCATGCTGGCATTGGAACGAGAGTTGGGTGGAATGGGACTGATGCCACCTTGCTCCACGTATCATAGATTCGCAGTGGGAATGACGGGCGACAAGATGTCGTCGTCACATCCCGAGACTACCATCTTCATGGACGAGACCCTAGAGGAGATGGAAAGGAAAGTTAAGAGATCGTTCAGTGGCGGCCAGCCCACCACCGAGGAGCACCGCAGGCTCGGCGGCGACTGCTCCAAGGACGTCGCGTTCCAGTACCTACAGTTCTTCTTCGAGTCCGATGACAACGCCCTCGCCGAGGTCAGGAACGAATACGAGAGCGGAAGGATGCTCGCAGGGGAGATCAAGCAGATCTGCATAGACAAGGCAACCGAATGGCTGACCGAGTTGGCTGAGCGCAGGAACATGTGGGTGGACAGACTGGATGAGTTCCTTGCGGCCGATGCCTTCTAGGACATCGCATCAGCATCGAACACCGGCACCGAAGGCCCGGTTGACAGGATATTCATCTCTTCACCGCTCAACTCGCGGGAGACCGCATCCTCATGCAGTATCTGGCTGCGTCCCATGGGGTCCAGCAGGACCAGTTCAACACTCGATTGCCCTGACTTGATGCTGCTGATCTCATTGAGTAAAGCGATGCACTCGTCAACAGCCTCACCACTGTCTTCTTCTCTCATAGCCTGCCTATGGAGCATGCTGATGGCATCTTCGAACCTGTTGAACACACCCTCGATGTTTGAGATGTACCCAGTAGCACTACCGCCAGGCACAGCCTCCAAGTCAAGCTCCACCAGCCTGACCGTGCAGGAGGCGGAGCGCACGACTCTTACGGTCATGTGCTCAGGAGAGTCGACGAGCATCGTACTGGCACCCGGTTTCGCGCCCCCTGCCGGGATGAAATCGGTGTGCTTCCACCCGCACGCGTCACACAGTATGGTGAGTTGGGTATGCTCCCCGAAATACGGAATCTCAGATGTGTGAGCTATCATCGTCAGACCGGCATCCGAGAAGCAGACCGGGCAGGACTGCTCGATAATGCTCTCCATGGGCCACCTCATAGGTACATGGGCCGGTCATCGGATTTGCGAGTACTTTCGAAGTTCACAGGAAGCAGAAGCAGTCTCGAGTCACCGAGCCTGACAACTTCACCAGACAAATCGTCCTCGACGAAACTCCTGATTCTCTCGACCGCTGTCTGCAACTCGAGCTCCCTGCCGAGTAACCTGCTCATCTCGACGATTACCAAATCCCCGTCGGAGACCCAGTCCATCACCATAGGGACTCCTGTGATGTCATCCAGCACGGCACGGTGTACTATAGCATCGCCTATGCCTCGTGAGACAGGCGCATCGGGATACCGAACGCCTAGGTCGTGGTAGTTCTGTCCTGGCTCTATGGGAGTGCCGACATCATCGGGCACGCTCGGCATCTCTATCCAGCGCGGACCACTGCTCTCCCCTTTCGCCACACCTAATCGCCTGAACCGCGTGCCTTGACTTCTGCGGTCTCCCCGGCGAGGAAATGCTGTTTGCAGCGATTGAACGATAATCCGGCTTCCTCTCCCGTCGCATTGATAAGGGGCCCGAATGGAGTCGGGTTCGCTGGGGACTTCCCCGCAGCAGGTGACTCAATGAACGAGACCGCAGATGTCGTCAAGACAGGAACGAGCACCTTGGGTATCACTTTCGATGGAGGAGTGGTAGTCGGTGCTGACCACAGAGCCACCATGGGGCATTTCATCGCTAACAAGCGCGTTCAGAAGCTGTTCCGAATTTCCAATACAATCGCTCTGACGACGGCCGGCCTCGTTGGCCACGCACAGTCACTCTCGCGAACACTCGCAGCCGAGCTGCGACTGTACGAACTCAAGCACGGCACCGTGATGTCTGTCAAGGGTGCTGCTACTCTCACCGCAAACATCCTAGTCGGCCGCCCCCACTACGTTCAACTCCTCATCGCCGGAGTAGACGAGTCCGGGGGCAGCGTATACAGCATCGATTCGGCAGGTGGCTCAATACCCGATCTCTACTGCGCCACTGGTTCAGGAAGTCCTTTCATGTACGGTGTCCTAGAAGACCAGTTTTCCGAGGGGATGTCGCAGGACGATACCCTCAAGGTAGCCGCCAGGGCCCTGCTCGCCTCCGCTCAGCGCGACGCTGCTAGCGGTAACGGCATGGACCTCGCTGTAATCACACCTGGTGACGGGTTTTGCCTGCTCTCCGAAGACGATGTCTCAGCCCTCCTTTCCGGAATATGATCACACTCCCGGCCAAGTGCCAACCCCCTCCTTTCTCGGGAGAACAGTACTGCCGCGAGTCTAACAAGGAAGTGAATGAATGCGCCTGACGCTCAGTGAGCTGAAGAAGAAGATATCGAAGATGATACCGGATGACGTTGACTACGAGGTCGACCTCGAAGCCGGCTCGATCGCGATAATTACCAAGCAGCCGGAGGCTTTCGGTGGCGCAGGAGACAACCTCACTGTCAGGATAGCCAAGACGATCAAGCGCCGCATCGTCATCAGGCCCCACAGTGATATCCTAGCCGACGAGAAGGCCGTTCATGACGCCGTCGCTCAGATAATCCCGTCCGATGCCGACGTTCGCAAGGTTTGGCTCGACCCGGCTCTCAGTCAGGTGATTCTAGAGTGCGATGATCCATCTACCGCCGTCGGTAGGAAGGGCTCTAACATCCGCGCTCTCAGGGATGAGATAGGTTGGTTGGTGGATGTCGTCAGGGCTCCAGCGATAGAGAGTCGGACCCAGCATGACATCCGCCGCTATCGAAAGGAGTTGGCCGACGAGAGGAAGTCCCTGTTCAGAAAGTTCGGTACCCGGATATACCGAACTCAGCGTCCAGGCGAGCCATGGGTCCGTGTCACTGCACTGGGTTCCTACAGGGAGGTCGGCAGGGCCATGCATCTGGTAACCACGAACGAGTCCAAGGTACTGGTAGACTGCGGCGCCAAGCCTACAACTAATCGCAGCGAGGTCCAACCGTTCTTCGCTGCACCCGAGATGCTGCCATTGGACAATCTCGACGCCGTAGTAATCACCCATGCCCATATCGACCACATCGGGATGCTCCCGGTGCTGTTCAAGTACGGCTATAGGGGACCGGTCTACTGCACCCCACCGACCCGGGATTTGATGACACTGCTGCAGATTGATTACATCAAAGTCGCAAAGGCGGAAGGCAACGAGCCGCCTTATTCCAAGGCAGACATCCAAGAGTGCATCAAACACGTCGTCGACATCAACTGGGGCGACAAGACCGACATATCACCTGACATCAAGATGACCATGGAAAACGCCGGACACATCCTCGGCTCATCCAGTGTGTACATGCAGATAGGCGAGGGCAAGGGCGAGCACAAGTTGCTCTTTTCCGGCGATATCAAGTACGAGAAATCATGGCTCTTCGATGCGGCCACGGTCCGATTCCCCAAGGTCGAGACGCTGGTGATAGAATCGACATACGGAGGGCCTCAGGATGTGCAGCCCACCAGGCAGCAGGCCAGTCAAGAGCTGCAGGACCTGATTCGGGACGCTCTCGGCCGACGCGGCAAGATATTCTGCCCAGTTTTCGCTGTCGGGCGCTCACAAGAGGTCATGATAGCGATTGACCAGTTATTCAAATCCGGCATCGTGAAGCCCGTCACCGTGTGGGTGGATGGGATGATCTCCGAAGCCACCGCTATTCACTCCAGTCACCCTAACTTTCTGAATCGTGATCTCCGCAGGCAGATGCTCAAAGGTGGTATGGATAACCCCTTCAACTCCTCTTGGTTCAAGCAAGTAGGTTCGAGAGAGCAGCGCGACGCTATACTTCTGGATCCCAATCCATGCATCGTCCTCGCGACCAGCGGGATGATGACGGGCGGGCCGATCGTCGAGTACTTCAAGCACTGGGCCCCCGAGCCTAGTGCCACTTTGTGCTTCGTCGGCTATCAGGCGTCCGGGACTCTGGGAAGGCGTCTACAGAAGGGCCATGCACAGGTTCCCCTCATGGACGGAGGGCAGACTCTGATGGTCGATATCAGGTGCAATATGGTCACCATCGACGGGTTCAGCGGTCACTCGGACAGAAACCAGTTGATTGACTACGTAGACGCGCTGAATCCAACTCCGAGGAAGATTATCTGCCATCACGGCGACCCCCAGACCTGCAACGCCTTCCGGCAGGGCCTTAGGGAGAAGTTCAGGGTTCAGACCTACGCCCCTGCTAACCTCGAGACCCTGAGGCTGTCCTGATCACAGGACAGGAACATCGAAACCCGCTTCGACGGGGTCTGGAACATCCTTCGGTGCCGCGTCGGTCTCGTCCTCTTCGTCCCATGACTCAGAACCCTCGGACTCTCCGTTTTCCCAAGGTGCCGTGGGAGTGAGCGCCATTGCCAGTGCAAGTGGCGTCAGAAGCAAGAATCCCCAAGCCTCGGCAGTCAACTCCCCTTCGGATGCAAAGGTGTTGGCTGAGAGCACGATCAGCATCACTGCGAGCACCCAACCTATGGTGACTCGCGGCTTCCGCATGAGGCTCGCAGAGGATGATGATACATCAAATCGGCCTAGAAATGATGATCTTCGGCCGAGACAACCTCTTGAACCGCGATTCCAGGGCTGTTCCGTGGATGAGGTCTGGCTGCTAGTCAAATGCTCATGCGGCAATTGGTTCGGGGCTCGGAAGACCGCCATTGCCACTTGTCCCCGTTGCGGCTCCTCCGATTCGTGTAAGGCCTTCAGGGAGTTCCATTCGACTGAGCAACTGGCCGAGGCCGTCGCAACCTCTAATCTGCCCCGTCAGATTAGCCAAGAGGTCGAGTCTCGGATTGCTGTCGGGGTGAGCAGACGCAGTACTGTCACAGAGAAGCAGCGTGGTGGTCCGGAAACGATCAAGATAATCATGAAGCAATCCACTGGTGATGATGGCACGCTGACTCTGAAGTCGTTATCCCGGGAACTCGAGAAGGAGGGGATCGACGAACCCTCCGCAGAGCAAATAATAGGCCAGGCAGAACTGGGAGGGATACTGATCCGCTCCAGTCCAGATAACTGGTCATGGCTCTAGTAACCTTCATCCGAGCCCCTCCAGTGGAACGGCATCAGGGCCCGTGGGTTAGTCTGGCCTATGCTAGATCGTTTGGGACGATTTGACCCAGGTTCAAATCCTGGCGGGCCCACCATCTCGGCGGCATCATGCCGCGCCCGCAACCCCCGCACTCGACACGGACATGCAGCTGCGGGAGTCCGACGATCGCGGTCCCCGTCGAGTCCGTCCCCAGGTAGCGGATCGGGGGGACTGCCGCTATCCTCATACCAACCCCCCTCCTATCGCCGGTTGCCCCGGGGGCTTGGGGGCTGAGGGACCCGGGGCTGGTGCGCGATAGACATCGATAGACATCGGTCGGTTGTCGGTTGTTGCACTTGCTAATCCCTCACTCCCACCTGATTCACCCGACAGCCCGCACGGACCCGCGCTCTCGAGGCAGCGCCTCAGTGCTTGGAATGTGATTGCTTCCCCATAGAGGTGAACATAATGGGGCCAAACGGAACCCTCAAAACCCTTCGATTTCTTCTCTTCAGACCAATGGCGGCGAGATACGGAGTCGTGCCTTCTAACACCTGCCGGATCTGCACCCGGGCGACCCCGGACTCCGAGATGCACCACATCATCAGCCGAGCAAAGATCGACAGGCTCGAGAGGGACGACCTCGAGTGGCTCGCTGTCGGGATCGACGGGTCGGTTCAGATCGAAGACCTCGATGATGACCGCCTCCGCCGACTCGTCGCAACGAAGATCCCCGGGAACATCGCCGAGGTCTGCTCGAGCTGTCATGAGATGACCGACTCGCACCTGTTCCGCCAATGGATCATGTCGCGGGGAGCGAAGACCGTCAAGCGCACCCGGAGGACATGGAAGCAGAAGCGGGAGAGGTATCTGAAGAAGTGGGGGCCGGGACAGGAGAAGCGATGCGAGGGCTTGACCGGGAAGAAGAGGAGATGCTGCGCTTCGAAGCGACGCGAGGTCGATTACTGCGGGGCGCACCGTCACCAAGAATACGAGTGCGGGCGATGCGGGGAACCGGGGCATAAATGGACCGACTGTGAGGGGGACTGAGCGATGGGGAAGATTCTCGAATGGCTCGACGGCGACCGCCCCAGCTACGGGCCCGTCATCATCCTTATCATAGTCGGACTCTGCGTGTATCTCGTGTACCTCGACTTCTTGACGTAGCGTCATGCGATGCCTCCTTTAACCGACAGAGAGTGCGCGGCTTGATGGAATTCAAGACGGCGACTGCGGGAACCCGCGAAGACGGGGGCCTTGGGGTGAAAGAGGACAGCGTGCAGCTGGTGGCCCTGTTGGACGCTCAGGTCAAAGACCTCATCAGACTTGGATGGCGACCGGTCGGCGACGTCGTCACAGGTCCAGATGGTAGGATGAACCAGTCGATGGTCAGAGTGCGCTGAGGTCAAGCCGGCTCACCCCCCAGCGCCTCGAGCAGAGTCAGCAGCACGTCCACGCGCTCGCCCTCGCCGCGCGCCAGGCACCCGCGCACCTCACGCGCGACCCCGGCCACGATTGACTCGAGGGGGGCAATAGACCCAGGTTCAAATCCTGGCGGGCCCACCATCAGCCGACCCTAAGGATTGCCTCAATATCAAACAGCGAAACGGCGTTTCCCAGCGCTTCCTCAAGAGTGAACCAACGCGCTTCCTCAATCTCATCATCCTTCGGAACTATGTCCTCTGCAGGAATATCGGCCTCACAGCGATACGTAAATGAGAGCCAGTCGATTCCTTCTTGTCGAAAAATCGCCTCTTGGATCAATGCTCCGTCGTCACCAATTAACGCATCACCCGACTCTCCTTTTGGATCAGCGATGGCGATGTTGATTCCTAACTCTTCCAGAACTTCACGTTCGGCTCCCTTGCGCGGATGCTCGCCGTAGTCAACGAATCCCCCTGGAAGCGTCCAGCAGCCGGTGAAGAAGCCCCTGGTTACCTTGACCATCAGGATATGGCCGTCGTGGTTAGTGATGACGACCTTGCTGACAACCCTGTGCAGGGTTCGATACACCGACTCGCGCGCGACGGGATCGACTGCACTGTCACTGATGACCGCATCCTTCCATGCCCAGTGTTCAGGCCAAGATATCTCGGGAGTCCCAACCGTTACTCTATGGTCGTCAGTTCCGAGACGGAACTGGTTGACCCTTTTCTCCTTCCAGATGAGACCCAATGCTCGCGCTTCGTCGGGAGTCGGGAGTCTGAGAAGAAAATCCCCGCCTTCCCATTCAGTGCGCCCCTTTCTGGGGATCCCCGGTCCATTTCCATCTATGTCTACGAGCAGCAACTTGCCGTCGTGTTCGAGGTGGATGTGTTCGCATTGCCGTTCCATGCGACTCCGAGGTGTTGTTCCCGAATGAATCCAACGGACTCAGTATCCGAGGATATTACTCAACTGCTCTTTGTAGAAGGCGCCCGAGCTCTGCAGGCTCGATAACTCTGAGTCTTCGAGTTCAAGTTCAATAATTCTCTCGACTCCTTCACTTCCTAGGACCACAGGTACGCCAATGAAAATATCCTCCATGCCGTACTGTCCTGAAAGGTAAGCACTGCAGGGAAGCATCCTCTTCCTATCGTTGATGATCGACTCCGCCATGATTGCTGCAGCAGCCCCGGGCGCGTAGAACGCGCTACCACGCTCAAGCAACTTGACGATCTCGCCACCACCAGCGGCAGTGCGCGCGCAAATGGAATCGATAGTCTCCTCGTCCATCAGTTGGGTGATCGAGATTCCGCCAGCAGTGGTGTAGCGAGGTAGAGGAACCATCGTATCACCGTGTCCACCGAGGACCATTGCCTGCACGTCTTCATTGCTACAACCGAGTTCCTGAGAGATGAAATGGGTCATTCTGGCTGAGTCTAGGATACCCGCTTGCCCCACGACTCGATGGTGGGGAAAGCCTGTGACCCTCTGCATGTGGTAGGTCATCAGGTCGAGCGGATTGGTTACCATGACTATGATGGAGTCGGGAGCGTGGTCCCTGATCCCGGCTCCAACTTGGGAGATAATGTCGGCATTCTTGCCTATCAGATCCTCTCGCGACATACCCGGCTGCCTCGGAAATCCCGAGGTCACCACCACGACATCTGCACCTGCGATGTCTGAGTAGTCCTTGGTCCCTGTGATCTTGCCGTCGTAGTTGAGAATCTGACCGCCCTGGCTCATGTCGAGGGCTTTGCCCTTGGCGAATCCCTCGTAGATGTCCAGCATCACAATCTTCCCGACGTTCTTCTGAGCAAGCACGAACGCGCAAGTTGCCCCCACATTCCCCGCACCGATGACAGCGACCTTCCTAGCACCTCTCGACATAGTACGACCTCGCTCTGAGCGCCTCCGGTATCGAACTTAGCCTTAGTGATGCAGTGATTTGCCCACTGATAGCGTGATATCCATCGCGCTGTAATATCCGCTGCGGTTCGGCTGATTCGTCCGGCGACGGTTTCAATAAGCGCCCTCAGGTCGAAAGAGCTGTCGAAAGGTGAGCCTACGGCTCATCCAACTGGAAAGTGCCTGAAATGCGCCTTGGGGTATTGCTTGAACCGGAAGGGGAGAGCCGCGTAGCCATAGTCCCCAATTCGGTGTCTAAACTCGGAAAGGCTGGCTTCGAGGTACTGATTGAATCAGGAGCCGGCTCTGAATCAAACTACTCAGACTCCATGTACGAGTCCAAAGGTGCCCAGGTCGTTTCTAGGGACGAGGCCTTGTCAGCCGACCTCCTCGTCACCATCCACATGCCGAACACATCCACCATGAACTCAGGTCAGATGCTCGCTTGCGTCGCTGATCCGTTCAGACACCCCCAGCGCGTCAGGGATGCGATGGCGGCGGGCATCACCCTGCTAAGTATGGACATGATACCCAGGAGGCTGTCGAGAGCCCAATCCATGGACGTCAACTCCAGCCAGGACAACCTCGCTGGCTACAAAGCGGTGCTGATGGGTTCTGCCCACATCGCCAAGGCCATCCCGATGATGACCACTAGCGCTGGCACCGTCAAGGCCGCCAAGTTCGTCATCATGGGCAGTGGCGTAGCCGGATTGCAGGCCATCGCCACAGCTAAGCGACTCGGTGCCATAGTCTACGCCTCCGACGTCAGGAAGTCTGCGGCCGAGGAGATCGAGTCCGTCGGCGGTCGCTTCATCGAGGTCGAAGGGATGGACGACTTCGAGGATGAGTCTGGATACGCCAAGCCCCTGACACCCGAGTTTATCCAGAAGGTCAACGACACTGTCTGCGAGGTCGCAAAGGACGCTGATGTCATCATCACTACCGCTCGAATCTTCGGGCGTCCCGCCCCCATCACGGTGCCTGCCAGCGCAGTTGAGACGTTCAAGGAAGGCGCTGTGATAGTCGACATGAACGCTGATGTCGGCGGCAATTGCGAGCTCACCAAGCCCGGTCAGACCGTAGTCGAGCACGGAGTCACTATCATCGGGATCGAGAATCTGCCAGGACTGGTCGCTTCAACAGCGAGTATGCTGTACTCGAATAACCTGACTAACTTCGTGACCACCCTCGTCAAGGAGGGTGAATTGACCTTGGATATGGACGATGATGTCCTAGTCGGCGCTCCAGCAGGCTCAGAGCTCCACGTGCCGGGGATGGGCGGTGTCCTCATCTGCAGTGACGGGGCCATCCACGAGAAGCAGTCCAGACTGGCGGGGGTGGTCAACTGAGTCTCACTGTGGCAGCCTTGGTTGGGAGCATCACCATCTTCATACTGGCTATTTTCCTCGGCGTCGAACTCATCAGCAAGGTCCCACCTACACTGCACACCCCGCTGATGTCCGGTGCCAATGCAATCTCCGGAATCACTATTGTCGGTGCGCTGATCCTCTCTAACACTGCCTTCAATGACGGTGATCCAGGGGCCGCGGCGTGGATGGCTTTCGCAGCTCTGATTATGGCCACCATCAACGTCGTTGGCGGCTTCATGGTCACCAACAGGATGCTGGAAATGATAGCCGGCAAGAGACGCAAGGGCGGTGAGTGAATGGTCAGCGCGGCAGTGTGGGAAATTGGCTACCTGATATCTGCTGCACTCTTCATCTTCGGTATCAAGCAACTTTCTAGTCCGAGGACAGCCCCTCGGGGTAACAGACTCGGTGCAATGGGTATGTTCCTCGCTGTACTGGTCACACTGGCTAGGATGTACACCGAGGAGGTAATCGGCTGGGAGCTGATTGTCGGGGGGCTGGCCATAGGGATACTGATTGGCTCCTTGATGGCCACAAAGGTCGAGATGACTGGCATGCCTGAGCTGGTTGCTCTGTTCAATGGCTTTGGGGGCGGCGCATCCGCACTCGTCGGCATGTCCGAGGCATTCAGTCGGATTAGCACTGAAGGCGGTATCCCCGAAGGTATCGAACTCTACGCGACTTGGGTTGCAATCGGACTCTCCGGTCTCGTTGGATGGGCGACTCTCAGCGGCTCTCTGGTCGCGATGATGAAACTCAAAGGAGGCTTCATCATCCCCCTCTCCAAGAAGTGGGTCAGATTCCCCACTTGGGGTCCTCCTTGGCTTAACGTATTGAAGACTCTACTCCTAGTAGGACTAGTCTATCTGATCTGGATGACCATCGGGGAACCCACCAACAAGGACTACATCTGGGGAATAGTGGGCATGTCCAGCCTGCTGGGCATCCTGTTCGTCATCCCGATAGGCGGGGCTGACATGCCCGTAGTCGTCAGTCTACTGAACTCGCTTTCGGGAATCGCCGCAGCCTTCACCGGCTTCGTAATCGGCAATAACGTCCTAATCATCGCCGGCTCGATGGTCGGCGCCGCCGGATTGGTCCTCACATTCATCATGTGCAAGGCGATGAACAGGACCCTGCAAGATGTCCTGTTCAAGGCATTCGGTGGCACCGCCGACAAGGATCAGCTTACACGCACCAAAGTCGGTAGCGATCCCGAAGAGGTAGCGATGGTTCTCGACGGTGTCCAGAAGGTCATCATCATCCCAGGTTACGGAATGGCTGTCAGTCAAAGTCAGCACGCAGTCAAGGAGTTCGCCGACATGATGGAAGCCGAAGGCTGTGAGATATTCTATGGCATTCACCCCGTAGCCGGCAGAATGCCTGGCCACATGAACGTCCTACTGGCCGAAGCCAACGTCCCCTATGAGCAACTAATCGAGTTGGATGACATTAACTCTGAGTTCCCAGATTGCGACGTTGCTTTGGTTATCGGTGCAAACGACACCACAAACCCCGTTGCTCGCACATCTGAGGGCCCTCTGGCCGGGATGCCTATCTTGGACGTTGACAAGGCTAGAATGGTTGTAATCATTAAGCGCAGTCTTTCTGTGGGGTACGCTGGAGTCGACAATGACCTGTTCTACATGGACAAGACGATGATGCTGTTCGGAGACGGCAAGAAGATGATGAACGAACTGAATTCGGCCATCAAGGAACTGTGAGGATGGCGCATCCCTATGGGGATGCGACCGAGCAACGGTTATGAGACTCCGACAGCCGAGAGATGTACAGGTGGGATGATGCGAGCGACTGTCAACAGGGTAATTCTCTGCTTGATGCTGCTAGGGCTGCTCGCCTTGCCTTCTATGGCAATGTCCGGCGGACCGTCAGCCGAAACCGACAACGACGGCATCGACGGCAACGGCGATTTGACTGTTCGGTATGGTTGCACATGTCACAACAATGGCGCCCCTTCAGACAGGTCGGTGGTAATGATCACTGGCGTCCCTGTGATGTATGGGCTAGACGAGACCTATCAATACACCATCACCGTAGCTGACTCTCTGTCCCTTTCTGGCGGAGATGGCAATAACAAGGCGGGTTTCCTGCTCTCTTCAGCGGGAATGGGGGCATTTACGTGGGCTGATGGCCAAGACATCCGCGAGGCAGAAAAGGCCCCTGGTGACGTATCCCATTCAGCCATCGACTCAGATGGCATCTGGTTCCTGAACTGGACTGCGCCCACCGAGGACGTAGGCGCAGTTAGTTTCTGGTTGGCAGGAAACTCAGTCGATGGTTCTGGGGTGCCGGACGAGGGCGACTACTGGAACCTTCTCTCTTTCACTGTAAATGCTCCCGGAACAATAGACTCGGGGGATGATGCCGCAACTCTCGAGACAAGGACGATTTCAGTCGGCGACTACGACACCCTGTTCCTAATTGAGGAGTCCGATGCCGAGAAGGAGGCAGAGCGCCAAGCGGCCCTATCGTTGAGAATCTACGAACAGGGCAATCTGCTTTACTGGACCAGTTTAGTGGCTCTGATAGTCGGGGCTGTGGTCCAGAAGGAGATACTCGAGCGCCGCTACGATGAAGCCCCCGAGTTCCTAGCAACAGAACTCGCCTACCCGCAAGCCATACGAAGTGGCCTAATCGGCGTCGCAGCATTCGCCGTCGGTGTTCGTTGGATGGCCTCGGACGCATCCATCTCTTTTCCTCCGGACAGTATCGTCGAGGAAGGAACTAGAACCTTCGACCTCACCTCGTTCGCAATCGGCTGTGCCTTCTTCATCAGTGCATGGGCCGCTTACAGCGTCTACAGGACGGTGTTGGCGGCCAGAGCAGAGCCACAGATCAAGGACACCCTCTGAAATGACACTCGCAGTATCCTCAGACAGGCCAAGACCGTTGTCCGAACACCTCGCAGAGTTAAATCACGTGATACGCATTTCGGCGATTCTCCTGTTCTTCGCTACCATCGCATGCGCATACGCCACCGACTCGCTGATGCGAGCGTGGCTGGACTACCTCCCCTTGGGTGCCGATGCTCCCAATCTGTCTGTCTACTCCCCCTTCGAGTGGTTGGAGATACGGTGGTCCTTGGCGATATTGCTGGCCTTGCTGACAGTGATGCCAGTGATATCTCTGCAACTGCATCGATTCGCTCGACCTGGCTTGCTTCCCCGCGAGCGCAGTTGGCTCGCAACCCTGCTTTGCCTGAGTATGGCCATCATCCCGCTGGTGATTCTGGCGACATGGGGTTACATGCTCCCCTTCTTCATCGAGGCCGCCCATGCCGCCGACTCTCTAGAGGGTGTAGGAACCAGATACGATGCGAGCGCCCTCTTCAGGCTGGCTCTAGGATTCTCCTGGCTACTCGTCACCATCATGCTAGCCACACTGTCCCTCTCCATAGCTCGTTTGCTAGGGCTGGTCGAGCACGGGGAGGTCCGATTCAGGGTGCGCATCCTGCTGATTTTCGGAGGACTCCTGCTGTTGACTCTACCAGCCGAGTATGAAGGCCTGAGGTTGCTCGCTGCGTTTGCGGCCATGGCCTTGGCCGACAAGATCTCCCGAACCTTGCCTGAAGCCCCACTCGGCCGCAGAAAATTCGAGGTCGATGATGTGTTATCTCGAGACGGCTCAACTCACAGAGTTGCCCTCGTAGACTGCGGTTGCGAGGGTGCTTGCCCACGATTCCCAGCAGGTAGCGTTCATCACGGAGTGGCTATGCCAAAATGCTCGGCCTTGTGCTTGGAGCCGACAGAGCAGGATGCTTTGGCCGATATGGTCCTGCATCATGGCATCACCAACATCATCATCGCTGGATGCGACGCGACCCCACTCCCTCTCTCTCTGAGGTCATCACTCGACTCTATGGGCTGCGGATACGCAGGATTGGGATGGCTGGATGCACCAGAATCATCTGACGACTCTTGGAAGGCATCTTCCATTAGCGATTTGATGCATTAGCCGACCGAGTCAGCATTGGATTGAAAGAGTGACTCATGGACGTAAGTCCATGAACGTAGCACGTGCAGTCATCGCAGCAGCCGTGCTGATGATGGGCGTTTGGGCCAATCTCAATCCCGATATTATT
>Ga0207966_1000142_pt1 | contig 39979 bp, 39 predicted proteins | sample Knorr_S23_td_NAD_FD_185611 | JGI IMG/M metagenome (GOLD analysis project Ga0207966, IMG submission 185611) | Marine microbial communities from Southern Atlantic Ocean transect - Knorr_S23_td_NADW_ad_2500m_LV_B (SPAdes) (version 2) | ecosystem: Environmental > Aquatic > Marine > Oceanic | place...
AGACTCATGGGAATACTAAATTGGAAATTATGTGGACAATTTTACCAGTTATATTTTTAGCAATTGTATCAGTTCCTGTATTGTCTGCAATTTGGACTATTGGAACTCTACCAAAAAATCCAGATGTTGTTGTAAATGTACATGGTCATCAATATTGGTTTGAATTTAAATATCAAGATTTAGATGTTGTAACAGCAAATGAATTACATATACCTGTTGGAAAAAAAATATTAATTAATCTCTACTCTAATAATGTATTGCATAGTTTTTGGATACCTAAAATAGCAGGTAAAACTGATATCATTCCTAATCAAGGCAACTATATGTGGATTCAAGGTGATGATGTTGGTATGTATTATGGGCAATGTGCAGAATTTTGCGGAGAATCTCACGCTTTAATGAGGTTTAGAGTAATAGTAGATACAGATGAAGATTTCAGAGCATGGATATCTCATCAAAAATCAGAAGCTTTTGTCCCTAATGATCCTTTGGAAAAATCTGGTTATGATATTTTTATGTCTTCAAAAGCAGGATGTGGAGGTTGTCATATGATAAATGGGTCTAAAAAGGCAAAAGGTAAAATTGGCCCTAATTTAACACATTTTGGATCTCGTCAACATATGGCTGCAGGTATATTAGAAAATAATCAGGTTAATCTTAGGAATTGGATAAGAAATCCTGATATGATAAAACCAGGTAATATAATGTCAGGGCAGGCTGCAGTTTATATGGACCCTAATAAATCATTAACAGAATCTGAAGTTATAGCCCTTGCTTCATATTTACAATCATTAAAGTGATATTGGAAAATTAAATTATGACAACAATTCCTTTTAAATTACCATTTAATATAAAATTATATAGACCTGTTAGTCCTACTGGTGTATGGGGTTGGTTGACTACTGTTGATCATAAAAAGATAGGTGTTTTATATGGTGTAACTGCATTCATTATGTTTCTCACAGGTGGAATAGAAGCAATGTTGATTCGAACTCAATTAATTGCACCTGAGCTAAAAATAATTGCTCCTGAAGTCTATAATCAGCTTTTTACTATGCATGCAACAACAATGATTTTTTTAGCTATAATGCCTTTGTCTGCAGCGTTTTTTAATTTTATTATTCCTTTACAAATTGGTGCAAGAGATGTTGCGTTCCCTAGATTAAATGCTTTTAGTTATTGGGCTTTTCTTGCTGGTGCTTTAATAATGAAATCAAGCTGGTTTTTAGGTGGATCTCCAAATGCTGGTTGGTTTGGTTATGCTCCCATAACTACTGCAACGTTTAATCCTGGAAATGGGATAGATTTTTGGATTATTGGTCTTCAAGTCTTAGGTGTAGCTTCTTTAGCTGCATCTTTTAATTTTATAGTAACTATAATAAATATGAGAGCCCCTGGAATGACAATGATGAGGTTGCCATTATTTACATGGATGACTTTTATTACAGCTATACTACTTGTATTAGCTTTTCCAGTAATAACTGTTGCTTTAATTGAATTGATGCTTGATAGAACTTTTGATTTTAATTTTTTTAATACTAAAGCAGGAGCTAATCCTATATTGTGGCAACATTTATTCTGGATATTTGGCCACCCTGAAGTTTATATTTTGATATTACCAGCTATGGGAATAGTATCGGAGGTTTTACCAACATTTTCTCGAAAACCTATATTTGGTTATCCTGCAATGGTACTAGCAGCTTCTTTTATTGCATTTATGGGATGGTTAGTATGGAGTCATCATATGTTTACAACTGGATTAGGTCCAATTGCAAATAGTGTGTTTACATTAACTACAATGCTTATAGCTGTTCCTACTGGTGTAAAAATGTTTAATTGGTTGGGTACTATGTGGGGTGGAGATATAGATTTCAAAACCCCTACATTATTTGCTGTAGGATTTATGTCAATGTTTTTAATTGGTGGAATTAGTGGTGTAATGCACTCTTTTTCTGCTTCTGATTATCAGCAACAGGATACATATTTTATAGTTGCTCATATACATTATGTTTTGTTCGGAGGTTCTATATTTGGAATTTTTGCAGGTATTTATTATTGGTTTCCTAAAATCACTGGAAGAATGTATGATGAAAAATTAGGTAAGCTAAATTTTTGGATAATGTTTATTGGTCAGAATTTAACTTTCTTCCCTATGCATTGGGTTGGAATGCAAGGCATGCCAAGAAGAATTTTTACATACGATTCTGGAATGGGATGGGCTTTTTGGAACGGATTTGAAACAATTGCAGCTTATGCGATTGCATTCGGAGTTTTAATATTTGTTATAAATATGATAAAAAGTTGGAATGGTGGTAAAAAAGCAGGTGATGATCCTTGGGATGGAAGAACATTAGAGTGGTCAATACCTTCTCCGCCACCTGTTTATAATTTTAGAGATATTCCGATAGTTAAATCTTTAGATGATTTTTGGCAAACTAAACAAAATTCATCTAATTCAGATGCTAAAGTTAAAAGTAAAACGAAAGTAAGCGATATTCATTTACCTCAGCCTTCTTACTGGCCTTTATTAGTAGCTGTAGGGTTAACAATAGCAGGCTTTGGCATTATTTATAATTTGCTATTCACTGGAATTGGTATTGGTATTATGCTGATAACAGTATGTGCTTGGTCTTTTGAACCGGTTAACGAACCCGATTCACATTAGTTTGAGGTATATAGAATATGTCTGATGAAACGACAACAGGATTAAGTCATAGAAAACTATTAATTTGGGTTTTCTTGGGATCTGATTGCATGTTTTTTGCATCTTTGATAGGCACGTATCTTATTTATAAAGGATCAGGTGTTTTGCACCCTGGCCCTGCAGATGTGTTTGATATACCAACAACATCTGTTAGCACATTTGTTTTGCTTATGAGTAGTATGAGTATGGTTTTTGCTTATGCATATTTAGTAAGAGATGATATAAAAGCATTTAGGATATGGATGTTTTCTACTATGATAATGGGATCAACATTTTTGGGGTTTCAGGTATTTGAGTTTAGCGAATTTTATTTCCATGATGATTTAAGTCCTCAAACTAATTTGTTTGGAACGACTTTTTATGCTTTAACTGGTACTCATGGCCTTCATGTTACTATAGGAGTAATTTGGTTAGGTATAATTTTTTATTCAAGTTTGTTTAGAAATACAGTAACTTCAAAAACCAATTTGGACTTAGATTTGGCAGCTTTGTATTGGCATTTTGTTGATATTGTATGGATTGTCATTTTTGCAGTTGTTTATTTATTTGGAACATTTACTGGATTCCCATCATCATAGTGAGGAGATAAAAATGTCTGTAGAAATAAAAAATCAATCTAATCATATAGATGAAAGTCATTCTCACCCAAAGCCAATGACATACTTTAAAGTAGCAATGGCACTTGTTATTTTAACAGCTCTTGAAATTTTGGTATTTTATTTTGATTGGTTAGGTTATGGAATTATTCCTGTATTAGCTTTTTTATCAATAGCAAAATTTGCAATTGTTGTGATGTATTATATGCATTTAAAATTTGACTCAAAATTATTTACATATGTTTTTTTGGCAGGGCTGATTTTAGCGGCAGTTGTAATTTTATGGCTGATGGCTTTATTTGGATGGTTTGTATAAATTAATTAAATGCATTCAGTATTTTTAAATACTTATTTTCACTATGAAATAATATTCGGGCTAGTAGCACTAGAATTTATTTATTTAGCCATTGTTTTTGGATTGAAAAATAAATTCAGTATCAATCCTCAAACAGATTATAAAAAATCATTTACTTTTTTGCTTGGTATTCTGGTTTTATTTTTAGCCTTGGTATGGCCTGTTCATTATATAAGTGAATATTATTTATTTAGCGCACATATGTTACAACATATAATGATTTCTTATATAGCACCCCCTTTATTATTATTAGGATTGAATCATAAAATTACTGATTTATTGTTTAAATTTAAGTTATCAAAATATATTTTTAATTTTATTTTTAACCCTGTTTTTTGTTTCGTATTATTTAATATTGTATTTGGTTTATGGCACATACCAAATGTATATAATTTATCTGTATCTTTCTATAAATTTCATGCATTAGAACATACTATGTTTATTATTTCAGCAATTTTTATGTGGTGGCCTTTAGTAACTCCAAGTTTAATTAAGCCAAGCTTACACTATTCCCTAAAATTAATTTATTTGTTTCTTTTATCTATCGCGCAGATTATTGTTTTTGGAATAATTACTTATGCTTCTGAAAATATTTATGAGCATTATCAAAATTCAACTTATATGTTTGGCCTTTCCCCACTTGAAGACCAACAATTAGGTGGGGTAATTATGAAAGTTGGTACAGCTTTAATTCTGATGGGCTTATTTATTTATTATTTTTTTAAATGGTATTTGTCAGAAAAAAGGTATGAATAGCTTTATTTATAATGTTAGAATTATAATTCAATGACCGTGAATGTATGTTAAAACGATTAATTTATGCAATTATATTATCTCTTATTTCAGTGTTAACTGTAGCTGTTTTTGCTATTTCCCTAGGTTATATTTTTTATAATCTTCCCACATTAGGATCTGGTGAGGGTGAATTAAGAAATTTATCAGTTGTTTTGGCTGGTATGGCTATATTAATAGGAACTCCAATAATGGCATATCTAGCAGTAAAATATATTAAGTAATTGGATTATTAGGATTTTTGTTTAAATTTTTTATCAGAATATTGCTGGTCTTTATATTCTTTATATTATCATCCTGCATTTTTGACAACCCTAATTATATGGGAATAAAATCAAAAACTGATTTGTATTTACCTGAATTTAATTTTCAAAATCAAAACGGAGTTTATATATCTGATGCCGATTTTTCATCTAAATTAGTACTTGTAACTTTTATGTATTCTAATTGCAAAACAGAGTGCCCCTCTGCACTCAATGATTTAAAGATTTTTGAAAATATAAGAAATGAATATAAAGATGAATTAAATATAATAATATTTTCCATTGATCCTGTTAATGATACCCAACTCCAGGTAAAAAATTTATTGAATAAATATGAATTAAACAATTCTCTTGATTATTTAATTGCTGATAAATATGATCTGAAAGTAATATGGGAACATTTTTATGTACCAGTGGCTTATGTTCAAAGTAAATCTTTAAAAGGTAATTTGATTTTGCATTCTATTCCAGCATATTTAATTTCTAATCAAAATAAATTTACATTAATATATACTGAGTTTGATATAGATTCTATTAAAGTTGATATAAAAAATATATTAAATTAATTTATTGAAGATTTAGCTTTTTCTACTAATTGCTCGAATCCAACAGGCTCATTTATAGCCATATCAGAAAGTGTTTTTCTATCAATTTCAATTCCAGATTTTTTTAATCCGGACATGAAAACGCTATATGAAATGCCATGCTCTCTTGCTGCGGCATTTATTCTGACATTCCAAAGTCTTCTAAAATTTCTTTTTTTAGTTTTATTGTGTATATAGTTATACATTAAAGCATGTAAAACAGATTCGTTAGCCTGTCTAAATAATTTGCTTCTTGAACCTCGGTGTCCTTTTGCAAGGTTTAGAATTTTTTTATGTGATCGTTTTTTATTTGTTCCTCTTTTTATCCTAGTCAACTTATTCCCCGGTTTATAATATTAAATTAATTTTTTCAATCTTTTAACATCTGCTTTATGTACGCTTACAGTATCATGAAAAGTTCTTTTTACTTTTTGTGATTTTTTTCTTTTTAAGTGACTACTGTTTCCTTTCATTCTAAGAAGTTTGCCGCTGCCGCTTACTTTTATTCTAGATGATGCACCTTTGTGAGTTTTCATTTTGGGCATATTTTTTATCCTTTATTAATTTTATTTGATGGTGGCATTAAAGTCATAGATAGAATATTGCCACTCATTCCTGGAGGGGATTCTAGTATTGCTTCATCTAAAAGAGAATCTCTCACAGTTTTTAATACGTTCATCCCAAGTTCTGGGTGAGTAATCTCTCTTCCCCTAAATAATACTGTTATTTTGACTTTATTTCCTTTTGATAGAAATTTTTTAACTTGTTTTATTTTCCAGTCTAATTCATTATCTCCTGTTCTTGTTTTAAATTTAACTTCTTTAGTTTTTTGTATTGAAGTTTTTACTCTACTTTGTTTTTTGGCTGTCCTTTCTTTTCTGGTAAGTTTATATTTATGTTTACCATAGTCCATTATTTTGCAGACTGGAGGTTGAGCACCTGGAGATACTTCTACTAAATCCAGAGATCTCAGGAGTGCATGATTAACAGCATCTTTAGTGAGTAAGACCCCCATTTGCTTTCCGTTTTCGTCTATGACCAAAACTCTATCTGATTTTATCCCTTCATTTATGAAGTAATCTTTTGCTATTTTATTTCTCCCATAATAAAATTAACCACGAAAATTTCGTGGCATAATAAGAGAGTCTAGCATAACCATTCTCTTCATTCAACAGATTTTATATTTATAATATTACTACTTATTTAATGAAGAGAATAATATTTTTTCAGATTTCAATTCTTTATTAGTATAAAACTTTATATATGTTGATAGTTTTTTATATAAATTTAGTTCGACTTTTTCCGTAATTATATTATTTATATTTAAGTTATTATCATATTCAGTATTTTTAATATGCTTTAATAATCTGATTTCTTGTTCTAATAATTTCAAGCTTGAAAATTTTGTTTTTTTAGAACATTTATTACAAAAAATTCCACTTTCAATCAAATTTAAAAGATAATCTCCCGGTTGAATTTTATTATTGCAATTTAAACATATATTAATTTCGGGGAATATTCCTTCTGCTAACAGTAACTTAATTTGAAAATAAACTAAAGTAAAGATAAATATATCGTTTGATATCCATTTCAAACATTTACTAACTAAATGATAAATATAATTATTATTCTCATTTATAGAATTAAAATTTATTGTCAATTCGGCGATTATATTTCCTGAAGATAGATTTGTTAGTTTTATTGGTCTTTCAAACCACGTTTCAACGGATTTGGCTTCATAAATTATATAAAAATTATCTGTAATAGAAGCTTTGAAATTCATTTTTTGAAATACATCTATATAATCAAAATTTTTATTTGATGTTTTTCTTATTCTTTTGATTATAGCTGTGATTATCCCTTTATGAGGGCTTAGTATATTGAAAATTTTGTCGAATTCACCATATTCATATGATGATATAGTTATACCTTCAAAATTTAAATATTCCCTTTTTTGCATTATATTATTTTACTTAATTATTTGAGTGATTATATTACTCAATTATTTGCCTGGAGTTGAAAGCTTGAGTTAGTGTTTTTGGGTCTGTATAATCCAAATCCCCTCCGAATGGAATGCCTACAGCAAGTCTTGAGATTTTTATATTTTCTGATTTGATCTGATTAGAGATATAAGTAGCTGTTGCATCACCTTCAATAGTGGGATTTGTAGCTAATATAATTTCCGTTGGTGGTTTTTTCTCAATTCTTTTTATTAATGATGAAATAGTTAGTTCATTAGGTCCAATACCATTAATTGGAGATATATATCCATTAAGAATATGATAAGACCCATTATAATTATTGGTGCTTTCTATTGCATAAGCATCAATTGAATCTTGTACTATGCAGATTGATTTTTGATCTCTCATTTCATCAGTACATATATTACATGGATTTATTTCCGTAACTATGAAGCAATTATTACAGAAAGATAATTTTTGTTTTGATTTGATTAGGCTATCTGCTAAAGATAGTATTTTATTTTCGGGTGATTTTATAATATGAAAGGCTAATCTTTCAGCCGTTTTAGGGCCAATGCCAGGTAGTTGATTAAGATGATTTATTAAATCAGATATCACAGAAGAGATTGAAACATTTTTATTATTCAAATTACATTCCTAATAAATTACTTATTGAGCCAAGTTGAGCATTTGCATTTTTTTGTGATTTTTCAATAGCTTTGTTGATTGTTTCTGTAAGATCATTTTCTAAATTTTTTATTAATTTAGAATCTTGATTTTCTATATTTAATTTTATTTCTTTTATTTTAAAAGTCCCATCTACAGTTACAGAAATTGTATCTGATTTATTGTTTTGTGTGACTGTAGTTTGTTTTAACTTTTTTTGTATTTGTTTCATTTGGTTTCTCATTTGAAAAACATTTTTAAGGTTTTTAGGATTCATTTTCAATCTCCTTTAAGGATATTAATTTTCCATATTTAGATGCTTCAGACAAAAATAATGCCTCATCATTTTTATTTGATTTATCATTAGTTTCCTCATTATTATTTGTTAGTTTCAGATTTAATAATAATTCTTTTCCCCATATTGATTTAGTTGCTGATCTTGCTAATTTAATATTTTCCGGATTGTTTATTTCCACTTTCAACATTTCAATTTGACTTTTATATGCAAAATATAAATTTAATAAATTTTCATTAACTTTATAACTTTTAATGGCTTTCATTTTCCAGTACCAATTTTTATTTTCAAACACTTGAATAAATTTCATTAAATCAGATTGAGGGTGTTGTGAGATATTTTTTGATGGCATTGGCTTGCTTTTTGATTGTATTGAATTTTTTTGATTAGCAGGTATTTTTATATCATTATTTTCAATTTGATCAATATTCTTTTTTGGGGATAATGAATTTGAATTTTCATTGGATGGAATTTGAAACAATTCAAAAAGCTCTATGATCATTATTTCTAAATTTAGCCGAAAATTCTCAATATTAATAATATCTTTTTCATTTATGATTTCGGAAATTTTTTTAATTGTAGTAATATCTAGAATAGATGCCATTTTATTGATTTCAGATTTTTTTGTTTCTAACCCGTATTTGCAGTGTATTAATTTTAGACATGTTTTGCGGAATCCGTTCATTATCGAACTAAAGCTACTACCTTTATTTATTTCTTCATTTAATAACAGAAGCGCAGAGTTAAGATCTTTTGAATGTAGATAGTTCAGTATTTCTACAGGTATATCATCTGTTATGATACCCAACGTAAATCTAATTAGATTTTCATCAATTTCGTTATTATTTTGTTTAAGAATGCATTTTTCTAATAAATTTTCAGCATTTCTAAGACTGCCATTTGCATGAGCTGCAATTATGTGAGCATCTTTTGTTGTTAATATCAATTTCTCATTTTGTGCTATTTTTACTAATTTTGCAGATATATTACTTTCATCTATCGATTTAAATTCAACTATTTGACATCTTGATAAGATTGTTTGAGGAATCTTTTGAGGATCTGTTGTTACAAGGATTATTATTAAGTGATCTGGGGGTTCTTCCAAGGTTTTTAATAATGCATTGAACGAATGCCTACTTAACATATGTACTTCATCTAAGATATAGACTTTAAATTTGTTTAATCCGGACAAAAAGTTAATTTTTTGTAACATTACTTCAGTTAAATCTTCTACTTGTCTTATTGAACTTGCTGCATCGAGCTCTATAAGAGCATTAGAAGAATAATCGTTAATTGAACTACATGATGTGCAAGTACAATTTGAAATATCTAGTTTCAAAGTATCGTAATTTTCACAATTTACAGATTTTGCAAATGCTCTGGCTGTACTGGTTTTGCCTGTACCTGACGGACCTGAAAATAGATATGATTGAGATAATCTTTTATGAGTAATAGAATTTATTAATAATTTGATAATTTCTTCTTGCCCTAATATTTCTGTTAGGCTTTTAGGTCTCCATTTTCTATATAAAACTTCTTTTTGCATTTTTAATTTTAAATTTTATTCAATATATAATTTTGCTTTTCAGTCATTTTTTTTTCATCCTTAATATTTTCATGATCATAACCATTTAAATGTAATATACCATGTATTATTAATTTTTTAATTTCATTATCAAATATAATTCTTTTATTCTCATTTTGATTTTTTATATATTCTAAAGAAATAGCTAAATCCCCTATCAAGATTTTATTAATGTCAGAATGTTTTGGAAAATCAATATTATTTATTTTTTTAATTTTTTCAGTACCATAATAAGTTCCTGAAAAATCAGGAGAAAAAGATAAAATATCAGTTGGTTCCAAAATTCCCCGAAATTCTGAATTTAATTCAGCAATCTTATTATTATCAACAAATAAAATATTAATTTGGGTAGATGGATTCAAATTTAAAATTTTAAAGATATTAGGTATGTATTGAGGGATATCTTTATTATTAAAGTTTATTTTTAAATTAGTATCAAAATGTATATTAATGTTAGACATTAATAATTAATCTACTTTGAAGGCATACTGGAAAATTTATTTGCTCCAAATAACGAATCTAATATATTTGAATCCTTTGGAATAATAATAGTTGTGTTTGCATTGAAACTATTTTCATATGTTTCCAATTGTCTTAGAAATCGATAGAATTCAGGATCGCGACCATGTGCTTCAGATAATATTTTGATTGCTGTTGCTTCAGCATTACCAATGATTATCTTAGCTTCTTTATCGGCTTTTGCCTTTATAATTGAAGCATCTTTATCTACTTCAGATCTTACAGTTAAATCAACTTCTGCTGCTTCAGCTCTTTCTTTATCAGCTTTTCTTTTTCTTTCAGCCTGCATTCTTCCGTATATGCTTTCAGCTATTTCTTCAGGGAAATCTGCTCTTTTAATTCTTACATCAATAAGATCAATTCCAAATTCACGTATTTTGGGACCTGCTTGTTGTTTTACTTTATTCATTATTTGTTCTCGATTAGTTTTTATTATTTCAACTTGTAAATCTGAAGCTATTTCTCTTCTTAATTCAGATGAGATGATATCTATGGCTCTTGATGCTGCTAAGGATTCATTACGAGTTGTCTTAAAAAATAATAGTGGATCAACAATTCTCCCTCTGGCATAAATATCTATTACTAAACGTTTTTTATCGCTTGTTAAAAGAGAATCAGGAGGAGCGTCAAAAATTAATAGTCTTTTTTCAAATTTTCTAACTTGATCTACGAATGGTAGTTTAAAATTTAATCCGGGATTAGTAGATGTCTTAATAGGTTCCCCAAACCTAGTTACTATAGCAGTATTTGTTTCATCAACAATAAACATTGATTGTATCATTACAAAAAATATTATTAGTCCTATAATTAGTATCGCAGTATATGATCTTTTCATATTAATCCTCTAACGTCCCAATAACTTGTTTTACATTATCGGAGTTAAAAATATATATTTTATTAGGATCTCCTATTATTATTTGTTTTAATTTTGGTAGTACTCTTTCTATTGTTTCTAGATATAGCCTTGATTCTGTTGTTTCTTTTTGCAAATTATATTCTTTAAGTATTGAGTTGAATTTATCAGCTTCACCTTGTGATTCAGCAATTCTTACTGCTTCATAAGCTTTTGCATCTTGTATGACTTTAGCTGCATACCCTCTTGCTTTTGGCAGTATATCTTCTCTATACGCATCAGCAAGATTTATTATTTTTGCTTTATCTTCTCTTGCTCTTACAACATCATCAAATGCATCTTGTACTTGTTGCGGAGGTTGTACATTTTGTAATTTTACTTCTCTGACTCTTATACCTGTATCGTAATTATCCAATAGAGATTGCATGAGTATTTTAGTTTCTGATTGAACAGCTTCTTTTTCTGTAGTTAATACATCATCTATAGGTTTACTTCCAACTACCTGTCTTAAAGCTGTTTCTGCTACATCCATCATAGTTTTTTCGCCTGGGTCAATTGCCTTGTAAAGAAACTTTTTTAGGTCCTTAATATCAAATTGAACTAATAATTGTGCATCAACTATATTTTCATCACCAGTTATCATTAGAGCTTCACTAGGAACTACTTTATCTCCCCTGAATCCCAATTCTAATCTTCTGATTGTATCTGTGGCTACAATATCTTTATCTCCTATTGGTGATGGGAAGAACCAATGTAATCCAGGGCCTGCTAATGAATTAAATTTACCAAATAGTCTTAAAGCTGCTTGTTCTCCTGGCTGAACTGTGAATATTCCTGAGCTTCCCCATAACCCAATAAAAAATAAGATTACAATGATAAAGAAAAAAAAGTTATTTTTTGGAAGTGGTATATATTTTCTAATATTATTCAGAATATTGCTAAGTTTAGAAAAATTAAATTCTGGTTCTTTGTTGTCAAACACTTATTTACCTTATTAACTATATTATTTAATTATAGTTAATTTTAGTCACAAAGAATATCTAATTTACACATTTCTTTATATCTAGATCAGAATTCAAAATATTTTCAAATTTTGAAAAATTATTAATATTTTTAAGTTTGTTTATAAAAACATTTAATTTTACATTCTTTGTTCGGATACATTTTAATTTAGACAATATATTGTTTGTACTTTGTGGTGTGTTTCCATATGAGTTATAAAAAGCAAAATAAGCCTGATTGATCTTTCTTATTTGATATCCTTGATCATTTAACTTGTTTTTTTGTGATAACATGAATTTTTCAGCTATATCAATTTTGTTTTTCGAAAGTAAGTTGTCAGTTATCGAACGAGTGAATCTGATTTCAGAATTAAATGAATTTATTTCTTTGGTTTTAATCTTTGTTGATTGAGTTTCGTTAATCATAATGTTATTTGCTAATTCTTCACTAATATAACTTACCAGAGTTTCATTTAAAGCTAACATTTTATTATCTTTATAAATATTTTGACCAAGATCATACAATGAAAAATATTGATGAAGCCATTCATGAATTGTATTATTGATAATTTTAGTATGCTCCATATCTTTTGGTATTAAAGATGGATAAAAAGCTATGCCACCTATTTTAAGCACTATTGCAGAAACATTGAATTTTTTTTCTATTTGATTTTCGATTATTTCCTTTTCTTTAATTGTTAAGTTTTGTTTTAATAGGATAGAGTAGGTTAGTTTTATTTCATTTGTTGGAGATATGATTAAAATATTAGGAGTATTATCAAGTTTGAATCTTAGCTTAGGGAAAAGGAATTTATTGAATATTAATATATTATTTTTTTTAATTTCATTTTCAATTATTGTTTCAATTTTATTTGATTCATCAGGTTGATGACTTTTATTTTGATTTAATTCATTAACAATTAAATTTGTTATATTTTTAATTTCCCATTCATAAATATTAAAAATATTATTTGCCACATGGATATTAATGGGATTGATTTTTGTAGACTCAGGTATTTGGATCATGAAAATCATTAATATAAAGATTGTCAGGTATTTTAATTTTAACAAGCTATTATTTAAATAAGTTTAAAAATCTTTCTTCATAATGATCAAATAAACCCCATCTATCTAATTCTTTTTTCAATATTTCTGGGTCAGCTCCAAATTCTACTTGATTAAATAGTATTTCAATTCTTTGAACAGCAGCTTTTGGGACACCTCCAAATTGGGCTTGGGGTTGAAGTAATCCTCTGGAGTTAAATTCATTAACATTACTGACTAAAGATTCAGATGTAAAATCATGAATGAATTTTAGTAAAGATACATCCCATAATTCGTCTACTCCAACAATAACTGCAGTTAATTTATCTTTTTTTGTATTAAGTTCTTTAATTATGTTATTGGAAACTTCTTCTACCGATCCGTTGAGAATGTTTATTTTCCCGGGTTCGTTTTTATATTGATAAAGTACACCCGGGCTATTCACACCAAATTTATTAGATATAAATTCTAAGTATTTATATGCCTCGCTGCTAAATCCTTTTAAATTTAATGCATAAGTAGGAGTAACAATTTGGGGTTTTCCAGAATTTACTCTGCCATTCCTTACAACGGTTTCCTTTTTGGATTCATCTATATCTGAATAAATTGGTTCTGTAATTACATAGTAATTAATTATCGTAGTGCCAAATGTAGCCAAATGTTGCAAAGGTTTTCTGACTATTCGGGTTTTTTGTACAGCTTTGATTAAATCTTTTTCTGATTCAAACATGTATATTCATATTTAATATAATAATTTGAATTAATTATTCAGATTTTAACACAAAGGAGTAAAATTGTATGTTTCGGGATCTAACATAAGGTCTTTGATAAATTGGGGAATCTTTAAAAGATAAAAGATCATTTACATATTCTTTTAAATCAAAATTCAATATTTTGATTTCAGCGATAGATGATTTGAATTCTGTTAGATTTGCTAATTTTGGAATTGTCTCTGTTTCTAATAGTTATAATACTCTCGAAAAAAGATTGAATAATATTACAGAATTTATAAATAAAACTTATTTGGAAGTTGAAATAGTTGAACTAAATAGGTTTAACTTAATTTAATAAATATTTGAAAGGAATAATAATTATGGTATTCTCAAGATTACGGGGTGTGGCGCAGTTGGCTAGCGCACCAGTATGGGGTACTGGGGGTCATCGGTTCGAGTCCGGTCACCCCGATATTGGAGGTTTTAATGAAAAATATTGAAAATTATTTGCCAGATTTAAATAAAGAACATGAGCCTGATAAAATTTTAGATGATATAAGTATTTATAGAGATGAATATGGAATCCCTCATATAAAAGCAAAAAATTCTTATGATGCATTTTTTGGACAAGGATTTGCTACTGCTCAAGATAGATTGTGGCATATGGAATATGATCGAAAAAGAGCTTATGGTAAATTATCTGAATTAATAGGTTTGGCTGGACTTGTTAATGATGAATTTATGGGTAAATTAAATTTAATAAGTAATGTTAAAGATGATTTTGATCAGTTAGATAAATCTTCCAAAGAGATGTATGTAGCTTATTCTGATGGTGTTAATGCTTATTTGAATTCTAAAGATACATTGCCTGTTGAATTTGATTTAACAAATTTAACTATAGATTTATGGCACCCATGGGATTCTTTGGCTGTTTTTAAAGTCAGGCATATTATGATGGGAGTTTTTGAAGGTAAAATCTGGAGAAGTTCTTTGCTTAAAGAATTTCAGATAGATAAACTTGTTAATTTGTTTAGAGGTTATGAAAAAAATAATTTGGTTATTGTCCCCCCTGAAAAGCTTTTTGATGGTGAAGAACTCGATCCTACTGAACATTTTTCTAATGCTCTTGAATATATTGATGATTTAAGCGAAATTGATATTGGTAGCAATAGTTGGGTTGTAGGAGGAGAACACACAGTATCAGGCAAGCCAATGATTGCAGGTGACCCACACAGAGGATTAGATACACCATCTGTTTATTATCAGAATCATATTTCATGTGATGAATTTGATGTTATAGGCTTATCATTTCCTGGTTGCCCCGGTTTTCCTCATTTTGGACATAACAAAAATGTTGCATGGTGTGTTACTCATGCAGGATCTGACTATCAGGATTTATATATTGAAAAGATTAGAAATATTAATGGAATATGGGAATATCAGTATGAAGGGCAATGGGAACCTGTGATTGAAGATGCTTATGATTTGAGTGTATTAAATAGTGAAACTATGGAGATACATTCCTATAAAACAAGAAATGGTTATATATTAAGTTTTAATAATGATAATACCAAAGCTATCTCATTTAGATATTCTGCCACAGAGGAATTTAATACAGGGTTTAATGTTATCAGGCAGATGATTGATTCTCAAAACAGTGATCAAATGGAAAATAATATGAATGGCTGGGTAGATCCATGTAATAATTTTATTTTTGCAGATACTAACGGTGATTATGGATATATTAATAGAGGAAAAGTTCCGCTACGAGATCAATTAAATGCTTGGGTACCAGTACCTGGATGGGATAAAAAATATGATTGGAATGGATATGTTCCTTTTGATGAACTACCGAGAATTAGAAATCCCAAGAATGGATTTATAGTAACAGCCAATAATAAGATTCCAGACGAAGATTACCCTTTTTATTTGTCTTTAGATAGTGCACCAGAATATAGAGCGAGAAGAATAACTAATAGAATTAAAAGTCATTTAAAAAAAGGAAAATTTGATTCTACATCAATGTTAGCAATTCATTCTGAGATTATTTCTATTCCAGCACAAATTTTAACTAAAGAAATAAAGAAAATTAATTTTGAAAATCCAAGTTATGGTGATCTACAAAAATATTTAATTGATTGGGATGGGAGTATGGATAGAAATTTTGTAGCTCCTACTATATATTCGGAATTTAGATATAAGTTGAATAAGAAAATTATTTCAGGATTATTGGATTCAGATAAAGCTGATAAAATGCTTAATGCTGGTGGCAGAGGAGCACCTGCGCATTTAAGGACATTGTCAGCAAGATTTATTTCATATATAGATAGAAATAGTACTGGATATTTACCTAACGGTTATGAAAATTGGACTTCATTATTTGAGGAAATTTTTATTGAATCTTGTGATTATTTAATTAATACATATGGAAATGATATAGATTTGTGGAAATGGGGTAATGTACATAAGACAAATCCAGTACATACACTATCAGATTTATTTCCAGAATTATCTGATCAATTAAATCCTCCAAAATTTTCTGTTAGTGGTGATGGAGATACCCCTCATAATGCCGGATATTCAAATGTATCAAGATTTGATGTAGTAGCTACTTCGGTAGCAAGATACATGTTCGATATTGCTGATTGGAATAATAGTAGATGGATAGTTCCTTTGGGATCATCAGGTCATCCAGGCAGTAAAAATTATGCTGACCAAGGATACTTATGGAAAGATGATAAAGTGATCAAAATGCAATATTCATGGGATGTAATAACAAATAATTATCAGTTGCAAATCATAAAGAAAAAATAATATTTATTTAGAATTAATTTTAAGAGCCTGTCCTTTTAAAGTTTTTGTGTGTTTGCCTTTATCAATTACAAGATTTCCATTTACTAATACGTATTCTATACCTTCAGCAAATTGTTTAGGATTATCTTTTGTTGCTTTAGATTTAATTTTATTCAAATTAAAAATTGTTAAATCTGCTTTGAATCCGTCTTTAATTAGCCCTCTATCTGAAATACCAAGTCTTTGCGCAGGGAAAGAAGTGATTTTTCTTATCGCATATTCTAAGGACATATGTTTTTCCTCTCTTACATATTCTGAAATTATAGTTGGAAAACATCCATAAGTTCTTGGACTTGGGAAGTCTCCTAATAAGACTGCATCGCTTCCGACCATAGATAGGGGATGATTAATAAAATGAGGTATAGTATTGCCGTTTGCCCCTAAAGCAACATAACAAGTTTGTAGATCTTCTTCAATTAGAATTTCACATATTGTATCTATAGGATGTTGATTTCTAGATCTTGAAATTTCCCCAACTGACAATCCTTCATATCTATGATTTTTTGGTAATTTGAAATATGTTAACCATACTTGTTCCCAACTCAATGCTCTGGGAGCAACTTCTTTTTTTAACTGAATTCTTAATTCTTTGGATTTAAGAATTGATTTAAGAATTTTTACGCCGCCATCTTTAGTCCAGTCTGGCAACATAATTATCAATCTTGTACTACCATAAATATATGGATAACTATCAAATGTAACATCTAATCCTGATTCTCTGGAATCTTCAACTAATCCTAGGATTTTAGTAGATCCACCTTTTGAATATGAACTTTGATATAAATGAGTGATATGTACAGGGATATTACTTTTCTCACCTATTGTAATTGCTTCTTTGAAAGGATCTAAAAATTTATCGCCTAACTCATATCTTACATGAGTATGATAAATGCCACCTAGATTTGTTGCTTCTTTTGATAATTCAATTAATTCATTTGTGTCAGCAAAATTACCCGGAGGATATTCCAATCCGGTAGATATGCCAAATGCCCCTTCTTCCATCGATTCTCTTAGAATAGATTTCATGTTATCTATATCTTTTCTTGAAGCTTTTTTATTCTCCCATCCTATGGTGTTTATCCTTAGTACAGAGTTACCTACTAGATAAGCTATATTTACGGCTGTTTTTTCATGAAATGCTTGTAAATACGACTCTACAGTTGGCCAGAAAACATCTTGGGATATAGTGCCATCTAATCCAGAGTTTAATTCAATGAATTCATGTAAATCTTCTTTTGATTTAAAAGGAGCATATGAATTTCCATCTACTCCAATTAATTCTGTGGTTATTCCTTGTGTTACTTTCGGTTCGTGTAATGGTTCATCTAATATTCTTAAACCAGAATGAGCATGAAAATCAATGAAACCAGGAGATAATATCATTCCATCTGCATCAATAGTTTTCTTTGAATTCAAGTTTTGTTGTTTATATTTGAATATTTCAATTTTGTTGTTTTTTATTCCAACATCTGCAAAATAACCTGGGTTACCACTTCCGTCGACTATCATTGCATTATTTATTAAGATATCTAGCATTTTTTTTAATCAAGTATATTGTAATAGCTTTAAATTATTAATTTTGATAGTTATAATATCAAATTATTTGATTCAATTTTAACATGGAAAATACTCTAACATTTATTAATAAATTAGAAAAGCGTTTTGATAGTTTAAGGGGGAGGCTTTGAAATTGATAAACTACGTTCTAAAATTAATGCATTAAGTTCTACAACTATGTCCGATGGGTTTTGGAATGATTCTACCAAAGCGCAAAAAATTTCTAAAGAATTGGGATATTATGAATCTCAATTAAATGATATTAATAGTGTTATATCCTCCCTGCAATCATTAAAAGAATTGGTTATTTTGTCTATTGATGAAAATGACGATTCATTTGAGGAAGAGATTTTAAATTCTATTGATTTATTAGAAAAAGATATTGGTAATTTAGAACTTAAAACTTTATTTGATGGTAAATATGATATACGAAATGCTATTATTTCAATTCATGCTGGAGCAGGCGGTGTAGAATCCCAGGATTGGGCCAGTATGATTATGAGAATGTATTTACGTTGGGCTGAAAAAATGAATATGACATCTAAAATTCTTGAAATTTCAAAAGGAGATGAAGCAGGAATAAAAAGTACAACAATTCATATTAAAGGAAATAATGTGTATGGTCTATTAAAGAGTGAGAGAGGTGTGCATAGACTTGTCAGATTATCTCCGTATGATTCTGATAATGCTAGACATACATCTTTTGTATTAGTCGAAACTTTACCTGAAATTGAATCTGATGTTGAAATAGAATTAAAATCAGATGATTTAAATATAGAATCATTCAAAGCTGGTGGTGCGGGTGGGCAGAGTGTTCAAAAAAATTCTACCGCAATAAGAATTACACATATACCAACAGGTATTAAAGTTTCATGCCAAAACGAAAGATCTCAGGCTCAGAATAAAGAAATAGCCATGAAAATATTGCAGTCTAGATTATTGTCATTGGAATTAAAGAAAAGAGAAGAGAATGAAAAGAAAATTAGGGGACCTCATATTTCTGCTGAATGGGGTAACCAGATAAGAAGTTATGTCTTACATCCCTATAAAATGGTTAAAGATCATAGATCTGATTATGAGTCTTCAGATCCTGATAAAATACTAGATGGAGATATTAATGAATTCATTGATAATTATTTGAGAATAAGTAAAAATTAATAATTACTTAATAAATTATTAATAAAATAAAATTTAAATTAATTCAAACAGGAATTTAAATATGTGGATCTGTAAAAATAAATTATTATTCAAAGTTATATTTTCATCTCTGCTGCTGATTTTCTTGATATCATGTTCTAGTGATTCCGGGGAAAAAAATGTTGATCAGTTCACTAATACTTCTGAAAAAGTTTTATCAGAAAAAAAGAATAATAATAATATAGTATCTGCAGGTAAACAGCTTAATGTTTTATATTCTGATCCACCCACACTTGACCCTCACAGAGCTCAAGACTCTACTTCAGCTGGGATAATATTAGAGATTTATAGTGGACTGGTTTCTTTGGATACAAATCTTCAAATTATTCCTGATATAGCAGAATCCTGGGCTATCAGTAATGATGGTATGAAATATACTTTTAAACTTAGAGATAATGCAAAATTTCATAATGGAAAAAAAATAACGTCAGAAGATTTTATTTGGTCATTTAACAGAGCTGCAAACCCCGCCACAACTTCTATTACAGCAGAAGATTACCTTGGGGATATAGTTGGTGTCCAAGATGTAATTGATGGTAAAACAGATAAGATTTCAGGCATCAAATTAATTGATGAATTAACTTTAGAAATCAATATAGATTCTCCCAAAGCATACTTTTTAGCGAAATTGACTTATCCTGTTTCTTTTGTTTTGGATTCAGAAAATGTTAAAAATAAAAATTGGACAGATTCACCTAATGGATCTGGGCCTTTTATGCTTGATGAGTATCTCATAGGGGAAAAATTATTGTTAAAAAGAAATCCAGACTGGTATAGAGAACCTGCAAAAATAGAATATGTTTCTATGAATTTGGCTGGAGGGCAAGCTATGGCTATGTATGAAAATGGTGAAATTGATTTAACTGGCGTCGGGATGGCCGATTTAGAAAGAGTTTTAGATCCATCTAGTGATTTAAATAAAGATGTAGTAATAGCACCATTAAGTTTTTCTCAGTATTATATTGGCTTTAATGTACAAAAACCTCCTTTTGATGACAAATATTTTAGGCAAGCTTTAGCTCATGCTATTAATAAAGAATTGATTGCAACTGAAGTATTATCTGGCATGGTTAAACCTGCTTACGGGATTTTACCTCCTGGTTTCCCTGGATACGATAAAACTATAGAGGGGTTGAAATTTAATGAACAATTAGCAAAAGATATGTTGGCAAAATCAAAATATTCTAATATTAATGATTTACCAAGAATAATTTTATCTGTACCTGGTACGGGAGGAAGTGCAGGTTTAGATATTGAAGTTATAATTGAGATGTGGAAGCAAACATTAGGTATCGAAGTCGAAATTCAGCAAGTAGAATGGGCTACATTTTTACAAATGTTAAATAAGCAAGAATTACAATTTTTTTCAGGACTTGGATGGATTGCAGACTATCCTGATCCGGAAAATTTTTTAGATATTAATTTTCATTCTACAAAATCTACAAATCATAATGGATACAAAAATGAAGAAGTAGATAAACTTTTAGAATCAGCAAGAATTGAACAGGATTTAAATAACAGAATGCAAATGTATAATAATGCGGAAAGAATAATTGTAGATGAAGCTCCGTGGATACCTTTATGGTTTCCGGGAGATAGATATGTTTTGATAAATCAAAGAGTTAAAAATTACAAACTTACTCCAATGAGTGTTCCTAAATATTCTTTAGTTGAAATAGTTGATTAATTTAATGTATAAGTAATAATTATGTGGAAGTATATAGTAGGCAGATTAGTATGGATTCCTTTTCTGCTTATTGCAGTTGCTTTTATAACTTTTATATTAGGTAGGTTTGGCCCTGGTGACCCTGTAGAGGTAATGATGGGGACTAAATATGATCCTGTGGTAGCAGAAAGAATAAGATCTGAAATGGGTTTGGATAAGCCAGTAATGGTTCAGTTTTACAAATATATTCAAAGTGCATCCAAAGGTGATTTTGGTGAAAGTTTTCGTTTTAGAGGCAGATCAGTTTCAAGTTTAATTGCTCCGAAAATAATAGTTTCAGCAAAATTGAGTCTTGTAGCTTTGCTGATAAGTATTTCAATAGGATTGCCTTTAGGTTTTTATATAGCTCATAAGCAAGGGACATGGATAGATCCTTTGATTGTATCTTTTTCAGTTTTTTTTATGTCTATACCAATTATGATTACTATTCCTTTTTTACTTTGGATAGGATGTTTAAAAACAAATCTAGTACCTTGTTCTGGATGGGGTGGAATATTTGATTCCAGAATAATTATACCCGCATTAGCAATGGGGATACCTGGAGTAGCCGGTATGCTCAGAATAATGAGAGCCACAACATTGGATGTATTGGGTCAGGATTATATACGAACAGCCCAATCTAAAGGACTTCATTTCTTTACAGTTAGTACTAGACATGTATTTAGGAATTCAATTATTCCTATTGTAACTATATTGGCTTTCTCATTAGCTGGTTTATTAGGAGGAGCTTTTATAACTGAAACTATTATGGGAATACCTGGTATCGGAAGATTTAGTGTTGAATCTATTTTTAACAGAGATTATCCGGTAATTATGGCTATTACACTTATTGGAGCAACTGCATTTGTCATAGCTAATTTGATGGCGGATATTTCTTATTCAATAATTGATCCAAGGATAAGATACAAATGAATAAAAATATTACTCAGTCAAAAGGGCATTTCATGACAGCTTTGTCAAGATTGTTCAGAAAAAAAATTGCTGTAGTTTGTATTGCGATACTAATAATTATTTATTTTAGTGGTATATTTGCATTTCTTATTGCTCCTTATGAATATACTGCACAAGATTATAGTAATATCAAAAAGCCACCTAGCATTGAACATTGGATGGGAACTGACCGTGCAGGAAGAGATGTTTTCAGTAGAGTTTTATGGGGAGTACAAAATACTGTTATTATTACATTTGTAGCAATTTTAACCGGAAGCATATTTATAGGAGTTGGCTTAGGTTTAATTTCTGGTTACAGAGGAGGGAGAGTGGACTCCTTAATTATGAGAATAGGTGAAATTTCATCATCTTTTCCTGATATTTTACTTGTGATTATTTTGGCTGCTACACTACGTCCTAGGATTTTGGGTTTTATACGTTATCTTGAAGATGCTTATAATATTAATGGTTTGGTGAAAACAGGGATAGTAGATTACCTTGTTATATCTTTAGCATTAGTAAGTTTTGGATGGATTGGAACTGCAAGATTGATGAGAGCTCAGGTTTTAAGTATAAAACAGAATCAATATATTGATTCTGCAAAATCTATTGGTGCTTCTACTTCAAGAATTTTATTTTTACATTTGATGCCTAATGCTATTAGCCCGTTAGTTGTTTCAATAACTATGGGCATGGGAGCTCTGGTAGGAACGGAAATAATATTAAGTTGGCTCGGTTTAGGTGTTCAACCTCCACGACCTAGCCTTGGACGTATGCTACTCGAAGGAGGAAGTATTAGTGTATTAAGAGAAGAACCATGGTTGTTGATTGGCCCTGGAATTGTAGTGTTTTTACTTATTATTTGCTGGAATTTATTGGGAGATTCTTTGAGTGATGTTTTAAATCCCAGAACTAGATAATATTATTTTTTTTCAATCTGAACGGGATAAAAATAAATAGTAATGATAATAGAATTACTACATCATTTGATTGAGATAAACCGCAACCACTGTTATTATTTGCCATTGAAGTTTCTTTTGTTATCTGATTTTGTGATGTTGCTTCCTTTTCTTTAGTTGAGATTGAAGAATTTTTATTTTTATTTTCCTCTGTAACTTTTTTGGAGTTTGTAATTACTTCCTTTAGAGTATAAGGTTTAATGATTGGAGATACGGGGGCTTTTGGTTTTTTGATGGATGTTGAAATTAATGAAGCTCCTATATGCTTTCTCCATTTATTTTCTAATCCTGTTTTGTCTAATTCGTAAGTATCAAGTATTGCATTATTTATAGATTTCCCTGACTTTAGAGTCTTTATAAATTTTGTAAAGTTATCATTACCAAAATTAGTAATGATATATTTAATAAATTGTTCTGATTGTCCGTAAAATAATAATACATCTTTTGGTTTACCAGGCGGACTTGAATATTTTGTTATATTTAATAATTTGTCTTCTGCTAATGCTTTTTCAAAAATAGAGTCTTTAGCTGTATAGCTGAGATGGCTAGCGTATTCTGCAAGTCCTTCATGTAGCCAAGATGGAATATTAATATATTTAGATTTAGCAGCTTTGTCTAGAAGGATATGTGTTAATTCATGAGTAGCTGTTGCTGAGGTTTGTCTGTTATCCAATACTAACACGACTCCTTCTGAAGTAAATGCTTGCCCTTCTGTAACTAAGTTTCTCATTATAGTATCACTTTTTGGTGGGAGTGATTTTGTCATATAATCATAATCGTTAAATAACATAATACTTAAAGGATGGTTTTTTGACTCTAATCCTAATAATGGTGACATTATATCGACTGTTTCACTTATAATTTGAAGTAATTTTTCAGATCTTTTTTTTACTACTGATCCATACACTTCCGAATAGTAAAATGTGATAGATCCTGACTTTATATTTTCCCATTTTTGGTTAGGGTCTAAATATATTATTGTGTTTGCTTTTGTGGTTAAATTATATTCAGATTTAGTCAATATAGTAAAATGATATTCTATAAGTGATCCTTGGGGAATATATCTTTCTGATGTATTAGTTCTCCATTTTAAGCTTGCCTGAAATTCATTATTATTTTCATGTTGGGTAAATTCTAAAGGATGAATAATGGATGTATTCCCCTGGCCAGATTTAAATAATAAATTAATAGATTCTATTTGTTCGGTACTTGATCCTGTTATATTGAATGTAATATCACTCGGAAAATTTATATTAATATTTGTTTCCTTAATTGAAACTTTAGGATTTGTATTATCATCAGCTATTAAATCCAAAGCTGGAAATAAAAATATTAATAATGATAGAAGAACAATATTTTTTTTCATTTTTTCTCAGAATTAATATATGCATAAAATATACGTTGCATTATGGTTATTAATGCTAAGAGGATAGAAATATACATAAATAAATAAAAAATATACAAATAAAATGAACCTATTATTAATGCAAGTGAAAGAGTAACGATTCTTTCTGGTCTGGTGAAGATACCTATATCTCCTTCTATGCCTATAGATTCATATTTTGTTTTTATATAACTTACTAATTGATTAGATATTGCACTAAGAAAAATGATTAATAAAGAATTTGAATCATTAATAAAATAGATAAATAAGCCACCATATATTGCTATTTCAGACAATCTATCAATAACTGCATCAATAAATTTCCCGAAATTTGTTGTGTTGTTTGTATATCTAGCTAATGCTCCGTCTAGCAAATCAAAAATACTAGAAAATATTATTAGTATTCCTGAAATTATTAAATATCCCTGACTTATTAAAATCAATGTTATTATTGAAAATATAAATCCAATAATTGTTAAAGTATTTGGCGATATTTTACTTTTTACCAATAAAGGGATTAACGAGGCATACAATAATTTGTTGCAATATAACTTTAATTTATTTCTTTGTATTTGATAATTATTCAATGATATGAAATTTTTTTATTATATAAAGTATTTTTATAAGTATTAATTATTTTATCAGATATGTTGTCCCAATTTAGATTTTTAATGTATAAATTAGCATTAGTGATTAATTTTTGTTTTTGATTTTTGTCATCATATAATTTTTTAATTGAATGAGCTAATTGATATATATTATTGGGCTCAACAAGTAACCCATTAAAATTGTTTGTAATTATTTCGTTGTACCCCTGAATATCTGAAGCAATGATAGCTGTATTTGAAGCCATTGCTTCTAATAATATAATTCCAAAACTTTCTTTTTTTAAAGAAGGGGCACAAAGAATATCTGATGACTTAAGGTATTCTGCTTTGGTACTTTCATTTACAAATCCAGGATTTATTATTTCTATATTGTTAATCTTGAGATTGGTTACTTTGTTACCTAGTATAATTAGCCTAATAGAAAAATCAAATGTATATTTTTTTAAGGTTTTTATAAGAGTGTTGAGGCCTTTTCTATGATCGTTTCTGCCTATAAAAATTATGTTTAATTTATTATCTGTAATTTTATTAATTTTTTTAGCTTTAATGAAAAACTCTGTATCAATGCCATTGGGTATTATTTCATAGATATTTTGAAAATAAGTATTTATAAAATTTTTAGCTGTTTCAGAAACTGCGATGCGTACATGTAGTTTTCTGTCTAAAGGTTTGAATATATTGTTTAATCCAAATTTATATAAATTTGTACCTTGATTTGAATGAAAAGTTGCTATGTTTATAGTTTCAGAATTCAATAAAAAGCTGATAGGAAGAGAACCCGCGAATGGTTCATGTAAGTGTATTATATCTGGTTTATATTTAGAAATTAATTTTTTTACTTGGTTATTTATAAAAGGAGATAAAGTGATTTGTGATTTAGACCCACCACTATTAATATTGAATATTTTTCCTATTTTATAATGATTATTGTGATCATAGATATTAGTTTTACTTTCTGGAGTTATAAGAATATATTTAATTTTTTTCTTTTTTAATTGTTGAGTTAAATTAAAGACGTGATTCCATACACCTCCTGGGTTATCTATTCCATAAGGGCAAACAATAAAAATTTTCATTTATGTTTTAAGGATTTTCTGTAGAAGACTGAATGAATTTTTCAAGTAAATTTCTTGCTTCATTGTCTGTAAACTGTGTAGGAGGTGATTTCATAAAATAACTTGAAGGGGCATCAATTGCTCCGGCCATTCCTTTATCCATAGCTATTTTACAGCACCGGACTGCATCGATAACTACACCTGCAGAATTTGGGCTATCCCACACTTCAAGTTTTAATTCTATATTTAAAGGAACGTCTCCAAAGCTGTTCCCTTCTAATCGTATATATGCCCATTTTCTATCCGATAACCATGGGACATGATCACTGGGGCCTATATGGATATTCTTGCTATCGATTTCATGGTCAATTTGCGAGGTTACTGATTGTGTTTTTGATATTTTTTTAGATTTTAAACGGTTTCTTTCAAGCATATTTAGGAAATCTGTATTTCCACCAAAGTTAAGTTGATATGAATTTACTAATTCTACACCTCTGTCCATAAATAATCTGCTTAATACTCTATGCACAATAGTTGCGCCTACTTGTGATTTGATGTCGTCTCCTATTACAGGAACTCCTGCATCCTCAAATCGTTTCTGCCAATATCCATTTGGGCTTGATGCAATAAAGACAGGTATACAATTTATAAATCCACATTGTGCTTTAAGGATTTGTTCTACATACCATTTTGTAGCTTCTTCTGATCCGACAGGCAGATAACTAATAACTACGTCAGTTTTAGTTTCTTTCAAAACTTTAATAATATCTACTGTTGAAGAATTGTGCTTTTCAATTATTTCTCCTAAATATTGACCAATGCCATCATGTGTCATTCCTCTTTGTACAGGTACATTTAGTTTTGGTACGTCTTGAAATTTTATAGTATTATTTGGCTCGGAAAATATTGCTTCTGAAAGGTCTTTACCTACCTTGTTTTTATCTACATCAAAAGCAGCAGAAAATTCGATGTCTCCTATATGATATTTTCCAAGTAGTGGATGCATTATTCCTGGGATTTTATCATTTTCTTTTGCGTTTTTGTATTTTATTACTCCTTGCACCAGGGATGATGCACAATTTCCAACTCCAATTATAGCTACTCTAACTTTACTCAAAATATTCCTTTAAAGACTATGGTTAAACAAGATCAAGATTGTATCATCTCAGTATAATGATTTCAATAGTAATTTCTTTGGATATATTTAGATTGTATTATTCTTACAAAGTAAATTTATTTATGAAATTTTTTATATAATTTCATCCGCTGCAATTAGATAAAAGTTAATTAAATCTAAATTTTGTAGTTTTCTGAGATGATTTTTATCTCCAACTATAATTGTTGAAAAATCGTTTAGTGATTTGAAATTTTGACTGATATATTGGTAGATATGATTTAAGTCGATTTTATCTATATTTTCGAGATATTTATTGTAAAAATTTTTTGATTGGTTAGCACTAATTAACCAATTTAACATTTTTAAAGCGGAAGTATGTGTTTCGAAATTATTTAAATATTCTTGTTTCAGTGAATGTTTTGCATTATTTAATTCTTCATTTGAAATTTTATTATTATTAAATAATCCTTGTATTTCATTATTTATTTCATATATTGATTCTTTGGTTTTTGTTGAGTTTACTGATCCTCCGCCTATTAATAAAGGTGGATTGGTATTCCATTGAATATTTGATCCAAATCCATATGAATAACCTTTTTTCTCTCTTAAACTGACATTCAGCCTTGACATAAAAGAACCCCCTAGAATTTCATTAAATAAATCGCCTAAAATAATATCTGTAGAATTTGACAAAGTAAGATTTTTACCAAATAATATTGCACTTTGTGGATTATTTGTATTTGTATAAATTAAATAATTTTTCTTTTTGGGGACACTAAAATCCGAACTATGATTTGAAATATTTTTTACAGTCTTAAGGTTATTTAATATTATATTTAATTTTTTATCATTATTGATATTTATAATAGAAATTTTGGTATCTTCAGTAAAAATTAATATTTTTTTAAATATTTTTTTAATTTTCTCAAATTCATAATTTTCAATGCTTGATAAATTTCCAGATGATGTAAAAGAATCTATTGAGTCTTTTGAATAAATAGATTTAGCCAACCCTTTTTGGGCCAAGTACATTGGGTTACCTTTGTTTTGAATAATTTCACCTGTTCTTTGTTTTTTTAACCGAATAAATTCTTTTTCTGAAAAATATGGATTTAAAATAGAATTTACAATTAAATTCAGAGGTTTTTCCCAATTATCTGATGATGATTGGAATCCTAAAGTAATAAAATTATTATCACTAGAATAAATAGGGTCAGCTCCTAAATTTTCAATTTGTTCATATAAAGAATAATTATTCAAACCTTTTTGTTCAAATAACATTTTAATAACGAAGCTGATCGCACCCGGCGGTATTATTGATGTTGATTTATTATTTATCTTATTTATAAATAATATTGTGAATAAATCTGTAGATGGTTTATTGATAGTGAAAATATTTATTTTATTACTTAATGTCTCACTTGATATATCTGGTAATTTAAATTTATTTTTTAATAGAGAAGGGCTTGGTAAGTTATTCATTTTTTCATTTTTTCATTTTTTTATTTTATAGTGTAAACGCAGATGAGGCGTACGTAATAAATATTCTGCAGCATCAATGACATCCTGTTTTAGTACTTTGTTATATCTATCAAGTATGTTATTTATCTTATTAGGATTTTCTCCATAAATATTAAAATAATTTAACATATCAGCTATTCCTCCGAATCCCCCTGATTTTTCTAATTGTCTATTAATACTTAGTTTATATTTATTTTTAGCAAGAATTATTTCTTCATTAGATATATTACCTGAATTAATATTCTTTATTTCATCAATTGTTATTTTATATATTTCATCAAAATTTATTTCTTGTTTTATATTGATTGAAATATCAAATTCTCCTGCAAGTTCATTTGAATAGTGAGTAACTTCTAAACTTTGGGCTAATTGTGTTTTAGTTATTAATTTTTGATATAGCCTACTGCCAATCCCATCTCCTAATATTGTGGATAAGAAGTCTAATTCAGGTTCGTTATTACTAAATATATGGGAATTTGTAGGCCATCTAATAATCAGTTTTGGTAAAGTTGCAGGACTTTCTCCAATCATTTCATGAAATATATTTTTTTTAAGTGAACTGATTAATGGTTTATTATTATAGGAATTAATTTTATTTGATTTTATATTTCCAAAATATTGTTCAAGCCATTTTATAGTTTGTTTAGAATTAAAATTTCCTGAAATTGCAAGACTTGAATTTGATGGCAAATAATAATTCTGATGAAATTTTATTGTTTCTGACAATTTGGCTTTTTGAATATCAGATTCATATCCGATAGTTTGCCAATTATAAGGATGGGGTTTTGGAAAAATTATATCTTGTATAAATTCTTCACTATCTCCATATGGTGAGTTTTCATAGTTTTGCTTTCTTTCTTGAATAACAATTTTCTTTTCTTTTTCTAGTTTTGTATCAGTTAGAACTTCTGTTAAGTACCCCATACGATCCGCCTCCATAAATATTACTCTTTCCAAATATTCCGGACTGATATTTTCCCAATAATTTGTCCTGTCTGAATTTGTTGACCCATTGATCCCGGTACTTATAGGTTCAACTATTGAGAACCAATTGGTATTGCAATTCTTAGAACCTTCAAACATTAGATGTTCAAACAGGTGTGCAAAACCTGTCATACCTGGTTTTTCATTTTTGGACCCAACGTGATACCATATATTTAATGCTGCATATCCTTTGGTATTGTCTTTATTTAGAATGCATTGTAAGCCGTTAGAAAGTGTAATTTTAGATACTGAATGCTCTTTTTTGTTCATTAATTTGTTTCCAAATGAGATTTTATAGTATTAAAGTTTTGATTCCAAGGTACATCAGATGATAATATTTATAATATAGTTTGTTAAACACATTTAAAATAATTAAAAATGAGGTATTAGATGAATAAAAATAAATCCAAATTACCAAGAAATGGATTTGTATATTTGATTATTATTTCTACTGTTTTTGCGGTTATCTTATCTACTGCTAATAATCCTTTTAATATGAGTAATGAGATATCTGTTACTGAAACTCTGGAAATGATTCAGGAAGGAAGTATTCAAGAAATTCTTGTTGAAGGAGAGAAACTTAATATTACAACTAAAGATGGAATCAAACTTGTATCATCTAAGGAACCTGGCTCTGATTTGATTGAATTAATGAGAAACTCTGGCATAGATCCCTTGCAAACAGATGTTAATATTATAATTAAAGGAAGGAGTGGATGGGGGACTGCTATCGGATTACTATTTAACTTTTTGCCAATTATATTTTTTGCAGGTTTAATTTTATTTATGATGCGGCAAGCTCAAGGTGGTGCTAATCAAACTTTTGGCTTTGGAAAGAGCAAGGCTCGTAAATTTACAGAAAATAAAGCAGGAGTTACATTTAAAGATGTTGCAGGAGCAGAAGAAGCTAAAATTGAATTGTCAGAGATAGTTGAGTTTTTGAAAGAACCTGATAAATTTCGAAAACTTGGAGCTAAAGTTCCTAAAGGTGTGCTTTTAGTAGGGCCTCCTGGTACAGGTAAAACTTTACTTGCAAAAGCTGTTGCTGGCGAAGCAAATGCGCCTTTCTATTCTATAAGTGGGAGCGAGTTTGTTGAAATGTTTGTTGGTGTAGGAGCTTCAAGGGTAAGAGATTTATTTGGGCAAGCTAAAGCAAATGCTCCATGTATTATATTTATAGATGAAATTGATGCTGTTGGTAGACACAGAGGTTCAGGTTTAGGAGGAGGGCATGATGAGAGAGAGCAAACTTTAAATCAGATTTTAGTTGAAATGGACGGATTTGAATCAGGAGGCTTTAACATAATTATTATTGCTGCTACAAATAGGCCGGATATTTTGGATCCGGCTTTATTAAGGCCAGGGCGTTTTGATAGACGAGTTGTTTTAGATGTTCCGGACATGAAAAGTAGGACTGAAATATTAAAAGTTCATTCAAAGGGCAAACCTTTGGCTGACGGAGTAGATTTATCTAAACTTTCAGAGCAAACCCCGGGATTTACTGGGGCAGATTTGGCAAATTTAATGAATGAATCGGCAATATTAGCTGCGAGAAGAGAAAAAAATAAAATAGATCATGATGATTTTGCTGAATCGATTGATCGAGTTTTAGCTGGACCTGCAAAAAAGAATAAAGTATTAAGTGATAAAACTATAAAAGTAACAGCATGTCATGAAGTAGGACATGCATTGTGTGGACATTTGATTCCTGAAGCTGATGCTCCAGTTAAAATATCTATAATTTCCAGAGGACATATGGGAGGTTATACCAGATTTTTACCTGAAGACGAGACTGCATTGCAGACAAAAAACCAACTTGAGGCGAAAATAGTAGTAGCTTTAGGAGGAAGGGCAGCAGAAGAAATTGTCTTAGGTGAAATTACTACAGGTGCAAGTAATGATATGGAACAGGCGACTCAAATTGCTCGTACGATGATAATGAAATATGGAATGAGCGACTTATTGGGACCAAGAACATTAGGCAAGAGAGAAGAAACTATATTTTTAGGTAGAGATATTTCAGAACAAAAAGATTATAGTGAAAAAATAGCAGGAGTGATTGACGAAGAGGTTAGAGAATTAATATCAAAAGCTTATGAAAAGTCAAAATATTTAATAAAAAATAATATTAAAACTCTTAATAATGTTGTTGATTATTTGATTGTTAATGAAACAATTGAAGGTGAAAAATTAAACACTTTGTTATCAACATAATAATTCATTGATAAATTTATAATTATATGAAAGCACGAAATGATTTATGGGTATGGATAGATTTAGAAATGACAGGTTTAGATTTATTTAAATGTGTCATTGTAGAAATTGCTACAGTTATTACAGATAAATCATTGAACATTATTGCAGAAGGCCCGGATATTGTAATAAAGCGATCAAAAGCTGATATTTCAAAAATAGAGGAATGGCCAAAAAAAATGCACGAAAAATCCGGATTGTTAAGTTCCATTGAAACTTCAAATATAAAATTAAAAGAAGCTGAGAAAATCACTTTAGATTTTATTTCTAAGTATGTTGAAAAAAACTCATCACCTTTATGCGGGAATACTATTTATCAAGATAGAATCTTTTTAAAAAAAGAAATGCCAAACTTAGAAAAATATTTGCATTATAGAAATCTAGACGTAAGCACATTAAAAGAATTATATAAATCATGGAAAGGTGATATTGAAAATTTACCTGTTAAAAAATCTAATCATAGAGCAATGACAGATATACTTGAAAGTATAGATGAAATGAAGTGGTATAAAGAAAACTTTTTAAGTTTTTAGTTTGTAGATTGGGACAGGCTTCATTTTGTGTATATTCGGAGTTCTTATAGAAATATATTTTTTTAATAATTTTTTTTCATTTGAATCTAAGTTTGTATTGTCTTTTTGTTCAGAAATCATCATAGCATGCTCTAATTTTTTGTAATCAAGACCTTTAAGCTGGTCTTCATCAGTTCTTCCATCATCCCACAATCCGTCTGTTGGTTTCGCGTTAATTATTTTTTTATTTATATTTAATTTTTTAGCCATATCCCATACTTGAGTTTTTAAACAATCTCCTATTGGAGAAATATCTACTCCACCATCCCCGTATTTAGTATAAAAACCTACTCCAAAATCTTCTACTTTATTTCCAGTTCCAACTACTAGCCCATTTGTACTGCCGGCAATCTGATATAAAGTTAACATTCTTAATCTGGATCTTGTATTAGCAAATGAGTGCAAATGATCGTATTTATATTTTGTGAAAACATTTTGAATATTGTTGAAAGTATCGCTTAAAGATATAATTTGATGATTTACATTATTGAATTGTTGTTCTAACCATTCACCATGCTTTAAGCTAAGATTATGTTGTTCTTTGATTTGCTTAATTGGCATAGATACAACAATTGTATTTAAATTTGTTTTAGCGCATAAAGTTGAGACTACTGATGAATCTACCCCTCCTGAAATACCTATAACTAGGGTAGAGAATTTATTATTTGTTGCATAATCTTTTATCCAATTTATAATATTTGGAATTAAATTGTTAATCAAAATAGTCATAAATTTTTTGTAAATAATTCAATTCTGTTTAGTGCTTCAGAAATATTTTTCTTTGAATTTGCAAATGATAGTCTAATATAACCTTTACCTTCTTCTCCAAAAGATTCCCCTGATACAGTAGCTACCCCTTTTTCATTTAATAATCTATCTGCAAATTCTTCACTACTTATTCCGGTTTTAGATACATTAGGAAAAACATAGAATGCTCCTGAAGGGGTAGGGCACGTTATATTATTAATTGAATTTAATCCTTTAACAATTAAATCTCTTCTGGATTTAAATTCTTTTACCATTAATTTAACACTTTCCTGAGAACCTTTGAGAGCTTCTATAGCTGCTATTTGAGTAAAACTAGCTGTGCATGAATTACTATTGGCTACTAGCTTGGTTATTGGATCAACTAAACTTTCAGGGAATATTCCATAACCTATTCTCCATCCTGTCATTGAATAAGATTTGGAAAAGCCATCTAATATAATGATTTTTTCCTTTAATTTTGAATAATTTGAAATACTTTCATGGGATCCTTCATATAAAAATTGAGAATATATTTCATCTGCAAGAATTGTTATATTTTTGTCTGCTAATATTTCAGATATTTTATGCATAGACTCTTGATTGATAGCACTGCCACAAGGGTTATTTGGAGAATTGATAATAATTAATTTAGTTTTATCAGTGATTAGTTTTTCTAATTTGTTTATATCGAAATTGTAACCCAATTTTTCTTCTAGTTTGAGAGGTACTGGCATACCTCCTACAAAATTTATCATTGATTCATATATTGGGAATCCTGGATTTGGATATAAAACTTCATCCCCTGGATTGATAAGTGCTAAAATTGTATAAAACATTATTGGTTTGCCACCTGAAGTTATAATTACTTGATTTGTATCAAAATCATGATCACGTACTTCTTTTGAGTATTTTTTTATTTCTTCTTTTAAATCTTCGTATCCTGTTGACGGATTATAGTGAGTGTACCCATTATCTAATGCTGATTTACCTGCATTAATTATATTTTCTGGGGTATCAAAATCAGGCTCCCCTATTTGTAAGTGAATTATATCTTTACCTTGAGCCTCTAATCTTTTTGCTTTAGCTAAAACTTCAAATGCTGTCTCTGTGCCTAATCTGGACATTCTGTTTGCAAGTTCTATCATCTGATTCCCTATAATCATTTATGAATAAATTATAGCATTATCAGATGATACAATATATCTGGAGGATAAATATGGAATTATTTTTAGCTACACCAAGAGGGTTTTGTGCGGGAGTTGTTAGAGCTATTGAAATTGTTGAAAAGGCTTTGAATAAATATGGCGTACCTATATATGTAAAGCATGAAATAGTGCATAACAAATATGTTGTTGATGATTTAGCTATGAAAGGAGCAATTACTCTTAAGGATATTAACGAAGCCCCCATTGGATCGACAGTTATTTTTTCCGCACATGGCTCTCCTCCTAAAGATTATAAAATAGCAAAATCAAAAAATCTTCAAATTATAGATGCTACATGCCCCTTAGTAACTAAAGTCCATAATGAAGCAAAAAAATATAATGATAAGAAAATCATTCTTATAGGACACAAAGGTCATCAAGAAGTTATTGGAACTACAGCGCAGGCGGATATGTATATTTATGATGATAGAGAGGATAATACTTTACCTGATTATGATTCAGATGAAGAATTAGTTGTTTTATCTCAAACAACTTTATCTGTAGAAGATACTAATAAAGTAGCTAATCAAATCAAAAGCAAATACAAAAATGCAATTATTAGAAATGATATATGTTATGCAGTTTCTAATAGACAAAAAGCTGTTATAGAACTTACTGGATTGGTCGATTTAATTATCGTTATAGGTTCTTCAAATAGCTCTAATTGTGTTAGATTGAAAGAAGTTGCAGAATCATATGGAACTAAAGCTTTACTTGCAAATTCTCCTTCAGAGATTGAAGAATATAATTTTCATGGATTATTGAAAATAGGAATAACTTCAGGCGCTTCAACTCCTGAGATATTAGTAGATAATTTTATAAATTTTTTAAAACCATTAAAAATTAATATTATTGGAACAGAAGAGAGAGACATCAATTTTACTTTACCATTGGAGTTAGAATAATGGACATAAATATATTGAGTTTGTCTAATGGTGCAAAAATAGCAAAAGGAATTACAGTAATTATAGATGTTTATAGAGCTTTTACGACACAATCATTTGCTTTTGAAAACGGAATTAAAGAAATACTAAATGTTTCAGAAATTGAACAAGCTTTGAATATGAGAGAAAAAGGTTTTGCTGATTACTGTATGGGAGAAATAGGAGGAATAAGACCTGACAATTTTGATTTTGGTAATTCTCCTTTTGATTTAAAAGAAAAAAATATCAAAGGTAAAACTATAATTCATTGTACTATGAATGGTACTACTGGAGCTAAATTAGCTTCTAATGCAGATTTAATTTTAGGAGGTGCATTAATCAATGCCAAAGCTACCGTAGATTATATAAAGTTACAAAAACCTGAAGTTGTTAGTTTTGTAGCTATGGGTGCAAGAAGTTCAAATGGAGAGAAACGAACTGAAGAAGATGAACTGTGTGCTATTTATATGAAAAGTTTACTCGAAGAAACCCCTATTCAACCAGAAGCGATAGTAAAAGTAATAGATTCTTGCAAAGAATCAAAGAAATTTGGAGATCCACTTCAATTACAATATCCGCTTTTTGACAAACTACAAGCTTTAAGAATTAATGAGTTTGATCATGCAATATTACTAGAAAATTTAGGTGATTATTTGGTTTCGAAAATTCAATAATTTCAATTTAAAATATAATTTTTTAGATTTAGAATTATGTTTTTTATTAATTTAGATTTGGAATCTGAATAAATTTTAATTATATTTTTATTGTAAATGAATTTTTCAAAAGATTTAAAATGATTATCAAATGAAATTTCTTTAGATAATAAAATTTTAAGGATTAGTTTGTTTGTTAAAGAGAAATCTAATAATTGTGATAATTTTTGATCATTAAAGTTAAATAATATTTCCCTCATTTTATTACCACGTTTTATTTCACTACTGATTTTATTTTTCCATTTAGTTTCGTATTCAGATAGATCGTTTTTACTAAAAGAATTTTCAGATAATGCCTTATCCATAATTTCTGCAGCTATTTTGCCAGATAATTGAGAATAATATATCCCCCCCCCTGTTATTGGTTTAACTAATCCAGCAGCATCTCCTATTATCAAGGTTCTTTCTTCATAAGTTTTTTCTATTGGTTTAATAGGTATGCCCCAAGTTCTAATCTCTACAGTATTTGAATCAAAAACTTGATATTTATTTAAAAGGTTTTTAACAAAAGATTTTGTTATTTCTTTACTTTTTCCTTTGGTTAGAACTCCTATTAATAGTTTTTTTTCTTTTATGGGAACTGTCCAGCCGAATCCTTGAGGCCCATATTTTGAACCTAAAAATACTTTTGTGTTTTTGATCTTCAGATGATTTTCAATAATAACTTGGGAACCATTGAGAATATGTTTTTTTTCTAGTGGCTTAAGATTAACATCATATAATAATTTATTTTCTAACCCTGATGCAATAATGATAGTTTTAGAGGTTATATTATAAATATTATTAAGCAATTTGTAAGATAATTGCACATGATTTTTATTAATTTTAATTGATTGTACTCGCGAATTTTTATATATTTCGACCCCGTTTTTTTTAGCTAAATCTGTAAGTCTTTGGACGTATTCAACTCTATCTATAATCATTGCTTTAGAGTCTTTAGAATATAAAGAGTAATTATTGTTATCAGGAGAGTATATTTCAGCTAAATTTGCCTCATGATATATTAAGTCTTTATCTAAACCAAATTCATTAACACAATTTATCCCAATTATCCCTGTACATAATTTATCACCTAATTTATTTCTGTAATCTATAATTAATATATCTTTTTGTGTTTTAGATAATTCATATGCGGCTCTTGCTCCAGCCGGGCCACCTCCTATAATTATGCATTGAAAATTTATTTTATTCATTATTTGTATTTTACTTATTTGTAAAATAAATTATCAATAATTAAACCAAAAGATTTGTTGTTAAATATAGTTTGATTTCCTTATCAATTAAAATATGATTAATTTTTGTTAATTTTGTAATAGGAATATATTTATGAAATCTTTAATAAGTTCCACCATGTTTTCTTCATTAAAATACCAGGATTTTAGAATGACATGGATATCTAATATGTTGTCTGGATGTAGTTATTGGACTTTTTCTGTAGGTCTGTCTTGGTTGATTTTACATGAAACAGGAAATTCAACTAATGTTGGTATAGTTATTTTTGCCAGTATGTTGCCATTTCTGTTAGTTTCTCCTTTTGCTGGTTATATTTCTGATAAATATGATAGAAAATCTTTAGCATTTCTTATGTATTTATGTAACTCATTGTTTTGTTTTATTTTATTTATTTTTTCTTTATTAAACTTTTACCCTTTATTTTTAGTTATTTCAATAGCTTTTATATTAGGAATATTTAGAACAATTCAGGAACCCACGGTTTCTTCGTTAATACCCAATCAAGTTCCCAAAGAAAATTTATTGAATGCTATAACATTGAATGCAGCCACAAGACACGGAAGTAGATTTTTTGGACTTTTAATAGGAACCCCTTTTATTGGCCTTAATATTTTAAACGGTGGTCAGTTTTTATTGTTATTTAGTTTTTTGTTTCAAATATTTAGTACGTATTTTATTTTTAAAATTAAAACAAAATCGGTTGGAGAATCATCTTCAGATGAAGATATTTTCAGTAGTATATTTAAAGGTATAAAGTATATATATACTAATGGTTTGATATTTTTAATAATTTTAACAGTAGCTTTTCATTGTGCATTTGTTATGTCTTATGAATCTATTATGCCTATTTTTGCTAATGAAGGTTTGAATGATAATACCGGAAAATTTTTAGGTTATTTAATAATGATGTTTGGTGCAGGTTCAATTGTAGGAAATCTGATGCTATCTAATGCCAATAATAACAGTATCAAATCAAAATATTTTCTCATTTCAGCTTTTGGCAGCGGAATTTTTCCTATGATGTTAAGTTATGCTGGTTTTTTAAATGGAGATTTAGTTATAACTATTAGTTTATCTATAATATTTTTAATAGGTGCTTGTCAAAGTTCATTTATGTCTCTTACAACAACAATGATCCAAAAGGTGGTTCCAGATGGAATTCGTGGAAGAATAATGAGTCTTTATTTATTGCATGCTGGCGGTATTATGGCTTTTGGAAATTTGATACTAGGAAACATGGCTGATATTTTTGGTTATGCTTGGTTGTTCCGATTAACAGGGATTGCTTTTCTAATATATATTTTATTTGTTTTATCTACTCAACGGAGATTTAAAGCTGATATTATAGCTATATTATAATTTATTAAATTATCATGACTGAACAAAAATCAACAGTAGTTATACCCTGTGCTGGCAAAGGTACAAGATTATATCCATTAACTAAAGATTTAAGCAAATCTTTAATTAATGTTGGTAGTTATAGAATGATAGATTATTCTATTTCCGAATGTATATCAGGTAATATTGATAGAATAGTTTTTGTTCTTTCACCTGATGATGATCAATTAATAGAACATATTCATAGTGTTAATAACAATAAAAATATACCCGGCATTAATAAGAATGAATTTGTAGATATAGATTGTAAAATTGTTGAACAAAAATTACCTTTGGGCTTAGGCAATGCTATTTATTTAGCAGCAGATTATATATTGGGTGATTCTTTCGGAATCATATTACCTGATGATTTAATTTTGCACAGGAATTCAGTTATAAATAAAATGAAATCAATTTATTCAAGGCACAATAGAAATATATTATATGGAAAATATATTCCTGAAGAATTAATTGAAAATTTTGGAATTATAGAAACAGGCTCTAGGTATGAAAATTTATATCTGGTTGTTAATAAATTATTAGAAAAGCCAAATAAAAAAGATACAGATTCAAATCTTGCAATATTGGGTAGATATTATTTGAATGTGAAAATATTTGATTATTTACATAATTTAGAACCGGGATTTGGTGGGGAAATTCAATTAACTGATGCATTGTCAAAAATGTTGTCTGATGATCAATTTATTGTTATTGAATCTGGTGATTATCATTTTGATGTTGGTAACCTTAAGGGACTGGAACTTGCTGAAAGATATATAAACAATAATCCATTTTAATAAAATGATATTAATCTTTATTATTTGTTTTAATAGAATCTTCCAATAATTCAGCTATATCCTTGACACTTTTATTTTCATCAAGGGATTTACTTGATAAACTTTCTTCAAACATTTGCAAGCAAAATGGACATGCTACAGTTAATATATCCGCTTCAGTTTCTAGAAAGTCATTTGTTCTCAGATGACTCACTCTTTTATTATTACTTTCCTCTATCCACATATGCCCCCCTCCTGCACCACAACAAAGCGCTTTGTCTTTGTTTCTGCACATTTCCATTCTTTTTAGTCCAGGAATTGAATCTACAATGTTTCTTGGTTGATCATAGATATTATT